>Ga0102939_1000329_pt1 | contig 17504 bp, 10 predicted proteins | sample SalPon2_B_H2O_MG_FD_78214 | JGI IMG/M metagenome (GOLD analysis project Ga0102939, IMG submission 78214) | Salt pond water microbial communities from South San Francisco under conditions of wetland restoration - Salt Pond MetaG R2_B_H2O_MG | ecosystem: Environmental > Aquatic > Non-marine Saline... | reverse complement strand
TTCCTCCTCGCAGCGCAGGAAGTACTGCTGGATATCTACATGCAGTGCATCGAGTACTTCCAGCAACTGGACACCGAAGGAAAAGGATGGGAACTAGAAAGTCGGACTCGGGACGAACTGGATAGGATCGAAGAGGGTCAAGGCGGCCCATCGCTGTACGCGAAGCGATCGATCATCCTAAACAACCTCTATGGTGTCGACATTGACGAGGGGGCTGTCGAGATCTGCAAACTCCGGCTTTGGCTTTCGATGGTCGCCGACATCGAAGATGAGCCCCATGAGGTTGATCCGCTACCGAATATCGACTTCAACATCCGGCAGGGTAACTCGCTCATTGGCTACGTCGACGAACTGCCGTCGAACGATGGAAAGACCACGTTGGACGACTGGAACATTCGCGAAAAGTATCAAGATATCATCGAAGCTGTCCAGAACCATCGATCGGCGACGGATAGTTCAGAGGCTGCAAACTGGAGAAAGGTTGCAGAAAAGCGGATGAATCGCCATCGGCCAGACTTTGACGAACAGCTGGCCAAAAACGTCCGAGATGCCGGAGTCGATGATCTAACCACGGATGAACTGCAGTCGTTCGATCCATTACACTGGATACTCGAATTCGCGGAAGTGTGGGACGAAGGCCGCTTCGATGTTATTATTGGGAATCCGCCGTGGGAGGTTCTGAGCCCGAATCGTGACGACTTCTTCTCCAAATATGACGAGATGTTCCGCCAGCACGAGTCCGAAGAGAAAGACGAGATTCAGGAACGCCTCCTTGAAGACTCTACAATCGCTTCCGAGTGGGAAGAGTACCAAGAGAAGATGGAACAGCGAGCAGAATACTTCAACAACAGTCCGGATTACGAGCTTCAATCGCCGAAAGTCGCTGGCAGGACTGTGGCTAGCGAAAACGACCTGTCTGCACTGTTCACTGAGCGGGTCTTCGATTTGATCGCCGAAGATGGCTACGTTAGCCTGATTCTCCCCGGGTTCGTATTTAGCGGCGCTATCGCGAAGGATCTGCGTCGGCACCTATTGGACAATACGGAATTGGACACTGTCGTCGGATTTGAGAACAAGGGTATCTTCGAGCAAATCGATAACCGCTACCGGTTTGGGATTGTCACCAGCCGGAATGACGGTGTGACCGAGGGTATTGAGGGGATCTTTGCACAGATGAGTACAGACATTCTCAGAAACGTTGACGAAGTCGCCGCGGACATCCCTCGCGAAGTTTTGACCGAGTACTCCCCAGAAGCGGGGATATTTCCGTCGATTACATCCCAACAGGAGGCCGATGTACTGGCAAGCCTTCTCACCAACCCTGCCTTGGGCGACACAGTTTCCGATAGATGGAACGTGAGCGTCCTGACGAAGGAGCTGCATGAACCATCCGATAAACATCTTTTCGTCGACTCGGAAGAAGAGGGGGACTATCCCGTCTACGGCGGTGAGAACATCCATCAATTTGCCCACGACAACGAATTCGAGTCGGATCTGGAACCACCGCACTACTGGAGTCGAGATTTCTACGACCAAGAGAAGAGCGCCAAAGCACGAATCCGAGAGAAAAAGTTCAATCAGGGGAATCTCAAGAAGGCGATTTACAAGGCCTTCGGTGGGGATGAGACCAGTAAATCTCAGATACAATTCGTCGATGACCTGTTGAAGGACAAAAGAGGTGAGCCTCTGTCAGAGGAGGACGTACTTCTTGATTGTACCGAATACCGCATAGCATATCGTGACGTGGCAAGAGCAACCGACGAACGCTCTGTAATTGCAACAGTAATTCCAAAGGATATTGTCTGCTTGCATACCCTTCAAACAATCAAACCGTACAAAATCGAACCAGAGAAGGCGTCACTCTCGGACTACCCGCTTCACGACGCGTACACCAGAGTATTCACAGATCGAGAACTCTTCACAGCAGTCGGACTCCTCAATAGTATCCCGTTTGATTTCCTGATGCGAACGAAGGTCGACACACACATTGTCAAATACAAGTTCTTAGAAGCGAAGGTACCACGTCTGACAGAGGGTGACGATTGGTTCCAGTATATTGCCGACCGCGCCGCTCGCTTGAACTGCTATGGAGATGACTTCGCCGAAATGCGGCAGAGGCTCGGTGGGATTAACCCGGCAACTGAACAGCAAGAGCGGCATGAGCTGCGAGCAGAAATTGATGCTGCTGCATTCCACGCTTACGGACTTGAACGTCGAGACGTAGAGTTCGTCCTTGACGATTTCCACAGAGTGGAAAATCCTCGCTTGATGACCGAGGAGTACTTCGACATGGTGTTCGAGAAGTTCGATCTCCTCGAAGACAAAGGGCCTATGGAGTAGAACGATGGTCTACCACGTCGACGGGACAGGTATCGATGCGCTTGAGCCCGCCAGCTTTGATGCCCTGAATGTCGCAGAGTCCGACATTGAAGAGTGGGTAATCGAGACGCCGTCAATACTCGGCGAGAATCTAATTGTGGTCGCCTCGCAGTATGCAAAGTTCGATCGAACCGCAGAGAGGCCAGATGTGCTGGCGCTTGATTCCGACGGAAAACTGGTTGTCATCGAATTGAAGCGCGACCGAGCAGACAAGACCACCGACTTGCAGGCGATCAAGTACGCCAGTTACTGCTCAACGATCAGTGCCGAAGAACTACAACAGGACTATCGCGGGTTCTGGAATGAGCGTCGAGACGAGGAAGACCAGTTGACACCAGAGGATGTCGGTGACGAGTTCAGAAGCTTCCTCGGCGAGGATATCGCGACGACAGAGGAAGGGTACGCCGACTTCGCTCTCGACGATCGGCCACGAATCTTGCTGGCCGCCGGTAGCTTCGGGCCCGAAATCACCACGCCGGTAGTCTGGCTCGAACGGGAGTTCGGAATGGACATCACCTGTGTCGAGCTGGAGGCCCACCAGCAAGACGAGGAAGTGTTCGTCAGCTCCAGACGCGTCCTCCCCGTTCCGGAGGCGGAGGCGTATATGGCCAAGCGCCGGCAGAAAGAACGACAGCAAAGTAGATCCACAAGCCGGGCCGAGCGTGCGATTACAGTTCTACTCGAAGCTGGACTCGTTCAGGAAGAGGACGTTGTTATATTCGACCCAGACAAGGTACCTGATGACAGCGAGAAGTCCTACGACGGGGATGACGACTTCTGGCGTGGACGGATCACCGGGAAGACGGGTCGGAGTAACAACGTGAAATGGCTGGAAAACGGCTCAGAGTACTCGTTCACTGCGTTGGCACAGGAAGTTATGGAACGGGTTACTGGACGGGAATTCAACGTCAACGGTTACCCGTATTGGCGGCACCCAGAACACGAGATGAGTCTATCCGAATTGAGACGAACAAAAGTCGGCGACATCGATTGGTGATCGAGTACTACCGTCCAATCACACCCCAACAAACCAGCCGAGCCTGCACAGCACTCTCACCAACCAGCGTATCCTGATACTCCGAGGAGGCCTCGATATTCTCTTCAAGGAACGCGTCCAGTTCAGCGAGGAACTCATCCGGTGGCCACTCCGTGAACGACTCGTACTCAAGATGGTGGCGGAACGTCTCTCGAAGGATGCGATCCTCGTCTGTGTTCTCCAACTTGACGTCGTTCAACTGGTCGTGAAGCGCATCGGCCCACTCACTTAGGGTCTCGTGGGCATCGACAGGGGCGTTTTCCTCTCCGTGGTTCGGCTTGAGATAGTGGCTGAGGAAGTCCAAAATCGTCTCCTGCTCTTTTGACAACTGTTCGCCCTGCTTGAATGCAGCACCGACCTGCCCCTCTCGGATGGATTCCAGACGGTTTTGCAGGTGCTCCTCAATTGTACTTCGGTTAGACAGCACCGAATCCGTGTTTCCGCTGATCGCTTCACCGTTGGTATCGGGTTCAATTCCCAAATGTCGCACCGGTCGTTCCTTGACATCACCCCTGAACGGCTTGTAGTAGAAGGCACGCCGCACGCGTCCGAGCGGGGCCGGTTCCGCTTCTCCACTCTCCTCGCCCTCGAACCAGAGGTGTGCCAGTCCGAACACACCCGGCTGGGGGCCGGTCTCATGGCCGACCGCGTTCGTGTACAGCAGGTCGCGCTCACCGGGCGTGTCGCCGAAATATTCCTCGGCGAACTCGAAGTCGTGAGTATCGAGGTCGTAGTCTTCGTTCAATTCCTGCTTGAGCAAATACCGCTCGAAGGCCGCACTCTCGTCGCTCCCAGCGTTACGCAGCAAGGGATTCTTTGAGGTGTCGTCCAGCTCGTTGTAGTCGTCGACTTCCCGGGACTGCCGCAGCGACTGTTCAATCTCATCAACCTCCAGCTCGCCGATGGTCTTCTCGGTCTCGACACCTGCCCGTTCCAGCACCGCGTCCTCGTTGGGGTCGAGAATGTTATTCTCCTTTCCGACAATTAGTGCGATGTCGTCGATCTTCGCCTGCAGGCGCTCCAGCAACTTGATCGCGGCCTCTATGTCGCCGTCGGGGTAGAAGTTGTGGACATACTTGTCGGCTGTCGACCCGATTCGGTCAATCCGGCCGACGCGTTGGACGATGCGCATCGGGTTCCACGGCAGGTCGTAGTTCACGACGACGCCGATGTCCTGTAGGTTGACCCCTTCACTCAGTGTGTCGGTGGCGACGACGTACTGTAACTCCGTCTCGCCGCTCTCGGCCAATGTCTGCTGATACCCCGCCGCTTCAGGTGCAAACCGCTTGATGACGTCCTGTTTGTTCTCGTCACCACCCTTGACCACGGCGCTATTCCCGGCCGTGAGTGGAGAGTCCGGATCCTCGACGAGCGTCCGATGGACGTAGTCCGCCGTCGCGCGGTATTGAGTGAAGACGAGTACCTTCTGGTCGTAGTTATTCAGCACCTCGGCCAATCGGTCGATTTTCGGGTCGCGGAACTCTCGAAGCGAAAACACCGCCTCGTAGAAGTCCAAGGTGGCGACATCGGCGTCAGACAGGTCACTGCTCGGGTAGAGGATTGGGTTCGGATCGTCCTCTGGTACGTCCGGTAGCACCGCGGCGCCGTTGTCGGCGAGCCACTGCTCCAGTTCCACCTCTGCGTCCGCAACCCCGCCGGCGTCCTCGGCCACGCGGCCGATGAATCGCGAGAGGAAGTACGCAATCAGCGTGAGGTCTTCGCGGATGTACGTCTTCACCTCTCCAACCGTGGCATCGGCGAGTTCGAGATCTTCGCCCTCGTCCCCTCCATCGGAACGGAGCGCACCCGTGTCGAATCCGAACTCCTCGAGCGTCTGCTCCAGCTCTTCGGCAGCATCCTCCCCCTCGACGAAGTCGTCCAGCGTCGCGGCAGCCTCGTCGTTCTTCACTGCGCGAAGTACACCGATGTCCTCCTCGTCCGGGAGGTCGCTGAGAAAGCTCAGTAACGCTCGCTCGCTTTCGTGGAGCGTTTGGATTGATTGGACGAACGCGTACGTTGAGGACTCCAGCCGCTTCAGCAGGTTCAGTTTGTATAGGGCCTTCAGCGTCCCCCCGGCCTGTGGATTCCGAATGGTGATATGTGGGAGATGGAGCGCATCCATCACGTCGGGGAGCATCCGGTAGATTGGCTGGTAAGCCGGCGGGAGGCTGTACTGCTCCTTGTGAAGCTTTGGCGGCTTGAAGCTCATCTCGAAATCCTCGTCCTCCTTAATCGTCTCCTTGACGTGCTTACGCGTCCGGAGCACCATGACTTCATTCAGGATTTCAGAGATTTCCTTGGAGTGGCGCTGGAGTTGCTCGGTCAACTCTTGCTCCTCATTGTCGGTGACCTCTTCCTTGCCCGCGGCAATCCGCTTGCGACGTTCCGACTTTTCGATGTACTGGTCAAATGCGTCGAAATCAAGCGAAGCCTTGTTCACCAACTCCTCTGTGCTGGTGAATAGCCCAATCAGATTCTTCAGATCGGTCGCAGAGTTGTTGATTGGCGTTGCCGTCAGCATGATCATCGTTTGACCACGGAGCAACCGCAGGTTGGCATGCCGGCGCGTCCCTTTGTAATCATCATCGTGGTCGGGATTCGGCCGCCACTTGCCGTGGTTCCGGAAGCGATGAGCTTCGTCAATTAGCACTACGTCGAAGGTATCGTCAAGTTCCTGTACGTCTTCGTGAGAAAGGTTCTGGAACTTACTGATGCTTATCAGGTCAAGGTGCGTGCCGTTGACCTCAAGTCCAAAGTACGGGTCGCCATCCTCACCTTTGGCGTCCTGCAGGAGGTCACGCCACTGTTCGGTCAGGTTGGCGGGCACGATGAGCAAGCAGCGGTCGCCTCTCTGTCGGTGGTCGTAGAGGAGCTCGCCACCTATGAACGACTTCCCGAGACCAACTGAGTCGGAAATAATGCAACCATCATACCGCGATAATTTCTCTTTGGCGCTCTCGTACCCAAGTGTTTGAAAGTAGTAGAGAGGACTGTCACGCGTGCCGACGTTACCACTCAGCTCGTCATAAGCAAGGAGCTTGTACATCTCAAATGGCTCGATGTACGTCCCCTTCTTTGCCTCAGTATCGGTATCATCCTCGTTTTGTTCCTGCCATTCCTGATACCGGTCGCTATTCTCGACAATCTCGACAATCTCTTCGCTAAAGTCCTCAGCGTTTGCCCACTGATTATCATACCATTCCTCGAAAGCCTTTCCGTCGCCTCTCTCCTTGCTGGTGAGATTCAGTTCGATGTTATGGCGTTGCCCGCTCTGCGAGAAATTCGATGAGCCGACGATGGTAGTTACCTCACGTCGATCAATGTCTCCTTCACGCAAACTAGGGTCGTCAACAGCCTCACGGAAGCATGCTCCCTTGGCGTGAAAATACCCTTGCTCTGGATCGCGTACTCGGACGTCAACCAAGCCATTAGCGATGAAATCACGTAGTCTATCCAGTCGCTCAACCTGAGCGTTATTCAAGTTCCGAATGTCCTCTCTTAGTTCCTGTTGGAATTTCTCGGAGAGACTCTTCCCCTCAGTGATCTGATCCGCTGTAGGCTGGTTGGTTTTTCGCCCCATCAGAATACGGAATGGGGAGTGGGCCATCTTATCTGGATCCCGCAGATTCTCTAAATCATCCTTTATCAGATCAAACCCGGAAACGTAGAAGTAGCCAGTAGAGATTCGTATTTCCTCGCACTCGGGAATTACTTGTTTAAAAGTATCCTCAAGTGTGCGGTTGCTATTGTCGACAAGAGGGTCGAGTCCAACCATTCGATAGTTATTGTCTGTCAGTATGTGTGTTGAATACTTCGCTAGCGAAACTAATCCCCACAACAGTACCTCAACCCACTCCCCAATACAAGAACTCTCAAGACAAAGCGAGATGCTCGCTTAGCCGATTGGAATGGGTATAATACCGGTTTCCGGGTGTCTTTTGCGAACGGTTCCCAGTATCGATACCATTGAATTGGGCGGCGCTACTCTGGATGAATATCTGAACCGGACATATCTAAATCCCACAGGAAAGGTGAGAAACCTGATTTGAGGCGCTGTTTCTGCCTCTTACGAGTTTATGTATCTTGAGGGAGAATCAGCGTAGTATGGACGAGATCTCGGACGTGATCTCATTAGAAACTATCATTCGCGCACTCCGCGATTTGCACGCAGTCAAATCTGTGACAACGCTTGAGGATGGATGGTTTCGAATAAACGGACAAGACCGGTCAATCCTGCTGTGTGGGGAGATTAATGAAGGGCAAAGATATGAGCAGGTAGAACGGGCCACTGAAATACTAAGTGAAGATACCACTGGAGTCGTATTCGTTGACCCACCTACACTGGCCGCTATTAGTATCGGTAATATTCACTATGCTGACATATATTTCCCCGAATGCGAAGAAGATGAAATAGTAGATACGGTCTGTGAAATTGTTGCCGAAATATCAGAGGCCGATTTTGAGGATTTTTCGAAACCGAGTTTTAGAGAGTTTTCAAGGCTGCTCAACTCACTTCTCACACCGTTGGATAATCGCCCAACTGACCATAATGGTAGCCACGGTCAGAACCCAGATGGGTTCGAACCTGCGCTACCAATTGAAATGGAATCGGAAATTGCAGACCTTGTCGTAAGCTGGATACTCCGTGTCAATCCCAAACGCGTCGCTGATTTTGGCTCCGGCGGAGATGCTTTGACCGGCACCCTCTCGAAAAGACTTGCTGACGATGTACCGTTGTATTGCTTAGATTTGCCCACTCGTAATGCGCGAGTTGGGCGTTTGATGACTGCTTATCGATATCCAAGTGCTTCTACAGAGAACGTTCACAAACTCTCTTACCCAGTTCATGTAGACAACGACCAAGTGCAGGAGGAGCCCGATGATTTCGAAGATGAGACTCTCAACGAATCCGATTCGATCGGCTCCGTGGAAACATTTGATGCCATAGTGAGTGGGCTTATACCTGATACGATCAACAACGCGGGCGACCAAATCCGGAATCGGATGAGGCAACTGGGAATTTCAAGACCCCATACCGGGCTTTCTACATATACCGCTGTAGAAAGCATGCATCGACTGTCTGAGGGCGGTCGGGGAGCGTTCGTTCTCACTCTCAATCAACTGACTCGTTTCAACGTGCTCAGCCGCGCTTTTGAACAGGGACGCGTCGAGAGTTTGCTCCTATTGGGTCGGCCTGATGAACCGACTGATGACCGGTCGTCACATCCTAAAGTCATTGTTCTCTTCGAGAAGTCATCAACCACAGCGCAAACTGAAGAGGTCAGAGTTGTGGAGATTACTTCAGGCGAATTTGACCCCCGTGTGAATCGTTTGGTTCAGGCACCAATTGAACAAGTGAATCCAGATGACACCGCCAACATCGATGGAGTTGAGTACCGGGAGATTCCTTCAGATGATCTTGTAGAATTAGAGCCACGGCTCATCCTATATGAGCCACAACTTGCCCCATTTCTCCGTGCCGACGAAACAAAACCCCTTGAGGATGTTGTCGGCGAAGTTCGTCGAAACCGACCAACTGGGGCGAACGACTTCTTTTATTTCGAAAACGAGGAATCAGAAAACTCAGGCATACCACGTCGATTTCTAACCCCTATCCTCAAACACCCTCCGGAGGATTCGTCGCTCTGTCTCACCACGGAGGATACGAGTCACTACGCGCTTGATTTGCGGGAATATCTCGAGACGCTTGAGACGAGGGGAACCGAAATTACTGAGGAGTCGGTATTACAGGCATTACAACAGGATGGCTACACCACTCTTGTCGACTACATTGAAGACAACCGTAAGGTGAGTGAAAATCGACCATTTGGCCGAAATGATGTCTGGTTCTGTCCGTTCCAAACTCGCGATCGCTCAGTTGAGTCACTGCTCTTCAGGCGCTTCTCTGACGGAAGTTGGCACCGGTTACAGAATCGTGATGTACTCGTGGATCAGCATTGGTCTATATTCGAATGTGAGTCCGAGGTCGCCGACCAGCTCCACATTCTTCTCAACTCAGAACCGTATCAAGAACTGCTAAAATATTACGGCCATAATCATGGCACCCCATACCAGTCAATCCCATTTTCGGATTTACGGGGACTCCCTATCGCTACTGGCCCGTTAGAAGAGGGTCTCGATGACTTCGGGTTTCCTGCATCCAGACGACGCGAACAGAGAAAAATCGATGAGGCCGTCATCGAAAGATGTCGTGATTCTTCTACCTCTGAAGCTCTGGAGTCTCTGCTGGATCCCGACGATCGATTTGCGTGGGCTTGGTTCCTATCTCCAGCGGAGTACGAACAATTCAAGGATATGTATGACTCGGATGAGGAGCGCGCTGAGGGCTTTATCGCGGATCGTCTCCATGAAGATCAACTAAAAGAGATGGTTGAACGTATCGGAGAAAGTGATCTTCATACGGAACGGTGGGATATCATAGAGGATCTTGCTGACGAATATCGTGAGGAAAACTACCGTCTGTTCATATATGGGGCAACACCTCAGTTTGAGGGATTTATTATGGACTGGGCAAGAAAGAACGAATACTCCGTCGTATGGGAGAAGGGCCGTCCCTATGTGGAGGTTGAGAAAGAATCAGGAGGGGATAAACTCTTGATTCCGAAAGGTTTGGGTGCCTTAATTGATACTTTTCTCCCTCGTGGGTTTGGGGACTTCTTACAAGACGAAGTCAAAAAACTTCGAGATAAAACGGCTCACGGAGAAGTCATCGAAAACTCTCGGGAACAGGCTGCAGTCTGTTTATTAAGTCTCCACACCTTAGCTCTTGAAATTTCAGAGGGGAGACTACAAGACTGAACCGTATGTGTCACTGGTTGAATTCCACAAGCAGCTGACGCCGGTCTTGGACGAAGAACTGCGATAGGCGGATCGAGATGGGTGTCCGCCATCTATGCTCTATACATTGGAACCGAGAGGGCTGTGAGTCAGCAAATATCTTAATGAGGTGCGGATTTCGATACTTCGATACCCCTCGAGAGGAACTAATATTGTGTGAAAAGTTGCAATTCAGTCTATAATTTAACGCTTTCAGAACGTAGAAAGTTCTATTTGGCCGTAATGATAGGATGAAGTCATGGCAGCTGAGGGAGAGGACTCCGAACAGGCGGATACCGATGACAAAGACACAGAAGACATTGCACCTCCGGTCAAGCCAACGTCACTGAAGAAATTCGTCAAGCACCACTCGGATAAACGGGCGGGAGGTGATTCTATCGATCTCCTCCAGAGTCACTTGGAGTTCACCGCCAAGCGTCTGTGGCTCGAAGCTGGCAAGCACGCCGAAGATGAGGGTCGAAAAACAGTCCAAGAGGAAGACATCCAACACGCGATAGACCAGCTCACGGAGCCACACGACCTCATCAAACAGACGGCAAACAAGCTGGAATGGATGAAGGACGATCTCGACAGACAGGTGGAGCAATCCATCCTGTACGCTGAGAATAGATATGACCGCTGACGAGTTCCTCTTCCGGGACGAATACACGATCTCGGAGAGAATCAGCCGCATCCCTACCGCACGAATCTCTGCTGACACGCCTGAGGTCAACAGCCGACTCGATGACCTCTCCCTCTCCGAAAGAGAAGTGAGCCGCCTCGGGAAGAGCGACTTCTTTGAAGAGGCCGACGATCAGCTCTCCGACTCGAAGTACCGCCGCCTCATCTCCACGCTGTTCAGGAAGTACGGAGTAAAGGGAGACAAGTTCAACATGCAGCTCTTCGTCGCTGAGGAACACCTCTCCCACGATAGCCTCGAATCGAACGCCGAGGCGTACTACGAGGAGCGAATCGACTCCGACTTTACTACCCTCACTGATCCCATCGTCTTGGCCGACAGCGACGTCAAGGACGACTACATCGACTTGCAGTTCCGGACAACGGCGCAGCTTGAGGACATTAACCCGGACGAGAAGATACCCATTCAGATAATCGACACCGAGACCGGCAACACCGTGAAGCAGTACGGCCCGGACTACCGGATCAAGGCACCTGCCCGCTATCGCGTCGAGGCGAGAGTGTACACGGAGACTGGAATCATCGCGGTGTCGAACTACTCAAAGATCAAGGACGGCCTGAAAACGGACATCGCGGAGACGGCCACGGAGATGGCCCGAAGCAGGAGTGGGGGCGGCGTGGGCGACACCAACCGGATGGGGTTGAATGAGACGGAACTCCTGCTCCTCCTACAGGAGATGGAGGGCGATATCTCTGGGATTGGATACACCCTCGAAATCGCTGGCGTGGACACTGCTGACTTCACCGGTCAACGCGACGAGGACATGGTTGACACCGACGTGATCCGGGCTGCCGACGAGGCCGGCCACATCCGGAAGATCAAGTTTTACGTCGATCACCCCGGCGCAGAATCGGGCGACGATCGCGATGTGATGTTACGCATCTTCGACGACGGCCACCTTACCACCTCCAAGCCGGTGCCGGCGAAACTCCTCAACGCTACGGTCGTGCAGATTCACAACATCCGAGGCTACAGCGAGTTCCTGACTCCATTAAGCGAACTCATCTACTCTTACGTGGGGCAGAAATTTAGGGGCAAGTCCACCACGATGCGGAACAGCCACATCAGCGCGACCAACCGTGCGTTCAACGACCTCATCGAGGACTATTTCGAGCGAGACGAGACCCCGACGGAAGAACTCCGGTTGTACAAGTCGATGATCGCCAACATCGGCATCAAACTCTGCGACGAGGGGATACCAGCTGCGGATGACGTGAATGAGGTCGCTGAGGTGAACGACTTCTACGATTTCGAGGGGAAGATAGAGGAGTTCTTCCAAGACTACTCGCAACGCTCACTCGGAAAGACAGACATCGACTTCGATGAGCTTTCCAATCATCTTGACCACCTTCTGAAACAGAATTGGGACAGTCCGATCGAGATCATCGAACACGCTATAAACCTGTATGATCTTAGCTGATGAGGCCGACGTGCTGGAAGAGGCCTTCTTTCGGGCCGACGTGAGCGACGTATCCTCCCTCGAATACCGGGAACAAGACCTCGAGGACTACGCCGAGTACTTGCACATCAAGCGTGACATCATCCCCGACATTCGCCCCTACTTCTCCATATCCGAGGAACAGCGGTGCGAGAAGCACGGCATCCCAACGTCCTCCTGCGGGTGCGGTGAGTCACGACAGGTACAGGCCGCCATCTACCACCTAAATCCCGAAATCCTCGTCGAGGAATGGGTAACCTCAGTTAGAGACACCGATACCTTCGACTCCGTCGAACTGGAGACGGTCGACTCCACGAGGTACGTGCTGAAGGCATGGCTGGAACGAACGAAGATCACCTTCCAGTGCTTCTTCGACAGAAACGAGATGGAAAAGTACGACTTCAAGCCGCAGGCGATGGAGTTCGGAGTCTCGTTTTTCGGTGATCAACAGATGGTGGAACGGGAACATCGCTATTCGTGGCGAGAGTTCCTCGAAGATGACTTCAGGGATAAGATCACCACCGACATCAAGCATCTCAAGGAAGCAATCGGCTCGGACTTCTACGAGTACCAGCCGCTGGAAGATTTCCGTGACCGCGTGCGACAGAGCCTTCGAGATTACTTCTCCGAGTCAGGATACGAGGTGCGCCGAGAAGTGGGAGAGGTATGTGCCGTTGAGACCACCCAGTACGGCATCGACACCGGAAAGACTGACTTCGTCGCCCACCGAGACGGGTCGAAGTTCATTATCTGCCATTGCGAGAAGACTCCCGGGTGGCATGTCCACCACTTCTCGGATGGTCGCATTGAGTCCGCCGAGCAGACCCCGATCATTGAGGATATGACTGGGAAGATTGAGTCCAAGATCAATACATATCAGGACATCCGTCTGAACAAGCAGACCGCCTCCAAGTTTGTGACCCTGCTGGCGACGTTTTTTTCTATCGGGTTCGTCGTTCTGTTTCTTGACAGACTCGGTCTCATCACCTCCGTACTGCAGGAACAATTCCAGCTCGGTGGAAACCTACAATTGATTGCGTTCGTTCTCCTCCTCTTCGATGCTCTCGCGGCTATTGCTCTTGCAGCGGTTGTCACTCGTCCGTACGTTCGAGACGTCTTGTTCAGCTGGAGCGTCAATCCATTCGATGGTGATTCGATTGCTTCCGACGACTAATAGTAAGCGTGAGGAGGTTCTGCCTTCGCGGTGTCGTGATTCAATTGAAATCTTAACCAACCGTAACTAACTTCGCCAGAGAACTGGTTTTACCCGTATGGATGGCGAACTTGAGCGGCTCATAAATACCCTGATTGAGGGGAATGAATGCTACCTCTGCGGTAGCCCTATTGAGGCGCGTGCTGGTGAACTCGTACGGGACTCCGGCGAACTCTATGTAGCAGACTACCACTGTCCCGGGTGCGATGTCGGCTACGACATCGAGGTGCGAGACCAAGACAACCTGATTTCTTTCAAAGCATTCCGAAAGGACATCGACACGGAAGTCGATCTGGCAGAAATCTCCCGCCAGACCAGAAAGGAGAGTCTCCAGAGGGAATCACATCCCGTGAGCGACCTCGTTGATAACTCGATAGAACTCGCCCACGCACTTACCATCCTCTTCGAAAACCAGCAGCGACTCCGAGAGGCGGCCAATACTGTCAGGGAGGAGAGTTTCAGACAGGATGGTGACTTCCACAGGCAGGTCAAAGCAGACCTCCACAACTACATGGCGAGCGCGTACAGCTTTGAGGAAATCGTCGAGAACATTGAAACCAAACTGCCTACTAACTCCTGTGTTGAGTTGGCCAAAGAGCAATTCAAAGAAGAGCATCAAATCATCAAGGGACTGCGAACGTACGGCCAACACCACTTATCACTCCCCTTCTCGCTCACCCAGTTTCATGACGAGAATACAGGGCAGATGGAGAGCACAATCACCATCTCGATGGATGAGGTGAGTGACTTCAACTACGGAGATTCCGACATCTCATATGAGAAAGTTGAGGGTAATCTCATCAACGTCGAGCGGCGAGTTAACCTCCACTACGATGCCGCCGAGGATTTAGTCCAAGAGATGATCCAGTATGTGGAGTCAAAGCATGAAGACGAACTTGAGGAGTTCCGCGAAGCTACGTCCTATCCGGGAACGGAGTAAACAGTAGACGACGGCGACTGCATCTACGGTGGGTTAGTCACGTCGTTGAGCGGATCGAGAGTCCCATTCTCGTACCCATCCCGCCACAGTTGGTGGACGTCACGCGTAATGAGGACGTTACTTTTGGGAGTGATATTTTCGCCTTTAGTGTCGCGGCCCACCATCCAGTCAGTTCGCGCTGTCCGGCGTCCGCACTAACGGTAATCGACTGTGAGCAGCGAAAACTGGCATCTCGCGCAGTCAAGTGGCCGGAGACGAGAACGTCTCGGTGTCAGCGGGTTCAGTTAGTAGGCACAACAGACAGGGGGAATAGTTACACTGCCAAAACTAACCCACTTCAGCGAGAGGTCTACTGCTCACCGAGCGAGTGATTCTTTTTCAGACCACTGGTGGCCGAGCGACGACACCGGTGAACGGCGGAAGCCGCCACCGACAACTCTCGATGACCTCCAACTCTGATTGCGCCACAAGCGTCGTCGAGTCGTCGTACAGTCGACAGCCAACTCGGTGGTACTCCCGTTCGGCCTTCCGCTCTTGCAACGTCCCGATTAGGGGGAAGTTCCATTGAGGTGTTCAAGATGCCGAATTTTCCCGGAGGGCTTACACACCCGACTCATCTCGTTCAGTGCCGCGATTGGATCCGGAAACGTACAGGTCGAAAGTGAGGAGATGACGTGGTCGAATGAGTTGTCTTCGAACGAAAGTCGCTGTGCGTCCATCTGCTCTAGTTCCACTCACTGATCAACTTCGCTCGCTTCCCTGCTCCCCGAGCATATCTCGACTGATGTCGACACCGACGATGTCGGCTGTGTCTGGGAGGTACTGAAAGTTCACTCCGGTACCACAGGCGACATCGAGTACGCTACCGCCAGCATCGCCGAACCGTCGTCGTCGGGTGCGGGCCTCGATGCGGAGTTTGAGCCAGTGAGCTTCCTCGTACTCGCGAGCTTCATCGTCGCCGTAGGCGTCTCTAATCTTCGTCGACGACTTTCCCGGCCAACGTTCGAGCACTTCCGGTACCTTGGACATTCGTACCCGTTGATAATAAGTTGACAGTACAGACCTGTCGATGAACTCTGTTTTTGCGCCGGGAGAGGGTTTACCGACTCTACTGAAATATTCAACTAGTGATACGTTGTTGAGACCGCGCCGAATACAGAGCGCGGATGTGGCATGGGCAGACAGTACCCCAGCATGGAGCAAAATTAATGTTGATTCTGGGGAATATTTGCTCTTGCCTATTCCCCTTTTACTCGCTTAACATCCGACCTTTCATCGGTTAGCTCATCTTGATTAATCCACCTAATATAGAAGAACAAATTCGGATTAGAAATTGCCAGCTTTTCTTCTTGCCCATCCCATTCTATGGTAAGATCATTTGGAAACTCCTTGTCCATTAATTCCTTCATATTATCGCAGTCATTAGCTATGTTCTGCTTCGTCCTATTGGCACTCCCCACAATCTCCTTATTCACTCTCGTTTCTAGTTCATCAGCGTCAAAAACTCTATTTTTCATCAGAGGATCTTGACCAATTGCTCTCAAAATGAGGGTATAACCGTCTGCAATTCCATTATCAACAGGAAACCCAACCCTTCTTTGCCCTCTGGGATTCTTGCCCGATTTGAGACGTCTGAATATTTTTTCAGCTTGAGTTGTGCTTACCACCTCTTCGGCAATTCTCGCGAGGTCATCTTCAGTTGTGGAGAATTTCTGACCTGATTCTGCAGAATCATACATACCAAATATATCAATACATAATGACTGGCACATTTGCTGCATAAGTTGGGGAGAACCGACTGACTCCTTGGCTAGTTTCGATACAGTATCATCAGTGAATTCCATTTTCAGCTTAGAAAATCCTTCATTCCCAATTTTTTCTAAATCGTCTTGACTCCAGTATTTAAGTTCAATAGACTTGACTCGCCCTCCCAAATCCTGATTGCCTAGATATACGTCGTCCATTCTGTGTGGAATCATGGCTATACAGAAATTGGTCTTCAAATCCCGAATGGTCTGTAAGATACCTTCTCTTACATCCGGATCGATATAATGAAAATTGTCTATCAGGACTACGAGGTTTTCATTTTCGACTGATTGTAATAAGCTACTCAAACTTTTGGAGGAGTTGTCCGTTACTTCCTCAAGCTCTTGAAGTTCTGTTCGTGTGAACCCCCCTGTGACGTCAGAACTCACTAATCCCAAACGCGCGGCAATTTTCGCTTTCAGGGTTTCTGTTTCTTTTTTTCCTTTTTTGATAGTGGACTCATCAGGTAAGGGTAAAAGATCCACAGCTTCAGATGATAGATCTCCTTTCGAGTCAATATTTGACCCTTTTATTTTCATAAATGCGTTTTCAGTCAACCTGTTTTTTGCCACTCTTGTTACTAACTGGGTTTTTCCCGACTTGCTCGGGCCGGAAATTTTGACGTGGAATCCTTTCCGAAGACTCGAATATAGTTGATCCTCGAAACTCCCTCTGCCTTTAGTAGGCTCTTCTCTTTCAACATAGGTTTGTTCAGGGTAGCCCCTGTGTACGAATACGTCAGCTGGATCCATGTCATGTGGGAGGATGAAACCGATGTACAAAGTTCTTTCAACAAATATGTCGCTGAGGAAGACTATTTTGGTGGAGATTACGAACCAAAGTGGTTCTTGCGTTCCGGTACAAAACGGATAGTGTCGTCCTGCTGCATACACCCTCTGATGTGTCACGGCATGAGGGAATCAACGAGGCATCTACATCAAAAGCGAGTGATTACGCTGGCAGGCTATGTTGCTAAGAAAGTTCGACGAACAAGAGTGGGCAGCTACGAGTTAGTAGGCACAACAGACTGAAAGGAGTAGTTGTAGTAGCGATCGCGATTGGTCATTTCGTACGCTCTACTACCCAGTCGTTGAGTTTACGCGCTTCGATGCTGTTGTGCCTACTAACTACGTGCCCTCAGATTCGACACTGGGT
>Ga0102939_1000322_pt1 | contig 17656 bp, 24 predicted proteins | sample SalPon2_B_H2O_MG_FD_78214 | JGI IMG/M metagenome (GOLD analysis project Ga0102939, IMG submission 78214) | Salt pond water microbial communities from South San Francisco under conditions of wetland restoration - Salt Pond MetaG R2_B_H2O_MG | ecosystem: Environmental > Aquatic > Non-marine Saline... | reverse complement strand
AACAGGACTCGGGTTAACAATTTTCTGTGTTCAAACACAGTTGTTTGTATCCTTATGATAAATCAACCCAGTGTGGCGATCTATTTTGGAAAGCAGCTGTGCTAATTTACTTAAACATCGTAACGGACGGTTGATCTCGGGGCGGGAATTGTGAAAGTACAGTGGCAGTATCTTCTTTTGTGACTAATCCACCATCAGTGGCCGGAATCCCCTCCTCTGCGCGCGAACCATAGTCAGTGCTATCTTGGACATATGTACCGCCGTCACCACTGAATATACTCGAAGTAGGTGCCCCATCACCTCCGTAAGCACCTTCTACGATAGGCACCCCATCCTCATTGACAGTATTCTCCCAGCTAGCAGCTCCTCCACCTCCGCCAGCAACGGCTATCGTGTTTCCACTGCCATCTAAGATCGCAGTCGCGTCACCTCCTGCTCCCGAATCATAGTTACCACCATAACGACCACCACTTGTCCCTGATTCTCCCTCCTTCCATCCGGGTCGTATATCGATCCTGTTATATGGTGTTAAGTCGACCTCTACGACTCCTGCACCGCCGGCTCCTGTAGAGGTATGTGGATTCCATTCATATGCCTCTTTACCGGGAGCGGCAACTAACTCAATTCGGACATTTTTATTTATATCTGATACATTTTTCACATGATTACTTGTGAATGTTTTTTCTGCATAACTCCCCTCAACGAGTGTGATCCACTCTTCTCCGTCATAGACCTTCTTCGCCGGGCTATCGTAGAATGTGTCAACCCATTCATCGCCTTTTGATGGATTGCTCGGTTCGGTCGATGAAACAGTCGTTCCACCGCCTGATCCCGCCGATGCCGTTTCAGTCCACTCGCTCATGCCTCGATCACTCCGTTGGCCGCGGGAAGTTGATTGAACGATATATCGACTGACAACTCGTGGTTGTGACTCGTCGGGATCATGCTGGCACCTCGTTTATTCTGCTCGGTGGTGAAAAGAACGAAATCGTGCGTTCTGCACCCTGTACACTTTGAATATGGCTGATTATCCCCCCCCCCTAATCGAACGATGTAGGCGAGGGCGTAGTACGGTGGGCGGTTCTCGTGTGGTTGACCTTCTCCGGCTGTATCCGTTGTTGAAGATTCGCCGAAATTAGGTGCATAGTCTCCTCCTGTGTGCCTATGGCCTATAGGGCCTGAACCCTTTCCAACAGTGCCATACTTGTGCTCATGCTGTGCAAGTTCTTCTTCAGAAAGCTGGACTTCTTTGTCTCCACCGGTATCATCAGTTGAATACTCATCGCCAGCCCCAACGACGAACCGATTGCGGAGATCGGGAACCGCACTGTCGGGGCCGTCCGGATTCGTTCCGTCGCAGAGTGTCCAGCCGTCGGGTGTGTCAGATGGGTCGCCAGTCCACATGACAACTGTCCCGGCGGGGACGTTGTCGGTGTCTCCACCCGTGTCAGTCCATTCAGACATGGAATTCACCTCGCTGTACCAGCGTTGCTGTTGGATTGATTCGACACTGACCGTCGACGGCGTTGTAACTCGTCGGTGTCATGCTGGAACCCTCTGCGAAAATGCGGTCGTCTGTTGAAGTCGATTCTGCACTTTGAAGGCTTCTACCGTCGGTAATATGTGATTACCCCCCACCATTAAATGTGCCCCATGACAGAGTCATATTAGGACGGTTACTCCGTGGAGTTTGAATATCGGAGACAACTACCCTCTCAACGGGGAGAGTGTTATTAAGTTGGAACATCGAAGTAATGCCCTGATATGATTCTTTATCAGAATCACCTGTGCCACCATCACGATACGTGGAGCGGCTGTGTGAACGAACCGATTTTGTAGTGCCGTCTGAGAAGTGGATATCAACCGTGATAGCACATGTTCCAACATCAAAATCCCCGACAGCGGTCTGAAGATCTATTGTGAAGAGGATGTCTCCATCCAGAGTCCATTCTTGACCTTGCGATGGCTTTCCATCGTATCTCCCATTCCGTTGAGGTGCAGTTGTGTTTGTCGCAGAATCAGGTTCCTTTTCAGTCCATTCTGCCATTTCAGGCCACCTCCCAGGTTTTTCCGTCGCCACGAGTTTTGATTGTTGAGCCTGTAGTGAATTGATCCGGGTCGGGGAGCGCATCCGATCCCGATCCGTCTGTGGTCGCTCGGCCTTCGATTTCGAATTTGTTTTTGTTGGCATTGTAAACGACTGTGGTCCCTATATTGCCTATATAAATTCGGTCTTTGTTAGAGGGTTTTGTTATTTGATTTATAGAGTCTGCGGTTTCTAGTTTTTTGTTTTTTGAAGGGTTTTTGGTTATTTTGAACCATTTGGCCATTCCTAGGCTTGATAGGCTTAGGCTTCCTGCTGCTAGTCCGATTAGTTTGATGAATTTGCGTCTGGATAGGAGGCTTTGTTGTGATTTTTGGTTTGAGGGTTCTGTGTTTTCTGCCATTTTTATTTTATTTTCACCAGGATTTGGTTTTTGTTTTCTGAGTTTTCTAGTGCTTTGCCTATTGTCGAGTTTCTGCATTGCTGGTTGTGTGCAGCTATTTCTTTGTATTCTTGGAAGTCTTCTACCTGTTCCACATCTTTGATATCACATTTCATTGCTTTACCTGACTGACTGGATGGTGCCAGTCTGTCACCTCTCTGCACTTCACCAGATTGGCTTGACATCTTGACAGGTACTTTTCCTTCTAGTGCGATTGGGTAACCGTTTTCCTGCCAGTTCAATGTCTGACCGGGATTAGTTGAGACAATTCCTGTAACCGTTCTCTGATACTTTTCACTTGTCTTAACAATTGAGTTGTCTTTCTCTTTGTTGATTGCGACTACGTCTCCAGTTTCTAATTTCTGAGGTGATGTGTAGATTTCTGCTAGGTCAGCACCTTGCGTCCATATGTCTCCGTATATTTTGAGGTCTTGTCCTATTGAAACATTTCCTGTGGTTGTGGAGGTAATGTTGTTGCCGTTTGTGTCTATGTTGCTTGTTGGGTTGAAGTTTCCGTTACTGTTTAGACTTGCTGCGTTTGACCAGTCTACTGATATTTTAGTTCCACTTCCACCGTTAATAGAATTGTCGAATGTTGAAGAGTTTATCTCGTTTTCTGTTAATGTGTTGGTTGGTATTGAGTATCTTCCATTTATTATGTTTATTGCGTTGCCGGGGTTGTCTAAATCTACTCCGTTTATGTATTGGCTGACTGTTAGGTTGCCGTTCGGAATCTCCACATCTTGGTTTTGTGTTAGGTTGATGGCTGTGGTTCCGTTGCTTTGTATTGCGCTGTTTTGGTTGAAGTTAATGTTGTTTCCGTTTACTTGGTTTTCTTCGCTTAGTGCTTGGCTTAGTGTTTGGTTGTCTGCGTCGTTGCTGTCTGCGTAGTTTTTGACATAGTTTTGTGTTGCTGCGTCTTGAGGGCTGTCAGGATCCTCTAGGTTTCTGATGTCGTTGTTTAGTAGGTCAATGGAGCCGTTTACTGAGTCACCGTTTTCCCTGTCAAAGTAGTTTTGGTTTCCGTAGCCTAGTGTGACAGGGTCTTTCGAGTCTTCAGGATCTGTGAAATTGAATGCTTGGTTTTGGTTCATGTTTAGGTCGGTTTTGAATTGTACGGGGTCTGGGTCGTCGAATACTATGTCTGCTGAGGCTAGACTTATCAGTAGAATTGAGGTGGTTAGTATTGTTGTTAATTTTTTCATTGGCAAGCTCCTATACATACATTTTTGTTGATTGGTTTTATTTCTTTAAACTTTAGTGTTCCGTCTGCTGTGTTTTTAGTCCGGTTTAGGTATCCTTCGAGGCTGCCGGTTTCTTGTTTGCAGTTTCCTCCGATGCATTCAAAGTCTATTTCCTTGGTTTGTACTGTTCCGTAGATTGTGTCTCCTGATCTGTTGACTTTTGAGTTTTTGTCAGATTCTGTATTTGGACAGTTTCTTCCGAAACAGATCTGGTTGTTTGTTGCTTTTACTGTTGATTGGACTTTTATCTCTGGTATGTCTCCTCCACTCTGCCTTAAGTACTTGATAAGGTTTTCAAGGCTGCCTACAGGTAGTTCAAGCTCGTACTCTGCGTCAAGGTTGCTGAGGTATTCTGTGTCGTAAGATACTTGAAGGTCTACTTTTTGGCAACTTCCTCCTTCGGTCTTATTTGCATCGGCTATTACATAGCTTGTGCCTTCTGCATCAACAGGAACGGTTTTAACCCTGTTTATATCTTTGTTTGTAATGTTTACTTCGTCGATTGTTACATCTCCTGTCGGAGAAGTGAAAACTGCTGCCAATCCTTGTCTAGTAATTCCTACATCTTTAAGTGATAGTTCTGAGTCACTAGAAGCTGTTAACTGGGTGCTACACCCTGTGTCCAGAGTTGTGTAAAATGTTGTTCCTGCTATGGAGACTGCTAGAAGCATCCATCCATATGTTGTAAGATACTCTATAGCGCTTTGACCTTTCACATTCCTAAAATTAGTTTCTGCCGTTGATAAAGATTTTTTTATCTGTAATTTATTGGATTTTGTGAGATGTCTTTACTGTAGCAGCAGCTTTTTGACCATTTAAAGGTCCTTTGTCATAGATAAGTTCCATATCCATTTCTTGACACGAACTAGAATCCTCAAAACCTTCTACAGTAAATTCTTGAGTCTCCCCTGGCGCCAATAACCTATTAAATGATTTGAATTTGCTTTCTTCATCAGTATTAAAGTTTAATTCAGTAACAGTAATGTTGTGCGACACTGTGCTTGTAACCGATAGCCTAAACTTATTATCGATATCAAAACCAAATTCATTTACCTCTAAAGAGTTAGTATAAAGGCCTTCCAAGTCATCGCTACAACCCAAACTTATCGTGCTAAAAGCATAAGACGATACCGCAGCCAACGCCAAAAACATCCAACCATAAGTAGCCAAGTACTCAATTGCAGATTGTCCTTTCATCATCAATCCTAAAAACTAGTTGACAAAGATTACTTGTAAAGATTAACCTGATATTCAGGCATCCTTCAAACTAGAACTAGAATAACCTTTTTTCTCACCAACTCTCTCAACAGTTACTTCATGATTGACGGCCTTTTCAGCTAATTCCTTGACCTTTTCCTCACTGTGGCCTTGATCATAACCTAAGGTAATTACATCAGGATTGACAGTTTCAACAGTGGAATAAACATTATCTTCACTGCCTAGAATTGCTTTATCAACAGTTTCAAGGCTTTGAACCATTAATTTTCTCTCTTCCTCGTCGAAACAGAGATTTTTGCGATTTTTTACTCTGGAATCACGGGCGATCACTACAACAAGTTTTTCACCGAGTTTTGCCGATTCCTCAAAGTAGTAGAGATGGCCGGGATGAAGTATATCAAAGGTTCCTTGAGCCATCACCTTCTTCATTCTTCTCCACCCGTAAAACGCATCTTCAAAAACAAATGATTTTTCTCGTACGGTTCTAGCTTTGTCTCACTTACTATATTAAAATCCTTCTGTATTTTATTTTTAACTTCGTCAAAGATTTCTTCTTCATTTCTACTGGTTGAGATTGAGTGTGCCTTGACTGATAGCAGCCCTATACCGCCTCTTTTCAAGTATTTTCTAGCATTTTTTAGAAATATTTCCGGTTGATTACTCTGGGAGATATCTTGAAATACTATATCTACTTTTTCTTGGATTAATTCTTCGTAGTTTTCTGGTTTCTGGGCATCCCCTAGTATAGGAGCAATGTTTTCCCGTTTTTCAGCTAGTTTAACTAAGTCCTGGATCACTGTATCGCTATATTCGACCCCGTAAATGAATCCCCGGCTGAGTATGTCTGAGAAGTGTGAGACTGTGGTACCTGATGCTGCACCTAGATAAAGTACTTCACTTGTCTTTTCTAATCCTAGCTCTATGTTTTTCATTACTGCGGCGCCGGCTTTCGACCTGCTAGGCTGCCAATTCCTATACTGCACACCTTCTTTGTTTAGAAGTTGTTCCCCGTAGACTTTCTGGTCTTTTACAGCGTTTACAGTGTATAGTTTCTGGTTTTCTTTGTATATGCCGTCTTGTATCTGTTTCACCTTTTTATCACTGTTCCTGGAGCTCCTCATATTTCTTCCTGGCTTCTTCTCTAAGTTTTTCTCCTTTTTCTTTGTCTCCATACTGGTCTAGTCTGGCGGCGATTGCTGCTTTATTGGCTAAGAAACGAGCCATTTTACCTCTCTGATCTGGGTGTAGAGGTGAGACATATTCATGTTCAAACAGTATACCGTGCTTTGGCGGGTTACCTCCTTCACGCAGGAACCTGAACAGTGCTTTTTCCGCTCCAAGCATTTGTATAGTTGAGGCTGGTTTCTTTGCTATATTTTCAAGACCTCCCGCCAGTTTCACAATTCTTGCCGCTAGAACCGGGTCAAGTAGTATTGATAGATTGTTTAATTCGTTTTTTGATGTTTCCCTTACATATTCTTCTAGTTCATCTATGAATTCCTGCTGGCTTTGAAGTGATTCAACAAAGTTCTCCAGTATATTGATGTCTTCGTCTTCAAGCCGCATCCCTGTGGATTCTTCCTGCAATTCTTGGAAAGAATCAAGTTTACTTCTCTCTAATCCTTTTGATCCAAGTATTCTAAGTAGTTGGCTGTCCTCATCAATCTCTCTTTCAAGTTCTGGGAAGTGGGTGCTGTACCAGTCTCGGAAAGACTCCATCTGCTTGTACTGATTGTTTTGCATCCTGTTCAATGTGTCAACGGCTTTCATCAACAATTTAACTTTATCAATATCTTCAAGTTCTTCTCTCGTATCCTTCAAAGCCTTTTTCCTTATCTCTTCCTTATTCATTATCTTTTTCCTCTTATTTTAGTTCGTGTCCAAGTCCAAGCATTTTAACCTTTTTTTCAACTTCCTCAACCGATCTGTCCAACTGCTCAGCAATATAATCTGCATCCTGCATCGGAAAGTTCTTCATCAAAAATTTTTCCTCACTCTGAGTGAAACGGTTAAAACTGCTTTCCTGAAAATCGCTTTGACCCATGAAAAACTCCTTCAACTCATCATTACTCATCTCCTGACTGTTATTCTTCAAGTATTCTATTTCCTGGTTACTCCAGACGCCTTCAGAGTTCAAATCCTGCTCAAGCCTTTCATCAAAACTATTCTGCTTGTCAATTTCAACCTTCTCATCCTCCATATCGTCATTAATCAATTTTTCAGCAGCAACCTCGGCACTTTCCTTAACACTCAAATCCTCAGAATCCATAAACAATATTTAAACTGTTAGATTCAAAAAACCACTAACAACCATTTTAAGAAAATAACTAAACAACCCAGTTATACTATCAAAGCGGCGTTGGTCCAGTGGCTAAGACCCCGGCCTTCCAAGCCGGTGACCCGGGTTCAAATCCCGGACGCCGCATACATTACAAAAAACACTTTTACTCCTCTCAAACAATCCAATTCTCAAGTTCATCTTCGTCCGCTTCGCCGCAAATCCATTCACCAGTTTCTGTGTTGTAGAAGAAAGGTACGCCTCCGCATTTTCCGTCATCGAATTCTTTCATTTTTTCTGCATTTTCCTGGTTATTCCAGACCTCTAACTGCTTGACTTCTACTTCTTTCTCTTTTTCAAGTTTCTCTACTTTTGGCATCATTTTTTCGCAGTGAGGGCATCCATCGCCGTAGAATTCGTAAAGTATCATGATTAGTGTTTTCTGGTTTTCTTGAGTTATAATTTATGATCCTATGAAGCTGTTTTCGATGTTAAATATTCTGCCTTTGTTGTCGGATACGCCGTAGAATTGGTGGTAGCCTCCTTTCTGCTCTGGATCTGAGTTAAGTATCTTTGCAATGGTTCTTCCCAAGTCCTTGTGACTCCAGTATAGTGTTGGGTAGTATGGTTCTCCTTCCAGTTCTTTTTCGTCGTCTGCATTTACCCCTCCGATTCTAACGCTTATTCCCATATCAAATTCGCCTTTTCTAGTCATTTTTTTGAGGATTCTTTCTGTCATAACTTTATGCCATCCATATGGACTGTCAGGATTCTCCTCTCTTGGATCTAATAGTTTCTCTGGTTGTTCCTTTCTCAGGTCAAAGTCTATGTCTGGGTTGATGCTGCTTTTATATGGTTCTGGCGTGTTTTCAAAGTCTGCATCGACTGTGTAAGCGCCTATATCCCCAGTTCCTGCGTGTATACTGCTTCCGTTGATGAATATAGGTACTCCTGCTCTTTTAGATGCTTTCAAAATATTATGGTACATTTCTATGTTTCCTTTCCAGGCCTCATGAGTGTCAAAGTTCTCCACAGGAATATTCCACGCCAAGTGGAATACTGCGTCTACTTCCTTCAGTTTTTCTTCAAGGTTTTCAATGTCTTCCTCATCCAGTAAATCAGCTTTAACAGTCTGAGTATAGGATTCAGAATCTTCGCTGACGCTTCTGCTCACTCCAACAACATTATAGCCTTGGCCACAAAGGTATTTCCCTGTTGCTCTCCCTACTGTTCCGCTTGCTCCCGTAATCAGAATTTTCTTAGTCATAATTATTATTGGACCTCAGCTTTTTTGTCGCTATACTTCATCATTGTCTCATCGAGTATGGGGAAAAACGGTTGATGAGATGGATCTGGAAAATTTCTTTGGTAACTATCTTGAGGCTGAAGAAACAGATTTTACATTCTAAAGGACGGCTATAACGTTGAAAGCTAATAGGCAGGTCTCTTAGAGCAGTGTTAATCTCTAATTAAGTTAAAAACCTGCCATTCCTGGAAGATGACCAACTTCGTTCTTGGCTTTGTCACTCATTTCTTCTGGCGTCCATGAGGGTTCAAAAGTGAGCTCTACTTCCACTTTGTTGACTCCTTCTATGGCTCCGACTTCTTGACGGACCATTTCATCGAATACTCCTGAGAGCGGGCAGCCAGGCGTTGTTAAAGTCATTAGAATATCTATTTTGTCTTCTTTAACATCTATCTCGTATACAAGACCTAAGTCTACAATATTTACATTGAGTTCGGGATCGATTACTTCTTTCAGTGCTTCTCTCACTTCTTCCTCTGAAACCATGAGTATTATTTGGGGCCTATACTTTTTGAATTTAGAGGAATATCCATCCTATCAGCCAGAGGTAGACTGCGGCCAGAAGCAGTATCATAAGCCTGGTCAAAATATTGATGCTGAATATAAGACCAGAATAGTCGTCTTGAAGCAGTTTCATAGTCTCTGCCTTCGATTTCGTAAAACCTATTTCTGCTTCGGAAGTTTTACCTTCTGCCTTGTCAACTGATTGTTTTATCTTGTCTTTATCTATCTGTTCGGTTCTTGAAAGCTGATGGATGCTTTGGTGAGTATCTGTACTGAATGAAAGAACTTTATCATAGTTTTCTCTGTATTTTTCCGCCAGTTCTTGTACTTCATCAGATATTCCATTTCCTTCCAACCCAAATACCAGTGTATCCTGTTCTCCAACTCTTTCTACCAGTGCAAATACTGGTTTGGCTGATGTATCTGTGTGAAAACCTGCCTTGTACCTAGACTGTTCTAGAGAATTCAGTTTATCTTGGAAATCTTTCAAACTTTCTCTCAGGAATCTTGATTGCTCTGTGTTATACCTCATTTCTTCTCTTTCAGTTTGCTCTTCGCTATGACAGTGTAAATCGACTAAAAGAGTATCTTCAAGATCTAGAATATCCTTAAATATCGGTATCTCATAGTCCTCGTAGATTCCATATTCTTCGGCATCCATAAAAATTATCTTCTGGTCTCCTATTTTTCTTCCGTGGAAGATAACTCCTTGGTAGTTTTCAGTTATCATCTCTGAAGCTTTACTTGTTTTAACTGGTTTTTCTAGTGCATCCAGTATTTTTTTGTGGTCTTCCGGGTCACATGGATCTGATCGATGTGTCGACGGTACATGAAGGTAAAATCCTTCTCCATCTGTGTTTAACTTTTTGATTATATCTGAGGTTATGCTTCCGCCGCCAAATCCTTCAAGCGGTCCTGGATGAACCCATGGAACTGCGAGCCTTGTGTTTTCATCTTTGTTTTCTATTTCAATGGTTTGAACATTTGGTTTAACCGGTTTGCCGAGTTCAAGTCTTTCAGGTTTCTTCTGGAGAAGTCCTGCAGTTAAGTGTAGAATCGATTCGTCAGCCACATTCGCCTTCAACAGGTACTCTGCCATGCCTATTGTAAGAAATACAAGTAAACCTGCTATGCCCACCACAAGAAGTCCTGAAAGGTATTCAACTGGTTGGAAGTGATTTCCAAGGTAAAGATAAGCTATAAGGAATATTGTCGCAGGCTGGATGATACTACCTAGTGAAATTTGTTTAAAATGTTTGTGGCCAAGAGTAAGGAGCAGTACTAAAAGATTTGTGATAAAAATAGTGGCTAATGCAAGCCAGAACACTCTCCAACCTGTGATAATTGTATCAGAACCTGTGAGGATAGTCAAATACACAAAGAGTATTGTAGAGTTTGATAATGCTAGGAAGTACCCCCATCTGCGTGGATAGTCAGGTATCAAATTGTAGAGAAGCTCTCCTGAGAGAAAAACAGGGGTAAAAAATGCTGTAAACAGTACAAGAGGCAGAGTATCAGGTATTTGAACTGTTGAAAATGTTTGAAGTGCCAAAACAACTATAGAAGCGTAAAATGTTGAAAGTACGAGATTTAGAACTGCCAGTTTTTTGGTTGAGGGTATGCTGAAAATGATTTTCTTGAAAATATCGACATTATCTGTCACTTTATGCTACCTCTTTATATATTTCCTCGATTTTATCTATGCTTTTACCAAGAGAGTATTTTTCAACCTTTTTCCTCGTAGACCAATCCTTTTCCAACGCTTTCTCCACCTTCCTCTTGAAATCATTTACATCATCTTTGCTATAGAGATAGCCGTTGCTTCCATCCTCGATTGTTTTGTCAAAAGGATGTAAATCTGGCGCCACTATCGGCGTACCACATGCATTAGCCTCAAGAGACGATAAACCTAATGTGTCTCCTGTAGAAGCAGTAACAAACACATCCAACATAGAATAATAACTTGGAAGCTTTTCCCTATCCAAAAAATCCTTGAAAATTACTTCTTCCGATGCTTGGTTCTTAAGTCTTTCTTTTACCGGTCCTTCACCTACTACAATTGTCTTAGCATCGATCTCTGACGCCATTTCTAGTACTTCCTCTATATTTTTCTCGTTGCTAATTCTTCCACTATAACCTATCACCAGTTCATCAAACTCCCAGATACTTTCTACAGGTTTAAAAAACTTCAGGTCAACCCCTGCAGCCAGTTTATCCATTTCAAGGTTTCTACGCCCTTCATCAGTATTAGAAATTAATTTATCAAACTTGGAAAGCATCCATTCCTCTCCAGAAACATAAAAACCTCCTAAGAAACTTGATAATTTTTCAGACTTGAGCACTTGGACAAAATACTCTTCTAAAGGTGTGTGATGAGTATAAACAGACGGAATACCTTTCCTCTCAGCATAAATCTTTCCAGCCAATCCAAGAAAAGCAGGCGTATGACAGTGAACTACATCCAGGTCATCAGGAAACTTGTCAAAACCTGTAGGAAGCGGAATCTCATAACCAGGATAGAAAGGGTTAGAAATCGACTTCACAGGTACCTCATTCCTCTCCGAATCATAATTATCTGACTCAGGATATACAATAAACACTTCATGACCTCTCTGCTCAAGCCTCTCCTTCCAATTCTTCAAAGTGTAAGCCACTCCATCAATCTCCGGAAAGTAGCTGTCGGAAAAAAAACCGATCCTCATAAAAAAAATTATTGAAACAAGCACTTTTTAATCCATAAACTAAAAAACCACAAACCCGTTTTAAAACCATTTAACCACCAAGAATTACCTGTAATGACCACCAGCAAAATCGCAGAAGAAAGAATAAGAATACTGTTCAACCAAGCAGAAGAAAGATTCGACAAGGAACCAAAACTAGCCAACCGATACATAGAACTAGCACAGAAAATAGGAGAACGCACACAAACCAGCATACCTAATAATCTAAAAAAACACTTCTGCAGCAACTGCGATACATACTGGAGACACGGAAACAACTGTGAAGTAAGGATAGACTCAAAAAACCAGTTAATAAGATACAAATGCCTGAAATGCGGTGGAAAACAAAAATATGGATATTAAAAACTTGAAAGACAACAAATACCTGTGGTTCACAGTTTCTACACTGATAATGGCGGCGCTAATTTATTTTGCAGAGCCAGAAAGATTTATCGACTCAATACAGTCAGCTAAACTGCTACCTTTGTTCCCTGCATTGGTATTCGGTCTTTCGGTTTTCATAGTATGGAGTTTCGTATGGTATAGAGTATTCAAAGCATGTAACATAAAGATGAGCTATAGAAAAGCTTTGCGCGTCTTCATGGCAGGAAACTTCATGAATGCCATAACTCCTTTAGGTCAAGCAGGCGGAGAACCATTGATGGCGTACCTCTTAAAAGAAAATTCAGGCGCCAGCTACGAAAAATCACTTTCATCAATTTTCTCCGCTGACATACTAAACGCAATTCCTCCAGCAACATTCATAATAGGAGGATCAATCTATCTAGCACTATTCAAATCACTTAACAACTTCATAATACAAACAGTATACATGGTTCTTTTAGTAACAATTTTAGGAGGCATACTACTCTACCTACTATGGTTCGAATCAGGTACAATCGAAAAAACAATACTCATACTACTAGAAAAAATAACAGCAGTTATAGGAAAAGGAGAAAAACTGGTAGAAACACTAGAAGAAAAATTTGAGGAAATAGAAAACACATTCAAATCAATAGGACAAAAACCCATCCAACTACTGAAAACAGGGCTAATAGCACACCTAGGATTCGTACTACAAATACTCAACTTCTACTTCATAATGCTAGCACTCGGCATCCAACCCGACTTCACACCAATATACTTCATAGTGCCAATATCAGCACTAGCCAGCTTCTCCCCAACACCAGGAGGAAGCGGAACATACGAAGCAGCAATGGCAAGCCTAATCACAGTCTTCATACCAGGAACCAGCTTCGCAACAGGACTAACAGCCGCAATACTGTTCAGACTAACCACCTACTGGCCAGGAATACCACTAGGATGGCTAGCACTAAACAGCCTAAACGGAGAAGCCAAAAACCATGCCTAAACTACTCAAAAAACAAGAAGAAGGTTTCAACAGAGACCTAGAAATAACAAAAAAAGAATGGAAAGAAGAAAAGAAAAAGACAAACACCGCCAAAAGAAGCCTCGGAGCAGTATTAAATTTAGATGAAAAAACATACAGAGACGACAAAAAAGAAAAAAGCATCGAACTGAAAGATTACAGGCATAAAAAATACGAAGCAGATTTCGTAGCAGAACTAGAACACTATAATCCTGAAAAAGCACCTATAAGACACATACTAATTGATTTTCCTACCTGGCTATGGAAAAACCGGATTAAAAACAAAGGTCCGAAAACCAGATGACATACATATACAGACTAGCCGGAGAAAACCTGAAACTAGCAGAATCAGAACTAAAAGGATACCTCAAAAGCCAAAAAATAAGTGAAAAACCTCAAAGAAACGGAAGAATAGCACAAACAAAATCAGAACCAAATCAACTCAAAAGACTAGCACTAGTCCACGAAGTAACCAAGAAAAAAACAGAAACTTGTATCAAAGAACTGGAAGATTTTCAACCACACTGGAAACCAGAAAACAGCTTCTCAATCACCTGCAAAACACTGAAAGGAGACGGAAAACCGCCAGAAATAGAGGAAAAATTAGGAGAAAAATACAGTAAAGAAGGAAATACTGTAGACCTGGAAAAACCAGAAACTGAAATCTACGCATACCTACAAGAAGAAAAAATAGTGATTGGAGAACTAGTTCAAGACATCAATCGAGGACTTTTCAAAGAGAGGAGCAACGAAAAACGGCCTTTCTCATCACCGGTAAGCCTAGACCCTGTACTCGCCCGTGTACTCGTAAACCTGTCAGAAACTAAACCAGGAGAAGCATTACTCGACCCATTCTGCGGAACAGGAGGCATACTCATCGAAGCAGGACTCTGCGGAATAAAAGCACAAGGAACAGACACCAAAAAAGAAATGGTAGACGGAACAAGAAAAAACCTGGAAAAATACGGCATAATCAACCACGTCATAAGAGAACTAGACGCAGAAAAAAGCCTAGAAAAATTTGAACAAGTCGATACCATAGTAACGGATTTACCCTATGGTAAAGCATCTAAAGTTGAAGGAAAAATAGAAGAAAAATTCCTAAACCTGACAGAAGAGTTTAACGGCAAAGTAGTTTTCATGTACGACAAGCCGAAACTAGGCGACTACAAAGCAGACTTCGAAATATATGTGCATAAAAACCTGACAAGATATGTTTACAGCATTTGATCTATTCTCTCCCTGTAAGGCCGTTTAAGACCCGGTGCAACTATATACCTGTTGTTTGATTTGCTGAGATCGCAATCTTCGCTCCAATAATCTTCTAAATCAGGAGTATTTACGCTTCCCTCTAAATCCATTACCTCATAATCCATAATACCTATTTTTAGGTCTTGAGAATATCTTGTACTTTCTACCAAATCAATTGGGGAAAATCTATCAGGCATCTCTTTATCAGGACTCCACTCCTCATCAATGATGAAACTCTCTTCATCAGCTAAAACCAAAGGCTTAGAACCTTCAGGCCCGATATACCCCATAAAGTAAACTCCATCCTCTTGAAAAGAACTTTCAAGCTCGCCAGAAACATAAGCAGCACTTATCAACTCAAAAACAGGATCATCAACAAAACCATCAGTAGCATAAGCCTTACCTTGATTTAAAACACTAGAATCAAAAACAACCTCCTCAATCTCACCGCTCTTATTGTGAGGATTTTCAGTCCTCGGCTGGAAGAAATTCACATCATCCATAAAATCCAACTACAACCCAAAACTTATATTTGTTTTTATCCAGTAACAAACTTAACAATGTGCTGAAGTTCAACCAGTTTCATATTTCTATGGAAACACAACTAAAATAATGAAAATTTGGACTGTAGGAACATCAAGCGCCGTACCTTCAAGAGAAAGAAACCTGCCTGCCAACCTAATCAGCTTTCAAGGCGAAAGAATACTCTTTGACTGCGGCGAAGGCACTCAAAAAACTTTGATGCAAGAGAAAATGGGATTAATGAAGATCAGCCGTGTCTTCATAAGTCACTGGCACGCAGACCACTTCTCAGGACTCCTAGGACTAATACAGACAATGGAGATGGAAGGAAGAGAAAAACCACTATACATCTATGGACCACCAAGAACCGAAGAATTCACAGACCGGATACTAGACACAGGATATTTCAACCGAAGCTACGACATTTTTGTAGAAGACCTAGTTGAAGGAGACGAAATAGTAGGAGAAGGATACAAAGTAAAACCTTTCGAGGTAGAACACGGCATCAACGCCTTCGGATTCACCTTCCAAGAAGACTCACACACCAAAGCAAACAAAGAAAAAATGAAAAAACTTGGACTAGAAGAATCACCAAAAATCGGCAAACTCAAAAAAGGAGAAACCATAGAATGGGAAGGAAAGACTATAGAACCCAAAGAAGTAGTAAAAGAAGTACCAGGCAGAAAAATTGTCTACTCAGGCGACACAGCCAAATCACAAAATACTATAGACCATTCAAAAAACGCCGATCTACTTATACACGAAGCAACATGCAGCCACGACATCATAAAAGACCGAAAAAACCATACATCCGCGCGACAAGCCGCACAAATAGCCAAAAAAGCAGAAGCCAAAAAACTAGCACTGACACACATTTCAAGAAGATACAAAGGAAAGTCCAACGAACTGCTGGAAGAAGCAAGAGAAATATTCCAAGAAACAAAAATGGGAGAAGACGGAAAAGAATTCGAAATCAAAGCACATAGACCAGAATAAAAAATTACTTCTCCTTAGTCACCTTTCTATCCTCACTTGGCTCAACCTCTATTTCAGCATCTTCAAATCCTTCCTTAATTCTTCCTTGTTGTATTCTGTCGATGAACACAGCTAAAGCTGCTATTTCACTGTGTGGCTGATTTCCAACTGATATGTTGTAGTCTACATTGGTGTAAACCCATCGAGGCACTTTTTCCGCACCCACTATTATCATTAAATCTTTTCCAGAATATTCTTGTTTTATTTCACTTATTTTTTCGTTTATTTTTTCTCCATACATTGTGAGGTGGATTTTCAGTCCGTTAAAGTTTTTTATTTCTTTTTTCCATTCTTCTCTATATTTTACTTGGAAGTTTCCACCCCATCTGTCTATTATATCTTGGATGCTTTGCATCATGTTGGAGTCATGTTGTCCACCGTATATTATTTCGTCTGCACCCCATTGCCTTGCTGTTAATCCTACATGAGTGGATATACGGTCATCTCTTCCTGCCCTGTGACCAAGTCTCAAAACCTTAATCATGTGATATTTAAGTTAGGCTCAGAGTTAAAACAGGATACTATTTTAAAAGAAAATTTCTCTAACAGAAAGTTATATGGAACAGGATATATGTGTAATTTCGCCTACTATTAGAAACCCTGAATTCATCAGGGGCTACATTGAAAACGCAAGACAAAACGACTTCGACACCGACAGACTCTACCTAGTCCTAATCATGGAGGACTTCAACGACAAAGAAAAAGTAGAAGAAATGCTAGACGAACTTGAAGTCGAAGGAGAAGTATTCAACGGAAGCGACAGAGAACAATGGTATGAAGAAAATGATATTTCAGAATACTCAGATGTTGTCCCAGCAGCTAGCCACGCAGAAACCAGCTTCGGATTACTATTCATGTGGGCGCACGAAAATTTCAAATATGGAATTTTCCTAGATGATGACACACAACCACACGAAGACTTCGACTTCTTCGGCAACCACCTAGACCACCTAGACTCCAAGAAAAAAGTCGAACATGTTTCCTCAGACAAGAAATGGGTCAATGTACTCTATCAAAACATCGACAGACACAACCTCTACCCAAGAGGATACCCATACGCAGCGATGGATGAAGAAGTGGAGACAGAAGAAAAAGAAACTAACGAAATAATCGCAAGTCAAGGACTCTGGACCAACATCCCAGACCTAGACGCAGTAAGAATCCTGATGGACGGAAACCTAGAAGGACAAGCAGAAACACTAACCAAAAAAGAAGACTTCACACATAACTTCGCAGCTAAAAAAGGCAACTACCTTACAGTCTGCTCAATGAACCTAGGATTCAAACGCGAAGTCATCCCAGCTTTCTACCAATTCCCGATGGACGACAACGAATGGGATATAGGACGCTTCGACGACATCTGGTCCGGACTAACACTCAAAAAAGCAGCCGACATGCTCAACAAGTCCTTAATCAACGGCTACCCACTCTGCATCCACAACAAAGCCAAAAGGTCAACCTTCGGAGACCTCAACAACGAAGTACCAGCACTAGAACTCAACGAACACTTCTGGGAAGCACTAGAAAACGCACCAGACAACGCGGAAGACTACTTCGAAGCATACGAAGAAATGATCAAAGCAGTAGACCAATACGACTTCAGCGACTACGCAAACGCCGACTTCATCGACTTCACAGTCAAACACATGAAAATGTGGCTAAAAGCAATCAGAGCACTTCAAAAACAATAAAAACTCCTTTT
>Ga0102939_1000320_pt1 | contig 17680 bp, 16 predicted proteins | sample SalPon2_B_H2O_MG_FD_78214 | JGI IMG/M metagenome (GOLD analysis project Ga0102939, IMG submission 78214) | Salt pond water microbial communities from South San Francisco under conditions of wetland restoration - Salt Pond MetaG R2_B_H2O_MG | ecosystem: Environmental > Aquatic > Non-marine Saline... | reverse complement strand
AGCTCCTCGATGACGGAGCGTCTGCGGGACGACCTCGATAGGTTTGCTGAGGAACACGGCTACTCAGGCCGTAGCGAGGTCATTCGCGAGGCGTGCCAGTCACTGCTCGAAGCGTACCGGGAGACAGAGGGGGCCGAACGCCGCGTAGTCGGGACTGTCACGGCGGTGTTCGGGTACGACGAACCGGCAATCGAACGCCGGATACCTCTTGGACGGCTTCGACGGCACGTGGCAGGCCGAAGGGGACGACATCGTGGTCACCATCGCGTTCGATTACACCCACGAGGCAGTCATCACGACGACGAACCACATTCACGATGACCTCGTTCCCCGCGTTCTCGCCGGGACTCGTACTTACGATTATCTCACACGACCCACCGAACGTGACATATATCTGTGAGAACGTCGCCTTCATCTGGCTGTTCGCCGGCGAGAGTGAGCAACACATGCGCGTCGCCGAAATCCTGAGCTTCGTCGGTGCGACGGCGCTGGTGTCGGTGACAGTCAGTACGGCCGTGACGGGCAACAGCACGCCGGGCGCCAGCGGCGGTGCGCTGGCGTTCCGTGGGGTCTACGGGTCGAACCGGTCTCGCGCATCGAGGCGCACTGGCGCTGGATACGAGCGACGACGGGCCGCTGGACTCGGATATGCGGTGGGACAAAGTGCGAAGAGCGCTTCTCCGGTTCGTTCGGTTGGCTTCGACTGAAGTGCCTGCCGTAACCGGTCAGGGCGAGTGGCAGCGAAATCAACGGCACGTGTTCGGCCTCACGAGCGTCGGAACCGAATCGCCCGCCACGAGCGATTGATTGTCCTCCACCACGTAGCCCCTGTGATGGCACTCCTGTCCGACACAGCGCGGCAGAAACTGGACGGTGGGGACGATGGCCGCTTCTACGACACCCCGAGATTCGTGACGCACGCCGACGACGCGTGGTGTGCCCGGCTCACCGAGTTGTACGAGCGGGTGCTCAACCCGGCCGACCGCGTGTTCGACGCGATGGGGAGTTGGGTGTCACACTTTCCGGCGACGAGATTCGACCGCGTCGTTGGCCACGGCCTCAACGAGGCGGAACTGGCGGCCAACGACCGCTACGACGAGTGGTTCGTCCAGAACCTCAACAGCGACGAGCAACTCCCGCTGGCCGACAATAGGTTCGACGCCGTCTGCTGTGCGCTGTCGGTGCAGTACCTCCAGTACCCGGCGGCGGTCTTCGCTGAGTTCGAGCGCGTCCTCGACCGCGACGGGCGGGTCGTCGTGAGTTTCACCAACCGGATGTTTCCGACGAAGGCCATCCGAGCGTGGCGTGCGGCGTCGATGGCCGGCCGAGCCGACCTCGTCGCGTCGTACATCCGCGCTGGTGGCATGACCGTCACCGACCGTATTGCCGAGGATGGGTCGGGTGACCCGTTTTTCGCTGTGGTCGGCCGTGTCGAGCAGTAGTCCGGGTAGACACCGGGTCCACCGACTCACTCTCGCCACGCTCGATGCAGGCGTCCAGCGGCAACGACAATCGCGTTCCGGCGTTGTCCGGGCACGTCGTCGCGGGGTTCATCCGACACGGGCAGCAGTCGGGGACCAGCGGCCGTGCTGGAACGGTTCTAACAGTGTGAGGATAGGAGTCGGACGTGCGCTGCGTCCGGCTGGGAGCATGTGGGATCCGGTCCGAATTGAGGAGGGTGTGACAGCTCCACTGTAGCTGAGTGATGCAAGCGGGGACCGGAACCCATGTTCACGGTCGTGAAGTGACGGTAATAACTCTTCAGGATGCCGGCGAATCAGGAATAGCAGCCGACTGGAGTGTGTTATTTCGAGTAGCGCGAGAGTCCCTCCGCTAAGCACAAGTTCGGCGTACCTTTTTTGCACGAGGGTCGTGGTCGTCGCTGAACCCAGCGTCTGTACCGTCAACGGGGAGAGTGACTCGGAACTGTTCTGCTTTCTATCAATTGTCATACGTTCTAGTGGCTTGCCGTCACTATACCCGGCATCGAGAACACAGTCGGCATGTGTCCGATATCTCGTGCAAGTATCTCGCCTCTCCTGTCGGTGGCCCCGAAGAAGTGTCTCGAGAAACGCAGCCGTCTCACAGCGGAAGAGGCGCTTCAACAGAGACACCGCAAGCCTGAGCGGATGCGCAAGCACCAGACGCGGTGCTACGTCGGACGGTTGCCCTCGGCCGACCGAGGTGACTGTCGCCACAGACGGCACAGGGCCTCTCTATTTGACACAAACCCAATCTTCATATCCTCATTTCCATCATATAACATGGTAACTATATGAGTAGTAAAATACAGTTATCTCTGAAAGAGCGGGGGGTGGTGCCTGTATCCATCGTACTGCTTATGTGCACGTTAGCAGTCGTTGCTGCCGAGCCCGCAGCGGCGACAAACCACGGGTGCTTTACGGTATTCACCAACGACGCGGACGGCGACGAAACGTCGACTTACGTCTACATCGAGTCGATTTATGGGGATTATTCGGATGGCAGTGAAACGTCTGATGACAGTTCCTGCGAACGAGACGACAATTCCGAGACTAGCTATGAGGGATATATATTCAACGCGCCTTCTGGCGAGTACTATCTGCAAGTGTACGACGACGACACGTCTGAACTCTGGGGCCTCTACGAGGTCTATATCTCCGAAGAGGGAGTTGTCTCCGACAACATCGAAATCCTCGACCGGGGTGCAGTCTACGCAACGTACTCCGAGGTCACGTCTCCACGCGGGACAACCAGACTCCAGCCCGGTGAGACCGCGACGGTGGAACTCGGCGTATCCAATGGGCAGTTATCGGGTTCGAACGACGTCGAGGTCGAAGTGTACGTCCACGACCCATCTGACTCGCTCTCGACTCCAACTGAGACGTTCAGCTACGATGTTTCCGCACAAGATAGTGAGACGTTCACTCCGGAGTTCACCGTCCCCAGCAGTGAAGGCGAATACGAGATTACCACAGTAATCCGGACAGACACTGTCCGCGGGTACTTCATCTCTGATACCGTCTCTGTGGGGACGATAGACGTAGACGCGTTCGAACCGCCCGAAATAGCGAGTCATAGCCCCGGAGACGGTTTCGTTACCCTGAATAGCGACGAGGCGACGAGGTTCGCTGTCTCGGTAGACGACCCGGATACTGCCGCAAGTTCGCTTGCCTACACGTGGTCTGTGGATGGACGGGACGTCGCGACTGGTGACAGTTTCAGCTTGAACCCTGACGAATACAGCGAAGGCGAACACTCCGTAGAAGTCGAGGTTTCGGACGGCACGACGGAAACGGCGGACGCCTTCGAGTTTTGGACGGTCGACATATCCTACGAACCGCCGGAGATCGATAGCACTAGCCCCAGTGACAGCGCCGTTGAAGCTGCTGGTAGTGATGGGACTACCTTTTCGGTCTCTTCGAGCGACGCCGACTCAACTGACCTCTCGCACACGTGGGACGTCGACGACCGAGCGGTCGCCTCGGGTACCGAGTTCACGTTCGACCCGAGTGACTACAGTGGCGGCGAGTACGATGTCGAAGTCGTGGTCTCCGACGACTCGACAGAAACTGCGGATGCGTCCCGTTCGTGGACCGTCGAGGTCATCGAGGGGCCTGAAATCGAGGCGGCCGACCCGGGCAGTTCGGAAGCAGATATCGGGTCTCCAGTCACGTTTAGCGCTGAGGCGACGGACCCGGGTGGCTATACACCGTTGAGTTACGAGTGGACAATCGACAGTCAACTGTACGACGGGGCAGAGGTGACTCGGACGTTCACGTCGACCGATGATGTCTCCGCCGAACTCGAAGTCAGCAACTCTCGGGGTGTTTCGACCACCCGGTCGTTCGTCGTTGATATCGAGGCAGTACCACCCCAAATCGACGAGATACGTGGCGGTGGCTCGGCTATCACCGCTGGCGAGTCTGTAACACTTTCGGCGACCGCGTTCGACCCAGCCGACCGAGACGTGAGCATGTCCTACAGTTGGGACATTCTCGATGCTACCTACGATGGCGCGAGCGTTACCGCCTCTCCAACGACGGTTGGCCAACACGACGTTTCGCTCACCGCGACCAACGAGTACGGAACGTCGACCACGCAGACCACGACGATTACCGTGAATAATGATTCGCCCGAACTGTCCGCGAGAGACGATAGCGACCGTCGTCTCACTGCCGGCCAATCCGAGAGATTCACTGTTTTGCTCGCAGACAGCGACGCCTCGGATACGGAACTCGAACTCATCGTCGACGGCGACCCCGTCGAGTCACGCGAGATATCGCAGGCCGAGGCCGACGAGACGTTCTCATATCAGTTCAGCAGCCCCGGCGAGCGTTCCGTCGAAATCACAGCCACCGACGGTAGTGGGGCCTCGACAACGGTTAGTTGGACTGTTGACGTCGCGAGTCGGCCGCCCGAGTTCGAAACGTGGGGGCCCGAGGAGTCGAGCCTGTACGCACTGACCGGTTCGACTTTCGAATTCGATGTAACTGCATCCGACCCGGATGGACAGGCGGTCTCGTATCAGTGGTACATCGATGGCAGCTACGTCACCAGTGGGGAGTCGCTGACCAGACAGTTTGTTCGGAACGGACAGTACACCGTCGAAGTCGTTGCCACTGACTCCGATAACACGACCAGTGAGCGGGTGTGGAACGTTGCTATTAGCAGTTTCAACGAGCAGCCGATAATTGCTGACCAGATCAGTGCTGTCACCATCGACGAAGATAGCACGACGGAGTTCGCGACGGTCTCACTGTCGAATCCGGAAGCGAACAACCGGACAGCAGAAGTCGAAGTCATCGTTCGACCGCCCGATGGCCTCTCCGTGACCTCGGTTGCAAACGTCCAGTCCGGCAGCCCATCACAGTATCAGGTTTCGGACAGCGCCCGACCCGGCAGCAGCACGAGCCTGACGCTGGGATTACAGCTCAACGACGAGACGTTGCTCGGTCAGACCGTGACCGTCGATTACTCCGTCATCTACTATCCCGAAGGGCAGCGTGCCGACAGCGTCGTACTGAATAACTCTACGCAGGAGATTGCGATTGGGGACCAAACTACCGCTACTCCCGGCAGGGCTCAAGCCGCTGGGGGCTCGGGTGACGGCTTCACCCCGGCGACCGCTGTGCTCGGGGTCTTGCTGCTTACAGCGTTACTCGTGGGTCGACGCGAGTGAGATTCCGCGTCGCGCACAGCTGTACCGCCGCCGTACATCGTCGCTATCAGCGAGCCCACTCTGAGTAACACTTTTGTTCCGTTCTATTACAGTAATAACACATGCGTCGTCGACAGTATTTCTCCGCGTTATGTACTACTGGGTTAACGGCCACGCTTAGTGGCTGTTATCGCCCACAGTTTGAACCCGCACTTATCGAATCAGAAGACGAGTGCAACGGCGAGAAACCGTGTCCCAGCATCTCTCAGAACCCCAGCAACCCCGTTGTCGGTGAGCAAGTCGTGTTCGACGCATCAGGCAGTCAATCCCCGACTGACGACACGCTAACCTACTTTTGGACGGACCCGGAACACAACTACTTCTTCACTGAGGGGCCGACCTATCAACGTCGGTTCGACGACAGTGGGCGACATTCGGTCGTTGTCTGGGTCACTCCTGCGGACAACGTTCGGGAAGCAGACACTGAACTCGGGTTTGGCCCCAACCGGCCAGATTTGGTTTCGAGAGCGAATACGACGGTTAACGTACAGGAACTGTCAGAGGAGCCGATAGACCTCGATAGCACTGACGTGAACATCCATTTCAGAGGGAGCGAGCAGGGCGTTTCGATAGATGACACTGCACGGCTCTCGCTGAGCGCGACGAATCTCGTGGGGAACGACACATTGACTATACAGCTGTTGATCGAGGTCCCATCGGGACTCACTGTCAATGGGACTTCATTTGCGCAAGGCGGTGGCCAATACACCTCGTCGTTCACCCTCGATGCGGGCGAGACGATAAGTGAAAGTGTGACAGTCCAAGCGACCGAGGCGGGTGCATATAGCATCTCCGGATACATCGTCTATTACTTCGAGGAAGACGACCGACAACAGACCCAGAGTAGTAATATCGAACTCCGGTTTTTCGAGTGAGGACGCCGTGGCAGTGGCTGCGTGCTGTCCGACAGGCTAGTGGTCACTGCTCAGTCACGTCGTTCCACGAAGCCCGTGTTCGCCACAACAGTCACCAGTGTGACACGGCGGTTCGAAACGCCCTAGATCAGACGGTAACGTCCTCAGAGAGACAGTTCGATGCGGGCCGTAGCCCTCCCCACCACTACCGGGTTTCGGGGGCTGTTCGGGCCGGCCCCGGGCCACGAGCCGGACCGACCCTCGATAGTCGGCGGCGTCGGGGAACTAGCCGGCCAGCGACACCTCGATCCCGCCGTCATATCGCGACGACGAGACGAATCCACAAAGTTCGAGACCGATGCGTACCGTTTCAGCTGGTCTTACCAATTACAGGCGGGAGTCGCTCAATCTATCTATCCCGACGGTGTTCCACAGCATTCCCGCCCGAACCTGTGATTCAGAGCGACAGTCGTCGTCCGGCAAATCGCTCCCCTGCATTCTCTCAGTCGCCTCAGCGGCAATCCTAATCGCCTCAGATATCTGTTCCCGACTCTCTTCGAGTTCGTGTACCAGTGCGTCTAGCTCCGCTTCAGTAACCTCGGCTACGTCCGGCCGATTACTCGTCACTGCCGTTCGCAACGCTGCGAGATGGCTATGGGCTTCGTTCAATCGAACCCCTGCAGACCCCATTGCCCGGTGGACGTCTGCTGGCACCTCTGAGCCGATACTGTCCGCGGACCCTGAGTCGCCGTCGGTACTACCGTGTGGATTAGTCATTGTTTGAGTGAGGCCAATGCGTTTCGGATGATTCGACCCGGCATCTCCGTGTCGGTACTAATCGCGCTGGCATCCGCCATGGAGAGGTCCTCGATGAACCGCTCGTTGAGCCGTGCCCAATTTTTCACGGCCATCTCCGGTGTCTCCGTGTAGTAGACTTTCCGTCCATCGGGATACCGTCCGAGTTCTCCCTCTTCGGCTAGTGCCTTGAGCTGTTCACTCAGCCACGACCGGTACTGCGCCGACCGATACTGCTGTCTGAATGACGCATCTTCGGCTCCGACGAGTGAAACGATGCTGTCAATCGACTTTGGCTCCGTTAGCTCTCCGCGGAGTGCACTCTTCAGGTCCTGTTGTGCGGTTGAGAGTGCGCTGGCCTCGCGATTGACGACCATGCCATCGTCGTCAGCGTCATCGAGAAAGCCGTATTCCGTCAACGTCTGACGTAGCAACTCCGGGCTCTCGTCGACCATCTCGTGGAGCGCTTGTACGTCTTCGTCGTCTAACTGGTCGAGAATGCTGTCTACTTGGGAACGTGGGTCGGTTGGGCTCATTGTGTCTCTCCTCTCTCGACGTTGACCGTCTGTTTTTGCTCGAATCCCCGCCCGAACACCCCAAGCCTGTGTTTGTACCGTTCGCCAATCCATTCGACGACGTCGTCGCTCACTGCGGGCTGCTGGCGCTCCTCGGGTCCGGGACTCTGTCCGTGTTCTTCCAGTCCGTGAATCCCGTGAAAGAACTCGAAGTCGTCGGTCCCGAATGCGTCGACGAAAGCGGTTTGAACGGCCGGTGCACTCCGCTTGTCCGCTTGACTCGCTGACACGGACCCACTCGGGTGCGTGTGGAAGCGTGCGATAAGCCCCGGCGTCTTTCCCTCCGGATAGAGGCTCGCGACCTTCTCTGCCATACGCGTTGGGTTGAACTCCAGACTCGTCCGGGTCACAGAGCCGTAGAACGCCGGGTTTTCGAGGCCGATGAGGTCCGTTGGCCGTGTCCTGGTCGGCCCCGTCAGTACGTACATCGTTTCGACTAGCCTTCCCTGACCGTCTTTACCCCGGGTTTCGAGCTTCTGCAGAAAGTCCCGGTTTGCTGGGACCACGAACGAACCGGTCGGATGGGTGTCTGGCTCGGCCGGCGTGTCATCTTCTGTCGGTGGCGAATCGGTGGCAGTCGCGCCACCGACTTCGGTCGCGTCCGGGCTCTCTTCGTCGAACGAAACCGTGTGGACACGCAGCCCGCCGACTTTCGACGTCGTTCCCGGCTCCAACTCCGCTGTCGATATCTCTGTCACGTCGAGATTCTTCCGGTTCGAGGTGATTGTGATGTCGCCGACCTGCTTTTCGGTGGTCGGTTCGTCGTCATCGTCGCCGCCGAAAAATGGTAGCCAAGGCATTGCTCTGGCCTCAGGAGGATATCGCGATAATATCTCGCCCTTTCCACGCCAGAACGAGGCCGATGAGACCAATCGAGACGATGGCCAGCACCGTCACGAGGTTCTCTGCGATGGCCCCGACAAGCCGTTCTACGGGACCCGGCTGCGCACCACCCGCGTCGGACGCGTTCAGCGACCCGGGTTCTTGCACCTCAAACTCTTGGCGGACGCCGGAGACTTGGTTGGAGTTCTCGCGGTCCCCCTCGTACCAGATTTCGTAGTCCGCCACGACGGTCACGTCGTCGCCAACGTCTGCCCCGTTTGCAGCTATCTCGGCGTCGATACTTCGGATTTCACCCGAGGAGAGGGTGAACTCCGTCGCCAGGATGTCCGTTGCCGACTGGTCCCACGACGAGCCACCCTCGAACTGGAACCCGGACTCCGCGAAGGAGTACTGCAGGTCGACAATGACCGTGCAGTCCTCGGGGACGTTCTCGCTCACGCGGAAGTTCGCTTCTATGAGCTGAGCGGTCTCCGTCGTGAGAGCGTCCTGCGGCGAGGTGATAGAGTTTCGAGCCATCGTTGGCGACCCCTCACAGGTTGGCGAGTCCCCCGTCGACGCAGTCGAACTGTTCCCCACTTCCTGTGCGTGGACAGGACCGACACCGACCGCCAGCAGGGTGAGTACCACTATCGCCGTTATCGCCACCGTACGTAGGTTTCCATTTCGTCTCATTTTGTTCTACTTCCGAGTAGTACAATACAACGTTTACTATTAAGTCTTTTCCAATACAAGCATATCTGTGTTTACGATGCGAGCCAGAACACTACCAGAATACCTCACCGGGCATCGCTCGGCGACCCACCTGACAGACCGGTCGGCAAGGCCGCCCAGCACAATTGCCAGGTAGGCTCCACCGAGAACGAGGATCATCGAGGGCGGTTCCGGACCCGATATCGTTGTCTTGGACGCTGGCTTCGTGACTGAGACGGCACTCGAGAAACTCACAGGTCTCACCAGCACCGAAGCGAGAGCGATAGTTCTCGAACCGACCGGTAGTCTGCAGCGGTCGCTCTCCGTAAGGAAACCGTGCCGTTTAGCCCGTGGAGGCTGTCACGGGTCGGGAGAAATTATCTCGAACACCACAGTCGACAATCTTCACCGGCCCGGCTGCGACCGACAAGTAAACTACCCCACCCTACTCCCTCGACGCTACGCGCCTCGGTCGTTGAGGGTGGGGCCACCGATAGAGCGGGGCTCTATCGAGGCCTCGAAAGGCTTCGCCTTTCGGTGGCTTTGATGTGGACTCCCGGCAATCAGGCACCAGCAATAGGCCGGTGACTCTCGCCGTTCAACGCCCCACCATTTATACGCACGTCTACTGGTGCGTCTCCACTCCCCGACGTGGGCGAGGAACGGAGTCTGTGTTGTCGCTTCCGGGCGTACCGTAGCCCGACGTTCTTTGCGCCGTTGTAGTCGGCGTTCACTTCGCACCCGCACTTCTGGCACTCAAACTGTTCTCCGTGGCGGTTGTCCTCATGCGTGAACCCACAGTCCGTTCGAGAACAGCGTTGTGACGTGTGGTTCGGCTCGACCTGTGCCACGGAGATGCCCTGTTCAGGTGCCTTGTACTCGACGGACTCCAACAGGCGTCGAAACGCCCAAATATGGTGCCACTTCGCCTCTGGAAGCTGCTCTCGAATGTCTGTCAAATCCTCGAACACGACCACGTCGCAGTCGTATTCGACGGCTTCCGCGACGATTTCGTTAGCGATGGTATGGATGTACTGCTTGCGCCACGCTTCTTCTCGCTTCCCGAGACGAAGCAGGGCATTGTGCGCGGCTTGTGTCCCGCGTTGTTGCATCTCTCCCCGTCGCTTCTCGAACTCGCGGCACCAGTGGTCGTAGTCGTCTCCGTGCCAGAAGCGTCCGGTAGAAGAGACGGCGAGACTGTTGAGGCCAAGGTCGATACCAAGGACTGTTTGGTGCTCGGTATCTGCCGAAACCTCGGATGAATCGCCGTCTCGGTCAGAGTCATACTTCCGAGTAGTGATGTGGAAGTAGAACTCGTCGTCTACTGCGTCGTACTGGAGCGTACTCGCTCGGAACTCAAACTCCTCGGACAGCACGTACTGCTCATATGGCGTCGGACTGTCCGAGGGTAATTCAAACTCACACTCAACGCGCCCGTTGATAGTCGAGAGTGAGACTTTGTTCCGGTAGAATGTGGCACTTCGTTTGTCGTAAAGCATACTCCACGACGTGAACTCCGGTTGACTCACTCGCTTCCCCTGTTTCCACCGTTCGACACATCCGGTGACGGCTTGCACAGCGCGGCGGATAGCTTCTTGGACGAGGTTCGCGGTAAGTTCGGTTTCCTCACGGAGTTCATCATAAAGCGCGTCTCGTGCGGTTGTGTTGGCCGTGACGCAGTCGGTATAAGAGTGGTCGGACCAACAGAACTCGGCAGCACGGTTAGCGCAGTGAAGGAACTGCCGGGCGGATTCGTGGAGGTCGTCGCGGCGCTCGTCAGGAACGACGAGTTTGACAGGTGCAGTACGTCGGACCTCCATATTTCAGATGAATAGCTAACGGTTGTTAAAGGCTTGGGAGTCGGGCGGTCGTAGTATGCCGGTTGTATCATCCCCTGTCGGTTTCCTCTCCGGCCTACTCGCTCACTGCGTTCGCTCTCTTCTCACGGGCGCGAAGCGCCCGTTCGAACGGTCAGCGGGACCTCCGGTCCCGCACGACTTGAGGCCGGAGGCTCCACCTCGAAAGTGCTGAACAACAGCACTTAATGTAGCAGGGTCGCGTACCGAAGTAGCGATGTCGGAGTCACGCGAAGGGTGTAAAATCGATAGCGTTGCCGAGGAGTGGGGGGTAACTGCGGTCGACGAACAACTCCAAGAGCGGTGGTCGGACGGCGAGAGCCTCAGGAGCTTGGAAGAACTGTTCAATGAGCGGGTGCTTCGAGCCGCACTGACCGCAGCGGGAATAGAGACGATAGACGGCGAGTCGTCGAATCTATACCGACTCCTGACTGACGACGACGTCACGGCCGGGAAACGAATCGACGCCGAATCCAGACTGCGGCGAAACGGTGTCGACCCGGACGCCATCAGAGACGACTTCGTGAGCTACCAGACAGTTCGGACCCATCTCAACGAGTGTCTCGGCGTCCAGACCGCCCGTGAGAGCACGTTCACCGAAGCCGACGCTCGGAGTACGGTCTACAAACTGGTCTCCCGCACCGAGTCAGTCGCACTGCGAACCATCGAACGCCTTTGTGGACAAGAGCAACTGTCTATTACCGCGCCTTCAGTGACAGTGAGCGTCCGCGTCGCCTGCTCGGAGTGCAACGACGAGTACACGTTCTCGACGCTGCTCGACGCAGGCACCTGTTCGTGTGCGGAGGAGTGACGCTGACAGCAGTGCGCGAGAAGCACCCACACCGGCAGTCGTGGGTGGCTCTCACGACGTGCCGGCAAACGACTGTGTCGAGACGGTATCGTAGGTCTCGGCGAGTTCGTAGGCTTCTTCGGGGAGAACGGCGGCGACGACGTAGTCGGCGTGCTCGTCGAACAGTTCCATCAACCGGTCGATGCGGTCGGCGTCGAACATCTCGACGGCGTCCACGACGAGGAACGGGACGATGTCGCCCACGTCGTGGGCGAGATAGCCGGCCAGCGCGACGACGAGTCCGATAACCTCTCGCTCGCTCTTGCTCAGACTCTCGACCGTATCGTCGTAGACGGCACCGTCGTCGTTGGCTCTGACGACATGGAGTTCAAATGTCGTCGACGAGACCCGACCGCTGCCGTTCGATTGTCGCTCCAACCAGATGCGCTCTATCGTGTCGTAGCCAAGCGCGTCGAGCACCTCCTGCATCATCTCGTTGAACGTGTTCACCAGGTTCCGTTCGATGCGCTCGATGCGTTGGCGTTGCTCTCGCAAGTCGGCTGCCACCGACTCACGCTCCGTCTCTGTGTCCTCGCGGGCGGCCACCTCGGATTCGAGCTCGTCGATTTCCGCCTCGACGGAGTCGAGGTCGTTCGCTACCCTGCCGCGCTCGTACTCCGAGTCACTGATGTCGTCGTAGAGGTCACGCAGTTTGGCCTCTCCGTCAGGGTCGTCGATGGTTTCCCGTCGCAGTTCCTCGATATCTGACTCCAAATCACGGAGGTTCGATTGGAGCGTTTCGAGTTTCGCGCGCCGTCGTTCGACATCCGAAGCCATCTCGTCTCGGCGGTCTCGGAGTCGTTCGATCCGCTCGGCTCGGTCGGTGAGTTCGCGCTTTTGCTCGGTCAGTGACCGGATACGGTTCGTTATCGTGTCTCGTTCGTTGCGCTTCTCGACGACGAGGGCGTCGATAGTCTCGACTTGCTCGGTAATCTGGTCCCTCTCGACGGTGCTCCCGCAGGTCCAACAGGAGAGGGTTCGGGACGCGGGGTTGAGTTCGGACACGACGCTGTCGGCGGTCATCGCGTCGGGGATGTCACCCTCGCCGTCGAGCAGTTGCGAGTTCATATCGATGATAGGGCTGAGCGCGTTGATAGTGGCCGTGAGGTCCTGTTTCTGGTGGTGGAGTCGGTCGAGTTCGGCCGAGATGTCTTCGACGGCGGCCTCGGGGACATCGGACTGTTGCTCGGCGAGTACCGCCGTGACCTCGTCAAGTTCCGACTCCAACGACTCGATTGCGTCCGCTTGTGTCCGGATGCGGGAACGGACCTCGTTGCGTGCTTGTCGCTTGTCTTTGAGGTCTCCAGTCACGTCTTCCGACTCGGCCTCACGCGCTTCGACCTCGTTTCGCTTCGCCCGGAGGGTGGCTTCGAGTTCCGCTTTCCGCTCCTGTAACGTCTCCCGGCGCGACCGGAGACCGGGAAGTCGACTCTCCGCCGCGTCTATCTCTTCGAGACGAGCGTCGAGAGCGTCCTTCCGGTCGCGCAGACTGGCGATTTTCGACACTATTTCGGTCATGTCGACGGGCCGCATCAGGAGTGGATACAGGTCGTCGCCGGCGAGGATAGCCTGCCGAATCGGGTTCGTCTCGGTGAGTGCAACGAACAGTTCACAAAGCTCCCCACGTGAAGAGTATACCTCCGAGTGAGTGGCGACAGTCGTACCGTCGCGGCGGTCCAATTGGAGGGCGTATTCGGTGTCCGAAATGGCTAATTCGACCGCTCCGGCCGTTGAATCGCTCTTTACCGGTGGGAGCGGACCGCCCAGCACGCCCGCTAACGCGCGGAGCATGGAGGACTTATTCGACGCGTTACGTCCTGACAGCAGTGTCACCCCGGGAGAGATTGCAAAGGTGGCGCTAGCGATACCGCCGATGTTTCGCACTAGCAGCCGTGGTTGGTTCTCCGTGTCCCCATTCAGGTGTTTCGTTTCGTGCTTCATATTATGAATGATACATCCGAAGACAGCCGACCGCATGTGCTGTCGCCCCGCAGTTGTCCGTTTCGCCCAGACTTCGCCGCAGTGAGTCCTTGAGCCGCCGGCAGTCGATGCACCGCGGGTTCGGCATCGCCACGTCACTCAGTGGCCGGCACCAGCGCATTCGTCTGCCATCGACAGGGACCACGTCGCGGCACGGGTGCTGCTCATACGTATGCCGGTTGTCGAATATAAAGATACGGTATATTACTTACACCGATATATACGGTAGTTGAAATCGGACGCTCGAAAGTACACCGTCTTTCAAGATATATCCGAAATCCGTGTTGGAGTAGCAGCCACGAATACGGCGTTGTAACGCGGCTTACGCTGGGAGATACGTCCGTCGCTGAGCCAGCAGCGCAATTATATAATAAATGGTAGTTTCACTATTCTACTTGGTGAACGACAGTTAGTGCCGACACGGCGATGTCGATGAAATAGCGGAACCGCCAGCCGTTCGGGCGGGCCACTGGCCCGACGCGCACGGTCGCCACCGACATCTATTCTAACCGATAGTTCACGCTGCCTCGACGGACGACTCTTGGTTTGATAGCGTATACAGATACTGTACGGTGCTTACGTTGATTATTCGCTACTATGAGATTTCTATTCCGTGCGGTATCTGTCTGTACTGCAGTCCGACGAGCGTCGAGCGGACGACGCTGAGACGCCATTCGACACAGAGTGGTAGATACGCCGAAATTTTGTAATCCAAAAATAATTTTCAGTGTTAAATAATATATATTAAGTTGTAATATTAGCGAGGCGGTAGCGACGGTATTCACCTGAGTGGAACCAACTGCGAGCGTTCGCAGTCGTCACCGGGCGGTCAGTCTGGCCGGACTGTGGCCCGGCCAGAGGCGTTTCATCGGGCGAGTATAACGAACTACTATTCATGTTTTGTACACATAAATACGCGTACGTATCCTGCGGTCCGGTTATACTGGTAGGTGACGTAGTGGGTAGTGAAATGAGCGAACGTATGGACACGACCCAGATACACGACGAACCGACCGAAAAGTTCTATCTCCCTGCTGTCACGCTGCCGCCGAACCTAGACCGTGTCGAGGCCCTCGTCGAGGACCTCTTTGACTTCCACGGTGTCGTCCCGATTCCGAGTAGTTACAACGAGTAGACCGCACGCCGCTTGCGGTTCGTGGCGACCACGCGACGTTTCACGACGCGTCGGTTGGCGTCGAGAGAGGCCGGACACTGACCGTAGAACCGCCGGACCGAAGGAACGGGTCCGCGACTGCCGCAGCGAGATACACCGTCCCCTCACGGGTCGTCTCGGCGACTCGTGCTGTCACTCGAAGAGACGCCTCGCCGTCGGTCACGACCACCTCGTCGCCGGACTCGATTCCCTGTTGCTCCGCATCAGCGGGAGCGACGCCGAGCACTGCCGACGCCCCGTCCTCGGTGAACTCGCTCGCGCGCCCGCCTGTGACGAGTGAAAGGCTATCACTCGTGTCGCGTTCCGGTAGCGCCCGCGCCGTTCCGAAGGGCGCGACCCCCTCGGGGGTGTCGAACGTCGTCCGGTACAGCACACCATCCGCACCGAACGGCCACTGTTGCCCGCCGGCGTCGAGTTCGTCGTAGCTGACGCCTGCGTGTGTCGGTGCGACCCGCGTCAGTTCGTCGAACACCGGTCCCGGTCCGTCGTAGTCGAACGCGCCCGGTTCTCGGGTCAGTCGCCTTCCGAGAGCGGTGAGGATGGCCAAGTCGGACCGGGCGTCGCCCGGTGCCGTGACCGCGCGCGGGAACCGCTGGACCCGTCGTTCGAGGTTCGTGAGCGTCCCCGCCTTCTCGACGCCTGCTGCCGCGGGGAGCACCACGTCCGCGTGTTCGGTCGTACTGTTGTGCATGATGTCGACGACGACGAGAGCGTCCAGTGCAGTCAGTCGCTGCCGGACCCACTCCCGGTCGCGCTTCGAGACGGCGGGGTTCTCGCCGACGACGAGCGCACCGCGGACCGACGCGCCAAACGTCGCGAGTAGCTCCCGCGCGTTCTTTCCGGGCGTCGGCGGGGGAGCAACGCCCCACTCTGTGGTGACCCGGTCACGAGCAGCAGGGTCGGTCACGGGCTGATGTCCCGGGAGGCGGTCGGGCACACAACCCGCGTCGGCCGCGCCCTGCTCGTTTGCGAGGCCCCGGAGGATGAACAGCCCGGTGCCGGGGCGGCCGACGCCGCCGGTCAGCATGAGGAGGTCGAGCAGCGCCGCCGCCGCGTCGGTTTCGTTCCCCTCGATGCCGGTTCCGACCATCGCCGCCACGCGGTCGGCGGCCGCGAGTTCGTCCGCGACGCGAGCCATCGTGTCCGCACAAACGCCGGCAGTGGCCGCCGCCCGCTCCCGGTCTAACTCGGCTATCGAGTCCCTGAAACGGTCGAACCCCGTCGTCCGCTCGGTGACGAACGCCTCGTCGACGCCGTCGCCGGCCAGCAACCGAGCGGAGAGCAGGTCGAACACCGTCGCGTCACAGCCGGGTCGCGGGGCGAGATGGTAGTCGGCCGGCCGGGTCGTCTCGTTTCCGACCGGGTCGATATGGACCAGCGTCGTCCCGTCCGTGACCGCCGGTCGGACGAAGCTGTTGAATGCGACTGGCTGGCGCTCGGCGGGGTTCGCACCCGCGATAACGATGACATCGGCCGCGTCGATGTCGTCGAGGCTGTTCGTCGTCGCCGGCCAGCCGAAGCGTTTAGCGAGGGTGCGGGCGGCCGAGACGTGACAGAGCCGCGCTCGGTTGTCGACGTTGTTCGTCCCCAGCACCCGAGCGATTTTCTGGAGGAGATAGTTCTCTTCGGTGGTGCAGTGGGGCGCCCCGAGAAAGGCCAGCCCGTCCGCTCCCACGGCGCTCCGAACCCCGGAAAGCGCCTCGGCCGCGCGGTCGAGCGCCGTTTCCCACGAGGCCGGTTCGAGCGTCCCGTCGCGGCGGACCAACGGCTCCGTCAGTCGATCGTCACCCGTCTCGAAGGCACCGACGCCCTGCCCGCAGAGCCGGCCCTTGGGGTTCGCAGGGCCGGGGACGCCCCGAGCGCGCGTCCCCTCGCCCGCTTCGAGGCGGCAGCCGACGCCACAGAGCGGACACACCGTAGGCGGCCCGTCGCTCACGGTCCTAACGGCCTCTGATACGGCGGCCCTGCGCTTTGAGCAGCGTGACGAGATAGCCCAGTCCGGCCCGGGCGTCCGCCGACCGGAGGGCCGAGACGGCCCCGAGCAGGCCCATCGGCTCGGTCTCACGCTGGGCCTCACCGAGCGCGCCGAGGAAACGGTTCATGCCGTCGACGGCATCGGGGTCGAGGTCGATTTCTGAGAGGGTTCGGGCGGTGTCGACGAGCGCTTCGAGGTCGCCCTCTCGCTGGAGTGTAAGCACCACGTCAAGCGCCTCGACGAGGTCGCTACCGTCCGCTTCGAGCATCGTCGCCAACTCCTCGACTTCGGCCGGCGAGAGCGACTCGCTAAACGCCGTCGCAACCGCCGCGAGGTCATCGACGTGGCCCTCCCGCTGGAGGGTAACGACAGTCTCCAAAGAGTCCGAGAGGTCGTCCGCGTTCTCCCCGAGTTCGGTGGCTAGCGACGCGGCACCCTCCGTCGAGAGGCCGTCGGCGGCCGCGACGAGATTCGACGCCGAATCCGTGATATGTTCCACTTCCTCATCATCGGCACTCGCGGCGACGAGGATAGCCGTCGTGAGGGCGTTGTCGAGTTCGTCGCTGCTCCGGACGAGCGCCGCGAGTTCGGCGCCGTGTTTGCCGAGTGCGTTCTCTAGTGTGGCCCGTCCCTCCTCGTCGATGGCGTTCTTCCGCTCGCCGTTGGTCGCCGTCGTCGGGACGGATTGGCTCGGTTTCGCCATCTCAGTCGTCCCCCATCGTGGTCTCGGCGGCCGTGGCAGTCGGTTCGGCCTCCGGGCCGGCGGCCCGCAACCGGACGGCAGAGAACTTGAACTCCGGCGTCGCGGCGGCCGGGTCGAGGTGTTCCTCGTCGGTGAGCCGGTTGACCGCGCTCTCGGCGAAGTGGATGGGGACGAAAACGTTGTCT
>Ga0102939_1000315_pt1 | contig 17722 bp, 24 predicted proteins | sample SalPon2_B_H2O_MG_FD_78214 | JGI IMG/M metagenome (GOLD analysis project Ga0102939, IMG submission 78214) | Salt pond water microbial communities from South San Francisco under conditions of wetland restoration - Salt Pond MetaG R2_B_H2O_MG | ecosystem: Environmental > Aquatic > Non-marine Saline... | reverse complement strand
CGAGACGCTCGCCGCGGACGCGCTCGACCGCCTCGATCCGAGAGAGACGCCCGCGGCCCGCCACGGACTGGCGCTCGCGCTCGCGGACGCCGCGGCCCGCGACGCCGGGCGGTCGCTGTCGGCGGAACTCGCCGCGGATCGCGACCTTCCGCCGCCGAGCGAGACGGTACCGATCAACGCGACGATCGGCGACGGCGACCCGGACGCGACGGCGGCGGCCGCGAGCCGCGCCGTCGACGAGGGGTTCGCCTGTCTCAAGGTAAAAGTCGGCGTGCGGTCGGTCGACGGGGACGCGGCGCGGCTCCGAGCGGTCCGCGACGCCGTCGGCGACGCGGTCGCGGTGCGGGCAGACGCGAACGGCGCGTGGGACCGGCCGACGGCGCGAGAGGCGCTCGACCGGTTCGCGCCGTTCGATCTGGAGTACGTCGAGCAGCCGCTCTCCGCCGCCGACCTCGACGGCGCGGCCCGCCTCCGGTCGGACGCGGCCGTGCCGATCGCCCTCGACGAGTCGCTCTCGGACCACGGCCTCGGCGCGGTCCTCGACGCCTGCGCGGCCGACGCGGTCGTGGTGAAGCCGATGGCGTTCGGCGGGCCAGACCGAGCGTTGTCCGCCGCGCTGCGAGCCCGCGCAGCCGGCGTCGACCCGGTCGTCACCACGACGATAGACGGGGTCATCGCGCGGACCGCCGCGGTCCACGTCGCGGCCGCGATCCCCGAGGTGCGCCCGTGCGGGGTCGCGACCGGGTCACTCCTCGAAGACGACCTCGCTCCCGATCCGTGTCCGGTCGCCGACGGGGGCGTCGCGGTGCCGAGCGGTCCGGGACTGGCAGGCGGCGCGTTCGACGCGCTCAGGTAGCGCCCGCGCGCCGGGTCACTCGGACGCGTCGGGCGTGGGGACGGGCTTTTACTCGCGAGCGCCGAACGGCCACGTATGAGCGAGTGGACAGACGCGATCGTCGGCGAGCGAATGACCGTCGACTCCCAATTCAACGACCGCGTGGCCGCCTCCCGGTTCAGCAGTCAAGAGTGGGGGCTCATCATGACCGCGGTCGACTTCGAGATCGAGAACCACGACGACCCTGACGCGGCCAGCTTGGTCGCCGACACGTCGAACCTCCCGACGATCATGCCGGAGCTGGAGAACGTCAGGTCACAGGTCGCGGCGATGGGCGGCGCGCCGGGCGGATCCGGCGGCGGCAGCGAGCCGGAAGGCGGGATCGTCGGCTCGATCAAGGGTGCGCTCGGCCTCGGCGGGGGCGGCGACGACGGCGTGTCAGACGAGGAGCTCGACGCGGCCGAACGGCTCGTTCAGGAGTACGCCGACGAGTTACAGGCGCACTTAGAAGAAGTCGGAAAGTGGGAACAGATCCGTATCGCCTACGCGGAGTGAGCGCCAGCGCCCGTCAGTCGAACGGGTATCGGGCGGTCGATCCGCACTCGCGACAGCGGACGACGACGCGGCCCGGTCCGAGCCTGACTCGGCTCGTCTTTCCCGGGCGCAGGTACACGTCGCAGTCGTCGCAGGTGCGCCGCGAGAACGCGGCGGGGACGCCACACCGGTTCCGCTCCGCGATCCGGCGCGCGAGAGCCACGTACTCGCGGGCCCTGTCGTGCTCGTCGTCCACGACCGCCTCGCGTGCCAGCGCGAACAGTCGCTCGATCCGTTCCGACGGGATCCCCATACGCCGTTCGGCGGGGGCGACCGTGAAAATCGTTGTCATCGGCCGCCGTCCGGGCCGGTCGACTCACGCCTCACCGTCCCGTCCGACCCGCACGGTTTTTTACCGGCGCACGCGAACCGGGAGGCATGAAAGACTCTCTGATGGATGTCGTCTGTTGTCCGCTCGACAAGGCCGACCTCGACCTCGACGCCGACGAGCGGGACGGATCGGAGGTGCTGCGCGGGACGCTCACGTGTACCGAGTGCGGAGAGACGTACCCCATCGAAGACGGCATCCCGAACCTCCTTCCCCCGGACATGCGAGACGAGGCGGCCGCTTGAGCCGGTACAAAGCGAGACATTCGGGGGTAGACGCACGTGACGAATCGTACTGCATCTTTTTTTAGTGTGAGTCCGTCGGGCCACACGTGCCGACACTCGTCGTCGAACTGAACGGAGATTCGGTCCACGAGATACGGGCTCCGGACCGTTTCTCTGCGAGCGGGCCGTTCCCTATCGCGTTCGAGAACCGGGGACGCTCGACCCACGTCCACGTCCACTTCGACGACGACCTCGACCGGGTCGCGTCGGTCGACGAGACGAATCACTTCGTCGACGACGAGACGACGAAACACGTTCACGTGTCCGTCTCGGCCGACAACCTCCGGGAGCCGATCCGCGGGAAGCTGAAGATCGTCACGGGATACGGCTCGGAGACGCGGTACGTGGACGTACAGATCGATCCGCCGACCGACACCGAGGCCGACGCCGTTGCGGTCGACGAGACGTTCACGAAGCCGCCGGAGCGACCGCCGGAGACGCCGGCGAGACAGCGCGTCGAGAACGCGCTCGATCGGCTCGTCGACCGGGGCGGCGTGCCCGCGGCCCTGCTCGCGCTCGTCGCCGTCGTGGCGGGAATCGCGGTCGCGCTCACCGTCGACAGCGTGATCGTCTCGCTCGCGGTCGGCGTCGTCATCGCGGTGTCAGTGATCGCCGCGTTGCTCGCGGTGTGGTGACGGCGCGGCCCGTCCCGCTCGCGGTGCGGGTCGCCCGATTCCCGACTGCGGCGTTCCGGATCCGCGCGCTTTTAACTGTTCCAGCGGAACGGACACGCATGAGCTTCGAGAAGGAAGACGAAGTCGTACTCCACGACAAACACAGCGAGTACGACGGCGAGACGGGCACGATCACGCAGGTCATGGAGACGATGTTCGGTGACGCGACCTACACCGTCAGCTTCGAGGACGGTCAGGAGACCGGCGTTCCCGAGGACGCCCTCGACGCCGTCGAGAGCGACGAGTAACGCCTCCCACCTTTTACCGCAATGCCCACAGTCCCGTTCCACTACGTCGATCTCCGCGCGTTCGCGTACGCCACCGAGGACGAAAAGCGGGTCACGGACGCCCTCCGCACGTTCCTCCCCGAGGACGCCGAGATCGATCGCGCCGAGAACGTCGGCCATCACGGCGACCGCATCGTCGTGCTCTCCGCTCGCGTCGAGAACGCCGACGGGATGCGCCACGTCCTCGACGCCCTCGCCGACCTCGACGACGTCGAACGCGTGATCGGTGAACTCGACGACCGCGTCGACGACAACTGCGCGCTCTTCTTGCGCGTCGACAAACAGGCTGCCTTCCGCGGCGAAGTCCGGCTCGGACCCGGGATCACCGTTCGGGCGAAGGTCGAGGCGTATCCAGCGAAACAGCCCGCAGCCGTCGAGAACGCTCGGGAGACGCTGTCGCGGTTGGCCGACGGTGACGACGACGGAACGGCCGAGACCGATCCGGACGACGCCTGATCTGACGACAAGACCGTCCGACCGCCGTGGCTTTTTGAACGCACCCGCCGTTCCTCGCACCATGAGCGATCCGTTCGTCGTCGTCGGTGCGGACGCGGCCGGCCTGAGCGCCGCCAGCAAGTTCCGTCGAGAGGCACCCGACCGCGAGGTCGTCGTCTTCGAGAAGGGACAGTGGATCTCGTACGCCTACTGCGGGATGCCGTACTTCATCGAAGGGCGCGTCGAGCGGATGTCGAACCTGCTGTCACTGTCGCCGAGCGAGGTCGCAGAGCGGGGGATCGACCTGCGACGGGACCACGAGGTGGTGGCGGTCGACCCCGACGCGAAGTCGGTCACCGTTGCGACCGCCGACGGCGATCGGTTCGAGCAGTCATACGGTGACCTGCTCGTGGCCACGGGCGCGCGCGCGACGACCGGCTCGTTCGACGTGCGCGGGCTCGACGGCGCGTTCACCCTCCACGACATGGACGCCGCGGCCGCGATCGACGCGTACGTCTCCGCCCCCGAGGAGTACGATCCCGATCGCGCGGACGTGAGCGCCGTCGACCGCGAGCGCGTCGAGCGGAACGCCGCGATGGACGCGCCGGAGACCGCCGCGATCGTCGGCGGGGGGTACGTCGGCGTCGAGATGGCGGAGGCGCTCGTCGCCCGGGGGCTCGACGTGCACCTGTTTCACCGCTCCGGCCACCTCCTCTCGGACTTCGGCGCGGCCGTCGGCGAGCGCGTCGAGGAGGCGCTCGCCGATCGGGGGGTGACGGTCCACACGAACACCCCCGTCGAATCGATCGTCGGCGACGATCGGATCGAGGCGATCGCGTTCGGCGGCGAGGTCGGGGGAGCCGGCGCGGAGACCCTCGCGGTCGACATGGCCGTCGTCGGCGTGGGTATCCGCCCGAACACCGACCTGCTCGACGGCACCGGAGTCGATCTCGGCGAGGGCGGCGCGGTCCGGACCGACGAGTACGGTCGGACGAGCCTCCCGAACGTGTACGCCGCCGGCGACTGCGCGACCGCGCGCCACGCGGTCACGGGCGAGGACGCGTGGATGCCCCTCGGGCTCACCGCGAACCGAGCGGGACGAGCGATAGGGACGACGGTCGCCGGCGATCCGACGCCGGTCGGCGACATCGCCGCCACCGCCGTCGTGAAGGCGTTCGACATGGAGGCGGGCCGCGCGGGGATCCTCGACGACACGGCGGCTCGCGAGGCCGGGTTCGACCCGGTCCGCGAGACGGTGACGGCCGGCTCGCGCTCCGGTTACTACCCCGGCGCGGCAGAGACCGACGTGACGCTCGTCGCCGACCGCGACACCGGCCGCCTGCTCGGCGGGAGTATCGCCGGACCCGACCGCGCAGCGGTCCGGATCGACACGGTGGCGACCGCGCTCGAAGCTGACATGACGGTCGGCGAGGTGGAGCGGCTGGATCTGGCGTACGCTCCGCCCTTTAGCCCCGTGTGGGACCCCGTTCTCGTCGCCGCGAAGGTGCTCAACGGGAGCGTAGAGTAGAGGGGCGTAGAGTCGAGGAGAGGCCGCTGTCGGATCACGGAAATCGGCCCGATTTCAGTCGTCTGCGGCCGCATCTGACGCGTCAGAGCTATCGGCGTCGACCGGTGTGGATCCGGCGGCCTCGCCGGTACCCGATCCGAGTTCGGCGAGCGCGCGCCCCGCCGCGGAGCCGACGACCCCGACCGCAGTCGCGCCCGCGACGGCGGCCGCCAGCGGTTCACCGAGCGCGACCGCGAGCGAGAGCCCCTCGTCGACCGGGAGCGCGTACGGCGTCGGCCCGATCGTTCTGAGGAGCGCGGCCGCGACGGGGCCGTACGCGAGCACCGCCGCGGAGAGGACGCCGCCGCCGGTCGCGGCGAAGGCGGTGGCACCGACTACGGTCACCCCCGCGACGACGGCGGCGGCCGGAAGAGCTGTCGCGCCGGCGGCGGTCGACGACACGACGGCGAACGCGGCGAGGGCGTCGGCCGCGAGCGCGACGACGTCGAAGGCGACGTACGAGACGCCGAAGCCGACGGCGCTCCAGACGGCGGCGCGCTCGAACCCCGCGCTTCCGAGGAGTGCACGCGAGAACCGGGGCGAGTCGGAGCCAGCCGTCATTCCGGACGCGTCGCGCCCCGGCCCTCTCGGTCGGGGGTGAGGTGGCCGTGCTCGTCGATCTCGCCGGCGACGATCCGCGTCGAAGAGATGCGCTTGCCGTCGTCGGCCTCAACGTGGTCAACGACGACCACGTCGAGGGGGTCGTGTCCGTTCTCGGCGCGGATCTCGTTGATCCGTTTTCCGCCGTCTCTCGTCTCGGGCGAGACGATGAGCGCGTCGAACTCCGGCTCGACGGCGATGCCGGTCGGTTCGGTCAGCTCGCGGATGGCGTACTCGCGACCGTATTCTTCCGCTCGCGGCGCGAGTTCGGCTTCGAGGTCGCGCTTCCGGCGGTCGTACGGACGAACGTACCGCTCGACGTGTCGGGTCTTCGGAGCGAGTTCATCAGACGTGAGCCCGACGGTGACGTCCCCCAGATCGAACGCCCGTTCGAACAGCTTCCGGTGGCCGTCGTGAACGGGATCGAACGTACCCCCCAGCGCGACGTTCATGTCCGTCCGTTGCGCGGGCAGGACTTAAATGGTCACGAAGCCGGAGCCCGAGGTGCGTCGGCGGCGCTCGATCGACGCGCGTGGGGTGTCAGCGGCCGTCCGACTCCGACTCGTCGGCCGTCTCCTCGGCGGTGGCCGACTCGTCTTCCGTGCCAGAGGCGTCGTCGCCGACGGAGATCCTGACGGGGTCCGCGTCGCCTTCGGGCGATTCGCCGCCGAGCCGTCGGTCCAGGTTGAACACGGCGTTCAGCTCCCGCTGGACGTCGCCGACGACGCCGCGAACCAGTTCGCTCGGCGCGATCGCTTCGTACTCGTAGGGGTTGTTGCCCGCTCCGCTCGCCTCGCGCTTGTCACGCTCGACCGTTCCCTCGTCGTGGAGTTCGGCGAGCGCCTCTCGGACCGTGCTCGGGTAGAGTCCCGTCCCGTCGGCGACCTCGTCGCTCGTGCTCTGTGGGTTGTCGCGGAGGTAGACGTAGATCCGCGCGCGCGTCTCCGTGTCCAACAGCCACGAGAGGAGGTCGACGACGTTGTCGTCGAACTCTCGTACCGCCTTGTCTGCGCCCTCTCCGAGCCGCGCTTTCGTCTTGCGAAGCTCCTCGCGGGTGCGTTCCGTCGGGGACTCCTCGCCGTCGACGTCGTCCGTAGTCATGCCCGAAACTGGGGTCCGCTCGCTCAAAAGGGTTTCTCGTCGCTTCTGTGAGGACGGAACGCAGCGGGTCGGTGACGCAGGCTACGGTGAGACGATCAGGTCGTCACACAGCGCGTCGACACCCGCCTCGTCTCGGAGGCGTCGCTGGCGCGCCGCGCCGCTCTCCGACTCGTAGACGTCGCGGATGCCGGAGACGCCCAGCCGGTCGCACTCGGCGTCGACGACCTCGCCGAGTGGTATCGTCGACTCGCCGTCCCGGTCGACGAACGACGCGTCGTGGCCGTGACGGATCGCCCGCCACTTGTTCTCGTCGAGGAGTTCGCGCCGGAGGGGATCCGCGGACTCGCCGTCCGCGTAGCGCTCGGCGTAGTCGACGACCAGCGCGTGAACGTACTCGACCAACGCGAGCGTGACTTCGGGGTCGCGCTGGGCGTCCGGCGCGCGAACCTCGACGGTCCCGTGGCCGGTGTGCGGGCGCACGTCGAACCAGAGTTCGCCGCGGTCGGCGATGGAGTCGGTCTCGACCATCCGACGCTCGTACCGCTGGAACGCCTCGAAATCGGCGAACGCCGACGGAACTCCGGTGTTCGGGAGGTTCTCGAACACCTTCGCGCGAGCCGACGCGAGGCCGGTGTCGAAGTCGTACCAGTATGGGGAGTTTGCCGACAGCGCGAGCAACACGGAACAGTGCCAGCGGAGCCGGTTGGCGACCCACACCGCCTTGTCGGCGTCGTCGACCCCGACGTGGATGTGGAGCCCCGCGGTGAGGTTCCGGTGTTGTGGGTACTGGATTCGGTCCAGCTGAGCCTGATATCGGGGCTTTTTCACGTGTTCGAGCTCCCGCCACTTCGCGGTCGGGTGGAGCCCCGCCGCGGCGATCTGATAGCCGTCGGCGGCCGCGTGGTCGACGAGGGCTCGGCGGACGGCCGAGAGAGCCGATTCGGCGTCGACCGGGTCCTCGATGAGCGGCGTCTGCGCCTCGATGGTGCAGGTGAAAAGCTCGTGGTCGAACCCGTCGGGTATCTCCGGCGGGGGGTCTCGGCCGTAGACGAGGTCGTCGGTCCCGGAAGTCGGACGGCCCTCGGCATCCACGATGTAGAACTCCTCTTCGATGCCGAGCGTCCCCATCCGAGCGAACGCGTCCCGCGAACCGAGGTCCATTACCCGTCCGTTCCGCCCCCGCGCTCTTATATCGATTGGAACCCGAAACGCGGAACCGGTGTGCGAGATGAAAAACGAGTCGACGGCGCGGACGAACGCGCCCTACGCCACCGACCCCGCGTCCCCGTTCAGCCGAGGACGTAGCGGAGCCGCGGGAACCGCTCGACGAGCGGTTCGCCGCTGATCTGAATCCGCTCGATGTAGGCGTCGAAGCCGAGGATACCCCGGACGCGAGTTCTCTTTCGGAGAGAAACGCGGCGGTCGGTCCCTGCCAGCGGCGGTTTTATTTTCGAGAGCGCGGTCGCGACGCCGCCTCACCACGCCTCGCCGCTGGCGAGGTCGATGTCGGCGTCCGGTTTCGCGGAGGGACAGATATCGGCGAGCACGCAGTCGCCGCAGTCGGGATTCCGCGCGGTACACACCGCGCGTCCGTGATCGATCATGAGGTGTGTGAACTGCTGCCAGTCGCTCTCGGGAACGATCTCGAGGAGGTCCTGTTCGATCTTCGGCGGGCTCTCTTCGTCCGTAATTCCGAGCCGCCGCGTGAGCCGCTGGACGTGGGTGTCGACGACGATCCCCTCGACGACGTCGTGGCCGTGTTGGAGGACGACGTTTGCCGTTTTTCGTCCGACGCCCGCGAGATCAGTCAGCTCCGACATCGTGTCCGGGACCTCGCCGTCGTGCGTCTCCGCGATGTCAGCACACGCAGAGCGGATGTACGACGCCTTGTTGTTGTAGTAGGTGATGGAGTTTATCGCCTCCGCGAGTTCCTCTTGGGGCGCGTCGGCGTAGTCTTCGGGCGTCTCGTACGTCTCGAAGAGGTCGGCACACACCTTGTTCACGCGCTCGTCCGTACACTGCGCGGAGAGGATCACGGCGATGAGAAGCTCCAGCCGGTTCGAGTAGTTGAGCGAGATAGTGGAGTCGGGGTACTCCTCGTAGAGCCGGTCGAGGACCTCTGCGACCTGTTCCTCTCGCGAGTCGAGTGGCGTGCCCATGCCGATCACTCCGCCCGGTCGACATTGAACGATCCGGATACGAGTCGACCGCCTCACCGCTGCCTGCCATGGTGTGCGGTGATTCGACGGGGTCGTGCCCGCCCGCGACCCGACAGCTTCAGGCCCGGTCCGCGACTGGATCAGTCGTGTCCCGTCCCGGCGACGCCGACTGCCGCCCGCCCGCCTACCGCCGCCGCACGCGCGAGTTCTACTCGCTCTGGATCGCGGCGACGACGACGTACGGCGTCGGCGACATCGTCTCGACTATCGCCTTCCTGCGGTACGTTCCCGGCGTCGACGAGGCGAACCCGCTCGTCGCGGGCGCGGTCGACGCGTTCGGCCTCTCCGGGCTCGTCGGGCTGAAGATCGCCGTCTACCTCGCGATGGTCTGGATCAGCGTGCAGGGCGCGCGCGAGGACGACGCGTACCTCTATTACTTTCCGCCCGTCCTCCTCACGCTCGTCGGGGCGGTTCTCACCGCGAGCAACCTCCGGCTGCTCTGGCTGGCGTGACGCCGCCGTCGGCGTTTTCCCTATCGCCGCCGAACGCCTCCCATGGAGACGGAGACGACCCGCCAACGCATCGCCGAGGCGCTCCGCGAGGACGCGTCGACCGCGAGCGACCTCGGGGCGCGGCTGTCGCTGCCGACGCCCGTGGTGTACGACCACCTCGACCACGTCTCGCAGTCGGTCGGGGAGAGCGACGGGACGGAGCGGTTCCTCGTCGCGCCGCCGGAGTGCCGCGACTGCGGGTTCGACGGGTTCGACGACCCGGTCAACGAACCGTCGCGGTGTCCCGAGTGCAAGAGCGAGCGGATCGCGGAGCCGCGGTTCGTGATCCGGTGACCACGCGGCACGGAACCGCGCTTCGACCGCCTACAGTTCGTCCAGAAGCGTCCGAGCGGCCGCGGACGACGACCCCGGTCCGCGGGCGGTGAGCAGGTCGCCGTCGACGGTGACGCTCTCGTCTGCGTCGAGTTCGGCGTCCCAGTCTCCCCCGGCGAGCACGACCTCGTCTTCGACCCAGTAGGGGAGCTTCCGGCCGTCCGGTAGCACGTCCTCGTCGTCGACGATTCCCTCCTCCCACTCGTTCGGGAAGCCGGTGACGTCGCGCCCCTCCACGAGCGGCGTCCCGTCGGCTTCGCGGGTGAACGCAAGGATGGCGACCGCGTGACAGACGACGAGCGCGACGCCCTCGTCGCCAGCGACCGCGTCGAGCAGGAGCTGACGGGCGTGCCGGTCCTGGTTCACGTCCCAGACGGTGCCGTGACCGCCGGGGAACACCACGGCGTCGTAGCCGTCGGCGTCGACGCTCGCGAGCGACACAGGGTCAGTGAGTTCCGGGTGCGTCTCGTCGACCTCGCGGAACTCGGCGGCCGCCTCCTCGCCGCCGGCCGCGTCCGGCTCCAGCGAGCGCTCGTCGACGACCGGCGGCGACCCGGAGGGGGTCGCGACCGTCACGTCGACGCCTTCGCTCTCCAGGGTCGACAGCGGCTCGATGCACTCTTCGGCCCAGTACCCCTCCTCGCTCACGACGAACAGCGCGCGTGTCATGTGGTCGTGCATTCACGCGCTCGGCATAAAAGGGACCCGCGACCGGCAGCGCCGTGGGTGGTCGTGAGTCGTATATCACGGCGTCGCGTCCGGCGCGCGTTCGGTGCCGACGAACTCTCGGCTTCCGTCAGAACGCCGAGCTAATATTCTTCGTACGCGAGGTTCATCATCCACTGTGAGAAGGCGTCGGCCTGTGGGTCGACCTCCTCCTCGCCGATGAACGGCGACAGCATGTCGCCGGCCATCAGAAGCGAGAAATCCAGATCGCGCGGCGCGGGCTCCAAGTAGTAGGTGTTGTGGCCGTCGTAAACGGTCTCCTCGCGCTGGATGAGCCCGGAGTCCTCCAACGCCTCCGCGATGCGGCTCCCCTTCCGCGAGGAGACGTCGAGTTCCTTCCAGAAGTCGCTCTGATGGATGCCACCGGTCTCGCGGATGAGGTCGAGGCCGGCGCGCTCATCGGCGGACAGGTCGGCCTCGAGTTCGGACGCGCTCATACACTGATAGCCGCTCGCGAGTCGCTTAAAACTGGCTTTCCGTGCCGTCGGCGTCGCCCGCGCCGCTCCCGCCGTCGGCGGCGACGGTGCCGAATCCAGCGGGGAGCGACACAGACACCGGATCGGTCTCGCAGGGCGAGCCGTCCGCGTACGCGAACTCGGGAGCGGAGCCGGTCCGGATCCGCGTGAACGACACCGTCCCGAACCCGTCGCCGTGGAGACACGCTCCGTACTCGTGGTCTGCGAGGACCTCGCCGGCGCGGTCGAGCCACGCGGCGGCCGACTCCTCGCCCCCCGGCGCGAGCGCGTCGGCGACCATCCGCGCGCTCTCCGCGCGTTCCTCGCCGAACTCCCGCCGTCTCTCGGGGACCGCGAACCGCTCCGCTCCGTTGATCACGCCGCCGACGTTGCCGACGACGTGGACGCCTGAGTCGAACTGCCTCGTCGTGAGCGCGCCGTCGTGCGCGAGTAGGAACGCCGACTGCGCGTCGGCGAGAACGAGATTGAAGCCGTCGTACGCGCGAGCGTCCACCTCTCGTTCGACGATTCGACGGGCCTCCTCGGCAGAGTCGGCTTCGAGGCAGTCGCGGACGAGCAGCCCCCGGGACCGGTCCGCGTCGCAGTCGGTATCGAGCCAGCGGTTGGTGACGGCGACGACGAGGCCGGCCTCGGTGAGGCCGATCCACGTCCCGCCGGCTTCCGCGTCGCGCGGGGCGACGTACCGGCCAGCACCGGCGTCGGCGGTGGGAGCGCCGGCGGCGACAGCCCCGTCGGTGGTACCGGTCTCGCCGCCGCGGACCGCGGGCGGCTCAGCGGGGCGGTTCAGGACCTCGTCTCGGTTGGCGGCGAGCGCGACCGGCGCGCCGTCGAAGGCTCGCCACGCGAGCGTCAGCGTGCACACGATACCGGCTACGCGGGAGCGAGGGAAAATCCCGCGGTCGTCGGTGAACAGTTGTTTACTCACAACAAAAGAAATCTTTTGGTGGGTGGACGCATACGCCGGCGTATGAACGCGATCGCCGTGTATGACGGAGCCGACGAGCCGGTCGTGACGGAGAAGCCGCGACCGGAGCCTGCGCCCGGCGAGGCGCTCGTCCGCACGCTCCGCGTCGGGGTCGACGGGACGGACCACGAGGTCATCGCCGGCGGGCACGGGGGCGCGCCGGAGGGCGAAGACCACCTCGTGTTGGGCCACGAGGCGGTCGGCGTCGTGGAGGACCCGAACGACACGCCGTTCGAGGCCGGCGACGTCGTCGTGCCGACGGTCCGCCGACCACCGAACGGCGCGAACGAGTATTTCGCGCGGGGCGAGCCGGACATGGCACCGGACGGCGAGTACCACGAGCGCGGGATCGTCGGGGCGCACGGGTTCATGGCCGAGTACTTCACCAGCCCCGCGGAGTTCCTCGTCGAGATCCCGGCGGCGCTGGCCGAGTGGGGGTTCCTCGTCGAACCGATCTCAATCGCCGAGAAGGCGATCGAACACGCCTACGCCAGCCGGTCCGCGTTCCACTGGGAGCCGGAGTCTGCACTGGTGCTCGGTAACGGATCGCTTGGACTCCTCACTGTCGCGACGCTCGACGAGTCGTTCGACCGGATCCACTGTCTCGGCCGGCGCGAGCGACCGGACCCGACGATAGAGATCATCGAGTCGCTCGGCGCAACGTACGTGAACTCGAATGAGACGGCGGTGCCCGACGTGCCGGACACCCACGAACCGATGGATTTCGTCTTCGAGGCGACCGGCTACGCCCCCCACGCCTTCGAGACGATCGAGGCGCTCGCGCCGAACGGCGTCGGCGCGCTGCTCGGCGTCCCCGGCGACTGGGAGTTCGAGGTCGACGGGGGGCGGCTCCACCGCGAGTTCGTGCTCCACAACAAGGCGCTCGTCGGCAGCGTCAACTCCGGCCACAAGCACTTCGAGGCGGCCGTCGAGTCGCTGTCCCGCTTCGATCCCCGGTTCCTCGACGACCTCGTCACCGGCGTCCACGGTCTCGACGAGTTCGAGGCCGCGTTCGCGGATGACGACACGACTATTAAAACGGCGGTCGAATTCGGCACATATGAAGAACGTTGACGACCTGATAGACAGCGCGGCGGAACTCGCAGAGCGGGGCCTCTCGAAGGGCGAGATCGCGGACGAACTGAACGTCTCGCGCGAGACGGCGAGCTGGCTCGTCGAGCGCGCCGGCGGGAACGACACCGCGGAGACGGCGGCGTCTACGTCGACCGCCGACATTCACGTCGACTGGTCGGCGCTCGGTCGAGACTCGACCCGACTCCGGTACGCCGCGAGCGCGATGGCGGACCTACTGGCGAAAGAGGGCGAGGAGGTCGACCTCACCGTCGGCATCGAGAAGGCGGGCGCGCCGCTCGCGACTGCGGTCGCCGGCCAACTCGACACGGACCTCGGAACGTACGCGCCGGCGAAACACCAGTGGGAAGAAGGCGACATCGACGAGCACGGCGGCGGCTTCTCGCGCAACTTCGCCGGGATCAGAGACCGCGACTGCTACGTCGTCGACGACATCATCACTTCGGGGACGACGATGCGCGAGTCGATCAACGCGATCCGCGATCAGGGCGGCGAGCCGGTCGCCTGCGTCGTGTTGGTCGACAAGATGGGGTACGATGAGATCGACGACGTGCCGGTCTACTCGCTCGTGGAAGTCGTGCGGGTCGACCGCGAGGAGTAGGCTCACGGCGGCGCGGTCAAGCGGTGTGCCGACCGCGATCGGTTCTGCAGCGTGTGCGGAACCCATTTGCCTCGCCGGGGCGTACCGGGTCGTATGACGTTCCAGCCCGAATCCGACGCCGGAGCCGACGAGATAGAACAGCGCGTCGAGGAGACCATCGCCGACAACGACGTGGTGCTTTTCATGAAGGGGAACCGGCTGATGCCCCAGTGCGGCTACTCGCAGCGCGCCGTCGAGCTCATTTCACAGCACATCGAAGAGTTCGAGACGGTCGACGTGCTCCCCGCGCTCCCGCAGTACCGCGAGGCGCTCGAATCGCACAGCGGCTGGGAGACCATCCCGCAGACGTTCGTCGACGGAGAGTTCGTCGGCGGCAGCGACGTGCTCGGTGAACTCGAAGAGCGCGACGAGTTGGCCGCAGAGCTCGGAGCCGAGTGACTGGCACGCGGACCGCGTTCTCGGCGCGGCCGAGACGCGCCGGTGCGTCCGATCGGTGATGCTCGAAGGGTAGGCCATATAAACCCGCGGCACCTACATCAGGTAGGTGTAGACGCAGCCGCTGTCGGTGCGACGACCGGTTCGATTCCACCTCACCCACCCAACAATGACAGGCCGCGTGTTCAGACTTCATTCGACGCTCGAACTGCCCCTCGAAGACGTTGAGACGTACTTCGAAGAAGATCCCGATCTGCCCGCGGAGATCGACGACATCGACATCACGCGTCGAAACAACACTCTCATCATCAAAGCCCTGTCCGACGACGAGTCGATAAGCAAGTACACCCCGACGGCACAGCTCAAGGCGTCCGTCACGGAGACCCGCGTGTGGGAAGAGGAGCCGCCGCGCGCCGGCGGTCCGCAGTGGATGGACGACGAGGAAGAAGAGATCCCCTCCGAGCTTGTCGAGTTCGCGTGTTTCAAGGGTGACCGCGAGACCGTCCTCCAGAACTCCGCGCTCCAGTATCCCATGTTCCTCGTGCTCCGCGAACTGGCGCTGCTCTCGGAGAAGGGCACGCTGACCGCGATCACGGAGGAGGGAGACGAGCTGGAGGCGACCCGCATCGTCGAGGGTGAGGCCCGCCCGGCGAGCATCGAAGTCGTCGAGAGCCCGCAGGGAGCGGGCGACGGAGACGGCGGCGTCAACTGGCGCGACAACGAGTTCATTTCGGACTGACTGCGTGGTTTCGCGGTCGAGACTGACCGATCGACAGCTACGAGCGCGACGAGAGCATCTCGGTCGCGACGTCGGCGAGGCCCGCGGCGTCGACGCCGCGAAGCCGCTCGTCGCCGAGTTTGAGCCGGAGCCGCGGGCGACCGACGTCGATCGGGACCTTCTCCGTGTCGACGAGTCCCGCGTCTTCGAGTCGCGTCTTCGTTCGCGAGAACGTCGCCTTGGAGGCGATACCGATGTCTTCGCCCCACTTCGAGATGTCGTAGAGGAGTACGTCGTTTTTTGCGGCCACGAGCAGCGAGGCAGTCACCTCGTCGATGGCGTCGGCACCGCGGGCGGCCTCGACCGACGCGAGGAGCGCGTCGAAATCGTCTCGTGTGGCCTCGTCTATCTCGGCCGCCATCGTCTCCCGAACGCGGCTGATCGCCGGCGTTCGGAGGTCGTACTCCGCAGCGTCGTCGAAGGCCGCGCGGTTGGTCTCGAACACTTCGCCGACGAACTCGCCGTCGTCGGTCGAGAGCGCCGCGACGCGTTCGTCGGCGCTCACGAGCACGACGAGTTTGGACGGCGACACGAACAGGGCGTTGTCGACGTCGTCGGGAAGCAAGCGAATTCTGAGCGTCTCGTCCGCGACGAGGTCGGCGGCCGTGGACGCGGCAAGGAAATCGTCCATCACGCTCGCGAGTTCGCTGTCGGCGGCCAGCATCGACATCGGCGGCAGGTCCTCACGGGTGGTCGCCGCCTCGATCAGCGCCGCGATCGTCTCCGCCGACGGGTCGACGACGACGACTTCCTCGTCGTCGCCGGCGAAGGCCGCGTCGAGGACGCGTTCCACGTCGGCTTCTAATAAATTCGACACCATAGATGTCTTCGAATAAATGGCACAGGTGTATTTAATATTAACGGGGTTCGGCGAGTGATCAACCGAGGATAGCGTCTGAGCGGGGCGAACACGGCAGATCGGCAGTGTTCGCGGATCGGTGGGATTTGCGACGGATCGGAACGATGCGTCGCCGGTTCTCGGTGCGGACGCGTTCGGTGAACCCCGTCGGCGGACCCGTGGTCGCTCTCCGTCCGCACTCACCGCCTCCTGCCCGCACTCACCGCTTCCTGCCCACGCGACCGATCCTCGTCCGGCGGCGTTACGCAAGGATTAATGCGCGATCGGACCCGCGTTCGTGCATGGACACAGAGCACGTCCGGGACGTCGATCCGGCGATCGCCGACGCGCTGGCCGGCGAGCGCGACAGGCAAGAGCAGACCCTCGCGATGATCGCGAGCGAGAACCACGTCAGCGAGGCGGTCCTAGAGGCGCAGGGGAGCGTCCTCACGAACAAGTACGCCGAGGGGTATCCGGGGTCCCGATACTACGCCGGCTGCGAGTACGCCGACGACGTAGAGGAGTTGGCGATCGAACGCGCGACGGAACTGTGGGAGGCCGACCACGTCAACGTCCAGCCGCACTCGGGCACGCAGGCGAACCAGGCCGTCTACTACGCGGCGTTAGAGCCCGGCGACAAGATCCTCTCGTTAGATCTCACCCACGGCGGTCACCTCTCGCACGGTCACCCGGCGAACTTCACCGGACAGATCTACGACGTCGAGCAGTACGAGGTCGACCCCGACACCGGCTACATCGATTACGACGGGCTGCACGCCGCCGCGGAGTCGTTCAACCCCGACATCATCGTCTCCGGATACTCCGCGTACCCGCGGACGGTCGAGTGGGACCGCATTCAGGCGGCCGCCGACGCGGTCGACGCCTACCACCTCGCGGACATCGCCCACATAACCGGGCTCGTCGCCGCCGGCGTGCACCCCTCGCCGGTCGGAATCGCCGACTTCGTCACGGGCTCGACCCACAAGACGATCCGCGCCGGCCGCGGCGGGATCGTCATGTGTGACGAGCGGTTCGCCGACGACATCGACAAGGCTGTCTTCCCCGGCGGGCAGGGCGGTCCGCTCATGCACAACATCGCCGGCAAGGCGGTCGGGTTCAAGGAGGCGTTGGAGCCCGAGTTCGAGGAGTACGCAGAGCAGGTCGTCGCGAACGCCCAGGTCCTCGCCGAGACGCTCCAGGACCACGGCCTCTCTCTGGTCTCCGGCGGCACCGACAACCATCTCGTGCTCGCCGACCTCCGCGACTCGCACCCGGACCTCCCGGGCGGCGACGCGGAGGACGCGCTCGCGGCCGCGAACATCGTCCTCAACGGGAACACGGTTCCGGGCGAGACCCGGTCGCCGTTCAATCCCTCCGGAATCCGCGCCGGCACCGCCGGGCTCACGACTCGCGGGTTCGACGAGGCGGCGATGGCCGAGGTCGGCGACCTCATTTACCGCGTCGTCGACGACGTCGAGAGCGACGACGTGATCTACGAGGTCGGCGAGCGCGTCGCCGAGCTCTGCGCGGAGCACCCGCTGTACGAATAGGCACGAGAGGCCCGGGAGACACGGGTCGATCCCAACAACGCTCCCGGCCGACCGAATCCGTGCGTACAAAGTAGGGGCATCCCCGACTGGTCGATATGGACGCCCCGTCGTTCCTCTCGGATCGTCTCGACCGCGCCGCCGCGCCGCTCCTGATCGGGGATCTCCTCGCGCTGATGGTCATGCTGACGATCGGCACGCTCAACCACACCTCGGTCGGGTTCCTCACGGCGAACCCCCTGTACCTGCCCGGCGTTTACGCGCCGTTCCTTATCGCTTGGATCCTGATCGCTCCGCTCGTGGGCGCGTACTCCGCCGGCGCGGCGGAGACGGCGAAATCGTCGGTGCCGCTCGCGATCCGGTCGTGGATCCCGGCCGCCGTCGTCGCGCTCGCGCTCCGCGCGTTCGTCTTCCGCGGGGGCGCTGAGCTGAGTTTCGCCGTCGTCATGCTCGTGGCCGGATCGGTGTTCCTCGGCGGCTGGCGGGCGCTGTACTTCCGAGTGCGGTAGTTTCGTCG
>Ga0102939_1000313_pt1 | contig 17784 bp, 21 predicted proteins | sample SalPon2_B_H2O_MG_FD_78214 | JGI IMG/M metagenome (GOLD analysis project Ga0102939, IMG submission 78214) | Salt pond water microbial communities from South San Francisco under conditions of wetland restoration - Salt Pond MetaG R2_B_H2O_MG | ecosystem: Environmental > Aquatic > Non-marine Saline... | reverse complement strand
TACTATACAACTCCTCAGCTTCCACTCTACTTCCATCAGATATCTGCACTATAGTATTAGGTGCAACACACTTACCCGCTCCGTACAGTCCGCAGAGAAGAATATTCTTCGGTTCTACTTCTATTTCTGCTTCTTCTCCCAGTAGTTCTTCCAGTTTGTCGTATACTATTTTGAGAACGTGTTCTTTCCTTGATAGTCCGGATGGCAGATCTTCTTTCAGTGCTTCTTCCTTTATCTCATCGGTCAGATCTGATACAAGGCCTACATCAACGTCTGCCCGGATTAAGTCCCTTTGTATGTCTTTTACTAGTTCTTTGACTGCTTCCTTATCCGCAACATTTCGGGAGGAGAATTTCTCTATCGAGCCTTTTATTTTGTCAAACATGTTTACAGTTTGCGGTGTTTAATGTTAAAATGGTTTTAGCTTCCTATCTCCCAGTAAGTAAATAACAGCGATCCTACCGCCCCGCCTATTAGGAAGAATGCCAAACCAGTCAATACTAACTGGTCAAATGCTACTCCCTTTATACCATAATATACAGTTCCTACACAAGATATCAAGATTGCTGCTCTGGCAGGATTTAGAAGGCTCGATGAAGTATTCCATATTTTCTCTACAGAGGATATCCTGTAGAATATATAGGATGCACACAAGAACACTATTATCGCTGTTTTAAGGCCTGTGAGCTGGTTAACACGGTATGCCAGGTATACTGCAAAAGCTTCCAGTATGATTTCAAGTCCAAATTCGAGTATTTTGTTCTCTTTAGACATGGTCTACTTAAGTTTTAAAGTGAAGTCAATGGATAAAAGCTTTAGAGGTGATATTATTGGATGCAGTGCAGTTTTCTCTTAGAAGAGTAGGCGAAGAGAATATTCATTACTACGAGTCGGATAAGGAGTCGTCAGTACAATTAGTCTTTGTGCCAGGCGGCTTGAATCCAGAGTTGTGGAAGCAGCAGCTGCGCTACTTCTCGAAAAGATTCTGTACTATAAGCTTTAAGCCTACAGTAAGTTTCAGAGATTTTGAAGGTGAGAAATCAGCTCTTAAAAACATACTTGATCAGGCTCATCTTGATAACGTTGTATTAGTAGCTAACAGCTTTGGAAACAGTCTAATACAAGAATTTGAGGACCGTGAGAACGTAGTTTCAACGGTTTTGACAGGTCCGAGAAGAGAGTTTGAAAGCATTCCACCAAGACGGATTTACAATTGGCTCTACAAAATTGGAAAGTTCAAGCCTAAGATTACCCAGAAAATGTTCTTTTCAGACGACACAGAATACAAAGTTGTGAAAGAGTTCATGGAGACTATTGAGAAACCAGATTACTCGGATTTCAAGAGTTTCCTTGATAATTATAGAGTTTCTAGACCATCAAAGGAGTCACTTGTGATACACTCTTCCGAAGATAGATTTTCAGATATTGAGTTTGGCAGGGAACTTGAACCAAATGCATCTCTAAGCAAACTTGAGCCAGCCGGAACTTTCAGCTTCTTTGAGAAGCCTCAAGACTTTAACAAAGCACTTATCGACTTTTTGGACATAATAGAAGATTACAGAGAGGAAGAAGAACTAATGAAACTTAAAGAGAATAATAGGTCTTTACTTGAATTTGAGAATGACAAGTCCGAGAGAAAAATCGGAAAGAAAGCCAAAAAGGTGAAGATTTAATGCTTTGTGGAATCGTGCTCGGAGAAACAGAGGAAGAAGACACTTCTATAGCATTTTTTTCTGATGAATTAGAGTCATTTACTGTTTCTTCTAACGAAGAAGTGGTCGAACTTGTGAAAGAAAAGAAGCCAAGCATTATTGCTGTTGATACAGCACTTGAGGAACGGAGAAGGTTGAGTGATGAAGAGGAGCAGCTTCAGGAAGAAGGCTTTATTTTCAAAGCCGCCAAAGATGATGTGAAGAAGGTAAGAAGATTTCAGTCATTGAAGGCTCATATTGCCCATGAGTTAACAGGAGACGAGATTCCAGAGTACATCAGATTTGATCCTGTGATTACTGGTAGGGAGCTTGCTATAGATTCTGATAAGGCGTTAGAGGGATATGGTGTTAATCCCTCAGATATTGATTCTTCTAGTGAATTTGATGCAACTCTTGGAGCAGTTACAGCTCGTTTCTTCCAAGAGAACCAAGTTAGAGATCTTTCTATATCAGTTCCTGAACCTTTGAGAGAGGACAAAGTTGAGGAAATCAAGAAGGATCCAAGAGAAGGAGAAACTGAGAAGATACCAGATGAGGAAGATATAAGATAAGAAACTTTTAAAACATTTTGTGATGTATTAGTAAATACAGGTTGACTGAAAATGGGAATGGAAAAATTCTACAGCACAGTACGCAGAAAGTTCGGCGTCGACAAACAGCAGATGAAAGAAGAAGTAACAGAAGAACTTAGAGAGGAACTTGGAGAAGAAATCTCTTACATAGAAGCTGAACTGAAACAGTATGAACAACTCGTAGCAGAGGTCAACCATCTTCTAACAGTTATGAGAAAACAAAGGATAAAACAGAGAAGTGAAGCCGACCAAGTCAAAATGAGTGAATTTGACGAAGACATGGAGCCACTTAAATCAAAGCTTGAGAAACTTGAAAAATCAATGCAGGAAAGAATGGAAGAACAGAAAGCATATCTGTAAAGTATGCTTAAATGAAATTAGTTGCAGATGAATTTGAATTTAACTTTGACAATTTTGAATATGAAACTCATAGTTTAAGTTCTATAGATCTTGAAATTAGACTAACTGACGATGTTCAAAGAATTGCAGAGTCAATAATGGATACTGACAGCTGCATAAGGTATGATGAAGAAAATAGAGATCAATTTATCAAAGATTTTTCGACCTCTCAAAATATCTACTTCTTTGAAATAGAAGGAGGAGGCTACGCACGAGGGGTTGAGATGGGAAGCGAATTTGGGGCGGTTTTGGCTTTAGATGCCATCAAAACTCCTAAAGGCCAGTTTGATCTAGATAGTTTTAGAGCAGGAGTGTTAGGAGTGATTAAATATGGCAATGAAAATGATTTTTCTCACGTTGTAGGAGGACATAATTTCTTTACAGATGAAGATCTCAACCCTATTGACCTAAATTATAATGGCAATGATGAGAAACTAGCGCACAATATCTATTTTGATGGAGAAATGGATGAAGAAGAAGTCGGTCTGAATTACGAAGTAAAACCTAATGGTAAAGGAGAAGTTTGGGCTCTCTACGACTCTTATTTAATCAGAGAACTATAACACGGAAATTCAGTTCATTATATTTTTCACAAATTCTTCCTTGTCAAATTCCTCTATATCGTCGTATTCCTGACCTGTACCGATAAATGCTACTGGTTTTCCACTTCGATGACTTAGTGAGATGATTGCTCCTCCTTTTTCGTCCACATCCATCTTAGTTACTATGATGGCGTCAAACATCCCTTCGTATGCGTCTGCTTGTTCGAGGACGTCGTTTCCAGCTAATGCATCAACTATCAGGAAGCTTACATCCGGATTGTTTACTTCAACCATTTTTTCCAATTCGTCCATAAGGTTTGAGTCGGAGTGAGATCTTCCCGCAGTATCTACCATTGCGATCTTATCATTTTTTTCAGCATGCTCAACTGTATCATATCCTACTGCTGCAGGATCTGACTCATATTCATGAGTTACAACCTTGACTCCTAGGTTTTCGCCGTGTTCTTCAAGTTGTTCTATGGACGCTGCTCTGAATGTATCTCCAGCTCCCAAAACTACTCCTCTGTCTTTGTATATGTCTGCAAGTTTAGCAGTTGTCGTTGTTTTGCCCGATCCATTAAAGCCTATCAGAAATACTACTGGAGGATTTTCTGCTTCTTCAATCTCTTTATTAAGGTTGAAACTATCATCCATTAACTCAATAAGTTTACTCTTGAATGATTCCTCTACAGTCTCCTCGACATTGGTTCTTCCAACTTCTTTACCTACTAAGTTGTTTCTAAGTTCTTCTTCTATTTCTTCAGCTACGTCTAGAGAAACATTATTTTTCAGCAACTTTAGTCTGAACTCTTCCAAGATAGGATTTACATCTGACTCTTTCAGTTCTTTCTCCGTTACTGCCGATTTGACATTTGAGGAAAACTCTTTAACAGAGTCTTTCAGATCTCCCAGCATTTTTTTACTCGCCTTGCTGCTGTTGCTGTAACTGCATCTGGATCTGCTGGAGCTGTTGCTGCATGTCTTCCATGTCAGTCTCAAGTTTTTCTTGTGTCTCTTCAAGCTGATCCTGTTGATTTTCTAGAAGTTCTTGGGCTGAATCCAAAGTTCTTTTCTCGTAGGAATCCCCGCCGACGTTTGTGACGACTTCTTCATTACTTTTTAGTTCTGCAACTGCAAAGGCTCCTGCTCCAATCGGTGCAAGAATTTCTGAACCTTCTTCTGCATTTGAAAGTTCCTTGACACCCTCAACTGCGTTATCTATTTCTTCTACTCTTCCTTCAATTTGTTCCAGCTGTTCCTGCATTTCTTCCATTTGCTGTTGTAGCTGCTGGTACTCCTGCATCATCTGTTGATCCATTACTTTTTCACCTAAAGTTCTTCACTTTCCTGAATATCGATTTTTCCACGTGTAACTGAGTGCTCGCTTCCAAGCTGTGAGTACACCTTGTCCTCTCCATGCTTCTCTGATTCTGCTTCTACAGTTCTTTCAAAAGGTGTTTTGTCCATACCCACATCCAGTACTCCTGAAAATCTGAATTTTGTCATATCAAAAGCCGAGGGTCTGAACTTTTTAAACTCAACCTGCATTTATTGTTCAAGTCTTGACCTTTTGACCCATCTATTGCCGAAGAATCTTCTTGGCTCCTTTTCTTCTTCAGGTTCATTCTCAAGAATCCCGTCAATTTTCCGAGAAGCCTTCAATTTCCTATATGGATTGAAACTATGGAAATCTTTATCTCTGCTTTCTGTTAATTTAAGAACTCTATGAGTCGAGGCATGAGCATTAAATAACTCATTATCTGTTTTAGCACTATCTATTTTTTCAATAACTTTTTGAATAGCCTCAATCTGGCTCTCAAATCTTTTCTGTTTTGTTACTACGGTTGTTTCATTCTTTTTTTCCTTTAATTCTTCTTTAGCTTGTTGGAGAAGTTCTTTATCATCTTCCAGGTTATCAAGAATTACGTGTCTCTTGTCTTTATGGAACTGTTTGATTTCCTTGTTTAGTTTCTTCAGATTCTCTCTATTCAATTTGAGTATAGCTGGTATCTCTGATCGATCTAGTTGAACTAGCTTTTTCTTCTCCAAAGCTTTGATCTTGTCTTTGGTTCTGCTATGATCCATGCCAGTCTTTTCTGCCAACTCTTCTATCTTTATCTCTTTCTGTTTTGCAGATTCTTTCAAGAGAGCCTGATTCCCAGGATCATTAATTATTTCCTCTAGTTCTTCCACATTTACTTTTTATGCTCTTCTTTGTTTAAAGTTGTATGTATGTTGCTATTAGTCTACTCTCACGTTCTTGCTTTTTCAGTACTTTTCATCAATTCGCTGTTCGATGTGTTCAACAATCATGATGTCCCTGATTTTTTCGGTATACTCGGGATTATAGGCGGAATACTGTTCCATGCAGGCCATACTTACAACACGGGATCAATGGCTCCTTTAATCTGGTGTCTAGGTGTTGGAGGCATTTTCTCGGCTTATGGTTGGATTGCTTACTGGAAAGGAATGTGGGGCGGAGCAGATGCTATGATGCTTTCAGCATTAGGATTTATGACACCGGGACCGGTGTCTGGATCATTCAATATAGTCTACGTTTTAGATTTAATAACTAACTTCATGGTTGCTGCAGTAGCTGTGACAGTTTTTTATTCTGTCTACAAGTTCTGGGACCAAAATGGAAAGCCAAAGGATTTGCTGGACGAAATTATACAGGATGAAAAGAAACTTTCAATATTAGTACTTGCAGCAGGGGTTTTAAGCTTTATTTTGAACACTCAAGGCTCTAATGGACTATTCTTTTTCTTATTTGCACTGCTATTCGCTTTTCTTTACGAGTTCATGAAACTTGTTGAGGATAGCTACATGGTAAAGACAAAGTCTGCAGATGAAGTAGAGGTTGGAGAGGTCCCTTCACCAGATCAAGGATTTGGAAATAAGATTAGAGGGCTCACTGAGGAAGAAGTAGAGGAAATTGACAGCGAATTAGAAGTTAGGACAGGAGTTCCTTTCGTTCCAGTTTTCCTGTTTGCTGTTCTTTTGACAGATTTAACGTCTTCAGGCATCTGGATTCTTTACAGTTTTTATTGATCTCTGTACTTGGTGAACCAGTAGATCCATGAAACAAGGACTATAGCAGTCAGACTCCACTTCCAGAGAAAACCATGGATCACTTCGAAACTAATCAAGCCAATCTCACTCAGATGTATGGTAGTGATTATTCTTACAACATTAGCTAGCATTATCACACCAATACCAGCTAGGATATACCTGATATTTTTCTTGACATTCTCAGCTGACGAAATTACAAGTGCCGAATATGCCATTATTGACTTCCATCCTAGACAGTCCTGAGTTATTTCATATCCTGGTAGAATATAGACAGACTCAGCTCTAAAGTTGTACCCTAAGAAGTTCATCAAAACAGTTATGAACTCTGCATACCTTGCTTGTATGCTTGAAGTATCCGGGTATATCCAGAGCATCAAATGGAAAACTGCTCCTATAGCAAGCATTTTTCCAAGAAAAATATTGGATTCAAGAAGCTTCTTCTGTTTCTCAGTCATGTCTTCAGTATCGAAGAAGTTTTTCATCTTGAATCGCGGTACCTCTGTATGATATCCTGTGCATCTTCATTGATATTACTCAAGACAAACTTATCACCAAGTTCAACACCTTCAACCTCATCAACATGATAAACTTTCTCTCCCTTTGACCTCATCTTATCTCTGAAACCCTTGGACTTAGTTACAAAAGGAGTTTCTCCAGGATTTAAATCTTCAGCGAGTGGAATTATTTCTGCACCCTCTTCAATCAACTCAAATGCTTTTTGATACTGTTTTTCTCGTATACGGGAATTTTTCAGCTTTTCTTCCAGTTTAGTTATCTTCTCATCTTTGAGACCTATTTTTTCTTCCCTCTTCTTGATCTCATCATCCTCAATCGCTTCCTCAGTCTTACCTGCCTTTAATTTATCGTATTTACTCTGCATCTCTCTTCTCTGCTGTTCCTTTAACTGGACTTTCTCTTCAAGTTCTTCAATCCTTTGTTCTAATGTCTCTACTTTTTCCTCAAGTTTCTCAGCTTTCTCTCTAAAAGGATTACGCTGCTTTTGAGCATTCTCCTCCTTTTCGTTTTCTTCTTCCGGCAGGAGTTCTTTACCAGGTTCAAAGTATCTTTTAGCTAATTCTTCAAGTTCTATATCCTCTTCCTTAGAAATCCTTTTTATTTTCTTTATATTGTCTCTTAGATGTTTGTAGGCATATATTGCAGCTGCTGAAGCATCTCTTTCATGAGAGTTTTCCCCTTCTCCTAGTTCACGTTTACGGTCTTGTGAAAGGTCTTTTTCCAATTCAAATGTGTGGGCTCCAACAGAGTTCGATAATTTTTCTACTTTGGAAGGTGTTTCCGCCTTATCAGATGTAACAACAATTGGTTTACCGATTTCAACTATCTCTGTTATCATATCACTTGGTGGAAAGTTTTTACCGCTTTCTAAAGCTACTAGTTCGCCTTCAAAGTTGATCATTGCAACTGCGGATGTGCTCCCAGGATCTACTCCGACGATTAGTGGTTGCATTCTAGTTGTAACCTTTTTTAAGAAGTTCTCTGATTCTTGCGGCTTTTTTATCTCCTATTCCTTCCACTTCCTTTAACTCCTCAAATGATGCTGTGTAAACAGATTCAACAGTCTCGAATTTTTTGAGCATTCTTTCTGCAATCTTAGAGTTCACACCTGGCAATCCCGCGACCATATACTCCTGCAAGTCTTTTTCTGTCTTAGAGGATCTTGATGCTCTAACTGCTACATCTTTATCCTTGTCCTCCTGTTCTCTCTTAGCTAATGATTTGAGTATTTTTGCTGTTTCCTTGTCATCATCTGTCCAGATAACAGGTATTCCATAATCAAGTGCAACTGTAGCCAATGCCCCTCTTATAGCGTTAGGATGTACGTCTCTGTGAGAGTACAGATCTCTGCCTTCGATTATAAGGACTGGTTTCATGTACTCTTGCATTTCTATAAGTTGGTCGAAAAGCCTTGAATCAAGAATAGAATCTACAAAGTCTTCTGCCTGCTTTCGCTCAACTGCTGTGTCTTCAGAAACTAGAAAGTCAGCAACCTCCATCCTTTGTTTATCGACAACTACTTCCATACGAGAAAGTTCTTTAGCTACCGAGTTCTCCCTGTCATCAACGTAAATTTCGAGTTCTTGTTCATCTGTCTCATTTGTTTCTTCTTTTTTAGTGTCTTCTTCGTCTTTTTCAGGTTCAAAGCCTCCAAGTGATTTTTGAGGTCCTGAAGGTTCTCGCTCCATTTGCTCATTCTTCAACTCTTGAAGCACTTTGTTCATGTTCTTCTTTTTGTGATGTGCGCTCCAGTAGTATCCTTCGTCACGAGTGTTCTCAGCAATCATTACGTAAACTTCTCCAGATTCCTGACGACCGGTTCGACCAGCTCTCTGAATACTTCTGATCGATGAAGGTACAGGCTCGTAAAATACAACGTAATCTACAGCTGGTATATCAAGTCCTTCTTCACCAATACTTGTGGAAACCACAACTTGGTGTTCGCCGTCTCTGAATTCTTCAAGCAGTTCTATCTGTTCTTTTTGGCTCATACCTCCGTCTCCTGACTGACCAATAAACTCCGTAGCTCCAATACCCTCGTTTTTCAGTCTTTCAGTAATGTTATCAACTGATGACCTGTATTCTGTAAATACTAGTGCTTTCCCATCGTCATCCATTTCTTCAAGTATTTCAACTGTTCTATCAAGTTTTGGATGCTCTATACCTTCTTTTTTCAGGTAGTTAACCAGGTTTATCCCTTTTTGCATGTCCTCATTCTGAAGTACACGTCCGGCAGCCTTTGAATCATCATTTTTCAAACCTTCAAGGTATTCATAGCATTGGCTTACACCTTGTGTCTCCAACATTTCAATTGCCTGTGAAATCTTCAAAGCGGTCGCAACCCTTGATATTGCAGAGTAAAGTGACGGATCATCCTCCTTGGAAAGCTTAGAAGAAATCTGTCCCCTCAACTTCAGTAAATCTGTTTTGTTGACGTTACTAGTTGAATCCAGTTGACCTAAAGACTTCAGTTTTTTCAACTGCGCCCTCTGAGCATCCTCCATCTTGGACTTGGCTTCCATGAACTTGTCGCTCAACTCTACGTTAATCCAGCTCACTTCCTTCTCCTGTATATACGGTTCAACATCCGGATCGTCTTCTGTACGAACTTCAAAATTCTCTATATCCAGATTTTCCGCGACCTCCATGATTTTCTGTTTAGATCCTCCCGGAGAAGCAGTCAATGCCAGGTTTTGCACTCTCATCTTTTCATTGATGAATACATAGCTGTAATCTCCTGTAGCACGGTGGGCTTCATCAAAAATCACCAGCGAAAACTCTTCTATAGGAACTTCGTTTGAAATTAAATCATTTTCAACTACCTGAGGTGTTGCAAAAAATGCTCTTTTCTCTTTCCAATACTTATATCTTTGATCAGGTCTTGTATCTCCTGTCATAACCTGTAATTGATCATCAGGAATATCCAAGAATTTGCTGAATGTTTTCTCATGCTGACTGGCTAAAGGTTTAGTCGGCGCCATCATCAAAATCTTTGAATCATCTTTCATCTTTATCGATGCAACCATGACCGCGATAATAGTCTTACCCAACCCTGTAGGAAGTACAACTAAAGTATTACGGTCAGAAGCCGATGCTGCGATCACTTCCTGATAAGCTCTGGACTCGATTTCATCAGTTTTCAGAAGACCCATTCAATCAGGTTTTTGTACTGAAATTATATTAGAGTGAAAACCAGATTCATCTAAATATTCTACCAGCTTTGTCAGAAATCAAGGTTGGAATCTTCATCAGTTTCAAATGCTTGAACTATCTTAAATCCCACATTAACAAGTAAAAAGAACAATGCTGCAGCCTTCAAAGTAGTTTGATTTACAACCATGCTTGATTTTATCACAACTACAAGCGTATAGGCGAGTGTATAAACCATAGCTGATGAGGAAATTATGAAAGCTACCGAGGCAGACCATATATGGAAGAAGTCCATAAATGTGACTACTGCTCCAAGAGCTATCAATGCATGTGTTGCCTGCAGTTCTGGCTGACTTAAACTTGTCTCGGTCATCAGTAATGTGATTCCTGTTGTCATCCAGATGGCCGCATTTCCCACACTTGTATTCCATCCCAAGCTTTCCTGCTTATGTTTGCCGAAATAAAGCTCCATGAGAATTGCTCCAGCCATCAGTGGCAGAAGTGTGGGAAGCATCTCCTGATTATCTAGAGGGACTCTCAGGAAAAACTCTGTCTTGTTAAATACTTCTTGCGTTAATATTTGATCGGCTTGCATAGATCATCATTCAAATGCATCTGGTGTTCCTCCTGCATGCCAGCTTTTTCTTGGACGCATCTGCGCAGGATAAGCTCTCTCCGAGTTATCATCCATTATCATGGCAGTTCCTGGTCTATCCGGCAGAGCATCTATGTAGTGTCTAAGATCATAACGCATGTAAGTCTGCATAATTTTCTGCAATGCATCAATATCCTGTTGAGCAGTTAACCGATGGGCAAGTAAGAGATCCATCTGCGATAAAGCATTTGGGTGAAGTTTTGCCGGCTGCTGAGTACACAGCACAAGAGATACACCTGGCTCTCTTCCAATCTTCACCCATCTGAGAAGCGGATCAGTAGCAGGTGTTTCTCCCTTAGCAGGAAGGTACTCGTGTGCCTCGTCAATTAGCATCCACTGGATAGGCTCGTCAGCTCTATCCAGCCCCTGCATCTCATCAAGCTCCTCCAATCTTCGGGCAGCCATCCTTCTACGTAGTATTCTTTTAGCCAAAATCGACACAACTAAAGCCTGTACACGAGTTCCTCCAGAAAGCTGGCCGAAAACCGAAACATCAACAACTGAAAGCTCTCCAGCAGAAGTTAATTTGTCGATTGAAGAAGTTTCACCGAATATTCCCCAATCCTGTGCATTATTGAATCTGTTCTCCAGCCCTCTCTTGGTTTTCTGAGGGAATTCATAGGTATCTATTGCTTCCTTCATATGTTTTATTCTGTATTTATCTTCAAATTCCTCCGTTAAATCTTCAACAAGTCTTTCAAGAAATATACTCATCTCCGTATTCGATTCGATTCCAAATGCCATACGCCATTCTTCTGAAGTCAACTGTGCTGGATTCAAAGTAAAAGTATCATCGAAAGGCATCTCTTTTTTATTGAAATCCTTAGTCTTTCCTTTAGGAATATATACTTGCGCATCAAATGCTTTAGGCTTTAAATCCCATTTATCAAGTATTGAAACGTCTCTCTCATTAGGTCGTTTCATAGACCAGAAAATACCCATAGGATCAATCATGATTGTTGAAATATTCTCTGAGATATCACAGGTCTGAAGCTCTTCTACTAACGTGCCCATAGAGTAGCTATTATGGCAAAGTATTCCTCCAAAGCCTGCAGTAAAGGAGTGATCGTTTTCTACAGTAACGTCATACACCCATCCATCGTATTCTATTTTTTTAATGTTCTCTACTTCATCCCAGTAGACATCAGACTTTGAAAGATTTTGAAGCCTTTTTAAATTCTTTTCAGCCTGATCCAGATTATGTTTTTGTTCAAAGAGTTCTATTCCCTTTTCTATCATTTCCTGAGGGTTTTCCTGATATTTTTTATATGAAAGAAGTGCTCTTCCTGATTTTGACGGGCAGCCCATCTTCTTATTCAGGTTTTTCCATTTTACTCCAGAATTATCAACTAATTCTCCAAGTTTTTCGAGATCCTCGTCATCCTTTACTTCTTTTTTGAGATCTCTGAGTTCATTAAGATGCTCTGAAAGGTTTTTAGTTATCTCAGACAGTTTATTTCTACTTGCCGCATACTTTCCATCTTCATAGGCTTTCAGACTCTGTTTATACTTGGAAATTTGTGTTCTATCCGCACCCATTTCCTCTCTACATTCCTTGATTAGTTCCCCGCAAGGAACAGTGTCTACGTTTGTATTGCCTTCTTTTATCGCAAATTTAAGGGCAGAGGACTTCTTTTGAATAGAGAACCCAATTTTATCCTTGAACTTCCTGAGGTTATCCTCTCCGGAAACAGTTAACTGATGATAATCCCTTACTTTTTGCTCTTCAATATTAGAGGCGTACTTGCTTTTTACATTATGTCTAGCGACTATACCGAACCTAAGCAACATGTAGAGAATTGACTCAGCAACTTCTTCACTTGCGGTCATCAGATCTAACTGTTGATCTGTTACATTAGCCTCACAGTCAAAGTATTTCTGAAGAAATATAGATACAGTTTCTTCACTTGCCGACACTATAAAGTCGGGGATCTTCTTATCAAAGGAAGTATTACCTGTACTATAGCCATTATGTTCTAGGAACTCTTCAAGCGCCTTTGAGTTTGTGTAAAGAGTATCTTCACCCATTTCCTTGACCTCAAGATCGAAAAGTTCTTTTGTGAGATCTCTGAAACTTTCTAGGAGATCCTCATTATTATTTGTAAACATGATGCGATAGTTGCCTTGAGTTACTTTTTGCTCGTGACCTTCAGCGATCAAATATGCCATAAACTTTGATAATTCAGAATTTACTTTTTCCGGTAGTTTTATTGGATTTGATTTCTTAAATCTGTAGTGTTGACCAGTTTTCCTACTTTCAAGCTCTTGCCTACCTTTCTGAGTTACTTCTACTTGCCCCTGCTCAACAGTTATCAAGTCTTTTTCTTCAGCATCATCTAATACTCTCCGATATGATCCTGTTCCATCACTTGCTTCAGTAACAGTAGTTTCCTCCTGTTCTAGAAGATTTGATTCTCTCCTGTTTCTGTTTGCGTACTCTGCGCTTTCAAAATCATCAGGCACATCAAGCTCCTCATCTGAGAAATTCACATCTAGTTTACGAGGGATACCAACTCTCTGTCCTTCGTTTATTTTCCCCGCTTCCTTCCAAGCTCCAATAGTTAAGAGCGGATGTTCCTTTGTCACAGTAAGTTTTCTACCAGATCTTGTCTTGATCTTTATGAGTTCTTCATCGACTTTCTTTCCGTAAACTGCCTTGATCCTGTTATTTCCTAAATTAAAATCCTCTCCTACAGACTGAACCTGCTGACCTTTGAATTTGTAGAGTTTTTCATCATCGTTCTGTATTTCTGGTTCTCCGTTTTCAATACCTTTCTGGAAGATCTGACCTGCTTTCTCCAGACCTTCAGGCGTTACAATTTTTTCATTTGGCAAAAGGCATTTACCTGTTCCTCTTTTTCCAAATACTCCTATTACGTGAGGCTTCGCCAAGTCAAAGTGTAGCGGGTTTGCTGTGTGTGCTTCTTCGTCTTCCCCTACTAAGTGTTTTCCGATTACTCCTGTACCGTCAATACCGTGTTCTTCTTTGTCACTTTCACTTCTTCCAACGATAATCTTCGGCATATTAATTAATTGGAATACTCTGGTAATAAATCCGATTGTATAATTGACTGTTACCCAGAGGTTTGCTTTGCTACTAACTGAGAAACACACCCTCCAAAGCCTTTAAAAGTATGCGGTTTAGTCAAACTTTATCAAGACGCAAGAGGTGCCAAGAAAACCATGGATGAACCAAACGAATTTGAACCGGACGATTTCGACGACGAGGAAGAAGAACTTGGAGAAGACGAAATGAGGGAACGCATCGAGCGGGAGGCTGAAGAAATCCGTAACGACGAAGACTCATTCGAAGATGAACTTCCAGAACAGGAACCTGGAACAATCGGTGGACCTGTAGACGAGAAGAAGGAAGATGACCCAGTAGACGAATTACTCCGAGAATAACCAGACTCTTCCCAAAAAAAGCGCATATTTTCTCTTTTTGTTTCTGCATACCATAGAAAAGAAACCCTATATGACAGTAATGGCGATCATCAGAATAGAGATACCTGTAAATAGTAACCAGTAAAAACCGCTCCATCTAAGTATTTCAGCACCATCTAAAGGACCTGTAGGAATACTTCTATAATCAAAAGGCATCATCTGGAAGAAAGCAAACAAAGCAAACATTTGTGATACTCTTTCAAGGCCAAAACTGCTCGTTAATAGGAAACCTGCAAAAAGAGAGACTATTGCCCATCTGGCAATCTTAAACTTGTACATAGCCCATACAACATCCGTTGATCTACCCCATTGCTCATACTTCTTCCTTGAGACTTCTGAGTAAATTGGAAAAAGCAAGATTAGCGGTAATCCTGTGACTACAGACATTATTGCACCTAGCAATGTTGTAGTTGAACCTTCATTGGAAAGCTCTAAACTTGCATAACCATCAAGAACATTTGCGGCAGCTCTAACACCAAACTCTCTGAAAGCTAAAATTAATGCTGAAGACGAGAGATAGAAAAGTGATCTGCCTATCCGAAATTCTCCATAGAAAGCGGCAAATGCTGAAGCTAGAACTCCGGTCGCTATCAAAAAATTGTACATATCCTGTTTATCAGGAACCCCGCTTATACCTGGAGCCGTATCCATAAAGAATTATTTCCTGCCGGACTAAAAAAACTCTTCCTAAATCTTCATCTCCATACACATGTCAGCAATACTGTAATCCTCAGAATCACGTAAAATCTCAGGGTAATCCTGAATCTCATCAATATGAAGCCCTGCCTCACCACTTTGGTAAGCCTCTCTTACAGCCGTCCAAGGCACCATATAAGCTTTTCTAGCTCGTCCACGCCCACGCTTCAACTCAACAGCCAAAAAACCTCTCCTACCAGAACGATCAACAAAATCACTTATCCTTTCAACCTGATGACCATCCTTACTCTGGGAAAAATGCTGGGAAAAATACAGCTTATTCGTACTTGATGTTTTCACACTTTTGTTTTCTATAGCAAGGTAAAACATTTCATGCTCAGAGTCAACCAGCACATCACAAAGCTGGGAACTAAAGCGGTGCTGTTTCTTCCTGTGAGCAATCCCATCAATCTCTTCATCCTCAAAAAAACTATTGAACGAATTAACTAGAGCACGCTCAAAATCAGTCATTACAATAACATTGTGCTGAGAGAGTTATAAGAATTTAAGAAGAACTAGCCCAAAATCAGTCTCAAGATTTTCGATTTCAGCTTCAAGGACAAATTAAAAAATTCCCTAAAGAGAACGCTAGAAGTAGTTTTTGAGGCAGCAATGTCAGTAGCAGATATTTTCTAAAAAGAGCCTAGCCCTTTCTGAACAGGATTCTTCAAAACTTTACCAGAAGTCATAGCCAACGACATTCGACCATTAGATATTATTTGACCTTTCACAGACCTAAGTTCTCCTTCGAAAGCCCTGAACGGTCGAAACCATTATTCTGGAGTTTATCGTAAACTGTAAGACTTTGAACATCTACAATTTCCCCTTGAAAACCTAAATCACTCATCTTTTCCTTTAAGTTAGCAGGTTCTGAAGCTGCTGGGATCTTCGATCCCTTTCTAATTCGTTCAGTTAATCCTTCAGAAGAGATATCTGATTCGTTTTCGAGTGCGACCCGTGAATCAAGTCCTTGAAGTATCTCAACTCCATAGTCAGATCCCTGTTCGATCCACCGTTCTGGTATCTTTTCACTTCTAGTTACACCGACTTTGACGTTTTCTGATATCTGGGCTAGGTACACTGAGAAGTCTCCTTCAAGATCTGTTTGTTCGTCCCCTCTTACGTAGTCAGAGTAAATGTCTTTACCTCGACACTCTGAACACTGTGAACCTGATGAAATCTCCCTGAATCCTGGGCAAGGTGCTCTCTCACCCGGTGCAGGAGCATAACCAGTACATCTTCTCTCGTTCACGAGTTCAAATGAGAAGCTTCTTCCAGGACTTAACTTCAGTGTTTCAAATCCTCCTGGCTCCGCAAGCAATAGTTCTGCGGTCCAGCCTTTACTTTTTTTCTTCCATGAGATCTTCACAACTGACCTCAAATCCTTCACCTCTCAAAGCCTCTGCAACAGGTTTCCTGTGCGCAGCACCCATGAAAATAGCAATATCTGACTCAGGGTTATTGATTTGAAGTCTTGAAATGCATTCCACCATGTGAACATTCCTTTCCTTCATGAGAACTTCATATATCCCGGGAAAAGATATCTCAAGTTTTGAAATCAATTCCTGAATCTTTTCCTCATCAGGTATCTCCTCTAAATCAAACTTGTCACCAAAAGGCAATAGAAGACCAATACCTGTAGATAAAACAGCCTTCACTTTCTCCTTTCTTCTTACATCCTTCAACCTTTCAATAGTAATCCTGATGTCTTGATCTACAAGTGCAACTTCAAGATCTTCTCTCATACCTCTATTATATGCATAAAGCATCTCCTCTCCCGGCATCAAACCAGTTTTATTCCCAACATACTCCTGAAATTTCTGCAATAATCTGATGAAAGCAGAAGCATCCTCTGAACCTTGATCACCGGTGAGAAGAGCCTCAAGCCTGACAGGATCAAGCTCCAAAGCTATCATATCTGGCTCATCCTGGAAGGCTCTATCTATAACATCCAAACTTTCATGGGAGACATGTGAAGTACCATATAACTTTATCATCAAACAAGCAGGGACAGCGCAGTCAATTCTTAAAACATTATTCAGGACCTAACTCCCTGATCCTGTAACATTATCCCAAATTTCAGAAAGCTCTTCCACTTTGTCTGACTCCTCTTCTTCATCAACTTCATTGTTATCAGCATTGTTTTCTTCCTCTGGCTCCTGGCTAGACTGTTCAACTTCGTCACGTGGACTCTTAGAATTCAATTCATCGGACTCTGTATCAGAATAACTTTCGGATTCAACGAGTTCAGCATCCAGTAATTCTTGGTCGTCATGTTCAGGTTTCAAAACCTCAGAGTCTAACTTTTGCGGAGCATGAATCCTCTCAGCCTCATCAATCACTAGAAGATAAGGCAAAGCATTCTCACCGTAGAAAACACCGTTTTCAGAACCTTCTACAAGACCCTCCTCGTAGAAAACCTCAGGAACATCAACTTCTTCACCTTGTCTAATACTGTAAAATGCCTTCAAAGCCTCTTTTCCACCCAATTCTTCAAAATCAGGTAATTTCTCAGGATAAATCATGCCACCAGAATCCAATGTTGCAATCTCGATCCTGTTACGCATGTCCTCTACAAGCATGTATTCCTCAACATCGCCGTCATAATCACGTTCAAAGGTATTTTCTGTTGACGAGAAAACTGCTTTAGACAATTCAACTGCCTCATACAATACATCCTCGTCAAGATCAGTCATTAAAATCAAACCAGATACAAAACTTCAGAAACATTCCGCAACAAAAAAACCGGGAAAAGTAAAAATAGTGGGTTCCCGAAGGTAGATGTCCTTCAACGGCCGGTGAATCCACGGAACAGTCTCAGATCCGCCACCCTCCAAACATGCCACTGACTGCTTAGGGCTGCTACCGCCAGGTCCTGACCCGGTTCACAGCCTGCGACATCCCGGAGGACGGATCATCGACAACCGCCCCATGGGCCGAACCATTGAAAGAGACACCTCCACAACGGTTTTCGGCTCCCTGCATTACGAGGATATCAGGGTTACAAGCGGCCCCGAACCGCCCAG
>Ga0102939_1000309_pt1 | contig 17953 bp, 20 predicted proteins | sample SalPon2_B_H2O_MG_FD_78214 | JGI IMG/M metagenome (GOLD analysis project Ga0102939, IMG submission 78214) | Salt pond water microbial communities from South San Francisco under conditions of wetland restoration - Salt Pond MetaG R2_B_H2O_MG | ecosystem: Environmental > Aquatic > Non-marine Saline... | reverse complement strand
TGGAGACGCTGGAGCTGTTCGGCGAGATGTACATGACGCTCTCGCTGTTCCCGCTGCTTCTCATCATCATCCTCGTCATCATGGGCATGATGGGCGAGGCCGACGACCGACTGCTGTACGCGACGGTGTACGCGCTGATCCCGCTGACGGGCGTCGGCTTCCTCGTGCTCGTCTCCACGGTCAAACAGGACGAACCCGGCGACGGCTACCTCCACCCCAAAGGGGGCAGCGAACGGCTCCAGCAGACGAGCGAAGAGGGACTGCTCCACTTCGGCCTGATCGAGGGATTCGTGGGTCGATTCGACGTGTTCGACCGGATTCGCGACCGAGAGGGGACGTACAAGACGACACAGATCGTCTCGGCGCCGCAGCTGTTCCTCCGCGATAACCCGCTGTACACCCTGGCGCTGACGGTCCCGGCCGCGGTCGCCATCGTCGCCATCGCGGCGGTCACCGGTAACGCGCCGATCACCTTCGACGGCTGGGTCGCCCGCCCCGTCTGGTCCGCGTTCGTCTGGGTCTACGTCCCCGCGTACCTCGTGATGGTCCCGCTCGCCGTGTTCCACGAGTGGAGCCAGCGGTCGAAACGGGCGATCACGGGTAAGCTCTCCGAGAGCCTCCGGAAGCTCTCGTCGGCGAACGACACGGGTCAGACCCTCTTGGAGTCGGTCGAGACGGTCGCGGCGACGTCGACGGGCCAGCTCGCGGAGGAGTTCGAGGTGATCCACGCGAAGGTGAACTACGGCATGGGCCTCCGAGACGCCCTGGTCGAGTTCAACAACAAGTACGCGGTTCCGCGACTCGCCCGCACGGTGAAGCTCATCTCCGAGGCGCAGGAGGCGTCCTCGCAGATCACGGACGTGCTGACGACGGCGGCGCAGGCGTCGGAGAACCAAGACGACATCGAGCGCGACCGGATCTCGCAGACCCGGATGCAGGTGGCGATCATCGTGATGACGTACATCACCCTGCTCGGCGTGATGGCGATCCTCCAGACCCAGTTCATCGAGGTGATGGGCGGGCTCACGTCGCAGGCCGAGTCGGCCGGCGGGGGCGCGGGGGGCGGACCGAGCTTCGGCGGCGGCGGCGTCGAACCCGACGTGCTCTCGATGCTGTTCTTCCACGCGGTGACGCTGCAGGCGGTGCTCTCCGGCTTCATCAGCGGGTACATCCGCAACGCCGACATCATCTCCGGCGTCAAGTTCGCCGTGATCCTGATGACGCTCGCGCTGGGGGTGTGGGTGTATGTGGGGTGACCGACGGTCGGTCGGCGGCGGGTTCGCCGGCGACCGCGGCCAGACGCCCGTCGACTTCGCCGTCGGGGCGAGCGTGTTCCTGCTGACGCTCGGGTTCGTGATCGTGTTCGTCCCCACGGTGTTCGACCCCTTCGCCGGCGCCGAGACGGCCCTGCCGGCAGTGAGCGACCGCGTCGCCTCGGGGCTCGTCGGCGACCTCCTCGTCGCCTCGCCGGTCGAGCCCGCGGTGTTGTCCCCGGCGTGTACGGCCGCGTACTTCGAGGGCGACGGCGGGAACGCCACGCTCGCCGGCGCGGCCGGCTGTCCGCCGGGAGTCGCGAACGACACGGCCGAGGAGTTCGGCATCGACGACGACGTCCTCGTCGTCGTCCACGCGATGGACGAGCCGGACCCGATCGGCAACGCCTCGACCGTCGCCATCGACACGCGGTACGGCACGCGGGTCGTCGAACTGCGCCGCAGCACGACCGATCCGGTCCGGGTCGACCGCGGCGGCGTCAGCGTCTCCCAGCGACTCGTCTCCATCGAGGGGACGCAGTACCGGCTCACGGTGTGGGTGTGGTGACCGTGCGACCGTTCGGCGACCGCGCGCAGGCGCACACGCTGGAGGCGTTCGCGGCGGCGATACTGATCCTCGCCGGGCTCACCTTCGCGCTGCAGGCGACCGCGGTGACCCCGCTGTCGGCCAGCACGTCGAACCAGCACTTGGAGAACCAGCAGCGCGCGGTCGCGAACGACCTCTTGGAGACGAGCGCGGCGAACGGCGACCTGCAGGCCGCCCTGCTCCGCTGGGACCCGGAGGACGAGACGTTCACCGCCAGCCGGAGTCCGAGCCACTTCACCGGCGGCGGCCCGCCGAACGCCTTCGGTGCGGCCCTGAACGAGAGCTTCGGAGACCGGCGGATCGCGTTCAACGTCTACGTACGGCACGGGCCGAACAACGAGGGGGAGACGACGCTGGTGAGCATGGGCGCGCCGAGCGACAACGCCGTGACGGCGTCGCGAACGGTCGTCGTCACCGACGACGCGAACCTGACCGCGCCGGGATACGAGAACACGACGCTGGCGTCGCTCTCGAACGGGACGAACGAGGGCGAGTTCTACGCGGCCGACGCGGCCGCCGGCGCGGTGTACGACCGACTGGAGGTGCGCATCGTCGTATGGCAGCTGTAACGGACGGATCGCCCGACGGCGACGGTTCCCGCGGCGGTGGTCCCCGCAAGGTGGACTCTTCGAGCGACGGCCGGCGGTTCCGCGACGCCGACCGCGGTCAGATGCTGCTGGTCGCCGGACTGGTCGTGGCCGTCGCGCTCGTCGCGCTCGTGGTGCTGTTGAACGCGAGCATCTACAGCGAGAACGTCGCGACCCGCGGGATCGAAGCCGCCGACGGCGAGGCGCTGGAGGTCCGGGCGGCCGCGGTCGAGGGGACTGGTGCCCTGATCGACGGCACGAACCGGAACCGACTCGCGGACCACGGCGCGGCGGTCACCGCGGTCGAGGACGGCGTCGACGGCCTCGACGCGTACCTCGCTCGTGCGTACGCCGAGCGAGGCGGGGTGACGCGCGTCACCACGACCGCGGCGTCGATGCGGGAGGGGAGCTACGTGACGGGTGCCCTCACCGCGAACGGCACCGGCGGCTCGAACGCCACGCTCGCCGCCGACGTCGACCGGACGCGGGGGCTCGTCGTCGACGTGGACTCCGCGTCGCTCGCCTCGACGAACGAGTCGGGGGCGACCGCGGACGCGTTCCGCGTCGAGTTCGCCAACGATTCCGCCGCGACGCGGGAGGTGTACGTGTACGAGAGCGACGACGACGGCAACGTCACGGTCGCCGTCGGCGAGAACGGGAGCGCTCCGACCGTCGTCTGCTCGGCGTCGTCGACCGGTCTCGTCGCCGTGGACCTGACCGGAAACGCCCTCGGCAACGAGCGCTGTCCGGGGCTCTGGGCCGACAGCGTCGGGACGCTGGACGGGGACTACGACGTGAGCATCGAGCGCACCGACGCGGCGGACGGCGAGGCGCGACTGACCGTCCTCCCCGAGTCGGGCGACGCCGTGAGTTCGGAGCACACCGCGACCCCGGCGGTGTACGACGCGGCGATCGACCTCAGCTACCGGACCGCCGAGCTCCGGTTCGAGACGACGGTCCGGGTCGCGCCGGGTGAGCCCGATGCGTGAGCGCGGAGCGGCGGGGGGCGGTCGCCTCCGGCGCGACGACCGCGCCGTGAGCGTCACCGTCGGGTACGTGCTGACGCTCGCGATCGGCGCCGTGCTGCTCTCCGGGGTCGTCATCGGGATCGGCGGCGTCGTCGACTCGCAGACGGAGCGGGTCGTCAGGGGCGACCTCGCCGTGGTCGGGCAGACCACCGTCGCGAACCTCGAGAGCGCGGACCGGCTCGCCAACGCATCGGAGGTCGACCGCCCCGACGGCGCCGCGGCCCCGAACGTCTCGATCGACGTCGACCTGCCGACCCGGCTGGCCGGACGGCCGTACCGAATCGCGGTCGACGGCGACGCCGTGACGCTGCGTACCGACGATCCGGAGGCCGTCACCGAAATCCCGCACATCGCGAGCCTCCCGGTCGCGGAGTCGAGCGTGCGGGGCGGCCCGATCCGAATCAGCTACGACGGCGACGCCGGCCGGTTGGAGGTGACGGAGCGATGAGCGATCGTCGGTCTCGAACGGTCGCCGTGGGCGGCGTCTCCTCGTTCGTCGCCGACGACCGCGGCGTGAGCAACGTCGTCGGCTACATCCTCGTCTTCTCGCTGATCACGGTCACGATCGGCACGGTGTTCGCGGTCGGCATCACGGGCGTGGAAGACCGGCGAGAGGCCGAGCGCGTCGCCAACGTCGAGCGCGCGTTCGACGTGCTCGACGACAACCTCCGGGACGTCCAGCGGTACGGCGACCCGAACCGAGCGACGGAGGTCCGACTGGCCGGCGGCACCCTGTCGGTCGCCGAGGAGACGCGGGTCGTCCTCGCGAACACCAGCAACGCGAGCGACCTCCCGAACGGGACGCTCGGTGAGTGGACGTCGAAGCGGATCGCCTACCGGGAGGACGACACGACCATCGCGTACGACGCCGGCGCGCTGGTCCGCGGCGACGGCGACGGCTCCGTCATGCTGTCCGAACCCCGCTTCGTCGGGGTCGACGGTCGGACGACGCTTCCGATCGTCGCGCTGGTCCGCGGCGATGGCGACGATCGGGTCGCCGGCGACGGGACGGTCCAGATCACGGCGATTGCGGGCCAGAACGCCGACTCCGAGACCACGCGGTACGCCGCCGGCGGCGGGACGCTGTACCTCTGGGTCGAAACGGACCAGCCGGACGCGTGGGCGCGGTACTTCGATCGCGCCGACGGGTTCGCCGACGCCACCCCCGACGGCGCCGACGGCGTCGCCGTGGCGGAGATCGAACACGGCGACGCGGTGTACGTGCGCGAGATCGTCCGGGTCGTCGGACTGCAGCGCTGACGGACGGACCCGCTGGCGGCGCGGGTGCGCTCGTCCGGTTCAGTCGTCCTCGACGGTCACCCGGTGTCTGGAGACGTGCAGGTGGCTCACCACGGGGACGGAGTCGCCCCCGAACGGCTGGCGCGTGGCGAGTGACTCGTCGTAGTGGAGGCTGAGATCGGCGTCGTCGAACGCGAAACTCCCCGACGTGAACGACCCCTTGAACGTCATATTGTTTTTAAGCGTCACGTCGCTCGTCGGCGCGTACATCACGCCCGCGAAGTCGATTCCGTCACTCGGCGTCCCCCGGAAGCCGATGTCATCTCCGCTCGAGTACAGCCACAGGTTTCCGGCCACGTCGCCGTCGGCGGCGATCCGCGCTCGGTTCGTCACGTTGACGTCGCCGGTGTTGTACAGCTCGAAGCGCGTGTCGCTCGCAGCCGTGACCGTCGCGTCGTCCCGTATTTCGATCGCTCCGTCGACGAACAGCTCGCCGCGGTCGCCACCACGTGCTCGAAGAGCCGCTTGGTCCCGCACCGACACGTCGCCCTCGACGAGCGCGGCGAGGTCGCCGTCGTCGCTCTCGAACTCGACTCTGCCGTCCCCGCTCAGGTCTAGGCTCCCGGTGATCTGGACCGTCGCTCCGTCCTCGACCCGGAGCGTGCTCCCGTCCGAGACCGCGACGTCGCCGTCGACGTACGTGTCTTCATCGATGGTGCGAACGGTTCCGTCGTCGTGGGCGAACCCCGTTATGGAATCTCCACCGGACTGGAGGTCCAGATCTCGAACCCGTGTCATCCGTTCGGAGATGGCCCCCGCGACGGGGTCCGCGTTCTCGAGCGAGTCGTCGACGCGTGTCTCGCCGGTGACCGTCAGCTTCTTTTTTGCCTGCCCTTTCGGAATTTTGAACGACTCCGCGATGAGGTCTCCGCGGACCTCTATCGACTCGGTGTTACCGCCTCCCCTCGACGTGAGGTGGAAATCGCTGGTCGTCTGGAGCACCGCGTTATCGCTCGCGTTGCCCCTCCCCGGATACGACTCGTCGGTGGAGTCGTAGCTGTCGGCGTACAGGGTATCTATCCCGCCGAATTCGAGCCGTGACGTGCCGAGCGCCGAGACGCCCGCGCTGAGCGTCGGGTGGATCGTCTCCGTGCGGAGCGCGACTCGGACCTCCGTGGGGGAGACCCGCGTGACGTTCCCCCGCGTCCGGGTCTCGAAGAACCGCCCCCACGCCTGCGCGTACTCGCTCTCGACCGTCACCGTGACGTTCCCGCCGAGCAGCGGGTTCGAGACGTTCTCGGAGGGGAACAGGCCCTCCGGGTGCTCCGAGCGACCCGTGACGACGGCGGCGTCGCCGAGGCGTCCGTTCGCGCCCTCGATGGTCACGAGCGGCAGCGTGAGCGTGTCGCCGCGGTAGTGGAACTCCGGCGGCGACACCATCCACGAGCCGTCGTCGTTCGCTCGCCAGACCCCGCCGCCCTGGTACGCGACCCGCTCCCCGCCTCGCTCGTAGACGATGGCCCCGAGCGTGACGTTCTTCGTCACCGTCTCGACCCCGCCCGTCTCGTTTTTCGCCTCCACCTCGATGCGCATCGTCCCCGCGTCGCCGTCGACCCGCACGTCGGCGTTTCGACTCGGGTCGAGCCGGACGCGCTGGCTCGTCGACCCGCCGTGCGCGACGAGGCTGGCCTTCGAGTCGACCTGCGTCATCGCGCCCTCGATCCGCTGGACGTCGGCCGACGACTGCACGTCGCCGAGGGCGGTCGACCCGAGCGCCACCGTCACGCCGACCGCCGTGATCGTGAGTCCCAACAGGAGTACGACGCCGATCACCTCGCTCTGTGCGCGGTCGGGCCTCTGCATACCGACGGGTAGCCCGGCTGCACTGATAAACGTCGACGTCCGAGTATCGCGTCTGAGAGCGACGTCCGCGACGCGAGGCCCGCCGACCGGGCGCACGAGCTAAGCCGACGGGCCCGTTCCGTACGGATATGACCGAGGAGCTGTACCTCGCCGACGACACCGTGACCGCGTTCGAGGCGACCGTCGACCGCGCGCTCGACGACCGCGTGGTCCTCGACCGGACGCACTTCTACCCGACGGGCGGCGGCCAGCCCCACGACACGGGCACGCTCCGCCTCGCGGCCGAGGACGACGACGCCCGGTGGCGCGTGGTCGACGTGCGGAAGAAGGACACCATCTACCATACCCTCGCGCCGATCGACGAGGGTGACGGCGCCCCGTCGCCGCCCGAACCTGGTACCCCGGTGGTCGGCGAGGTCGACGCCGCGCGCCGACTCGCTCACTCGCAGTACCACACCGCTCAGCACCTCCTGTCGGCGCTGCTGTTGCGGGAGTTCGACGCGCAGACCACCGGCAACCAGCTGTACGACGACCACGCGCACCTCGACGCGGCCTACGACCGCTTCGACGACGCGGACCTCGACCGGATCGAGGCCGGGCTCAACGCGCTGGTCGCGGACGAGCGCCCGGTGACGAGCTACGTGATGGACCGCGCCGAGGCGGAGGCGACTCTCGACCCCGAGCGCACCCGAATCAACCTCCTTCCGGACTCGATCGAGACCCTTCGGATCGTCGAGATCGGGGCGGCGGGCGCCGACGCGGTCGGACCGGAGGCCGACGCCGAGCCGTACGACCGAACCGCCTGCGCCGGGACGCACGTGCAAAGCACCGCCGACATCGGCGAGATAGTCGTCACCGGCCGAGAGACGAAGGGGAGCGACGAGGAGCGCGTCCGGTTCGCGCTCGCCGAGCACGTCAACAGCGACGAGTGAGCGTCTCGCGGACGCTCCCGCTCGGCCGCGATCCCGCCGTTTATATACGATCCGCGGTTGGTTCCGCCATGAAGTTCTGCGACGAGTGCGGCTCGATGATGATGTCCGGCGAGGGCGAGGACCACTGGGTGTGTAGCGACGAGGACTGCGGCCACGAGATCGGTCGGGAGGACGGCGACGACGAGTGGACCACCGAGTCGCAGGTCGAGTCGGAGGTCATCGACGTGAGCGACGCGGAGGACAAGGGCCTGCCGCAGACGACCGCTCACTGTCCGGAGTGCGGCAACGACCGCGCCTACTGGTACATGCAGCAGATCCGCTCGGCCGACGAGTCCGAGACGCGCTTCTTCGTCTGCACCGAGTGCGAGCACAAGTGGCGCGAAGACGACCACTGACGCGTCCCGCGGCGGCCCGCCGATCCGGTCGCCCCGGCTCTCCCGACCGCTCCGTCCGCGCCCGCCTTTAATTACCTTCCCCGTGAACGGCGACTATGGACCCGCCCGTCGTGCCCGCCGACCGCCTCGACGGCTGGCGACGCGTCGCCGAGACGACGGACCGCCCGTTCGCCGCCGGCCCCGTCTCAGTGACCGCGGGCACGGTGCGGTACGAACGGGCCGACGCCCCGGCGCCGAGACCGTTCTGCTTCGCGAGCCGACTGCGTATCCGCCCGGAGACCGCGCCGAACCCCGCGCTCACGCGATTCGTCGAACGCCAGTCGAGGTCGGGGTTCCGCGATCGGCTCGCCGAGCGCGGCATCGAGGCCGTCGAGCGGCGGGGCGACCGCGAGATGGCGGTCGACGACCCGTCGGCCTCGCGGGCGAAGCTCTGGACGCTTCGCGGCGACTGTCGAACCGACCGGGAACGGAGGACCGGCGGCGGCGACGGAGCGGCCGCCGGCGCGGTTCCGGTCGAGGCCCTGCTGGCGGTGTGGGCGACCGACCAGTACCTGCTCGCCGGGGGCGCGTACCCGCTCGGCGCGGACGCGTATCCGGACGGTCGGAGCGCCGCCGACGCGCGGCGCGAGCTCCTCGGGATCGTGCGCGGCGTCCGGCCGCCCGCGGACGACGGGGACGGCGCGTAGCGCGGCGCGAGTGACGCGACGGCTCAGCAGGCCACGGTGCTCGCGCCCGACTCGATCGGGGGCCCGCCGTCGTCGTACTCGGCGTCGCCGATCGCCCCGCCGAACATCGGGAGGTCGAGCTCGTAAGCGTACAGCACGGTGAAGGCCGCGAACGGGTCGATCCCGTTCGCGATCGCCTCCCGCGCGGTGAGCCGAACGCCGGCGGCGAGCGTCACGATCGGCTCGTCGCCGAGCGCGCCGACCGCCTCGATCCCGAACTCGTTGCCCGCAACCGGGTCTGTCAGCACGGAGAGGTGGACGGTCACGTCGATCGTGGCCCCGGTCTCGCCGATCGAGATCGGATATCCGTCGCCCGCGAAACACCCGGTCGGGGGCGAGACGGCGTCGCCGTCCGTCTGCGCGACTGCCGCGCCGCCCGGCCGCGCGGCGCTCGCGTCGCCGACGGCCGCCCCGCTCGCGGCGAGCGCCGAGACGAGGAGCAGCGCGGTCGCCAGTGCCGCGACCCGAGCGGTCGACTGACCAGTCATTGGTTCGCGTTACGACGGGTGCACGTAAAACGCCGTGCTCTCGGCTATCCGATCTGATACGCGGCAGCGCGTCGTCACGACGAGCCGAGCAGCCCCTCGACGAGCAGTTCGCCCGAGGCGACGTTGGTCGCCAGCGGCACGTCCTTCACGTCGCAGACGCGGAGCAGCGCGGAGATGTCGGGCTCGTGCGCCTGTGCGGTGAGCGGGTCCCGAAGGAAGACGACGCCGTCGATGGCGTCGTCGGCGATCATGCCGCCGATCTGGAGGTCACCGCCGTACGGCCCCGACGCCTGTCGGTTCACGGCCAGGCCGGTCTCCTCGGTGATGCGCGTCCCGGTCGTCCCCGTCGTCACGAGTTCGCACTCCTCGAGGGCCGCCGCGTGTTTGGTGACAAACTCCACCATCTCGTCTTTCAGTTCGTCGTGGGCGATGAGCGCGAGACGCATGACACGTCGTTCTCACTTATCATATAAGTGAATACTGAAAAGGAGTATCTCGACTGATAGGTGGAGCGATGCACCTATGCGCTAGTCGGCGAAGTAATAACTCATGATTCACGTTCGCGTCCGCGGCGCCGAGGTGACGGATGACCGGTAGCGACGGCCGCGGCGTCAGCACCGTGGTCGCGACGGTGCTCATGGCCGCCATCGTCGTGATCATCGCGTCGAGTATCGGCGTCACCGTCTTCGACGTCGGGAGCGCGCTCGAGGAGCCGCAAGAGCCGCGCGCGTTCGGCGACGCCGAGGTGACGCTCGGTCCCGAACACCGGGAGTGGAGCGGGTGGAACTCTCGTGTCGGCGATCCGCCCCGCGGCGACATCGACGTCATCAGCCTCCGATATATTGCAGGCTCGACGTTCGAAGGCGATGATATCGGATCTGTACTCATTCGATGGGAGGGATCCGAGGGTGAGGGCGGGCAGGTCCGGTTTTTAAACCCGAACCTCTTCGACGAGGACTCCGAACAGCGGTTTCACTCCCAAGATGTCGGTGAGTTCTGTACGGGTGACCTGGGGGTGGGAGAGACGTTGACCGTGCGAATGGTCCACAATCGGTATCAGAGCAGCGGAGATACGGGAACGAGTGGACCTCCGTTTAGGTACGTGGAGTCGTATGAGAACGATATTTCCCGCGGCAACGATGAGCCGTTCTTCCGCGTCGATAACAGGTACCCGATCGAATACACCGGCGACCGTCCGATGGAGCCGGGTGACTCGGTCGAGATACTGTTCATCGGCGTCAACGAGGAGCAACCCATCGCCCAGACGACCGCGGTCGCGACCGCGGCGACCGGCGAGCCGACGGAGCGCGTCGACCCCGGTTGCGACTGACGCCGGCCGCGCTGGCGGCCGCGCCTTCCGCAACGGTCGTTATTTAAACCGGAACGTCTCCAGGTTCTTCGGCGCGAACGTCCGCATGTTGTAGTCGTGGTACAGCGCCGAGGAGAGGTCCTGCACGGAGCGCTCGTCGCCGTGGACGCACAGCACCTTCTCCGGGCGCGGGTTCATCGTCTTCACGAAGTTCTCTAACCCCTGTCGGTCGGCGTGGCCGGAGAAGCCGTCGACGACCTCCGTCCCCATCTCCAGGGTGAGGGTGTCGCCGCGGCTCCCGCCGCCCCAGCCGTCGACCGGGATCTCGTCCCAGCCGTTCTGGATCCGGCGGCCGAGCGTTCCCTGCGCCTGATAGCCGACGAAGACGAGGTTCGAGTTCGGGTCGGGACCGATGTGGCGGAGCCACGACATGATCGGCCCGCCCTCGATCATCCCCGAGGTGGAGATGACGATGCACTGGTCGCCGTCGGCGACCTCCTGCCGCTCGTCCTCGCCGGCGTCGATGTGGTTGAACTGGTCGGCGAGGAACGGGTTCTCGTCGTCGTGGAAGATCCGGTCGCGGAGGTTGTCGCGGAGGTACTCGGGGTAGGTCGTGTGGATCGCGGTCGCCTCCCAGATCATCCCGTCGAGGTGGACCGGCATCGTCGGGATGTCGCCCTCCCGCATCGCCTCCTCCAAGACGAGCATGATCTCCTGCGAGCGCCCCACGGCGAACGCGGGGATGACGACCTTCCCGCCCTGCTCGTACGTCTCGTTGATGACGCGTTTGAGCGCCTCCTCGGAGTCGGCCTGGTCGGTCTGGTAGTCGTCGCGGCCGCCGTAGGTGGACTCCAGGACGAGCGTCTCCACCCGCGGGAAGTCGTTGACGGCGCCGTTGAACAGGCGGGTGTCCTCGTAGTGGATGTCGCCCGAGAAGGCGACGTTGTAGAGGCCGTCGCCGATGTGGAAGTGCGTGACCGCGCTCCCGAGGATGTGACCCGCGTTGTGGAAGGTGAGCTTCACGTCCGGCGCCACGTCGGTGACGTCGCCGTACTCCAGCGGGATGGTGTGTTTGATCGCGTCGCGGACCTGCGCCGACTCGTACGGGGGCGTCCGGCCCTCCTTGGCGGCGACGTCGAGGTAGTCCAGCGTGAGGAGCCCCATCAGGTCGCGGGTCGGCTCGGTCGTGTAGATCGGGCCGTCGTAGCCGTACTTGAACAGGAGCGGCAGCAGCGCCGAGTGGTCGAGGTGGGCGTGGGTGAGAATGACGGCGTCGAGCGTCGCCGCGCCGGCGCCCAGCGCCTCGGGGACTTGGAGGTACGGGACCTCTCCCTCCGCGCCGGGCTTGTCGCCGCAGTCGATGAGGATGCGCGTCTCGGGCGTCGAGAGGATGAAGGCGGCGCGGCCGACCTCGCGACAGCAGCCGAGCGTCGTGATCCGGACCCACTCGTCGTCGGACATCTTCTCGCGGTGGATCTGCCGACCGACGCGTTCGAGGATGTCGCGGCGCTCCTCGCGCTCGTTCTTCAGGAAGCCGCGCACGTTCGAGACGGTGGAGGACTCTATCGGCGGCGTCCGAACGACTTCCGGGGTCCAGCCGACCTCTTGAGTGATCTCCCGGAGCGTGGAGCCGCGGCGCCCGATCACCATTCCGGGCTTCTCCGCCTCGATGACGACTTCGCCGGTGTCCTCGTGGAAGTCGAGGTCGGTCACGCCGGCCTCCTCGGGGATGACCGCGCGGACTTCCTCCTCGGCGCGGGCGGGCGGAGAGAGCGCGCTGGGGTCGGGTCGGACCGTGATTCGTTTCCGGAGCTTGGAGGCGAGCCGGCGGATCAGGTCGCCGTCGCCCGCGAACCGCTTCGGATCGCGGGTGTACACGACCAGTTCCGGGCCCTCGTACTTGACGTCGGTGACCGTGATGTCGTTCGGAATCTCCTGTTCGATCTCTGATTTCAGGGTATCGAGCTGCTTGTCGACTTGACTCATATCTTACCGCGGGTAGTTGGGTCGCCGCCGCCGTCGAGTCGCGCCGCGGGCCGCCGTCCGGCCCCTCGCCGAACGGTCGACCGTGACGGGGAAGGCATAGTGGTAGTACTGTCCGTAGGTGGTTCCGTGCGGGAACAGCCAGCGAAAACCCGCTTAGGTTGACGTACTCGCCGGTTATTATAAAACCCTTTGCAAAGGGCAAACCCCTTTTCCGGCGACGGCGTCCGAACCCGTATGCGCATCACGCCGGAGACGGTCCGCGACGAGCGCGAGTGGGTACGGAACCGCGCTCCCGTCGTCGTTCCGATCGTCAACGAGACCCGCGACCGGCGGGGGGCGCTCTTCGAGACCGACGTCGACGGCGTGACCCCCGAGGCCTACCGCCGCGAGGTCGACGCCGTCTTCGCCGACGGCGAGGTCGCGGTCAACGTCGCCGGCTGCGTCGCGCTCCTCCGCGACCTCGACGTCGCCGGCGACTACCCCGGCTTCGTCGTCGACGAGGTGCTGGGCCGCGAACTCGCGGCGACGATCGCCGGCGGCCGCCCGCTCTCGCTGCTCGCGCAGGCGACGTTCCATTTCGTGGACGTCCACGTGAGCGAGGACGCGACCGCCTCGGACGGCGCGGGCGCGGCCGGCGCCGACGACCTCGACGCCGCGCTCGCCGCGGGGTTCCAGACGCGGCTCCCGGGCTGGGAGTGGCGGGACGGCGAGAGCCCGTTCGCGGTCGACCCGACGCGGGAGGAGTGAGGCTACGACGTGAACTTCCGGACGAGCTCGTACCCCCGATCGAACACCGCGTCGGGCAGGAACCTGGCGAGCACGCCGACGCGGGCGGCGGTGCCCGGCTGGACCCGTGCCGGAGGCTGCGTCGCGCTCGCGGCGTCGTAGACGGCGCCGGCGACGAGCTCGGGCTCGACCGCGCCCGGGCCGTCGCCACCGATCAGCTGCGTGTCCTCGAACATCGCGTAGAACGACTCGTAGGCGCCGGAGCGGTCGAGACCCCCCGCGTCGTCGGTCGCCTCCGCGTCGTCCGCCTGCGGGTCCACGCCCGCCTCCGTCCGCGCGCGCTCCGAGAAGTTCGTCTTGACGGGGCCGGGCTCGACCACGACCACGTCGATGCCGAACTCGGCGACCTCGTTGCGGAGGGCGTCCGACATCGCTTCGACCGCGAACTTCGAGCCGGAGTAGACGCCGCCGCCGGGGAACGAGACGCGCCCGGCGACCGACGAGACGTTGACGATGGTGCCGTCGCGCTCGCGCCGCATCGCCGGCAACACCGCCTTTGTGAGCCGGTGGAGGCCGTACACGTTCACGTCGAACTGCTCGTGGACCTGCTCCGTCGACACGTCCTCTATCGGGCCGAACTGCCCGTACCCCGCGTTGTTGACCAGGGCGTCGATCGCGCCCTCCTCGTCTAAGATTCGGTCGACCACGCGGTCGACGTCTGACTGGTCCGTCACGTCGAGCGTGGCGAGCTCGCAGCCCGCCTCGCCGAGCGTCTCGATGTCCGCGGGATTCCGGGCGGTCGCGTACACGGTCCACCCTTCGTCGTTGAACGCGTGCGCCGCGGCACGGCCGATACCCGAGGAACAGCCGGTGATGAGTACCGTCTTCTGCACGCGTCGTCGGTCGGCCCCCGTCGGCATAACTCTCCCGACCGGACGCCGGTCGACCCCGCCTGCGGATAAAAAAGCGGCGCGTGCGGATCGCCTACTCCTCGTCGCCGTCGGCCTCGTCCGCGTCCGCGTCCTCCTCGTCCTCCTCGACGGTGAGCAGGTCGCGCTCGTCGAGGATCGACTCCAGCTCCTCGGCCGAGAGCTCGACGTAGCCGTCCTCGGCCGTGATCGTGGCCACGCCCACGCCGTTGGGCGCCAGCTCCCCGTCGTTCGACTCGGCGAGCGTGTCGAGCGCGAGCCCGACCGCCTCGTCGGTGGCGAGGCCGTCCTCGTACTCCTCCTCGAGGTAGTCGCGGAGGTCGTTCCGGTTGGAGCCGATCGAGAGCGCCTGCCACTCGTAGGGCGTGCCGGAGGGGTCGGTCTCGAACAGGCGCGGCTCGCCGTTCTCGATCCCGCCGACGATCAGCGCGACGCCGAAGGGGCGTGCCCCGCCGACCTGCGTGTACTGCTGGATGTGGTCGGTGATCGTCTTCGTCAGCGTCTCGATACCCATCGCCTCGCCGTAGCGCAGGCGGTTCACCTGCGCCTGCCGGCGCGCGAAGTCGATGAGCTGGCGCGCGTCGGCCACGTGGCCCGCGCTCGCGACGCCGACGTGGTCGTCGGCCTTGTGGAGCTTCTCGATGCTCGCCGGCTCCATCAGCGGGGAGCGGGCGCGCTTGTCAGCCGCGAGGACGACGCTGTCCTCGCCGCGGACGCCGACGCTCGCCGTCCCGCGTTTTACGGCTTCCCGGGCGTATTCGACCTGGTAGAGCCTGCCGTCGGGAGAGAAGATGGTGATTCCTCGGTCGTACGCCTGCTGTTGGGATTGACCCTGCATGATATCACTCGATGTCGAACGCCGCCGCGCCGACGTACCCCGACTCGACCCGCACGTCGTACGCGTCTCCGCGTACGGCGGCGGGTCGCTCGGCGTCTTGAAACGCGACGTCTCGCTGTGTCGAAGATGCGCCCGCGCGACCCATATATCTTTCCTCACAGGCACGTACCGTCCCCGAGATCCCACGGACGTGGATCCCGACCCGACGGCCGTCGACCTCGCTCACGCAGGCGATGGCGGCCCGCGCCTCCTCGACGTGCCCGTGCCGCACTCTGATCACCGCCTCGCCGACGCCGTCGCCGTGTGTGAAATCGAGCAGCGTGAGGTCGGCGTCGGCGCTGCCGGCGTCGCCGATCAGGTTGCCCGCGGCGTACCAGAGCGCGCGCTGGAACGCGCGGCGACCGAGGCTCGCGTCCGGCCACGTCTCGATCCCGACCGCGACGTACCGCCGGCGCGGTCGGAGGTGCTTGGGGAGGTGTTTCATGGGGTCGGACTACTCCTCGGTCGAGCGGTCGCCGAGTCGTTCCGCGACGATCACGGCCACCTGGTCGTGGACGCGCTCGACGGCGGTCACCGCGAACCCCTCGGCGGTGAACGCCTCGACGAGGGTGCCCACGGTGGCGGGGTCGTCGACCTCGGGACCGTAGAAGGGCGCGTCCGGATCCGGCCCCTCGAAGAAGGCGACGTCGCCGAGGACGATCCGGCGGGCGCCGGTCGCGGCCATCTCGCGGATCGCCTCGCGCTTCTCGTCGTCGGCGAGGTGGTGGAGCGCGAAGTTCGAGGTGACGACGTCGATCCGTCGGTCGGCGTCGACCTCGGGGTCCCGGAACTCGCCGTACGCGAACTCGACGTTCTCGATCCCCTGCTCGGCTGCCTTGCGCCGCCCCTCGTCCATCATCCCCTCGCTGATGTCGCGGGCCAGCACGCGCTCGGCGTCGGGCGCGAGCGCCAGCGCGATGGCGCCCGTGCCGGCGCCCAGGTCGAGGACCGCGTTGTCGGGGTTCGGGTCGGCGTAGTCGATGACGAGGCCCGCGCAGGCGTGGTACTCGTCGCTCTTGGAGTCGTCGTACTCGGCCGCCTTCTCGGAGAAGCGCGCGGCGTGTTCCTCAACCGTCTTCTTCATACCTGCCACGTCGGACCCCCGGCTCTATGAAGGCCTCGGAGCGCCGGTCGCGGTTGCGGGCCGCGATCTCGCCCCATGCCCGAAGCCCCTCGCGGACCCACTCGGGAGCGAAGCCGACGGCCTCGGCGGCGGCGACGAGCTCCCGCGGCGCGCGGAGGCCGAGGTGCGACCGCGCGTTCGCGCTGACGACGTGCGGGGCGTCGTAGTAGGTCACGATCTCGCGGAGCTTCCGGAGGTCCGCGAGCGCCCGCACCCGCTCGCCGCCGGTGGCGCGGAGGAGCGGCCCGAGGTCGAACTCCACGTGGACGTCGTTGTCGCGGGCCGCCTTCGCGAGGACGTGGTTGAAGTCGCCCGCGCCGTCCATCGGCCGCGCGAGCACGTCGACGCGCGGCTCCTCGACCGCGAAGCGGTTGAGCGCGTCGTCGCCGCCGACGAGCGCGACGACCGTCCGGTCGGACCGGTAGTTGCCGACCGCGCCCGAGGCGCTCGTCGGGCCGTCGACGTCGATCTCGACCGCGTCGACGACGTCGACCCCGTACTCCTCGCGGAGCGCGGCCGCCTCGGACGCGGGGCCGTCGTCCTCCCCGGCCGGAGCGAGCGCGTCCCGCGTTCGGACGACGATCCCGTCGTAGCCGTACCGCGCCGCGGTGGCCGCGTGGCGGGCGACGGTCGCGTCGCCGTCGGGATGAGCGTGGACGGCCTCGTACATGCTCGTCGATTTCGGCTCCGCCGGTATCGTCGTTGCGCTTTCCGGCGGCGTGCCCGCCGGCGATTCGCCGTCGCGCCGCCCGAGGACTTTTGCGTCGCTCGGGGGTATCGGAGCGCATGAGCGCCGACTTAACCGAGAAGACGGACCGCTACGAGCGCATGCTCGCGGACGCGCTGGCGGCCGCGGAGCCGCGGCCGCCGGCCGACACCCCGCTCGGCGAGGCCGCGGCCGACGTGATCGAGATGGCCGAGTCGTACCTCGAAGACGGCCGCCACTTCCGCGAGGCCGACGATCCGGTCAACGCGCTCGCGTCGTACTCGTACGGGTACGGCTGGCTCGACGCCGGCGTCCGAATGGGGCTGTTCGCCGTCCCCGACGACACCGAGCTGTTCACGACCTAGCGAGTCGGAGCGAGCGTTCGTTTATAAATACGCGCGCGACCGTCGCCGTTTGCTTATAAAAGAGACGGCCACACGGCGTCTCACTCGTCCCGCTCGCGCAGCGCGGCCAGCACCGCCGCCGTCCCGTCCATGTACGCCTCGTCGCAGACGACGTCCGCGGCGTCCCGGGCGGTCGCGTCCGCGTTGGCGACCGCGTACGACTCGCCGGCGACGGCGAACGTCGAGGCGTCGTTCTCGCTGTCGCCGACGGCGACGAAGTCCGCGGGGGCGAGACCGAGCGCGTCGGCGACGGGTTCGAGCGCCCGGCCCTTGCTCACGTCGGGCGACTTCACGTGGTACGCGTAGCCGGTGTCGACGACCTCTACGGCCCCCTCGGCCGCCGAGGCCACCTCGCGAAGCAGGGCCTCGTCGGCGTCGAGCGACAGCGCCACCTCCGTCTCGCGCCAGCGGTTGACGGTGTCGCCGGCGCCCCACCCGACCTCCCCGCCCCGCGCCTCGAACGCCTCGACGACGGCGCGCGCGGCGGCCGGGTCGCCGAGGACGGTCGTCTCCCCCTCCGCGTACGCGACGCCGCCGTTCTCGGCGATCACGGTCTCGTCGCGGCCGAGGAAGTGCGCCAGTCCGACGGGGTACGGGAACGACTTCCCGGTCGCGAAGACCACCGGCGCGTCCCACGCCGGCAACAGCTCGAAGACGCGCGGGTCGATCCGGCCGCTCGGCGTCGTCAGCGTCCCGTCGATGTCCAGCGCGAGGGGCGGAACCATACCGGCGGTGCGGGGGCCGGGCGCAACTGTCTTGCGTTCGCGAGCGGCGCC
>Ga0102939_1000303_pt1 | contig 18074 bp, 19 predicted proteins | sample SalPon2_B_H2O_MG_FD_78214 | JGI IMG/M metagenome (GOLD analysis project Ga0102939, IMG submission 78214) | Salt pond water microbial communities from South San Francisco under conditions of wetland restoration - Salt Pond MetaG R2_B_H2O_MG | ecosystem: Environmental > Aquatic > Non-marine Saline... | reverse complement strand
CCACGCTCATCGAGGTCCGAAAGGGTAAGCCGGATGGTCCGTCCCTGGATGGCGTATCCGTGCCGCTTCATCAACTCCACCAAGCGTATTGACCCGATGGGCTCGTGTCGGTCGATAAGCCGTAGCAGATCGTAGGCCCGTTCGTCCAGGTCCCGCTCCATACGCCTCAGCACTAATGGCGGCCACTCATAATTTCCGGAGGGCCAGCATAATGATTAAGTCCGGCGAGGCGGTTCGTTATTTACGGTGGCAATCAATTTCCAGACCCAGGTGCGTTCTAATGTCAAAACAACTCATAGAATCGAGGAACGACGACGCTCTCGAACAGTACAACGATCATCTGCGGCTGATCTGGAACAGCCCCGATACCCCGACCAAACAGGACGCTGATTGCACGCTCGGGAGTCCCCGATCAGACGAGTTCGTTAATCGACGTTCGAACGTCCACCCGGGAGAACCGATAACAGAGTTGGGCCAGCGACTGGTGGAAAGACCGCCCAACGACCTCGCCGCCGTTGTCCTCGAGTCAGTGCTTATTACAAGTAGTATCACAATTCCATCGGAAAGGTGGATCCAGCCACGTTTAATTATCGATAGAGCTCGATTCACTCCGACGGTCGATAGCCCCAACGGGGCCCCTACGGAGGTCACGGCATGACTCGACAGCGAAACGGATCTCCACCGGGAACCGATCCCGAAGTCGAACTCCCGTATGCCGGTATCGAGACGTTTCTGAAGGCGGATCACCGCGATGTCGACGAACTGGACGAGTACGACGCCGGGGTGGTCGGTGTCCCCTACGACGGGGCCGTGAGCAACCGACCGGGGGCCCGATACGGGCCGCAAGCGATTCGCCGGGCCAGCAGCTGGTGGGCGTACCTCTCCGGTTACAAAGGGGGCCTGACAAACATGCGAACCGAAAAGCAGGTCGATTTCTCCAGACTTTCGGTCGCTGACTGTGGCGATGTCCCGGTCTTTCCGATGGACCACCGTCGGACCGCCGAGAGCGTCAAGGCCCACGTCGCGGCTATTGCGGATCGATCGTTCCCGGTCGTTCTCGGCGGCGATCACTACTGTACCGCCCCGTCGTTTCGAGGCTTTGCCGAAGGAGCGGGCCACGATACCGTCGGGTTCGTACAGATCGACGCCCACACGGACACAAGTACGGACAGCCCATTGTTTGGCGACGAATTCCACGGTTCCAGCACAGCACTCGTGGCCGACTCCCCGTACTGTGACTACGAGCACGTCAGCCAGGTCGGGATTCGTGGATACGAGTCGCCCGGCTTCTTCGAGTTCGCTGAGGAAACCGGTCTGAATCTCTACACGATGCGTGACGTGGAGGATCGGGGCATCGAAACTGTCGTCGAAGACGCCGTCGCCGCCGCTGCCGCCGAAACGGATGCCGTCTACGTGACGTTCGACATCGACGCCATCGATCCGAGTGTTGCACCGGGTACTGGGACCCCGGAGCCTGGTGGGCTCTCGGCGGCACAGGCCCTGACTGTCGTCGAAACGCTCGGAGGACACGAAGCCGTCGAAGCCGCGGACCTGATGGAAGTCGCACCCGGATTCGACACCAGCGAGGGTACCCAGCGGCTCGCAGCGTACCTGCTCATCACCCTCCTGGAACGGCAGTTTGCGGAGTAAGCCGCGTATCGCGTCTCTACCGCTCTGCAGGGGTGATCCAGAGCCCTGATTTTCGGCCGCCTGTTTCGAGGCGGGACCCCCGGCGTTCCTCCGCCTACACGCACCGTCAGTGTTCGATACCAGGCTGTCCGACCGGGCGGCTCGTGCCGATCTCGGAACTTCGCGGATCAGTAGATTAAAAATTCGTGCTCCCTATTTAGACGGTACGATACTGCATGGAAGAGAGGGAAAATCTCATCCAGACGATCCGCGTTATATTTGCGATTATCGTCGGATTAGTCATGGTCCTTCTCGTTCTTTTGATCGTCTACGGGGTCGTCATCGAACCCTATCTTCGCATCGTCTAGCCGTGAGTACCTATCCACGAGTTGACGGATCATCCGTCATCTCCCTCCCGGTCACACCAGATGATACCCTTCGCTGCCTTCATGCGAGGCTGCCCGCTGCCGGCCTCGTCGGCGAGTCGAAAGCGACGTCTTGTTGTGTCGGTTCGTGCCTGAATCCCTTGGCGATCCACCGGGCGAGTTCGCTGTCTTTCGGTCGCGAGGTCAGCGTGGGCGTCGAAGTGACCACCGGAGACGAAGCCTCGACGGGCTGTCTTGCCTGTTCGAATCACGGACAATACGGATTCGGCTGACGCCGACGACGTAGCATCGACAGAAATCTGATGGGACCGCCGTGATTCGAACACGGGTCCAACGCACCCCATGCGCAGAGGATACCACTACCCCACGGTCCCTCGCGTTTCGAGAGATGACAGACGGACGTTTAATCTCTTCGTTTCGACCGCACTACACGAGGACGCGCTCTAACTCGACGGCGACTCCGCGCTCGGCTTCGCGATCAAAACCGTCGGCCAGGTGGCCGAGACAGACCGCGGCCCCGTCGGGTGTATAGCAGGCGACGAGCGCACCGCCTTTCGCCCCGCCGAGATCGGTGTCGATCACGCCGGGGGCGTACACCGGTGCTCCCTCGGTGATCTCCTCGGCGGCCGAGGGCGCGACAGTCAGGCTCGGCAACCCTTCCAGCGCTCGTTCGGCCGGCGAGACGACTTCACGAAGGAGTTCGGCATCGTCGTTCTCGCGCCAGAAGGCCAGTCCGTCGGCCAGATCCTCCATCGTCGACAGCGTCCGGTCGTCGAAGCCGCCGGTTTTCGTCCGCCGGAGGTCGCCCATGTGGCCTCCAGTGCCGACGGCGAGTCCGAGGTCGTGACAGAGCTTTCTGATGTACGTCCCGCTTTCACACTCGACATCGAGAAGGACGCGGCGATCCTCGCATTCGAGCGCTTTGAGGCCATGGATCTCCCGCACCCGAAGCCGGCGAGCGACGGCGGATTTCCGCGGCGGTTTCTGGTAGAGCGGTCCCTCGAACTCAGCGAGTGTCGCTTCGAGGTCGGCTGGCGCGGGCGCGTGAAGCTCCAGTACAGTGACGTACCCCTTTCGGCTCTCGTCGAACACCTGGGCCGCCCGTGTCGCGGTTCCTGTCAACACCGGTAGACAGCCCGTTACTTTCGGGTCGAGGGTGCCTGCGTGAGCCGCGCGCTCGACGTCGGCCATATCGCGGACCCAGGCGGCGACCTGATGGGCGGAGGGGCCGGGCGGTTTGTCGAGATTGATGACCCCGAACTCGAGCAGGGTCTCGGGCGAACGGTCGTCAGGGGGCCCGCGAACACGCATGGTTAGAACTCGTAATTGACGCCGTCGATCGGGGTTTTGCCTTCGTCGTCGGCCGGCTCGTACGCCTCGATCGCCGTTTCGACGACTTCGAGGACAGCGTCGGGCGAAAGACGGGCAGTGTTGACCGAGAGGTCGTAGATGTCCAGCGTCCCGATGTCGATGTTGTAGTACGCCTCGTATCGGTGTGCCTCGCTCGCGGCCCGCTCGATGGTCTCCTTGCGGGCCGTCTCGACGGTCTTGTCCTCGCGGTCGGCGATCCGCTCGGCCCTGACGTCGAGCGGCGCGTCGAGCCAGACGCGGAAGTCAGCGTACTCGCCGGCCATCCAGCCGGCCAGCCTGGACTCCAAGACGAGATCGTCCCGCGTCGACGCCAGTTCGCGCTGTCGCCGGTCGAGATCGCGGTCGATCGACTCTTCGTCCTCCGCGAGTCGGTTCAGTTCCAGCGGCGTCAGTCCCCGTTCGTCGGCCAGCTGTCTGAAGATATCACCGCCGCTGACGTGTTCGCTCCCGAGCGTCTCCGCGAGCCCGCTGGCAACGGTGCTCTTGCCGCTGCCGGCGGGCCCGGAGATCGTTATCAACATATCAATACTGTGCCGGTGTGGCTAAAAGACGTTACCCTTCGCGCCGGGTCAACGAAGCCGCGAGATCGGGCCGATCAGGTCGGCGTCGTCTGGATGTTCAGCGCCTTCCGGAGGATCTGGGTGAAACACATCGAGCAGACGAAATACCAGACGATCCACGTCTGGATCGGGCCGAGTAGTGACTGCGTCCAGCCCACTTCGCCGGCCATCGGCAGGACGACGGTCGCGAGTTCGTACTCGGCTGTGCCGCCACGGAAGCCGACCGCCCAGTACATCCACAGGAAGACGGGGATCGTGAGCACCATGATCCACACCATCGGGCGGAACTGCTCTTTGAACATCCCGAGGTTGTCGGCCATCGCGTCCATTTGTTCGTCTTGGATCCGCTCTAGTTCCTCGTCGTCGCCGCGTTTCTTGGCCTCCTTTCGGCGCTCTTGTATTTCCTTCATGCGGCCCTGGTAGGCGCCCATCACCTCCATGTCCATGAGGTTCGACTGCAGGAGCGTCGAGTACATTCCGGTGAACAGCGCGAGCACCATCACGACGGCGAAAAACGGGAGCAGATCCAAGAGCGGCCCCAGGGCGATATCGAGCGTGCTCGCCAGCGGATCGCGGACGGAACTGAACGTGTAGCCGGCAAACATCGAGATCGAACCGACCGCCGCCATCTTGTCCCACTTCGACCACGAGGAGTCGGTGTCGGGCGCGTCCGGGAGTTCGAGTTCGTCGTCCGCGAGCGCGTCCTGGACGCCCTCGGGGTCCGAAACGTCGAACCCCTCCCCGTCGGAATCGACGAGAATTCCCGTCTCGATGAGCCGACCCCACTGCCCGCTCGTGAGTTCATCCGAGACGTCGCCCCAGGAGACCGTTCCCTCGTCGGCCCGATCGAGGATGTACTCGAGGGAGTCCTCCATTTCGGGGTCTTCCTTGACGAGTTCCTGTACTTTCGAAGCTGTGCGTGCCATTATGGCCTTGTTATCGACGGTGGGTAATCAACCTTTTACTCCCGACCGCCGAGCGACGGCACGACCCACGCTTCCGATCGAAGAGCGACAGGTCGATTGCGTGCTAAGAACGTCGGCCGACTCAGGCGGCTTCGTCGATCGCAGTCTTCAGTTCGGCCCAGACCTCGTCGGGGGACTGTTCGCCGTCGATCCTGACGAGTTCGCCCGCCTCGTCGTAGTGATCGATGACTGGCTGTGTGTTTTCATCGAAGACGCGGAGCCGTTCGCGGACGGTTTCTTCGGTGTCGTCGTCTCGCTGGACGAGTCGCTCCGTGATCCCCTCGTCGTCGGGCATGTTGAACTCGGTGTGGTAGATGTCGCCCGTTTCGGGGTCCATCCGGCGACCGGTGAGCCGACGGACGAGTTCCTCTTTGTCCACGTCCAGGAGGGCGACGAGATCTAGTTCGGTGATGTCGCTGAGATACTCCGCCTGTGAGAGGTTCCGCGGGTAACCGTCGAGCACGAACCCCTCGGATTCCTCGAGGGCGGCCTTGACGATCTCGTTGACCACCGGATCCGGAACGAGTTCGCCGGCTTCCATGTACTCCCGCGGCGTCCCGTGTTCGGTCTCCATGTCCTTGTTGGCCCGCAGCGCGTCGCCCGTCGTGATGTGCTCGACGTCGTACTCCTCGACGATGTTGCTCGATTGGGTTCCCTTTCCGGCCCCCGGCGCACCGAGCAGCAGTATCTTCGGTTGGCTCATGTGTGATCGTTCAAACCACCGCCTAAAAGAGTTGTCTGAACGCGCCGAGCGCGGGGTTGATGCGTCTCGATCCCCGAGGATCGCCAATGACGGCCGATTCTCCCGACGACCGAAAGCGATCGTTCGTCCGCCGAATCGTCGAGGCGAGAGGAGCGTCCGAGTCCGTCGTCTTCGAGGCCAACGAGGCTACGATCGAGTACGACGACCGGAGCCTCCGGCTCGAACTGACGTCGGCGGAGCAAGATCGTCTCGAAGGGCTCCTCGAGACGTATCACGTGTTCAAGATCGAACAGCCCCAGACGAGAAAGGCCGACCCCGGCGTCGTCTATCTGTCGGCCGTCACCGACGCGAAACACGCCGCCGACTTCATCGAGGCGCTGTTTCGGGACGTCTACGGACTCGCAGCCGGCTACGAACTGCGGGAATGACACACACCACTACCGCCGGCACCGGTGGGTCAGTCCCCGACGGTCGCTGATCCACTGTCAAAAACTTCTTCCAGAGACCGGATCCCTTCATCCGTCCCGACGATGACGAGATCGTCCCCCGATTCGATCGTCGTCTCCGGTCCGATATCGGTGATCGCCTCCCCGTCGCGTTCGATCGTCACCACCGTACAGCCGGTCTTACTGCGGATGTCCGCTTCACCGATCGTTTCGCCGGCGAGCGCCGGCACCCGCTGGCGTACGACCTCGACTTGCTGGTTCAGCGACATCACGTCTCGCCCCTCCAGCAGACGCGACCCCGACATCCGACCAGTAACCATCGCCAGCGACAGCACGTAGTCACCCCCGGCGCGGTACGTCTTTTTGATGTTCGTCTTCTGTTCGACCCTGGCGAGGATCTGTGTGTCCGGGGCCAGATCACGGACGACGAGCGTGGCGAACTCGGTCGTGGTATCGTCCGGCAACGCGAGGATCACCGTCTCCGCCGCCCGGATACCGGCCGCTTCGAGCGTCTCCGGGTCGGTCGCGTCCCCGACCACGTCTGTGTCCTCTAGGTCCGCCTGGTCGACGACTGTGTACGGAACGTCCGCGCTATCGAGAGCCGCAGCGACCGCCTGTCCGACTTGTCCGTACCCGACAACGATCGTCTTTCCGGCCCGGAACTCCCGGATCGGGGACTGGGTCATCTCGACCAGCCGCTCCAGTTGCTCCTCGTGGCCCGAAACGAGCAGCACGCTCCCCTCCGTCAGTTCCATATCCGGGGACGGTGCCGGATAGAACTCGCCGTGAACCCACGCCCCGACTACGCTGACGCCCGAGCGCTCCCGAATGTGGCTGTCGGCCAGCGTCAATCCCGCCAGATCGCTGCCGTGTCTGATCGAGATCTCCGCGAGTTGTAGCTGATCGCCGATCGAAACCGCCTCGTCGATGTTCGCCCGCGTAGCCGTCGTGACTTTCGCCGCTAGGCTCTCCCCGAGTAACGCACGCGGCGAGAGCACGTGATCGGCCCCGGCCAGCCGGTGATACGCCTCGGCGTCCGGGTCCTCGATCACGCTCACGACCGGCACGCTCTCGGCGATTTCCTTGGCGGCGAGTACGATGCTCGCATCGACTTGATCAGACACGTCGGCGAACAGCGCCCGGGCCGACGGCAACCCGGCGGCCTCCAGTCCGGCCGTCGATTCGGGATCGGCGTTAATCACGCGATGGCCGTCGTCGTACAGTTCGTCCGCCCGCTCGTCGTCGTGCTCGACGATCACGTAGGGAACGGCGTTCGCGTCGAGTTCCTTGATTAGTTCCTCCGCCCGGGTCGTGTCCGAACAGATGACGACGTGATCATCGAGGGAGCGCTCCAGTTCCCCCGGAGCCGACGGCGAGAGCGTATTCTCTACGAGCGGGCCGACGAACACCGGTAGCGCGCCAACGAGGATCGCCATCCCGAGCAGATCGGCCACAGTGATGAACGCGTGCATCTGGGGGCTCTCCCAGGGCGCATCACCCCCGAATCCGGTCGTAGTGAACATTTCGACGGCGAACTGGAGCGAATTGAGGAACGTCTGCGGCCGCCCCTCGTACACCCCCATCCCCCACTGATATCCGAGCGCGGTCGCCACGAGCGCCGTGGCTACGAAGCCGAGATATCCGATCGCCCGCCGTTTCCATCCCTGCATAGCTGTGTAGGCTATACGACTTCCCGCTGAAATATGAGCGTTCCCCGTTGATGATCGGGCCGAAACGAATCACCGCTTCCAGAACGCCCCGGTGAACACGGCGAGTACCGGGACGATCTCCAGTCGGCCGATCCACATCAGAAACACCATTACAAGCTTTGTCTCCGGCGGGAACGCAGCGTAGCTACCGAAAGGACCGAGCGAGCCGAATCCGGGCCCGATGTTGCCGAGCGTAGCGATGGCGGCTCCCGCCGCTTCGAGCGTGCTCAATTCGTATCCGACCCGGAGCGAATCGACGACGAAAAACACCGTCGCGACGCCGAACAGAACGAAATAAAGCAGCGTGAACGCCATAATGCCGCGAACGACATCCTCATCGATTACGTATCCCCCCAGACGGATCGGCTTGACGGCGCTTGGGCGGGCAGTCCGAAAGAGTTCCCGGCGCACCGATTTGATGACGACGAGCCAACGGATCACCTTGATTCCCCCGCCGGTCGAGCCCGCCGATCCGCCGATGAACATAGCGAACAAAAGCAGCGTCTGCGCGGCGGGGCTCCACTGCGCGAAATCGCTCGTTGCGAACCCGGTCGAGTTCAGAAGCGAGCCGATCTGGAAGGCAGCCTGTCGGAAGGCGTTCTCGGCGTTGCCGGCCGTCGTCCCGCCCAGTTCCTGTGGCGGCGCGGCACCGCCGTACAACAGCACGGCAAGGATCGCGGTCAGCACCGCGATCGCGCCCGCGTAGGCCCGGAACTCGACGTCTTCGAGCAGCGTCCGGATGTCCCCATCCAGGAGGTGCCAAAACAGCGCGAAGTTCGTCCCCGCCACGACCATGAAGGGGATGATGACCCACTGGACGGTCGCGGAGAAGGCAGCGATGCTGTCGCTTTCCGGGGAGAATCCACCTGTCGGAAGCGTACTGAACGCATGGGCGATGGCGTTGTAGGCGGTCATGTTCGGCGCGAAACCGCCGAGGTGGAGCCCGTACAGCAACATGGCGAGCAGCGCGGTGAATCCAAAATAGACCAGCCAGAGGACTCGCGCCGTCTCGGCGATCCGTGGGGTGAGCTTCTGGAGATCTGGGCCTGGCGCTTCGGTCTTCATCAGCTGTGCGCCGTTGACCGCCAACTCGGGCAGAATGGCGACCATCAGGACGATGATCCCCATTCCGCCGAGCCACTGAGTGAGCTGTCGCCACAGCATGATCGCGTGCGAGTGGCGGTCCGTCGATATCTCGCCCATCACGGTCGCGCCCGTCGTGGTGAACCCCGACATCGATTCGAACAACGCGTTGATTGGGTGTGCGAGCGTCGAGGACGTCCCATAGCCGGCCAAGAGATACGGAATCGTCCCGACAAGCGCGACGGCGAACCATGAGATAGCGACGAGCAACAGCGCCTCGGCGGGACCGATCTCGGAGTCGGACTCGAGCCGTTCGAGCCCGAGTCCCACGGCCCCGGTTACCGCGATCGAGAGGCCGAACACCCAGATATCTTCCATGTAAACGACCGAAACGGCGAGCGGAACTACCATCGCGATAGCGATGTATTTGAGAACGGTTCCGACGAGGGCCGTGGTCGTCCGCCACTCGACTCTGAGTTTCATGATTTCATCGTGTTCGAATCGCCGTCTTGGTCGTACCGTACATCGTTCTGTCGCTGGGCAAGATATATAAAGACCGTCGGATCACGATCTCCAGAATGACACCGTGAACAGCACGAGTACCGGGATGATTTCGATGCGGCCGACCCACATCAGGAAGATCATCGCGGTCTTCGTTGTCATTGAAAAATCGTTGTACGTCCCGTAGGGACCCGCATCGCCGAACGCCGGTCCGATATTGAGAAACGTCGAGGCGGCCGCGCCCATCGCTTCGAACTCGGAGACGTTCGTCCCGATCCGTGCCGAGTCGACGACGATAAAGACAGTAAAAAACGCGAAGATGAGGACGCTCAAGAGGAGATACGCGTAGATATCTCGGATAGTTTCCTCCTCGACCGGTCTGCCGGACAGCCAGACCGGCCGGATCACCTCGGGATGGACGCTGGTCAAGAGGTCCCGTCGGAACGCTTTTAATGCGACCAACCACCGGAGCGACTTGACCGAACAGGTCGTCGAGCCGACCATCCCGCCGATGAACATACATAAAAAGAGTACGTGTTTGGCTGCCGCCGACCACAGCACGAAGTCGGCGCTCGCGTAGCCGGTTGTCGTCACCATCGACGTGACATTGAAGACGGCGTGTCTGACCGTCGCTTCCACGTCGAAGCCGACGCTCGGATCGATATAAATCGCCGCCGCGACGACGGCTGCAGCGACACCGATGCTACCGAGATAGAAGTGGAACTCCTCGTTTTTTACCAATCGCATCGGTTCGCCGTTGATCGCGAAGTACATGAGCACGAAACTCGTCGAGCCAGCGATCATGAACGGGACGACCGCCCACTGAACGATCGGATTGAAAGCACCGACGCTTGCGGGTTCCGGTGAGAAGCCCGCTGTCGCGACCGAAGTAAAGGCGTGGGCGACGGCGTTGTACAGTCCCATCTTCGGCGCGAGACCGCCGAGATGGAGCGCATAATAGACGCCGACTGCGAGCGCCGTGAGTCCGAGATACAGCTTCCAGATGAGCCGTGCAGTCTCGGAGATCCGTGGGGTCAGCTTGTTGACATTCTTGGTCTGGGTTTCCGTATCCATCAGTTGTGCGCCGCCTACCCCTAGTTCTGAGAGGATAGCTGTCGCCAACACGAGGATACCGAGCCCGCCGAGCCACTGAATGAGCTGTCGCCACATCAAGACCGACCGATCGTGAAGCGAAAAATCCACCAGGACTGTCGCGCCGGTCGTCGTCAGTCCGCTCATGGCCTCAAACAAGGCATTGATCGGACGGTCGAGCGTTCCGGTGCCCGAGACGGCGAACGGGATCGCCCCGATCAGCGCGACCAAGAGCCAGATCGCCGCGACCGCGAGAAAAGCTTCCCGTGGCCCCAGATTGCCGGGATCGCCCGGCAGCGCCCGAAAGGCCCAGCCGAGAGCCAGTGTCACCGCGATCGCCACGACGAACGGGCGGACCGACTCCCCGTACAGCAGCGCGATCGAGAGCGGAAAGGACAGCGGCACGGACACGTACAGCAGTACGCGACCGGTCAAATCGAGACTTGCCTGCCAGTCGACCCGGACCCATCCCATGCTATGCCATCGAGGTGAACGCTTCGTCGAACGACGATTCGAGGAAGACGATCACGTGATCGCCGGCCAGGAGTTCGGTGTCACCCCGCGGCGCGATCAGCTCCCGGTTCCGAGTGATCGCCCCGAAGACTAAGTCCGCGTCGATATCGGCCACGATCTCTTCGATCGGCCGCCCGATGAGATCGCTCGCGTCGGTCAACTGGATCTCGAGCACCTCCGCCCGGTCGTCCTCCAGTACGGCGACGTTCTCGGCGACGCCGCCGTACGTAAAGCGGATGATCTCCTCGGCGGTGACCCGTCGGGGATTGATCGCTACGTCGATGCCGATTTCCTCGAACAGCGTCACGTACTCGCCGTTGTCGACGACGGCGACCACCCGATCCGTCCCGAGCCGCTTGGCGAGTACCGACACGAGCAGGTTCCGTTCGTCGCTGTCCAGCGCCGCGACGACGATATCCGCCTCGTCGACGTGCTCGCGCGCTAGGAAATCGGTATCGGTCGCGTCGTGTTCCATCACCAGCGTCCCCGGTAGCTCCTCGGCCAGCCACCGGGCACGGTCCGGATCCTGTTCGATGAGCCGAGGGGACAGCCCGCGCTTCTCGAGTAGTCTGGCGGTCTGATAGCCGATCTCCGAGCCACCGATGATGACGATCTCGTCGGCCTCGTCCGGTGTCGTCTCGGGCGCGAGGTCGTTCGCGAAGGCCTGCACGCTCTCGGGGCTGCCGATGACGACGGCCCTGTCGCCCGCCTCGATCACGGTATCGCCCCGAGGGAGTACGATCTCGTCGTCGCGGAACAGCCCGGCGAAGGTCAGCGATTCGAACCGGTCGGCCTCGGCGATCGTCTGGCCCGTCACCGGACTGGCGGGTTTGATCTCGAACTCGGCCATCTGGACGATCCCTCCTGCGAAGGGATCCACGTCGATCGCCGCCGGCAGCCCGACGACATCGACGATGTTTTCGGCGCTCAGGAGGTCCGAGGAGACCATAAAATCGACGCCGAACGCCGATTCGGTCACCTCCCACGTCCGGAGGTATCCGACGTTTTTCGTCCGAGCGATAGTGAAGGGATCGGCGATCGTCTTCGCCGTTTCGCAGGCGACTAGGTTCGTCCGGTCGTCGTCAGTGCTGGCGATGAACATATCGGCATCGTCGATCCCGGCACTTTCCAGCGTCCCCAGCGAGGCTCCGTCACCAGCGAGCGTCATCACATCGAGTTCGTACTTGAGCTGATCGGCTCGGTCCGGGTCGATGTCGATAACGACGACGTTGTGATCGGCCGCGAGATTCCCCGCGATAGAAGTCCCGACCTCGCCGGCACCGACGACGACGACGTGCATACCGCTACTATTTCGGTGGTGCTTGAAGTCGGTTACTATCCGAACAGTGAATCGACGCCCCGAAGCGAAAACGTCGGATGTCCGGCGTCAGTCGCCGAACATTTCCCGCATCATCGGGTGCATCTCCATCATCTGCTCTTCGGCGATCTCCTCGTAGAGCTTGTAGGTGATAGAGACGGTGAGCAACAGCCCGGTGCCGGTCACCTGACCGATCGTCCCGAGCATGTTCGCCATGACGGCGAGCAGGCCGACGAGCGCACCACCGATGACGGTCACCTGAGGGATGTACCGTTCGAGCACCTTTTCGGTGACGCCCGGCGACTGCCGGAACCCGGGGATCTGCATTCCGGAGTTTTGGATCTGCTTGGCGGTCGCGTTCGGTCCCATCCCGGTCGTCTCGACCCAGAAGATGGCGAAGACGCCGCCGCCGACGATCATGAACGTCAGATCGACGCCGACACGGAGCATGATCTGCCAGGGGGCCGCGGCCGTCTCACCGAGCCACCACATCCAGTCGGCCGGCGAGTAGATCGGGGCCAGATAGTAGAACAGGCCGCCGATCGGTTCGGCAAAGCCCTGTTCTGTCCCCGCATAATCGCCGAGCCAGGCGGGCATGTCCTCGCCCACCCGGGCGTTGAGGATCCGGCCGAGGAACTGAATGTTCGCCTGCAACGCGCGAACGAGGATCATCGGCAGGACGCTCGCGTAGATGAGTTTCACGGGGAAGCGACCGCGGGCGCCCTTCACGCGGGCGTGGCTGAGGGGGATCTCGACCCGGACGGACTCGGCGTAGACGACGACCACGAATATGAGGAGTGTCGTGATCAACGCAAGCAACTCGCCGGGGCCCAAGAACAGGTCAAACAGTCCAGTTCGGGTCAGGACCGGCCCCATCTCGACCTCACCGGTGAGGATGCCGTACCATCGCGGGAAAAAGCCCACGTAGCCGGCGCTGAGGCCGCTCCAGGCGATGAGTCCACCGATCAGACGCTGGCTCACGCCGGCGATGATGAACAGGCCGATCCCGCTCCCGACGCCCCACTTCGAGATGATCTCGTCCATGTACAGGATCAACATTCCACCGAGGAAGATCTGGAGGAACATGATCCACGCGAGCGCCGACGACGAGATACCGAGCGATCCGGCGATCTGCGGGCTGGGTCGGAGGAAGCCGGCGAACACCATCGGCAGGGCGGTGAACACCGTCATCACGACGACGAGTAGCTTCTGGAGCCCCTGATAGAGCGCCTGATCGCGGGGGTTCTCCTCGGTATTGAGTCCGAGCAGATCCGCTCCACCGAGCAACTGCAGCACGATCGACGCCGTGACGATCGGGCCGATCCCGACCTGCAGCACGGAGCCCTGTGCGCCCGCGAGGATCGTTCGGAACTGCCCGAAGATGTCTGAGTTCTGCCCGAGCCCGTAGATCCCGACGTTCGTCAGGAAAAAGTAGAGCACGAGCACACCCGCGGTCCACCCGAGTTTCCGTTTGAACGGAACGTGACCCGTCGGTCGTTTGACGGCGGGTAACCGCGTGAGCACCGGTTCGGCGGCCTCCTTCCAGCTCATTACGCTTCCTCGTCGTCCTCGTCGGTTGTGTCTTTTTCGGCTTCAGCTTCGAGCGCTTCGCCTCGCTCCGAGAGAACGGCCTCGCCGCCGGCCGTCTCGAGGGCAGCTTCGGCGTCCGCGGAGAACGCGTCGGCGACGACCTCGAGTTCGTTGTACACTTGTCCCGCGCCCAGCACCTTCACGAGGTCGACCTCGTGACCGTCTTCGACGAGGTCACGCACGTCGATGGCGTAGCTGCCGTCTGATTCCTCGGCGACACCCTCGCTTTCGAGCACGGCGATGTCCTCATCCAGTTCGCGGAGATTGACGGTCTCCGTCTCGCGCCGCGTCTTCTGCGGGCGCTTGAAACCGGATTTGCCGAGCGGTTCGTAGTTGTGGAACTCGTGTTTGTCGCGGCCCGCCCGCCCGCGCCCGCCACGATGGCCGGCGCCGCGGCGGTTCTTGTGGGTGCCGCCGCCGTGCGTTCGGGAGCCGCGCTGTCGTCGTTTCTTGGAAGTCATTATCGCATTGCCTCCAGGAGTGTATCGATCTCCTCTGTCGTGTGTTTACCGAGCTGGCCGCCCTCCTTCGCAGAGTGCTTGACGCCGTCGTGGCCGCCACGCGGCGGGTGCAGACGGAGCGTCGGGGCCAGCCCCTCGTCCTGTAGCGTCGTCTCTTCTTCGAGTAGCGCCGCAGCCAGCGCCGAAACGTCGTCGTAGTCAGTGTTCGCATCGACCCACTCGTCGTCGATGTCGGCGTCGGCCTCGGCCGGCTCTGCCCGCTGTTTGATGAGCAACTCCACCGTCTTCTCCGACGGCTCGCCGTGGGCGACCCAGTCGTTGACTTTGGTCACCATGCCGCTGTAGGCGTCGGTTTCGGGGACGAGTGTGGCGTGGTTGACGCGGTGGAGGTTGAGCATCGAGAGCGTATCGCGAACGGGCTCGCTCTGGTTTACCTCGCCGCGGAGCTGAACGATCGCTTTCATTCTCTGGCCTCCCGTCGGACTTGTCGGGTGTGTTCGGGCGTACGCGACTCAGAGGCGTTCTGGAGCGCGTTGTACGTCGCTTTCGCGAGGTTGATGGTCGTCCGGGTGTTGCCGTGACACTTCGTCCAGGCGTCCTTGACGCCGGCGAGTTCGAGCACGTGTCGAACCGTCGGCGCTGCGGCCAGCCCCAACCCACGCGGTGCGGGTTCGAGTTCGACCTCGACGGAGCCGGCCTTGCCTGTCGTCCGCCGCATCAGCGAGTTCCGTCCGCCGGGACGGTCCTCCCACGATCCCGATCCGAGCGGGACGTCGATGATGTTCAGCTTTGCGACCTCGATCGCCTTCTGGATCGCGCCGCCGACCTGATCGTCGCGGCCCTGCGCGTAGCCGACGTAGCCGTCGCGGTTCCCCACGACGACGACACACCGGAACTTCACGCGCCGGCCGGAGTCAGTCATCCGCTGGACCATGTTGATGTCCAGCACCTCGTCTTCCAGCCCCGGCAGGAGCTGATCGACGAGTTCCGGTTCCTTCAGCGGGAGCCCCGACTGCAGGGCGTCCTGCATCGAGGTAATCTCGCCGTCCGCTACCTGTCGTCCGAGCCGCGTTCGCGGCTCCCATCCGTTACTCATAGTTCATCCTCCAAGCGTTCTCGTATCTCGTCGAAGTGGGCCGGAAGCTCAGTCGCGTCGAATTCGCCGCTGTAGAGGCCGTCCTCCTGTTCGGCGTACTCCGCGATGTGACTGCCGCGAGTCCGCTGCCAGTCGGCAAAGACGTCCTCGCTGTGTGGGACTTCTAGTCCTGCGTCGATCGCTCCTTCCTGTACTGCGAACACCTTGTTGCCGGGCGTTGCGGTGTTGAGGCCGATGTCGAGGACCGCCTCCTCGAGCCCCGCCTCGATCGCGCGCTTGCCGGCAAGGAAGCCGGTCAGATACGCCGCGGGCAGGTTGCCCGTCGGCGCTTCCCAGCCGAATTCCTCGAGGTCGTCCGAAGCGGCGTTCGCGACCGTTTCGTCACCTTGCGGCCCCGTCACGATCAGCTGCGCCCTGGTCTGGTTGTTGCTCTTTCGAGCGACAAGGCGTGGTTTACCGGATTTCAGCAGGCGCAACCTCTGATGGTAGTTCGTTCGGGCCTCGCGGCGACGCCGCATTGGCACCGTGTATCGTGGTCCTGTCGCCATTATTGTTCACCGTAGTTTTCGTTTATGTATCGGTTCAGATCCCCGACACTGTCGAATTCGCCACCGCCGGCCATTCGATACAGTTCGCGGTACTGTGTTCTATCGATCTCGCCCTCGTCGCGCAACGAACGCAGTTCGCGACGCTGGGCGCGGATCTGGCTTTGCCACTCCTCTTTTTCGCTCTGTCTGCCACCCGACTTCCCCTTGCGGGACCCGTGACCCTTCTGGTGGCCGTAGGCGCGTTTCTTCTGGCGCTCCCGGGCCTGGCCACGGGAGTTGCCCGTCGCCGTTTCGGCGTCGATGGTCCCGTCTTCGATGAGTTCTCGGACGTCGTCACGCGTGATGGCGTCCGCGATCTCACCTTGTGCGTCGGGATCGAACTTGATGCGGTTCTGCCCGACGTCGAGGATGTCGGCCGCGAGACGTCGCTGGGCTTTCAGATCAGTCATTCTTCGACCTCCACTTCGACGTAGGTCGGGTTGAGGACGCGGACTCCCGCCTCCTCAGCGAGTTCTTCGATGCGTTCGCGCTTGCGAGCGCCGACCGTCGAGCCGATCCGGACCGCCTGTCGGTCGCCGTCGACGCCTTCGAGGTCGTCAGTGTTCTCGACACGGACTTCCTCGAAGCCGCTCGGATGCAGGCCGCGAACGGCTTTCGGCGTCCGGTAGCCGGCCTCGACTTTGGGGCCTTTGCCCTTGATGCCGCGGCGCTGTTTCGAGAGGCCGCCGCGTGGGCGTCGCCAGGACTTCGGCGTCCGCTTTTTTTTGTGGTAGTCCTGTCGGTTGAACTGCGGCTTGCCGACGCGGTGACGCTGCTGGAGGAGCCGTTCTTCCTCGTCGGTCAGCTCCGGCGTCTTCTCGGCCAGTCCGCGTGGCTGCAGTTCGGTCTCGACGTCTTCGTCGGCTTCCGTCTCCGCTTCGGGCGTCTCGTCTTCGACTTCTGCCTCGGTCTCGGCGGCGACCTCAAGGTCGCCGACGTCGGCCTTGATTCTGGCCGCCAGCGCGTTGCCGATCCCCTCGACATCGGCGAGCTCTTCCTGTGTGAGCTCGCGGATCTCGTCGACGGTCTCGATGCCGGCCTCGTGGAGCCGTTCGGCTTTCGCGTCGCCGACGCCGCTGATGTCGGTTAGCTCTTCGAAGTCGTCTTCGGGTTCCGTTTCTGGTTCGTCGCTCATCAGACGTCACCTCGATCGGGTGTCTCCGTGATGTAGACCCCGTCCTGGAAGACCCGGGTGTCCTTATCGGAGACGCGGGTCAACTGTTCGATGTCGGCCGCCGTCTGGCCGACGTCCTCGATATCGGGGCCACTGATCGACAGCTCCTCGCCGTCGACCGAAACGTCGGTGTCGCCCCGGACGGGCGTCCGTCGGGGGGCCTTCTCGCCGAGGAAGTTCTCGATGACGATCTCGTCGCCGTCGACGGAGACCTGCATCGGGAAGTGTGAATAGAACACTTCCATGCTGTACTCCCAGCCCTCGGTCACGCCGTGAACCATGTTCGTAACGTGGCTCTCGAAGGTGCCGACCGTGGAGCTGGTCTTTGCGTCGTCGTCCTCGGACTCGATCACGATGGCGTCACCGTTCGCTTCGACCGTGATGTCGGGGTACCAGAGGCGTCGCGTGACGCTCCCCTCCGGTCCCTCGACGGTCAACTCGAGGTGGTCCATCGTCGCCGTGACCGCGTCCGGAATCTCGATTTCTCTGCGCATTGTTCAGTAGACGTATGCGATTACCTGGCCACCGATGCCCTGTTCGCGGGCCTCGTAGTGGCTCATGACGCCGTGGCTGGTCGTAACGATGAGTGTCCCGTAGTCACGGGCGGGAAGATACCGTTTTTCCCACTTTTCGAACTCATCGGCTCCCGCCGAATAGCGGGGCTTGACCGCGCCACATTCGTTGATAGCGCCTTTTAATTCGACCTCGAACCGCCCGGATTTGCCGTCGTCGACGAACTGGAAGCTGCCGACGTACCCGCGGTCGTAAAAGACCTCGAGCACCGAGCCGATTTCGTTCGAGGCGGGCTGTATCGTCTGTTCGAGATGGCCGACGCTCTCGGCGTTGTCGAGTCCCGACAGCGCGCTGGCCAGTGGATCGTTGTCCGCCAT
>Ga0102939_1000301_pt1 | contig 18164 bp, 18 predicted proteins | sample SalPon2_B_H2O_MG_FD_78214 | JGI IMG/M metagenome (GOLD analysis project Ga0102939, IMG submission 78214) | Salt pond water microbial communities from South San Francisco under conditions of wetland restoration - Salt Pond MetaG R2_B_H2O_MG | ecosystem: Environmental > Aquatic > Non-marine Saline... | reverse complement strand
TCTGCTTCAAGCTTATCATCTCGTGGACCCTCAAAGGCCGGGAACCGGAGACCGTCTTGGTAACCTGCCTCAGCGTCAAATGAAATTTCCACGACTCGTCCTTTCCACTGAGACTGGTTCTCCCAAATCTCCTCACGCTGCCGGTCAGTGAACCCAGTACCAACATTGCCCATCGGTTCACCATCCTCAGTCTCCAGCTTAAGCGCCCCGAGCTTACCTGCGTTCTTGCCAGACCCAACCTCAAAGTCAGCAACCCGCAGGTCAACAGTCTCCTCGGTAATTTTGTCCTTAATCCACGCGGAGGACCGTTGGCCAAACTCAACCTCACCGTCTTTCTTCTTCAGGATAAGACCTTCGTATCCGTGTTCTTGTGCCTGCTTACGCGCTTGGGACACATCTTCGAAGGCGTGAACTGGGACAACCAACGGGTCTGCTGGCAAATGCTCGAAGACGTAATCCATCCGAACCTCGAATGGACGTCGGCTCAGGTCCTTCCCATCTGCCACGATGCAATCGAACACCCAGAAGTTCATAGTGTGTGGAAGAACGTCGAGCGCGTCGACATCGTCTCGCGGAGGCTTACGTTGCATCCGCTCTTTCGTAGTCACGTACTCCTCGTCTTCAGCCATGACCTCAGCGTCAAATATCCACTCACCCTCTGGCCAGTTAATCTCCTCAAGTTCAGGGAGAACACCAGTCTGGGGTTTCATGGACGAGGAGTAAGCTTCGACCTCGCCGTGATTGACGTGGATGATACATCGGTATCCGTCCAACTTAATCTGCCCGAGCCAATCGTCCTCATTTTGGACATCGCTGGACTTAGCCTTCATCGGTGCAAACGGCTCACCGGCCTGCGGGCTGCCAATACTCCGGCTATTTTGGACTGCATTAACGAAATCTGACGTATCCGGGATTAGTGCCCGCCCTCGACGAATCGCGTCCTTACTGTACCCTCGTGGTTCGGCGGCGCCCATGCAAATGCTGTTATGGGTAACACCAATCTTCATGTCACCAAGCACCGCCCAAACTACGAGCCACGGGACAGTGTAGTTTTTGATGAGCTGGGCGAACCGTTTCATCTGCCGGCTCCCGGACTTACTCTCCAGCTCCTGAATATCCATATACAGCTCGTCTAATCGGTCGGACTGGGAGTGGAACGGAATATCGAAGCTCATCACCGCTTCAGTTAGTGAGCCTTTGTCAGCAACAGCCTGCTCGACCTCCGGTTCCATCTTATCGAACGCGCGCATAACTGCTTTCTGTGCCGTCGAAGGACCGATGCCGATATTGTCGAACTCCTCTCCAGCTAGAATCGCAATCTTCTGCGACCAAAGCGATTGCTCAGTGATGTCGTAGATGACATCCTTCTTGTCGTTCCGGCTCGAAAGGTCTTTAATCTCTGCCACTTCGTGAGCGAAGTCTTGAACTGAACGCTCATTTTTGGTTCTATTTCGCATCTTTCTCAGCTCCGTCTATACATTATTGGGTTATGCATATAAATCTATCGAAATCCATGTCCAAAACAGTTTCGGCTTCAGCGGTGCTGCTTCACGGACAATTCGCCGTCACTACATCCTTGACAGGAATAACGCTCGATGTGCTTGGTAGTCTTACAAGCTCGCTGTTTGCTGGCCACCTGCCCGCAGTTAGTACAGTGGATGGTGTACTTCGGCTTCTGAGCCGGATTATCGGCATACACCTGACAGTCATACTTGTCGGCCCACTTTTTGAATGAAGGACCGTGGCTGCCTTCGCCCAGCTCTTGGTATTGCCAAATGTGAATCGCCTCGTGGCGGATGGTCTCTTGGACTTCCTCCCACTCCTCGTTATCGTATGCGTGTTTGGAGATTTTCAGCTCATACGTTCCGTCGCCTATCATCCGGGCGCGTCCGTGACACTTTGACATCCGGGCGCTCACGATAATGGTCACATTGGACCAGTCAATCCCGAACTCAGCTTCCGTTCCGTTATACCAGTCCATCAGATAGTCACGCACGCGCTTCTCCTCGAACGCATTACGTCCTCCGTTTAGCTCCGGTCGGCTTCCTGCACTGATGTTCGTCGAATTTGAGCCTGCAACAGCCTTGGCGTTGTTCTGCGTCATTCTAAGTTCCTCCTCAATAAAGCATACAGGTGTGAAGCACTTATATCTATTGGTTTCAAGAAAAAATGGTATTCGTTGCCTACTCGATTAGGTGAGCGGCAACACCGCGTCCGCAATTGCCACACTGGTAGTGGCTATCTCTGACTTTCTGAAGCGGTCCTCCGCAGTATCGGCAGAGCTTCTCATGCGTGGTTGTCATTCTCAGTTCCACCGGGGTTACCGGCATATATACTTAGCTGGCAGCGAATATATACCTATTGCTTTCAATAAACCACTTTTTCAATAATAATAGATAAAACCCATGGACAGTTAATGTAGAATTGACTAAACATTCTACTGACGTCTAGAGATTTACTTTTTGATTTACACATCGCTTCAAACCGGCGATATATAGGGTTAGGAGCCTCATAACCGATTATACTGACACATATAACTAAGTATCAACTAGTCTAATTAACATTTGCAGGAGGCGGAGGAAGGAAAGAACTCCTGCACGAAACCAACCATGAACGCAACCGACGAAACGCAGAATGATGTGGAACAGATTCAGCAACTGATGTTTGACGGACTCACGCGCAAACAAGCAGCTATCGTAGTTGCTTGGAAGAAGGACCGAGGAATGACGTTCGCGGAAACGGCTCGTGAAGCTGCTGACCTACTCCCGGACGATACGTCCATCACGGCTGAATACGTCTCAGCCCAGCTACAGGAGCGATTCCCGGACTACTTCGACGACGAAGGTGTAGAAGAACAGGATACGGTTGAAGTCCCGGTTGAAGACTGGAACCGACTCCAGACTATCGTGACCGAAACCGCTAACTGATTGAAGACCTTTTTACACGTCAAAACACTGCTCGCACTTACGATTAGGTTCTGGGACTCGTCCTAAACCAGTTACAGTCGTCCAGTTGAGTTCTACACCTTCGTGAAGAGTATCTCGAAGATGGGCCCCGCATCCGGGTACTCTACCTTCCTCCTCATCAAATTTGACTCGATGAGCAACGTATTCGGCTTTTTCATACTCTTCGCTCCCTTTGAAGTAGATGTACGACATCTTTCTCAGTTCGCCCATATGCGTCAGACTAACAGGACCCTGAAATATAAATTTATGGACGTAAGGCAAAGATTATTCGGTTAACCCTTCCAATTCATTCACCGTCTACTTAATTTTTAGCCAAAATTAGAATGGGACGTATCCGTACCTCGCCTTTGCTTCCTTCGCTGCTCCACGGCAGCGAGGACAGGTTTCCTCATAGTCGCCTTGGTTTCCGCACGTACCACACTCGCCTTCAGGTTCTGCATCTGGGTTTTGCGTCATTGTCAAATCCTCCTCAAGTAAACAATACATCGCGACACATATATATCTATCGAATTCAATATCTAATCGACAAGTTCATCTAATTCATCGCTAAGTTCTTCTCGCTCGTCACTGCTAGCTGAAGCATATCGCCCAATACCGATGAATACAATGAAAACGACGTAAACCTTTATCCACACCATTGGGACAGTGCCTGTAGTGATGTAGGCGTCTGCTATGTTCTCAGCAGCAAACACCAATCCGACACCGCTCAGCACTTCAAATGGAATAAAGAAGTCTAATATTTCCAGTACAGCATCCAACTTCTGTCTCATTACTCCTCGATAAATGCTTCAGCTAACTTCTCCTCATTAACTCTATAGTTTCCGTCCGGGAGGACATCTGCATCTATGTGAATGAAGTCCTGCCCGTTCCATGGCATGGACCAGACTGTTGCATCTGAAAGAGCATCGCCCTTATCCATATCGACTGACTTCTTGTAATCTACATACCCGACACCGTCCTCATCTGTCCCAGTAATATCTACAGCATTATCACGGAACGCTTTTTCGTATGCTGTTTGGACATCAGGACGGTTCTTGAAGTTAACGGTATTCATGGACCGGAATGAAGCAGCCATTCCAAGTACGCCCGGACAGGCGAATGACGTCCCTGAAGCCTTAATCCACTCTCCGCCAATCTCCTCCATGCGCGGCGTGAAATCGTTTGAGTCAATCGGACGACCCATATGCCCGTTCTTGGACGCTGGCATGGCAATGTTTTTGCCGAGTGCAGTCACATTATCTGTCGGCGAGGACCAGCGAGTCATACGACCATCTATAGTACACGCTGAGACAGCGTATGCGCGCTTTGAAGTTGCTGGACTACCCGTTTGCTTATCTGTATTTCCAGCAGCTACAACAGCGTCTACACCAGCCTGCTCCAGCTCATTGTGAAGCGTATCGTATGGCTGATACTTGGACGATGCACCCCAGCTCATATTGACCATATCTAACTCGTCAGCATGGTCGATGAGATACTCATACGCCGCTCTTATCTCGCTGTCTCCAGTTCGACCTTCATCAGCAAATATCGGCACGTCGACTATCCGCTCAATGTTAGGAGCCAGTAACAACAGAGTTCCAGCACACGCTGTGCCATGACCCACCCTGTCAGTTTGATTAGTAGGTAACCCGTCAATTTCAGGCTGGTCCACTCGAACATCATCGAAGATTGGATGGTGTGTATCAATGCCACTGTCCATTACCGCGACTGTTAACCCTTCTCCACCCTTCCCCGTGATATCATGGAACTCGTCCCAGTCTTCGGGACTTACGAAGTCTCCATTAGAAGTGGTGAGTGTCGGGTCTGCTCGAATCTCTACTTCAGTCATTACGATAGAAGATTGATACGGACTCCACAAAGTCTTTGGGCTTATGAAAAAGACCGTTGAGTATGAGCCTGCTCTTCAGCTAACTCCATTTCACCTTCTGATATGGACTTCATTAAGTCGATATTTTCCTCGTGACTCAGAGACGAATCTACCTTAGCGGTCCAATCTGGGACATTGTAGTAGATAGCGGCTGCTTTGACACATTGCCACTCGATGACCGTGAGACTATCTGAATGTTGGTTTCCTGTAGGTAGACGGGACGCTTCGTGACTGGTAAGACGTGCCTGGCCTATCCCATCCGGTTCATTGGACATTGACTGCACTTCGGTCTCAAACCGAGCGAATTCCTTTTGGACAGCTTCTTCGTTTGACTCGTCGACTCTTTCTAAAATCCTTCGTTCGAGTGTCGATAAGTTAGTAACGTTCACCATGTCATCTTCACCTCGTGTCCCATACTTCCGTATTAGGTACAGCATATACTCAGTAATAAGTGTATTGTTATAGAAGTATGTATATGTATAATGTTATAGTCAATAGTTCGAGCAAAGTCCCTATAATAACTAGTTACTAGTTACTAGTATAAGCAACAGTCATGTCCACTAGTTACTAGTTACTAGTTATTACTGTTCGTGTTCAAGGGGTTCATTTGGATTGTCTTGGGACCTTTCGAGCGAAGCCCGGAGGAGTGTGTCAAGATGATTCTCCTTGATGTGCTCCATAGCAGGTCGCTTAGTCGGCCATCGTTTCTCTGTCTCGCACAGGTTACAAGTCCAGCTTGGCATCTCGCTTGATGCTTTTTGAGTCTAAAAATATAAATCCCAAGCCTGTTCTGCTAAAAGCGCGTAGTACGCTTGTACGTCAATTTGAGTGGCAGAAGGTTCAAAGCCCGTCGGAATTATTTCAAACGCTGTACAGGCACCATCTCGTGGATATTACGGCCCTGTCGCTGGCACACACTCAGCGTGAACAGGCTCTCCCTGATATCGGGCGAAATAACCAGCGATTGGCTTTTGGCACGAACTACACATCAATGGACCATCGTAGTATTTTGTATGTTCCTTCATTTGTCTCCATCGACTGTTTCTTCTATATTATGCCATGCGGCAAACACCCATATTCCTATTGGGATTGCAGATGCATAGAATACCAGAAACCCGAAGGCTTCAATCATTGGTTTTGCATCTGCTCCGAGCCATGTGAGGACTAAGAGCGTAACAATGTACTCCACAACTTTTCCTGAGACAGTACCGAGGATAACTGCTCCAAGAACCTCACGGCTGAAAACTTCACTAAGTGCTTCTCTTGATTTTTTATCGCCTACGAGCGGTATGAAGTCTTTCATGTCGCGTCTTTGACCCTCCACATTTGTATAAACTTAGTTGCTCCGCCATGACCGTGAAGTTGCTCGGCTGCTTCCATGTTTGGATACGTCGATACTGAAAAGTGAGGCTTAGTAACCCATCCGATAGTGACAAATGAATTAGGCCAGTCCATAATCCACGCCACAGTCCCGGTCCCGCTCACACCGGTCTTATCATTTTCACGGACCATCCTGTAGACAGTCAAACTCCTCTCCTCGGTCATGGCGCTATGTGAAAGTTTGTGAACGCGATAAATAGTTCTTCGTGCCCAAGTATGAAAAATGCAAAAGTCGCCTACTTCTCGTCGTTAATCAACTTGTGTTCTAAGATTTCCACGTCAAAGTCGTGCCAACTACCCTCGAACAAAAACTGACCTGACTCCCTAACGCGCGTGGTAATTATGTCCCATACCATGCGTCCTAACAGGTTAGTTTCTCTGCTAAGGTCCGAGGGCACTTGGTACTCTTTTGTGAATATGCCTACGTTACCGCTGGGGTCGTTAAGAGCAAATTGGACCCGGTAGGTCCCAGCCTTCTGGCCGAGTCCTATTGTTCCGGGGACTGTTCTTCCTGAGGTTCTGCGATTTCTTCAACCATCTCCTCAGGCTCTTGCTCCTCGCCCATAATCTCCTCAACGCGCTCCGTCCCGATACGCAGGACGATGCGCTCGGCCCGTTCCTCTGGAACGTCGAACTCTTCGCTGACCCACTGTGCCATATCTGACGGCACAGTAAGACCAGGCGACTCAGTAGCTTCAGCCAGCGCCTGCGCGAACTGGTCCACAACCGAGTGTGGAACGTCGAGCGTGATACTGACTGAATCTCCCTCTGAGACTGGCTGAGTTCCGGCCATCGTTTCAGCCGGTGCCTCAGCCTCAGCAGCAGGTTCCTGAGTTTCCTCAGGCTCCTCAACTGCTTCCTCCTCAGGTTTGGACGTGAGACGCTCAATAGCCTCCTCACGAGTAAGGTCGTCTTCCTCCATCAGCCGGACAACCTCCTCGTAGTCGACGGTATCGTTGGCCTCTTCCATTGCCTCAGGTTCCTCCTCAGGCATCGGAAAGTCCGATAGTCGCTCTTCAGCTTCACGGACCGTCGTGCGACCTAAGACGGAACGCACGTACGTCACGTGACTATCGGTCATGTCAGCGATATCATCGACGCTCGCCCCTGGGTTCTTCAGGGCCGATTTGATGATACGGACTTGTTTGTCGGTGTAGGACATCTCTCCCTCATCGTCGGTAGCCTCACTCAAGAGGCTGTGTCCAGTGGACATTGGTGGTAGTCCCTCTTTCTTGGGCTTGCTGACGAGATTGCTGAACTCCCGGAACCGGGCCGCTCCCGACTCATGTAAGTATAGTGCGGGGTGCTACTTAGTTATACGTGAAGCTATAATACGTCTGCGCGCGTTAAGAACCGCCTAATCGCAGGATTTAGATGTCAGACAGGTCTCTTTGCATAATTGTATGACGGCACTGGAAATGGGGTAATAGCTGCTCAACACGCTTTGGAGTCCCATAGTCGTATTTCTCAGCCACCTCTTTGAGAATATCTTTCAGTTGGTCGAGGGTAGTCGCTCCGCCCTTAGCAGCTATGCGAGATTTGATGTCATGGCAGATATCTGTGGTATCGCCGTCATCGGGACCTACCCAATCAAACACCATCTGGTCTGCATCAGGTCTGGCCCTATAGGCTACCTCACGCGCTTTGTTCAGTACAGCAGCTACCTCTTGGCGAGCGATTATCTCTGCCCGGTCCTGTGTCATCCAGTCAAACTTCTGCTGGAGGTTGTTGGCGATGGAAGCGGTTGACCAGCCTTGTGATTGCGTAAGACTGTCCTTGACTGTCTCGTGGACTTTATTCTCTTCAGTGACAGGCACGTCCTTGAAGCTCCCCTGCCACATTGGGTCTACGTTTTCGATGACGTCGCTTATCCATCGCTCGACAAAGTCAGGGACTTCGTCGTCAGAGGACCACATTGTTGGAGCTTTCGTCAGGTCATCAGGCCATACCTGCGTCTTATGGGCTTCGGTGAGTATTTCGTCAAGTTTCTCGTAATCGACGTTTTGCTTCCAAGCAGCTTTTTCGGTTTGGACCTTATGTACGTCTGGCGCGGATGAATCGTCATTGCTCACTAAGTCATATTGTTCTTCTTCGCCATCTTCGACGTCAGGGTGGCACTCTGGACACCGGAAGTTACCCTCCATACGCGTGTTATCCTCGCAGACTCGACACACAGATGGAATTTTAAGTCCATGCTCGTCCTGCTCTTTAGAGTGGAATACTTTATCGTATTCCTGAAGTTGGTGCCCGCAGTATGGACAACACCGACGGTCAAGCTCATCATACTCAGCCTCGTCGAACTGATGGAATGACTCGCCTTCTACCTCGCAGTAGGCTTCTTCGGCTTCAAGGCGGATCGACGTTCCGTTGGTGTACGGTCCGAATATGTGATCCTCTCCTGGGTCGAAGTCTGGAGAGCGTTTGTACGCTTCTCTAAGCGATTCTTGGTCTGGGACATAGTAGAGCCCCAAGCTCTTGTCGAAGTGGAGCAGGACGTTAGCTGGCGCTTGTACGGCGTTCTCTACCGGGACGATTAGATCCACATCCGACTTTTGCTGTTCTACGAAGTCTGAATACATCTCAGCTACACTTTCGATCTCAGCTTCTAACCATTCTGGTTTACTCATCGTTTACCTCCGGTCCGTCGAATTGGTTGTATAGTTCCATGACTTCGTCGGGGAATTCCTGCCCTACAGCTAAACCTGCGTGGATTTCAGCAATTGCCTCTGACAGACTCTCGGCGGCTGTCTTACTGACGTGTTCTTCTAACATCGCCTCCTTGTCCTCGTCTATGTCGATAACAGTCCCGCCGTCAATGCTGAAGAGTTGATCGCGCGCCTCTTCTCGATGACGAGCATGACCTACTTCGTGGGCAAACATCCCTTCCTTTGTGCCCGACGTCAGCCATCCAGTTTCTTCTCCTTTTCGAAGAGTATCATCGTTGAATGATTCTGGATTAATGAACAACTCGCCATTAGCAGGATTGTAGGCGGCTACTGCCTTGTCCTTAACTTCAGAGCTGGGTTCAGTAGTTACGCCATCGACATTTGACATCCAGTCCTTTTCGACTGCTGATTCGACTAGTTCATTAACTTCTTCTTTCTGCTGATCATCCATACCAGACAGATTTACTACGCCGTCATAGTCCTCTATATTATCCGGGCTATCTCTATCGCTCGTTTCGTAGTAGTATCCGCCTTGTTCTCCTTCTTGAACACTTACGTCTTCTGGAGCTTCAGACGGATCGTTGATATAGGTCCGAGACTTTCTGAGGTCTATGATTTGGGGTCGTTCGTTGTTTCCTCGTCTTGAAGAGCCTCGACCACTCCCTCCGTTAGCTCCTCGTCGAAGTTCTCGTTCATCCACTTTGCTATTTCGCTGGCTGTCGCGTCCGGGCCTGGCTTTTCCATTTCCATATGAACTAACACGGTATTGCTTTATATATCTGTTGAAATCATGCTCGTCGTGAAGCAGCTTGAGGAATTTAAGCAGGTCTTCGCCTAACTGCTCCGCGTCTGGAGCCTGTCCCCACTCGACGTCATTATCGAAGCGCCCGACCTTTTCTTCTGGAATATCGGCTTCTTCAACGATAGTGTCGAATGAGTCTTTGCTATCGTCGCGAGCACCAGCAGTGTATTCTAGCGGCGTAAACCGTCCTTCTTCTTCATATCGCCCAACAGCGTTATGAACAGACTTCTCAGATGGCACGTCGACGAAGGAAGCACGGATATCATATCCTTTCTCCTGCATCTTCTCGACCATCTTTAGCGTAGATTCCGGGTCTCCTGCTACTTTGTCTACGATGACATTATGTTCATTCTCGAAGGCTTCAGGTGCTAAGTTCTCTTTAGCTACTTTGGACGCTTCGTCGTGGACCTCAGCAGCATTACCTCCGTCATACTCTGGGATAGGTTCTTTTGTCCGGTCTGACGAGATTTGTGTAAAGTTTCGGCCACCAAGGTCATCTCCATACTCGCCTTCAGCAACCTGCTCCTGCCACCAACCTTTGCCTGCTCCGGGCGGGCCGAGGACAATCATCCCAACAGGTTGCTCACCTTCGTCAGTGGCAGCGTCTTCGTTGACTAAGTCTTCTCCCCACTCTTGATGCTGCTCCAACCGGTCTTCGTCCCAGTTACCTTCTTCGTCAGTATACTCATTCTCAGTATTTTCATCGCCGTGGAACGCTTTCTTGAACGTTTCGTGGCCACCACTCCAAAACTCAGTTTCTTGAATTTCTTCGATGTAAGTGTCTAGCTCACCTTCTTCTGGACGTCGCCACTTAGCAGGATGGACTGAATCATCGCCTATTTCTGCATCGCGCTCACTTAGGTCTATTCCTTCATCGCCATCTCCTTCAGTATCGTCTACTGGAATGTAGTAGTTACCTTCACGTGGCCCTTCGATTGTTCGCGCACCTTCTGGAACTTCGTCTGGGTCGGTGTAAGGAATTGCTTCAGGTGGGACCTGCTCTTGGCGATGGAGAGTCTCGCTATCTTCAGACAAGCTAAGATTGCCCATAACTGAAATGAGTGCATCGCCTATCTGTGGTGCTACATCGAATATTTGGCCTACAATGTTCCGTGTAGTCTTTTCGCCGTAATTGCTTATCAGCGTCTCGACTAACTCTACAGCTTGCTCATCGTCAAACTCATCTTCATCGACTTCGACCTCACTTTCGTTAGTTTCGTAGTATGTCCCTCCATTATCTCCTTCTTGGACATTTGCATCTTCAGGTGCATCTTCTGCATCATTGACATACACTCGGTCCTTTCCGACATTGATGACTTCAACACCGTTCTTAGACATTTCAGATTCTTGCTCCATGTACGCTCGCCAACTGTCATCTATTCCGTGCTTATCGACAGTCCCAGCAGGAAGTTCGAGCGCGTATCGGCACACACCGGTTTTGTCCTTATCATCTGACGGCTGGACATTAGTGTACGTATTACGCACATATCCAGAGTCGTCCAGAAAGACCATGTCCAGAGCGAAGTCCATATCTCGCATGACGAGCGAGTTAACTCCGTAATCGCCCCAGTCAAACAGCATCCCGTGTCCTTCCTGAAGTTGTCGCTTGTTGGAGAGGCCTATGTGACGCTCCTCGTCCGATTCCGCGACCCAGATGCTCAATGATACCTCATTTTCATCTCCATCGCTTAGAACCGCCCTGTTCCTGCTCTTAGCGTCCGTTGGCAGGTTTTCCTCGTCTTCGACTTCGTATATTCGGCCTTCGGCCCTTTCTCGGGTAGGGTCAGGGGTTTCTGATGCCAATGCAGCAAAGGAATTCATTGTGTCTGCCCCTTGCTTATTTACCGCGCTCGTCGCGTCGATTTTATGAGTATTTGGTTTATTGCTCATGACTGATAATGTTATACATTAACCTAACAGTGTAGTTCTTGTTATAGTCCTGGCACCAATCTCCACTGTATCGACGACGGACATATTGGAAGCCTTTGTCTGGGCGGCTGTGTGCTTTTCTAAGCGATTCTTCGTCTGGCCCGATGTTTTCCTCATGGTATCGTTCCAACGCGCTCTCAACCAGCTTGTCGCGCTTCTGTGCATCCGGAGCATCATCGAGCTGTTCTTGAACCTGCTCAAGATAATTGATAACCTCAGGGTCGTCCTCTCCAGAGTAAGCAGTATTGCTGTATCCTCCATCGCCGCTTGAGACAGCGTTATCTGCCCGATTAAACGGATTATCTGTCGAAGGGTCGTCTGGGCTATCTGGAGCTCCGCCCATTTCTTCTGCTTCATCTGGCCGACCGCCTGATGGCGAAGTTTGGCCTGACCCCTCACCGCTGGGTTCATCTCCGCCCATCATAGCACCAAGTCCACCTGCCATCCCGTCATCTTCCATCTCCTCAATTGGACCTGCTTTCACGTTAGCTCGGTCATCTTCAGTCCACTCAGCTTCGAGACCAAGCTGCTGAGCAACCTGAAGGTTGTTGAGATGCCGTCCTTCAAGCTGAGCTTCTGCCTGCTCGTCTTCCTCTTCAGGGGACCGGACTGTCCGAGTCCAGCCATCTGCTTGAAGTTGGCCCATCATGGCAGGAAGGAAGTAGTCATCAAACACGGACTGAAGGCGTTCCATGGACCTGTTTGCCACTACAATCTCAAGCGATTGGCTCATACCAGATGAACTGGCAGCGCCCTTTTGGAATACAGCAGTCACGCCAAACTTAGCACTAATCCGGTCAAGGAACCATTCGCGCATCTGCATATGTTGCATCTGAGCTGGCTCCTCAAGGAGTGGTTGCCATTTGAGCGGGTCTCCGCTCCCTTCAGTGTCGTCGATGAACGTCGGAATATGCTGATTGTCAGCGTTCAGCTTTTGCATCTGCTCAGTGTTCCACGCACGGACAGACTCAGCATTTGACGAGCGTACAACGATAGCTCCTCGTGGCGCACGGCGCTCTTCGTATGCTTTCTGATACCACTCGTCCATCTGCTCCAGTGTACGCGCCTCTTGCCAGAGCGATAAGACTGGACTATATCCGTATGTGAACCGTGGACGGTATTCGCTTGCATGAGCAAACTCTCCGCGCGTATAGTATTGTACTGGGTCACCGTGGACGTCATCGAGCATATACGCGAAGACTTCGTATGTCCGATTGTCGCACTTCTGGCATGGCCCCGGATTTTTCTGAGGCTTGTAGTCCTCATCCTTTGCTCGACACTCCATGCAAACCCAGAACTCTCCACCTATTTTGCCTTCGTCATTAGTGGAGTATCGCATTAGCTGAGCTGGTGCGCGGAAGACTTCTTCCAACTCCCAGTCCCAAACAGACCCATCCTGTTCAAGAGTGTATGACCGCTCAAATGTCATCCAACCGTCGTCGAATATCTGTATGTCCCATGCCACTTCGCGGCAAACCTCAAGGAACGTCTGGGAGATGGATGACATCCGTTCGGGTTCGAGGTCCGTCGGACTTCTCATGTTAGCTGTTTTGAAGTGTTCCTCGATGACGTCCTTCATATCTTGGTCCGGAGTCTTCATCTCGACTATCTCGTCGCATTCAGGACATGGACGCTTAGTATCGAGGTCAACCTCGTCATCCCTAAGACTGTCATCCAGCTTAAATGGAGCCAGTGAGCCAAACTGCTCCTGGCACTCAGGACATTTCGCTTCGTATAGCTTCTCGATTGGCGAAAAGCCTCGTCGGAATGACTGTTGAACTTTCTCCTCGATGGAGTTATTGATAATGGCGTGGTTCTCAGCCATATTCTTCAGCCACTCCGGGCTGACATTTCGTTCGTAAGGCGGTTCTTGTCCGTCGTTTCGTTTGTTCCGTCGCTGCTGGCCCATAGGCGCGTTGCCATACTTGGACATGACGCCATACACGAACGATTCAGCTCGTGCCTTAAGCGTCGGAACAGGATTTAGTTTCACCATTTAGAAACCTCCATTGAAGACGTTTTCAAGCTCTTCCATGTCATCTCTGGACAGTGGAGAGCCTTGCGAAACAGTATGGACGTAATATCGCATTGTATCCATGCCATGGTCGTCTGCTTTTTCTGGCTCGTCTTTGTCATCCTTCCACTGGTACTCAGTAATCTCTTCGACTGTCGAAATCGGGTTGTTATTGTCGTCGAGATTTGAGTCAGGAGCATGAGCAAGCGCGCCGTCTATAAAGAACAAACGCGCTCCATCCCCTTCAGTGTTGAGTTTGGCTTTCACCTCTTGGATGCCGGCACTAACGTCTTTCTTAGCGCCTTCTGTGTTAACACCGTGACGTTCGAGCGTAGCACGGTCTTCAGCAGATGCTGGGTCTGCCCATGTTTGCTCTACACGGAATCCTTCAGAGTGTCGCTTAATCTCCTGAGCAAGGTCTTCTATTAGTTCCTCACTTTTGTAGATTTCGCGGAATAGGACGTGGATGTCATTCTCTGGGTCTCTCGCCCACCATTGACACACAAATGGGTCCCTGTATCCAAAGTCAATACAGCGGTATATCTTCCAGTCGTCAGGAGGACTCATTACCGCCGTAGTTGACTCACCGTGGTCTATACGGTCCGTAACAGACCAACCTTCCCATGGAACGTCCTCTGGTCTCTTAACGTGAACGTGGCTGTCGAACTCATTGTAGACAAGACCGAGTGAAGCGACCCATTCACCCATGACATATCGGTCATAGTACATCCCAGTGTAAGACTCAGCCATAGTCTCCACATAGTCATTTGGGATATTGTCTACGTACTTGGCGAGTTCGTGCGCGGTCATTTTGAACCACGTGCCTTTTTCTTGTTCAAAGAACCATTGATACATCCAATGAGACTTAGATGCAGGGTTAGTAGCTGTATAGATTTGTCTGAAGGGGACTTCGTATCGCTTACCCCGGATGTTACGTCCAGAAAATCTAAGTCGTCCAAGCAGCTGGACCCATGCACCTTTTGAGAGTTCAATACCCTCGTCTACAAATATCCAGCCATACTGCTGGCCACCAATCTTAGTTGGCAGGTCACTATCCTGTCCAGAGTCAAGTCCGTGGTACTGTATCTCTGAAAGAATTGGCTCATTATCTGGACCTCTGTGCCCTGTGAAGTGCTTGATTTTGTGTTTAGTCTGGTTATGACTCGCTATGTGCGATTCGGGAATAACCTCTTCAAGCAGTGTCTGGTCAATCGTAGACGACCAAACGTCAGTGTACGTATCACGAACAACCAGTCCTCGATTGCCCGGATACTTTAGGTTCATCATGTAGCCCTTTTCACATCCAACGCGAGACTTTCCTGCTCCGAAAGACCCGCTCATGAGAACCTGTTTGTCAGAGCATTGGATGAACGCTTTCTGTGTCGGAGTCGGTGTAAACGGCTCCGCACGTGTCATTTCACTCATTTGAGTTAACCTCGTCCACGTTCACCTCTTCAGTATTAACGTCGATAATTTCGGCATCTGGCAGGCCGTCATCAGCACCATCGAAGTTGTATATCTTCTGTTCAACGATAGTGTCTCCGGCCTGACTTTGCTCTACCTCATCTGGCTCGTCGAGCGATAGCATCTCGCGGATGTCATTTTCATGCTCGCGGATTTCGCGGAGTAAAGCTCTCAATTCTTCACCGAATACAGAAACACTGTCGAACTTAGACGGATGCGGAGCGTCGAGTCTAATTCGATTCTTCGGAGCTTCTTCTCCGGTAGGTCCACGGACACCTTCAAGGTCAGCCATGCTCACTTCTGCATGGACACTTTCCAGCTGATGTCCAGTGACGACAGCTTTCTTTTCGTCGAGCTTTTCATCGAACATCTCGCGAAGCTTATCGAGCCTGTCCTTTTTCTCCAGCAGTATGTCCATCTTCATCCGCTCTTCAGCTGCTGGGAACATATCTCTAGCCTTATCACCCATCTCAGTATCCCAGATATAGTCTTCGACAGTAGTTTCGGCGACTCTGAGATACTCAGCAATTTCTGCGATAGACCATTCGCCGTCAGAACCAGTGCCATAATATTTAGCGAGTGCTACCCGCCTTCGCTGTTCTGGACGACGAAACCGAGGCTTATCTTTTCTGGTGTCTGGAAGGTCGGATTCACTCATCTACTTGAGTTTTGTTTGGGGACGGATAAAAGTTTTTAGAGCCATATACTCAGATTTCATCTTCGTCGAAATCTTCATAGCTTCCTTTAGCCCTAATCTCTTGACCAGACCGTTTCAAGTTTTCGCAATGAGGACAAGCCTTCGGATTATCTCGTTCTTCGGGGCAGAACACTTCTACGTACTTCTGAGTAACGTGGTTTTCACAGTTTTGACATTGTGGCATGATTTACTCCTCAATTGTTAACTCGTCTTCCCAATCTTCGAGTCTCTCTTTCGGCCGAATCAGATAGAACTCAAGGACACCGTAAATGAATGATAGTGTCAAACCAGCGAGTATAGCTCCGGTCCATTTAGCGAAGATATACCCGAGGAATGATACTACCACGATGCCTAATAAGTCTATCGTAGCCGGCCTTCCTCCTGAGCTTAAGCCCATTGACGTCACTATGTACTTGTAGAAATAGACACAAAAAGCCCGGCGTAATTTTAATTATCAGGGTCCATACGGGCTTCTGATGTCGTGGGGCCAGTTTGTCCTTGGTATTTTGAGTCATTTCTAGCATTATATGGTTCTTCGGCTGACTCGTCTAACCACAAGAGGTCAAGTTGACAAATTCGTCTTCCGGGTTCGATGCGGATTGGTTTTGAAGTGTCGTTCGATATTTCGAGCGTGATATCACCATGCCATCCGGGGTCAATTAATCCGGCAGTTGAATGGACAGTAAGACCGAAACGTCCATAGCTCGACCGACCAGTGACTTGACCTTGGATATCATCTGGAAGTGTGATACATTCAATCGTTGAGCCTAAGACGAACTCGTCAGGTCCTACGATTATTTCTGAGACATTTTTGGATTCTTCCATCAGCTCAGACTGGTCATCGTTTACCGGGTCAAGTATTTCGACATCATCTTTGTACTTCTTCGCTGAATAAGCCAGCCTCAAATCGACCGTAGAAGGCTGTATTTGAAGAGGAGCATCCAGCAAGGGGTCGATGCTCAATCGGCCTTTCTCAAGCTCTCTGCGTATCTGTCCGTCTGAGAGAACGGTCATAGTTCACCTGCCATAGCTCTATATAGGTCAGGGTTCTGTTTAACGTCTTTTGACATAGAGCATTCAGTACACGGATTTCTTTTAGTACACGATTGACCTAAGCTCTTAGCTAATCCTGGAGCTACACACGTCTCACGAACTTTTGCCATATGCTCCATCAGGGAATCGAACCCTGCTCACCTGCTTGAAAGGCAGGTATCCATTCTACCAGAGGACCCATGGAGCGTAGGCCGGGAGCGGGACTTAGCACCCGCGTCTGTGCCATCACAAGGCACCAATCTTTGCTTATTAGACCATCCCGGCATCGGTGCGGACGGAATCGAACCGCCTACGTTCTGCTCTACAGGCAGATTCCAGGCCTTCTGGACTCACACCGTTAAGACGAGGGCCGGAATCGAACCGGCACCCTCCGGGTCTGCGGCCCGGCGCGTCACCTCTCTGCTTCCTCGTCATTGCTTATGCCCGCGGCAGGATTCAAACCTGCACTCATCTCCTTCGAAGGGAGCCGCCTTATTCATTTGGCCACGCGGGCACTTCGATAGGTATGAGAGGACTTGAACCCCTGACCTTCCCGATGTAAGCGGGACGTTCTACCGACTGAACTACACACCTTCATAGTCCCAACCGGAGTCGAACCGATGTCTGGAGGTCCAAAGCCTCCCGGCCATATCCAATAGCCCGTGGGACTTCATGGGCGGTGCCAGATTTGAACTAGCGTCCCGGGCACCCAAGGCCCGAATGTTACCAAGCTACACCAACCGCCCGTGTTGGATTTGATGAATCGTGGGAATGATACCGGCAGCTGGGTAAGCTGCCTATTCTTGGTGTTCTGGATAAACACCGAAATGTCGCTCCCCGCCAAAAGGCTGACGACAGATTGGGAGCGGCTGCGTCATGTTACAACGTATGTTCTCTTAGTATAAAGACCTTGATAACCAAAATGGAGGTCGGGAGTGGACTAAGCCATAGGACGTTATCCCGTAGGCTGTCGATAGTCTTGCATCAACCGACTATCGCTCCCGATGGGCCCACTTGGGTTCGAACCAAGGCACTCCTCGTTATGAGCAAGGCGCTCTACCACTGAGCTATAGGCCCGAAATGAAGGAGGCAATGGGGAAACCTTCATTTATGACAAGACAAGCACGCGCCAACGTGTTGTCGTTCAGTATTATCGCCCCTGTTTCCGGGCAATGGACTCAGAGGGATTTGAACCCTCGCCAACCGTCATACGCTTGGTATTCCGTGAGCGCTCGATGAGTCCGAATGGGAGGTAGGAGTGCGTGTGACAGCCACTCCTTTCGGGTTGTAGTGCATATTCCTATGCACCTTGCAGGCTTTTTCTACCCGAACGCCTGGCACGGGATT
>Ga0102939_1000297_pt1 | contig 18223 bp, 14 predicted proteins | sample SalPon2_B_H2O_MG_FD_78214 | JGI IMG/M metagenome (GOLD analysis project Ga0102939, IMG submission 78214) | Salt pond water microbial communities from South San Francisco under conditions of wetland restoration - Salt Pond MetaG R2_B_H2O_MG | ecosystem: Environmental > Aquatic > Non-marine Saline... | reverse complement strand
GCGTCCTGGTCGGCCACGGCGTCGGCGTCCACGACGGCGCGGCGGTCGCGGTCGAGGACGCGCTCTCGAACGCTCGCCGCAAGGCGCCGGGGCTCTACGCGAAGACGCTCCGCTCCGCGATCGGCATCTGAGCGCGTGGTCCACGTCACCCGCGACCTGCTCACGGTGTTGCTCGATCAGGCCGCCGAGCGCGATCCCGGCGAGACGAACCTCCGCCTGTCGGCGACGCGCGCCGGAGACTTCGAGGGCGACACCGGCCTCGACCCCGAGACGCCCGTGTTGACGCACTTCACCCCGGACGTGGCGGGGTCGGTGAACGCGGTGTTCGGCGTCGACCTCGGCACGCCGGCCGGTCACGGGGGCGCGCGGTTCCTCTCGCACCCGGACGGGTTCCTCGGCGTGTCGAAGACGGACGACCTCGCCGCGGTCGTGCTGGTCGCCGTCCCGCCGTACGACGACGACGGCGTCGCCGCGTTCGACCGCTCCGGAAACGGGATCGAACTCGCGGTCCTCGACGCGGCCCCGCCGGAGGAGTCGCTCCCGGAGTGAGTCGTCGCGGCGGCGCAGGCGAGCACCGGGTTTAAAAAGCAGCGGGCGAGTATACCGCTACGATGGCAGCACGTCCACCCGGCGGCGGCACCTCAGAGCCCGACGCGATCGAGTTCGGAATCGCCGTGCTCGACGAGCGCGTCGAGGAGGCCGGCGTCTCGTTCCCGGCGACCGGCGACGAGATCGTCGCGGCGCTCGACGACGGCGAGATCCCGTACGACGCCAAGGGGCGGACGATCTCGATCTCCGAGGCGCTCGAACAGGTGCCGCAGACCCGGTTCGAAAACGAGACCGAGTTCCTCGACGCGCTGTACCCGGTGTTCGACCGGCGGCGGCGCGAGGGCGGCGGCTTCTTCGCGAGGCTACGCGACGCGCTTCCCTTTTAAAACCGTCAGACTACCGCCGGCGCGCCCCCGGTCTCAGGGCTGTGGAGACTGACCGACTTCCGCTTCCTCCTCGTCGTTCCCCGTCTCGAGGCGCTCGATGACGTCGTTGATCAGGACGACGTCGCCGACGGCGCGGACCCAGCGGTAGGGGAGGATGACGCCGGTGTTTCGGTCGACGCGCCCGGCGAACAGCTCGTGGTTGAGCTCCGCGAGCGCGAGCCCGGTCACCGACCGGGCGTCGAGGTCGAGCCGCACGTCCTCGATCTCGCCGACGAAGACGCCGTTGTTCGAGTACACCTCACGACCGACGAGCGACGTGATCTCCTGTGGAGCCGCGTTCATATCAGAAACCGTCACGAGCGCGCGTATTAAGCGTTCGTTGTCGAACGACGTCTGTCAGACGAGAGCGGCGGTCGGCGCCGGGGCAGGTCGCCGCCGACCCCGCCCTCGCTCCCGCGTCACTCCCGCGGCGCGACCAGTTCGACGGGGTGCATCGGCGCGTCGCCGAGCAGGGCGTCGATCTGTTCGGTGCACGAGGTGCCGGCGGCGACGACGGTGCGGTCGGTGTCGCCGAACTGCTCCCGTATCGGCTCCCCCACGTCCATGCTCAGGTCGTAGTAGTCCTCCTTGTAGCCGAACGAGCCGGCCATCCCGCAGCACTCGGTGTCGGAGACGCGCACATCGTAGCCGAGCGCCTCCATCACGGCGGTCGCGTGCTCGCCGACGCCGATCGTCCGCGCCTGACAGTGCGGGTGGTAGGCGACGCGCTTCCCGGCCGCCACCGGACCGGTCCCCTCTGTCGGCGCGCGCAGCGCGGCCGGGTCGCCGCCGTTCTCCAGCAGGCCGAAGACGTACTCCATCACGTCGTAGCTGGCCGCCGCGAGCCGCTCGTGGGAGGCCTCGGGGAGGAACTTCTCGTACTCGCTCCGGAACATCGCGAGGTCGCTCGGCTCGATCACGACGACGTCGCGGTCCGCGTCGACGTGGCTCGCGAGCCCGGCGTACACGTCCTCGGCGGCCGACTCGGCCGTCGCGATCATCCCCTGCGAGAGCGGCGGGCGGCCGCTCCCCGGCAGGTCGGGAACCAGCACGTGGACGCCGAGCGCCTCCAGCGCGCGCACGGCCGCCTTCCCCCGGTCGACGTCGACGTAGTTCGTCGCCGTGTCGGGGTAGAGCACCGCCTCGCGTTCGGCCTCATCTCGCGGGACCCGCGCGCCGCCGCGGGCCGCGAACCAGTCGACGAGGGACTCGCTCGCGAACGCGGGGAGGTCGCGTCTGCGATCGATTCCGGCGACGCGCTCGGTGATCGCGCGCACCGGCCCCACGTCCGTGAGCCGGTTGGCGATCGGCGCGGTCCGGCTCCCCCACTTCGCCAGCGTCTCGTAGTTGCCGACGATGCGGGTGGAGAGGTCGAGCCCGCCCGGCTCCTCGTCTGGCGAGAGCTCCTCGAACAGCCAGTCCGTCTGGCTCGGGTCGGCCTCGCCGCGGTTGATCCGGTCGCGGACGACCGTGTTGATCCACGGGATGTCGATCCCGACCGGACACGCCGGGACGCACCGCGAACAGCCCGTACAGAGGTCGTTGAACTCGGCCGCGGTGTCGAGCCCCTCGATGCCCGCCTCCCAGCCGGTGGCGATGCCGCCGGAGTACGTCTCGCCGCCGAACGCGTGGCCGCCGACGCTCTGGAAGTTCCCGCAGGCGTTCGAGCAGGCGGAGCACCGGATGCAGTACAGCGTCTCCTTCAGCTGTTCGTCGTCGCGCATCACCAGCCGGCCGTTGTCGATGAGGACGAGGTGGAAGTCGCGGTCGTCCTCCGAGCCGTCGGCGAGCGGCTCCGCGTCGTTCTCGAAGTCGGGGACCGGCGAGCCGACGGGCGGGGTCAGCGTGGAGATGTACGAGGTCACGTCCTGCCCAGTTCCGGAGCGCCCGATCAGCTCGACGAACGGGGCGAAGTCCTCGACGGTCGGCACGAGCTTCTCGACGCCGGCCACGGCGACGTGGGTGTCCGTCGCGGTCACCGTCTTCCGGGCGTTGCCCTCGCTGGTGACGAGGAGCATGGTGCCGGAGTCGGCCGCGATGAAGTTCGCTCCCGTCATCCCCACGTCGGCGTCCTCGACCAGGTCGCCGAGCCGCTCGCGGGCGAACATCGTGAGCTCCTCCGCGGTCTCCGGCGGGTCCTCGGGGTCGAACCGCTCCGCGAACAGCTCCGCGATCGACTCGCGGGACTTGTGGATCGCCGGCGCGACGATGTGCGAGGGGGCCTCGTCCGCGAGCTGGAGCACCCACTCGCCGAGGTCCGTCTCGACCACCTCGACGCCCTCGGCCTCGAGCGCCTCGTTCACCTCTATCTCCTCGGAGGTCATCGACTTCGACTTCACGAGCCTGTCCGCGTCGCGCTCCTCGGCGGTCAGCTCCGTGATGTACCGGTTCGCGTCGGCCGCGTCGTCGGCGACGTAGACGGTCCCGCCGTTGGCCTCGACGGTCGCCTTCACCCGCTCGATGAGCTCCGGGAGCCGCGCGATGGCGTCCTCTTTGATCTCGCGGGCGTCGTCTTTCAGCGCCTCGTAGTCGTCGAGCCGCCCCGTCGACTCGTAGCGCCCCTCGTTGAAGCCGCGGGTGTTCTCGGCGACCGCGTCGCCCTCGGTCGCCAGCAGCTCGCGGATCCGGTCGGCCGTCGCCGCGTCGCTACTCATCGGCGGTCACCTCCGGCTCGGACGCCGCCTCGTCGTCCGCCTCGTCCGCGCCCTCCTCGCGCAACAGCACCACGTGCACCTCCTTCGGCCCGTGCGCGCCGTGGACGAGGCCGCCCATGTCGGCGGTGGCGCTCGGCCCGGTCGCGAACACGACGTCCACCGACTCGTCGCGCGCTCGGGGGCCGAGCCACTCGAACGCGTCCGGCATGTCCGGGACGAGGTCGGCCTCGCGGAGGACGACGACGTGGCGGTCCACGAAGAGGCTCACCGGCTCCGTCCCCGCGGCGTCGGCCTCGACGGCGACGCTCCCGTACTCGGCGACTCCGATCGACGCGTCGGTGACGCCGGTGTGGGCCGCGCGGAGTTCCGCCGTGGTCGGATCGGTCTCGACGCGGTCCGGGAGCGCGAGGCCCGCGTCGCCCGACTCGTCGCGGCCGTCGGAGAGCGCGACGCCGACCGCCGGGTCGCCGGCGGCCTCGTCGATCAGCGTCGCGCACGCGCTCTCGGGCCCTTCGGAGACTGTCACGCCGAGGGAGTCGAGTCGGCGCTTGAACGTGGAGCGATCGGCGACTGACATACCTCATCATTCAAATGAATATATATGTGTGTTGTGCTGGCTCCCGGGCCGTGGCGATCCTCGGCGTGGTCAGGGGATTTTTGATGGTTCGACCGTGAGGAACTCTCATGGCAACCAACACGCCCGACCCGGACCCGAGGGAGGGGGGAGACTTCGACTACACCGGGGGCGCCGTCGAGCGTCCGGACCTCGTGGACGCGCTCGACCGGCGCGTCGAGGGGGAGGTGCGGTTCGATGACTACTCCAAGCGGCTCTACGCGACCGACGCCTCGGCGTACGAGGTCACGCCGATCGGCGTGGTGAAGCCCGCGTCGACCGCGGACGTGGCGGCGGTTCAGGAGTACTGTTTCAAGGAAGGGGTCCCGGTGCTGCCGCGCGGCGGCGGGACGTCGCTCGCGGGGCAGACGGTCAACGAGGCGGTCGTCCTGGACCTCACCGACTCCATGGACGCCGTCGTCTCGACCGACTCGGACGCGAAGCGCGCCCGCGTGCAGGCCGGCGCGTACGTCGGCGACCTCAACGCGGCGGTCGAGCCGCACGGCCTGAAGTTCGCCCCCGACCCGGCGTGGCGCGACAAGTCCGCGGTCGGCGGCGCGATCGGGAACAACTCCACCGGTTCGCACTCGCTGAAGTACGGGAAGACGGACCACTACGTCGAGGAGGCGGAGGTCGTGCTCGCGGACGGGACGGTGACCACGCTCGGCGAGGTCGCGGTCGACGACCTCCGCGAGTCGGCCGACCCCGACGCGGACGGTCTGCTTCCCCGGATCCACGCCGAGGTCGTCAGAATCCTCGACGAGGACGCCGACGCGATCGACGACCGCTACCCCGAGCTGAAGCGCAACGTCTCCGGGTACAACCTCGACCGGCTCCTCGCCGAGCACCGCGGCGAGTACGGCGAGGCGGGCGTCGTCAACCTCGCCCGGCTCATGGCCGGGAGCGAGGGGACGCTGGCGACGGTCACCGAGGCGACCGTCTCGCTCGTCGACATCCCCGACACGAAGGCCGTCGCGCTCCTGACGTACGACGACCTCCTCGACGCGATGGAGGACGTGGCGCCCATCCTCGACCACGACCCCGCCGCCGTCGAGGTGATGGACGACGTGCTCCTCGGCCTCGCCGCCGACACGCCCGAGTTCGAGGACGTCGTGGGGATGCTGCCCGACGGGACCGACTCCGTGCTCCTCGTCGAGTTCTACGCCGAGAGCGACGCCGAGGGGAAACAGAAGGTGGCCGACCTCGTCGCGGACCGTGTCGGCGCGACCGACGACCTGCCCCGCCCCGAGACGGAGGCGGAACCGAGCGACGCCGCCGCCGACGTGACGAGCCAGCCCCGCCGCGCGGTCGACGCGATGGAGGCGCACGACCCCGAGGAGCGCGACCGGTTCTGGAAGATGCGGAAGTCGGGGCTCCCGATCCTCCTGTCGCGCACCACCGACGAGAAGCACATCTCGTTCATCGAGGACTGCGCCATCCCGCCGGAGCACCTCCCCGAGTACACCCGCGAGTTCCAAGAGATCCTGGAGGACAACGACACCTTCGCGACGTTCTACGCGCACGCCGGCCCCGGCGTGCTCCACATCCGCCCGCTGATCAACACGAAGGACGTCGACGACGTCGAGGCGATGGTCGACATCGCCGACCGCGTCACCGACGCCGTGGTCCGCCTCGGCGGGTCCGTCTCCGGCGAGCACGGCGACGGTCGCGCCCGGACCCAGTGGAACCGGAAGCTGTACGGCGACTCGCTCTACGAGTCGTTCCGCGACCTGAAGACCGCCTTCGACCCCGACTGGCTCCTCAACCCCGGCAACGTCTGCGGCGACTTCGACATGAGCGAGAACCTCCGGTTCGATTCGGAGTACGAGTACGACGCCGGCTTCGACCCCGCGATGGAGTGGGCCGTCGACAACGGGATGCAGGGGATGGTCGAGCTCTGCCACGGCTGCGGCGGCTGCCGCGGGCCGCAGGAGACGACCGGCGGCGTGATGTGCCCGACCTACCGCGCCTCCGAGGAGGAGATCCAGGCCACCCGCGGCCGGGCGAACATGCTCCGCGGCGCCATCAGCGGCGAACTGCCGGACGACCCCACCGACGACGAGTTCGTCACCGAGGTGATGGACCTCTGCGTGGGGTGTAAGGGCTGTAAGAAGGACTGCCCGAGCGGCGTCGACATGGCGAAGCTCAAGGCGGAGGTCGAGCACGCCCACCACGAGGAGCACGGGATCGACCTGCGCACCCGCCTCCTCGGGAACTTCGAGCGGCTGGCGCCGCTCGGCTCGAAGCTCGCCCCCCTCTCGAACATTCCCGGGAAGCTCCCCGGCGCGGGCCTCCTCGCCGAGAAGGTCCTCGGCATCGCGAAGGAGCGCGACCTCCCGACGTTCCGCTCGGAGAGCCTGACCGACTGGTTCGAGGCCCGCGGCGGCGCCGGCGTCCCGCGCGCCGAGGCCGACCGCGACGTCCTCCTCTTCCCCGACGTCTACACCACCTACACGAACCCCGGCGCGGGGAAGGCCGCCGTCCGGGTGTTGGAGGCCGCGAACTGTCACGTCCGGATTCCCGACGTCGACGGCAGCGGGCGGCCGCCGCACTCGAAGGGGATGCTCGACGAGTCGCGCGCGGCGGCCGAAGACGCCGTGGAGACCCTCGCGCCCGACGCTCGGGACGGCTGGGACGTGGTCGTCGTGGAGCCGACCGACGCCGTCATGCTCCAGAGCGACTACCACGACCTGCTCGACGGCGACGCCAGCGACGTGCCCGACGCCGACGTGGCGGCGGTCTCCGAGAACACCTACGGGGTCATGGAGTACGTCGACGCGCACCGGCTCGACGAGGCGCTCGCCCTCGACGCGCCGACCGAGTCGCTCACCTACCACGGGCACTGCCACCAGAAGGCGACGAAGAAGGACCACCACGCGGTCGGCGTGCTCCGTCGGGCCGGCTACGGCGTCGACCCGCTCGACTCGTCCTGTTGCGGGATGGCGGGCTCGTTCGGCTACGAGGCCGAGCACTACTCGATGAGCAAGGCGATCGGGCGGATCCTCTTCGACCAGGTCGAGGAGAGCGACGGCGACGAAGTGATCGCCCCGGGCGCCTCCTGCCGGACGCAGCTGAAGGAGCGCGACGGCGCGGCGCCGGAGCCGCCGCACCCGGTGGAGAAGCTCGCGGCCGCGCTGGCGTAGCGCTCAGTCGCCGCGACCCGTCTCGATCCGGTCGCGCTCCCGCTCGTTCCGCCGCGATAACACCCTTTTAAGCCCCTTTCCGGGGCCGCCCTCGATCGGCCAGCCCTTCGTGCGCCACGACGGGGGCTCGGGCGAGAACGACGCGCAGGAGCCGGAACACTCGCGCGCGGTGGGGACTCGCCCCTTCGCCGCGCAGTACGGGACGAGCGCTCGGCCCTCCTGACGCAGTTCGAAGTGGCGGCAGTCCGGTCGCATGGTGTCGTGGAACGAGCGCCACCCCTTCCCGTAGGCGCGCTCGGCGATCTCGAGGCGGAGCGTTTCGGTCTCGGGGTCGCGGCGCTCCCGCTCCGACGGGGCCAGGTCGCTCGGGTGCCAAGCCACGCTCGCCGCGTCGCCGTGGGCGCCCGCGGAGAAGTCGGTCGCGAGGATGCCCGCCTCCACCGGCATCTCGCGCAGGAGCGCCGGTTCGACGCGCTCGCCCGTCGTCTCGGTCGCGAGCCACGCCTCGTCCGCCAACCCGGTCTCGACGTCGTGCGAGAGCTGGTCGGCGAGTCGGTCGGCCGCCGAGCGGTCCAGGTCCGGCTTGTTCTCGATCGCGACGATCCGCTCGACCCAGTCCGGGTACGGGCGCACGCGACGGAGCTGTATCCGGTTGTTCCGGCGGCGCTTCTCGATCAGGTCCCGACCCGCCGCGCGGTGGACCGCCTGCCGGACGTAGCGCCACGGGTAGCCGGGGTGCGGGAGCGCGTCGCGGTACCACGCCCACTCCGCGGGCGCGTGGCGGACGACGTGGAGGAGGTCGGAGTCGATGGGCCGCTCGCCGAACGCGCGCCGGGCCGCGAACGCGTCGGGATCGACCTCGATCACGACCGTGTCCCAGCGGCGCTCGGCGGTGCCGAGCTGGCGGGAGACGACCGCCGGGCGCGGGCCGTCGGTCGGATGCCACGCCAGCTCGGCGTACCGGCAGACGAGGAGCTCGTAGCCGAACTCGGCGTCCGGAGTCACGGCTTCGGTAGTGCGGGACCGCTTAAAAACGAACCGGCGGAGTCTGGGTCGCGGTCGGAGACTCAGACGTAGTCGCCCGACTCCTCGTCCTTCCGCTCGTCGAGGTAGTCGTGGGCCTCTTCGAGGATGTCGCGGGGACCGTCCTGCGTGATCGTGTTGAGCGCCTGGTCGTAGTCGCGCCACTGCAGGTCGCGGTGTTCGTTCGAGATCTCGGCGCTCGCCTCGAACGAGCGCGCGATGAACAGGTGCACCGTCTTGTGGATGGTGTTGCCGTTCGCCTCGAACACGTAGTCGTACTCCTTGCGGAAGCCGTCGATCAGCCGGAAATCCTCGATTCCGGCCTCCTCGCCGACTTCCCGTATCGCCGTCTGCTGGAGCTCCTCGTCCCCCTCGACCCCGCCTTTGGGGAACTCCCAGTCCCCCGGTCGGCTCTTCAGGAGCAGGTACTCCCGTTCGCCGCGGGTGTCGCGGAAGAGGATGGCTCCAGCGCTTATCGCTTCGACCGTCATTGTCGTCCGGTAAGCAACCGCCCTTAAAGAGCGTGTCGGACTTCCGAACGGCGCGTCAGGCGCCGAAATGCCGGCGGATCGGGCCGTGACGCGTCGAGTCGACCGGGCGCGCACGTCGGCTCGCGGGTAGATGCGTTTTTACTCCTCGGGCAACCATGCACGGACGACCCCCAGCCATGACCTTCGTCACGAAACTCTCCTTCGCCTCCGGCGACCGCGACGTGCTCGCCGAAACGGTCCAGGAGCTAAAGACCGCGATCGAACGCAAGGGCGCGGAGTGTAAGGGCCCGCACGCCACGCCGGCCGAGACCGTCCGCGTGCCGCTTTATAAACAGCTCCGCGCCGGCGACGAGTTCTCGCCGTGGAGCTACTCCGTTTACAAGCGGTCGATGGAGATCCACGGCTCCGACGACATCGCCCGCGAGGTGGTCGCCCGCGACTTCCCCGACTCGATCCACGTCGAGGTCGAGGTCGATCAGAAGAAGCCGCTCGGCCATCGCCGGGACTGACCGGCGGCACCGAGGCCGGTCGTCGGACGGGCGGCGGTCGCGATTTCTCGTAACGAGCGCAGTCGCGTGATCAATACGTTCGGTAACGATCTATAAGATGTGAAGACATTCACGCGTATTTATCCGTTCAGCCGACATCTACTCTCTCAATGTTTAGTTCTCGGATATACGACGCCGCCTGGGTTCTGTCCGTGCTCGCCGCGGCCGTCGGCGTCTTGGTCGTCGGTCTGTGGGGAGCGTCGGTCGGCTGGACCCTCCTCGCGGGCGGCGTGACCGTGCTGACGGTCGCCGCGCTGGCGGACGCGTGGCGACTCACGCGGACCCGCGCCGCCAGTCCGGTCGGCGGGGCGGCCACGGTCCTGTTCGGCGTCGTCGCGCTCGTCGTCGGCCTCGCGCTCGCCGGCGGAGTGGTGGTCGACGGGCTTCCGGACACGGTGCGCGTCGTCGCGCTGGCGGCCGGTGCACAGGCGTTCCTCCTCGCGAACGACGTGCGGATATCCGGCGCGTCCCGGAGCGAGCGCGTCGCCGTCCCGTTCAGCGGCCACACGGCGGTACTGCTCGGTTCGGCGCTCGTGTTGGAGTCGGGGCCGTTCGTCCCGCGCGCGGCCCTCTTGGCGTACGCCACCGGGTTCGGGGCGCTGTCCGTGCACGTGTTCTGGATGCGCCAACGGGCGCTGACGGCGGCGCCGGCGCGGCCCCACAGCGCGGCGGGCATCTGGGAGTCGGTGCTGCTCGTCTCGACCGGGAGCGGTACGCTCGCGACGCTCGTCGTGGCGCTGACCGCGGGCGCTGACCCCGTCGTGGCCGCGCCGTGGGCGGTGGCCCCGGCGACGGTCGTCGCCGGCCTCGGTGCCGTCGGCGCGCTGGGGGTACAGATGCCGCCGCCGCGAACGCCGGCCCTGCCCGGGGCGATGGCCGGCGTGACCGCGACGGCGGTCGCGCACGCGTTCACGACGGTCGTGTTGCTGAACGTGCTGGTGTTCTCGCTCCTCTTAGCGTACGTCGACGCGTTCCTCCCGATCCTCGCCGTCTACCTCGTGTTGCTGACGATCGGCGTCGGCTTCGATTACCTGATGATGTTCCACGCCCGGCGGCGGCTCCGCAGTGACCGGCAGGCGGTCGGCCCGCACGACCCCGACGCGCCGGTCACGGTCGTGGTGTCCGCGGCGAACGAGGGGTCGGTGCTGCCCGAGAGCCTCTCGCACAACTTGGAGGCGCTGCCCGGGATCCGGTTCCTGCTCCTGCCGGCGGCGGGCTCCGACGACGACACGGTCGCGGTCGCCCGGGAGTTCCGGGACCGCTACCCCGACCGCGTGACGGTGACGGAGGGCACCGCCGGCTCGAAGGCGGGCGACCTCAACGCCGTGTGGGAGCACGTCGAGACCCCGTTCGCGCTGCTGCTCGACGCCGACGAGACGGTCGAACCGGCGTTCCTCGCCCGCGGGCTCGCCAGGCTGGAGGCGTCGCCGCAGGTCGGCGTCGTCCAAGGCCGGAAGGCGGCCATGTACCCGGAGGAGGACCGGCTCTCGCGGTTCGTCAGCGCGGAGCGTCAACACAGCACGTGGGTCGAACACCCCTTCCTGAGCGACGCGTTCGGCGCGGCCCACTTCGCCGGGTCGGCGGCCATCTTCCGGCGAGAGGTGCCGCCGTCGGTCGGCGGCTGGTCCCCCGCCCGGCTCACCGAGGACATCGACCTGACGGTCCGGCTCCTCGTCGAGACCGACTGGCGGGTGGCCTACGACCCCGACATGGTCGCGCGCGAGCTCACTCCGACCACCGTCTCCGCGCTGATCCGCCAGCGCGTGCGGTGGGCCCGCGGCTGGGCGCAGGTGACGGCGAAGCACGCCCCCAGCGTGGTCCGTTCGTGGCGTTCGCTCGGTCTCAAGCGCACCTTCGGCGTCAGCTGGCTGCTGTTCACCTCCGTGAGCGCGCCGGTGTACACGGTGTTCCCGGCGCTGTTCCTGCTGTCGATCACCGGCTTCGGGAGCCCGTTTCCCGGGCCCGTCGCGGTCGGGTTAGCGCTGTTCCTGCTCCCCGCCCGCGGCGCCTCCATCGCGTTCGCGACGCTCCGCGACCCCGACGTCCCGTTCCCGCGGGGGATCGGCCGGCGGCTGCAGATGCTGGCGCACGCCTACCTGTGGATCCCCGCCGGCTGGGTCATCCAGATCCACGCGCTCTACCTCCAGCTCGCCGGCGCGCCCAGGACGTGGCACGTCACGCCCAAGCGAGGCCGAGCGACCGGCGTCGCGGGCGCACCGACGGAGCGAGGCACCGATCGTCCGTCGCGCCCGCCGGCGGGCGAGACCACCCTGCGCGAAGCCAGACCGGACGAGGTGCCGTGGGCCCGCGCGCGCTTCGAGGCGTACACGGCCCGCTCGGGCGAGGAGCGCTTCCTGCTCCGCCACCGAGACGGGGACGTCGTCGCGAACGGCGGGGAGGGCTACGCGTCCCGTCGGGCCGTCCGCCGGGCGATCACCTCCCTCCGCGAACTGGCCGGGGCCGCGGCGTGCGTCCGGTGTGACCCGGCCGGTATGGAGGTGTACCGCGACGGCGCGGCCGGGTGGCGGTGGCGGCTCGTGGGGCCCCGGAGCCGGACGCTCGCGGCGTCAGCGCCCGGGTACGCCACACGGGCCGGGGCCGCGCGAAGCGCCGAGCGCGCCCGCACCGCCCTCGCGGCAGACGGCGCGAAACCGGAGGTGACGAGCGACCGCGTCGGCGAGTATCGCTGGCGACTCCGGGCCCCCAGCGGTCGGGTCACGGTCCGCGGCGTCCGACGGTTCTCGACCGAGCGCGGCGCGCGCGAGTCGTTCGCCCGGGCGCGGAAGTACGCGCCCCTCGCGGATCCCCTCGACATCGGTCGGGCCGCCTTCGAGCTCTTCGTCGACTCCGCCGGCGAGCACCGGTGGCGCCTCCGCCACCGCAACGGCACCGTCCTGCTCGACGCCGCCGAGGGGTACGAGACGCGGCGAGACGCGCGAGACGCCGTCGAACGCGTCCGGCGGTACGCGCCGGTCGCGCCGGTGGAAGTGATCGAGCCGGCGGCGTCGAGCCCGACGGCCGACGGCGAGAGGGAGCCGGCGTCGGTCCCCGTCGAATGAGCGGCCGCGTCGGCGTCGCCCGCGGGTCTCGTCTCGGCGCCGAAGCGATCCCCGGCCTCTGAATCCTTTTAACCCCACCCGGTATACTCCGACGTATGAGCGCACTCGAGTCAGACGCGTACCGCCAGTTCCGCCGCGACCTCCACCGCCACCCCGAGCCCGCGTGGTGCGAGTTCTACACTACCGCTCGGATCGTCGGGGAGCTTCGGGACCGCGACCTCACCGAGCTGTACGTCGGCCGCGACGCGCTCGCGACCGACGACCGGATGAACGTCCCCGACGACGAGACGCTCGATAAGTGGGAGCAGCAGGCTCGCGACGCGGGCGCGGACCCGGCCGTCGTCGACCAGCTCTCCGGGGGGTACACCGGGTGCGTCGCCGTCGTCGAGCGCGGCGACGGTCCCGTGATCGGGCTCCGCGTGGACATCGACGCCCTCCCGATCCGCGAGTCCGAGGACGGCGATCACGTCCCCGTCGCCGAGGGGTTCCGGTCGGAGCACGAGGGGTTCATGCACGCCTGCGGCCACGACGCCCACGCGACGATGGGGCTCGGGACCCTCGACGCGGTGCTCGACTCCGACTTCGCGGGCACGCTGAAGGTGTTCTTCCAGCCGGGCGAAGAGCAGGTGGCGGGCGGGAAGCCGATGGCCGAGTCCGGGCACCTCGACGACGTCGACTACCTCTACGCGGTCCACGTGGGCCTCGATCACCCGTCCGGCGAGGTCGTCTGCGGCGTCGAGGGGTTCCTCGCCGTCCGGCACTTCCTCGCGGAGTTCACGGGCGAGCCGTCGCACGCCGGGGCGCGGCCGGAGCAGGGACGCAACTCGGTGCAGGCGATGGCGGCGGCGGTCCAGAACCTCTACGCGATCCCCCGGCACGCCGACGGACCGACCCGCGTGAACGCCGGCCTCGTCGGCGGCGGGACGGCGACGAACATCGTTCCCGAGGAGTCGTTCATCGAGGGCGAACTCCGCGGCGCGACGACGGAACTGGCGTCGTACATGTCCGACCACGCGGACCGGATCCTGGAGTCGGCCGCCGCGATGCACGACTGCGAGGTCGAGACGCGGACGAAGGGCGAGGCGCCGAGCGCGACCAGCGACGCCGCGCTCGCCGGGATCGTCGGCGACGTCGCGGGCGAGACGGCGGGCGTCACCGAGGTCGTCGACAGCGACGACCTGGGCGGCTCCGAGGACGCGACGTTCCTGATGCAGGCGGTACAGGACCAGGGCGGCCTCGCCTGCTACGTCGGCGTGGGGACGGACCACCCGGGCGGCCACCACACGAGCACCTTCGACGTGGTCGAAGACGACATCGCGGTCGGTATCGACGTGCTGAGCGGGGCGATCCTGCGGGTCGCAGACACGCGGCCGTGAAAGAAGGGCGACGTCGGCTCCGGTCGCGAGCGACTCAGTACTTCGCGTCGGCGCCGGTCGTCTCGTAGATCCGGTCCATGATCGCGTCGCGCTCGCCGGTCCAGTTCGCCATCGCGGCCGGGCTGGTCGGGTACGACTCGTAGTGCGCGAGCAGTTCGTCGGCGAGCGACTTCGTCTGGTAGAAGTTCCGGATCGTCCCCCAGTAGCCGAAGCTCTTGATCGCCGCCTTCAGCTTCAGGCCGAACGACATCGACGTCGACCCCTCGTACAGCGCCTCGGCGAGCTTCTCGCCCGGGAGCGCGGCGAGGAGGCCCATCAGGTCGTCCACGTCGACCGCGGTCGAGAGCACGTTGTACACGTCGAGGCCGGCGTAGCGCCCGCCGAAGTGGTCCATGACGCGCGTGTTGTACCGCCAGAGGTTCTCCTCGGTGACGTCGCCGTCTGAGACCGCCTTCACCGCCTGCTCGCCGGCGTACTTGCCCGCGTACGCGGCGCCGGCGATGCCCCCGCCGGTCGTGGGGTTGACGTGGCCGGCGGCGTCGCCGACCGCCATGTACCCCGGCGCGACCGCCGAGTCGTACGGGCGGCGGGTGGGGAGCGCGCCGCCGAGCTTGTCGCGGACCTCCGCGCCCTCGAACTCGGGGCGGTTCCGGAGGTCGTGTTTCAGCGCCTCGACCAGCTGCATCGGCTCCTCGTTCATCTGGAAGCCGAGCCCGGCGTTGATCTCGGTGCTCGTCCGCGGGAAGTACCAGAGGTAGCCGGCGGCGCGGTCGGTCGCCTTGAAGACGAGGGCGTCGTCCCACTCGACCGGCTCGGGGACCTCGACGATCTCGCGGTACGCCGAGCAGAACTGCGAGTAGCGCACGTTGGTGTCGAAGGTCGTCCCCTCGAAGTCGGCCTTGTCCTGCAGCAGCGACAGCGACCCGGCGCCGTCGATGACCAGGTCGCCCTCGTACGTGACCGGGTCGCCGTTCCGCTTCGCGCGGAGCCCCGTGACCCGCCCGTCGTCGGTCTGGATCACGTCGCTGATGACGGTGTCGTAGTGGAAGTCCACGCCGGCGTCCTCGGCGCCGGCGATGATGCGTCGGCCGTACTCCCAGCGGTCGATGACGGCCAGTTCGCCCGGGACGGGGATCTCGAGGACCGTGTCCTCCTGCGGGATCTCGAACCGCCCGTGGTCGACGCCGGTGTTCGTGAACGCCGGTTCGAGCCGCGACTTGGGGATGGCCTCCGGGAAGGCGTCGGCCCCCTTCAGCGCGTCGCCGCAGGCGATGTGGCCCGCCTCCTCCTCGTCCTTTCGCTCGACGATGACGACGTCGAGGCCCTCGTTCGCGATCGTCGCGGCGGCGTAACAGCCGGCGGTCCCGGCGCCGGCCACGACGACGTCGTACTCGTCGATGCTCATGTCACGTGGGTCGTCGCCCCGGTGGCAAAACTCTTTGTTCCCGATTCGGTCCCCTCCGGGCCGACACGAGTCGCGTCGCCCTCCGGAGCGCGGCCACTTGGACGACCGCGTCGCCGTCGCGGAGGGGTCACGCGGGCAACCACGTCGCCGTCGCGGAGGGGTCACGCGGACAACCACGTCGCCGCCGCGGAGGGACCGTCGGACGGCGACCCCGCACCTAACTGTTCAGCCCCCGTTTTTAATCGCGAGGCGGCCGAGAGGGCGGCTATGAGCGGACTCCGACACGTCGACACGGACCGGCTCCGAGAGTGGCTCCCGGAGGTTCGCGAGGGCGAGGCGACCGCGGCGCTGATGCTCGCAATCGCGTACGACAAGGGGATCGGGACGGGCGAACTGGCGTCGTGGTACGACCGCTCGGACGACGCCGTCGAGGGGGCGATCGAGTCGCTCGACTCGCCGGCGTACGTCGCCGAGATCGCTCGCCTGGAGGGCGTGGACGTCGAGGCGGTGGCCGCGGAGTCGAACCTCACCGTCGACTCGGTCGAGGCCTGGTTCGCCGACCTGTCCGAGCGGCCCGTCCCCGAGGCGGCGACCGTGATCCGCGGCTACGCGGAGGGCGGGGTCGAACCCCTCCTCACGGGCGAGCCGTCGACCGTGTTCCACCTCGACCACGGGGCGATGGTCGAGCGCGGCTGGTCGCTCGGCGATCCTGACCTCTTCGAGAAGGCCGCCGAGTCGGACCTCGACCTCCCCGAGTACGGGCGGTTCCTCGTCGAGCCCGGCGAGTCGATCCTGGAGGCGGCCGAGCGCGGCGGGCGGTCGTGGCCGTACGCCTGCCGGGGCGGCGCCTGCTCGAACTGCGCCGTCATCGTCGTCGACGGCGACGTGGCGATGCCGGGCCAGTCAGTCCTCTCCGAGGAACAGATCCGCGAGACGAACGCCCGGCTCTCCTGCGTCGGCGTCCCGGTGACGGAGGAAGTCCGGGTCGTCAGCGGCGTCGGCGACTTAGCGGAGTTCGCCGACCTGCGCCTCCCGTCTCCCGCGTCGGAGGGCGGCGACGCCGAGTCGGCGTCGGACTGACGACCGGTCGGCGCGGGGCGGGCGATCAGTCGACGCGGGGCGGCCGCGTTCCGCCTCAGTCCTCGGTCTCGTAGTGCTCGCCGGCGGCCTCCGGGAGCCGCGTCCGGCCGACCAACGCGAGGACGACGATCACGACGACGTACGGGATGGTCTGCACCAGCGTGTCCGGGACCGCGTAGCCGAGCTGCTGGAGCCGGATCTGGGTCGCGTCGAGCCCGGCGAACAGCACGCCGGCGCCGAGCGTCCCGAGCGGGTTGTAGTTGCCGAACAGGTACGCGACGATGGCGATGAACCCCTTCCCCTGCACCATCGTGTCGCCCGAGCCCACGAACTGACCGATCGACAGCGCGAGCGCGGAGCCGCCGATCCCGGAGAAGACGCCAGACAGCAGGACGCCGGCGTGGCGCACCCTCGAGACGGAGACGCCGACGGTGTCGAGCGCCTTCGGGTTCTCGCCCGCCGCCCGGAGGTGTTTCCCGAACGCGGTCCGGTTCAGCGCCCACCACGAGGCGAGCGTCGCGACGACGACCATCACCGCGGAGTACCGCCAGCCGATGCGGGCGCCCAGGTTCGGCGTGTTGACCCCGCCGAAGAACACGGTCGACATGAACGGCGCCAGTCCGAGCGCGATGAGCCACACCGCCAGTCCGGCGATGATCTGGTCGGCCTTGAACTCGATGCAGACGATGCCGAAGACGCCGGAGAGCAACGTTGAGGCGGCGATGCCGCCCAGGAAGCCGATCCAGATGGCCGGCACACCGAGGACGGCGTTGCCGATCCCGACCGCGGAGGCGACGTAGACGGACACGAACGCCGAGATGATCAGCAGCCCCTCCAGCCCGATGTTGATCACGCCGGACTTCTCGGCGAAGATGCCGCCGAGCCCGGCGAGCACGATGGGCGCCGCCAGCCGCGCCGTCGACGACGCGGTGCTCGACGAGAAGACGATTCCGGAGAGGTCGCCGGCGATGCTGTCGGGGAACAACAGCCCCAGCACCCCCAGCAGGCCGAGCACGCCGGTAGTGCTCACGACGAGCATCCGCACGTAGTCGTCCTCGATCAACCCGTCGAGGACGGGGATCGACGCGTCCGCGAGCGGGTTACGCATCGGCCGCACCTCCGTCGGTCGCGGCCGTGTCATCGGCCGGGTCCGCGTCGTCCGACTTCGAACCGCCCGTCTTCGGACCGCCCGGACCGCGCGACCCCACGCCGGCGTACCGACCGATCATCCGGAAGAACTCCGGCATGGCCACGAACAGGATGATCAGCCCGCGCAACACGCCGACGAGTTCGGGCGGCACGTCGGTGCGGAACCCGATCTCCAGGGCGCCGCCCTTCAGCAGTCCGAACAGGAACGCCGCCGGCAACACGCCGAGCGGGTTGTTCCCGGCGAGGATGGAGACGGTGATCCCGTCGAACCCGAGCGCGGGGACCGACGCCATCCACCGGCCCTCGGACATCAGCACCCACACCGCCCCGCCGACGCCGCCGATCGCTCCCGACAGCGTCATCGCTCGGACGGTCGTCGCCTTCGCGTTCACGCCGCCGTACTCGGCGGCGGCCGCCTGGACCCCGCTCGTCCGCAGGTCGTAGCCGAACGACGTGTGCTCGACGAGGTAGTAGAGCGCCCCGATGAAGGCGATCCCGAACACGAGCGCCACGACCGCGAAGTCGCTCGACTGCGGGAAGACCCACGGGAGGAACTGGGCGTACTCGGGGACGTACTCGGTGGCGACCACCGAGGACCCCTCGGCGCGGAACACCTCCAAGACGAGCACGTACGCGACGTTCGCCGCGATGAAGTTGAGCATGATCGTCGTGATGACCTCGTTGGCGTCGGTGTACGCCTTCAGCGCG
>Ga0102939_1000295_pt1 | contig 18258 bp, 18 predicted proteins | sample SalPon2_B_H2O_MG_FD_78214 | JGI IMG/M metagenome (GOLD analysis project Ga0102939, IMG submission 78214) | Salt pond water microbial communities from South San Francisco under conditions of wetland restoration - Salt Pond MetaG R2_B_H2O_MG | ecosystem: Environmental > Aquatic > Non-marine Saline... | reverse complement strand
GTCATGAAGAACGACGGTGTCTGATACCAGCCTGCAAGCACCATCCAGACGAGCCCTGCTCCGGTCAGGATGCCGAACCCTTTGATGAACTCATCAGCCATTGTTCGATTTTTCGTCGGCGTCCTCTTGAGCGTTTCCCATTCCCGCAGCCCGGAACCGACTACTCAGGATGAAGACGCCCGATCCGAAGGCCATCAGCCCCAGACCGGTGACCGCAAGCAGCCCACCCAACAGGTCTTGGTTCGGTGTGACTCCGATGGCCCCGATCCCCGAAACGATCAGGCTCCGGAGCACGCTCACCTGCAAGGTCGCCGCATCCAGCAGGATAAAGCCGGCCAGAATGCTCATCGCGGCGATCAGCGTCGAAAACACCGTGATCGTCTTATAGAGCCGCAACGGGACGACGACATCGCGTCGACCGCCTCCCTCGCTGTCGGTCGCTGCGGTGCCGCGCTGCTCGGCGGCATCTGAATCGCTCATAAAAGTACAACGGGCCGAGACGTATATTTATCCGGCGTTTGCTGCGCTACTTCGGCGGGCGCAGCATGTAGTACCGGCGGTTGAGCCCGTACATGTAGCCCTCACGCATCGTCTTGAGGACGGCGTAGGTGATGATCCCCGCGACGACCGGAAAGACGAACACGATGTTGAGCTGGAGCGACAGCGGCAGCGGAATCAGGTTCTGAACTGCCAGTCCCGCGATCGTGATCGAGAACACTGCGCCGCCAACGCCGATAGCGGCCCAAAACGGCTGTTCGACCGGTCTGCGGGCACTTCCCTTGTTCAGGTATGGCAGCAGCGCGACCGCGCCGACGACGACGACGTTAGCGAGCACGCCGTAGAGCTGGTCGGACAGCAGCTTGCCGCCGTCGAGGACGGCCAACCCGGGGTTCAACGGGTTGAGCTTCAGCAGTCCGAACGACCAGTAGAGATACCAGTCGGGCAGGATGATCGACGGCGTCGAACTCGGATCGGCCGGGGCTTCGAGGCTCGGCGGCAGCGCCGCCGCGATCAGGACGATCATCCCGACGAAGAACATCGAAATCGAGAGGTTGCGGATGATCTCGTGTGGCCACGTCGGAAAGCCCAGCACGTCGCGTTCGACGTAGTCGGACTCGTTGCGGAGGTCCTGATCCTCGCGACGGGAGCGCTCGAAGTACTCGTAGGTCAGCCGAGAGAGTCCCGTCTTCCGTTCCTTTCGCTCGCTCCACGTTGGCACCTCGTCGTCCGGTGCGACGATTCCCGTCTCCCCGCCATCCGTACGAGCGTCGTCGTCAGTTGTATCGTTCTCGCTCATTGTCTTAGTGTGGCTCCGCGATACCCTGCACCCAGACGATGCCGATGTGGAGCGCGATCAGCGCGGTCACCACGAACGGCAGGACGAACACGTGCAGGATGTACATTCTGATGATCGTTGCCTGTCCCAGCGTGAAGCCGCCGAACAGCAGTTGGGCGGCCCACTCGCCGACGATGGGTGTCGCCAGCGCCATCTCGACGCCGATCTGTCCGGCCCAGAAGGCCAGCTGGTTCCACGGCAGCAGGTAGCCGGTATACCCGAAGACCATCGAGAGGCTGATAAGGATGATACCGAGCAGCCAGTTGAGCTCACGTGGTTCCTTGTAGGAGCCGGTGAAGTACACCCGCAGCATGTGGAGGAACACCGCCGCCATCATGATCTGGGCGGCCCACCGGTGGATGCTCCGCAGGGCAAAGCCGAACTGGAGTTCGGTCATGATCATCTCGATGGAGGCGTAGGCCGTACTCGGACTGCCTACCGCCGAGGGCTCGTAGTAGAACCCTAACAGCGCGCCGGAGACCGCGGCGACGATATACGCCAGCGTCGAGAAGAATCCCAACGAATAGAGCGGATACCAGTACCAAAACTTGTTGTCGAGGTCGTACTGCTCGGTGTGGCTCTTCGGCATCTGGAGGTTGACCTTGTAGTAGGCGTCCTCCAGCAGTTCCAGATAGTCGACGATGCGGAGTCGACGATCAAGGAACACCAGCGTCGTCAGAAAGACCGACTCGATCGGAGTCAGATCCTTCTTTTTGAGCCACCCGTAGTGGTCGAAGTCGTCTTTTTTCTCTAAACTCATTGTTTATCGTTTGTAGTATGGGTAGACTGCTCGTTTGACCGTGTCCCAGGCCTGCTCGCCGCCCAGTTGGACGCCGTCGACCTGATCGCTTTCGAGGTAGAGGTCCTCCCACTTGCGCCGGCGCTTCTTGACGATCATCACGTCCGGGAGGAACTCCTTGCGGTACAGTGCGAGGATAAAGGCCAGATCGATGAAGATCAAGCCGAGGATCGCCCCGAGGAACATGTTCCCGAACTCGGTGCCGGCCCAGCCGGAGACGAGCGCGAAGATGAAAAAGAACACGAGGACGACCTCGATCAGCGTCAACATGACGATCCCGATGGCCGCCGCCGTCGACTCTCTGGCCGGTTCGTAGCGGTGGATGTCGCCGTAGGTACTGCCGGATGACGACATCAGGCACCACCCTGTCCTGTGTTCGGCGATTCACCGTACTTCAGCACGTAGAAGGCGAACACGAGGCTCACCGCGATGCCGAGGAAGCTGGCGATGCCGACGTAGTGTTTCTGGATCGGCACGCCCGCGTCGTGGGCGAGGTCCTCGGGCCAGCCGCCCGCGGAACCACCGACCTCGACGGTCGGGACGCCCTCGCCGACGGCGACCGCGCCGAGCATCCCCAGCGAGGCGTGTGGTTCACACTGGTAGTTCGTGATGCCCGCGTGCTCTTCGGTGAACTCGAACTCGTAGGTGTGTCCAGCCTCGCCGACGAGTTCGCTTTCGAGCGGTGCCGGTCCGTCCGTAGCGACGACGTTGTGGTTGCCGCCCTCGCCGGTCCACTCCCAGATGACTGTCGTTCCGGGGTCGATCCAGATACCCGCCGGGCTAAAAGCGACGTTGCCACCGTTACCGCTGGCACCGACTTCCACGGTGACCTCGCTTTCGCCACGGAGGTCCTCGATGCCGCCATCAACGCCCTCGAGTTCGGTAAAATCCGGTTGTACCGTCTGGGCAGCAGCCGTTCCGCTTCCTGCGGCGACGGCTGTGGTGGCGGCGGCAGACCCTCCTGCTGTTCGAATGAAGTCCCGCCGTTTCATACACCGACAAATCAGCACGCGGCGTGCTTAAACCCACCGACTATCGGTTGGGCCGAACGGGTCGCTACGCCCCTTCAGTCGTGTGATCTCGGCTTTCTCCACTGCGGTCTCAGGTAGTCGACTCGGCGTCGGTCTCGCTGCTGGAACCCGACCGTTCACCACCGTCGATCTCGGCGGCTGGCTTCTGGCCATCGATCCCTGCCGGGCGCTCGAAGCCGCCGGTTTCGACGGCTTCGAGTCGGTTGCGGTACTGTTCGGCACGGAAGCGGTCGGAGAGCCGCGCGTTGGCCACGAGCGAGAACAAAAAGAAGCCGACGGCGAAAAATAGCCCGCCGATCACTGGCGCGACGAGACCGATATCGGTGACGATCCACGCGCCGATCAGACCGAGTCCGCCGAGTAGCTGCATCCCGGCGATGAGCTGGATCATGAGATTGCCCAGCTCGCCGGTCTGTTCGGGGACCGCCTCCGGCGACGGGAGCTGGTAGTTTTCGGGTGGCTCGGGGATCTCGTACTCCTCCATCGAACACAGCGCGACCATGGGTTCGACATCTCGAAGGGTGCCGCCCTCCCCCTCGACGGTGCCGTCGGGCAACACCGTCACGTACCCTTCATCGGAGTACACCAGCAGGCGGTCGACGCCGTCTACGGTCTCGCGTTCGATCACGCCAAAGACGTCCCGGCTGGCGATCTTGTTTTTGAGATCCTTTTCGAGCCGGTCGAGCAGCTCCGGCCCGGTGATCCACGTTTCGGCGTCGAAGGCGGCCTCCCACTCCTCAGCGCTCATCTTCGCCATGTCCGCGGGCGTGAAGTTCTCGAAGTCGTATTTCTCGTCGACCTGCTCGCGGAGTGCGTCGAGATCATCGGCCGCAGTGGAATCCGATGGCCCGCCCGGTTCGACGGCCGACTCCGCGTCGGTGTCGGCCTCGACATCGGCGTTGACACCACGATCGGCCTCGGCACCGCCATCGGTATCGGCGCGGTCGACCGCCTGATCGTCCGATGAGTCGCTCATTAGCTAGCAGATAGGTCGGAACCCATGTTAGAGTAGCGGTTTCCCGGCCAGCGGCGCCCGGTCGGGTCCTAACAGACACGAGACACAATCACCGGGATCGGTTGACAGCAGCCGGTTTTTGAAACGGTATTCAGTAACACTGCCCCCTCGTCGAAACGTCGTGGTTTTACGTCTCGGTTCGAAAAGGAAGACAATGAGCCACGACGCTACTGACGAGGGGTATTCCGAGGGCGACCTCCGGAACACGGGGATGAACCTGCGACACGACCGAGAGTGGGATTACGAACTCGAACGGATCGTCGAGGAGATCGAGGAGCGAGACGCCACCAAGGTCGGCCTCCAGTTCCCAGAGGGCCTCAAGCGCCGCGGTCCGGCGGTCGCCGACGATCTCCGCGAGGTCGTCGACGACGACATCACGATCATGCTGTCGGGACAACCCTGCTATGGGGCCTGCGATCTCGATACGTTCCTGATGCGCCGCACCGACGTCTTCGTCCACTTCGGCCACTCGCCGATGAAGGAGTCGGACAAGATCATCTACGTCCCGCTGTTCTCGAACGTCGACCCCTTCCCGATCCTCGAAGAGTCGCTGGACGAACTCGAAGACCCCGACAATGACCCCGCCGTGGGGCTGGTGACGACCGCCCAGCACATGAACCGCTTCGGCGAGATGGTCGACTGGCTCGAAGACAGAGGGTATGAAGTCCACACCCGACGCGGCGACGATCGACTCACCTACGAGGGCCAAGTGCTGGGCTGCAACTACGCCTCCGCAGATATCGACGCCGACCAAGTCCTCTATGTCGGCGGCGGCAAGTTCCACCCGATGGGGCTGGCGATGGAACACCAAGAGAAGAACGTCGTCATCGCCGACCCGGTCAACAACGTCGTCACGATCGCCGACCCCGACCAGTTCCTCAAACAGCGGTACGCCACGGTCCACAAGGCGATGGACGCCGAGAAGTGGGGCGTCATCTTCTGTACCAAGATCGGCCAAGGTCGTTGGGAGGTCGCCGAGGAGATCCTCAACAACAACGAGAACGCCTACCTGATCACGATGGACGAGGTCACCCCCGACCGGCTGCTGAACTTCGATATGGACGCCTTCGTTAACACCGGCTGTCCGCGGATCACGACCGACGACGGGCCGCGGTTCGACAAGCCGATGGTGACCCCCGGCGAGTACGAGATCGCCGTGGGCAACAAGCCGCTCGAAGATCTGGAGTTCGACACCTTCCACGGGACGTGGTAGGCCGACAAGCGGCGGTGGCGACTGACAACAAAAAGCGGATGTTTTAGACCGTCGACGGCCAACAGTCGGTAATGGTCGAAGACGTGACGATCGCGACGCTCGCGGCACTGTCGGTGACCGCGAGTTTTCCCTTCTTCCTTTATGGGGCGTGGATCATGATCGACGCTGAAACGGTGACGTGGGACGTGCTCACCCACCACCTGAAGTTCATTTCCGTGGGGCTAACGCTGACGACAGTGCCGATGGTCACATGGATGATTCCACGGCTGTTCGACCAATTGGGAGGCCTGTCGGCGCTGCATGCGTTCCTCGGGCTGCAGGCCTACGCGCTGTTGCTGGCCGGACTGACCGGGATCGTCCGGATCTTTCAGGCCAAGCGGAACGCCGACCTCTACAAGAATCCGGACCAAGACGTCGACCTCGACGATCTCCACGAGAACATGAGTGCGTGGCGGGGACGACTCCGGATCGGCGTCTTCGGCTACACGCTGTTTTGGATCGCCGCGTGGCTGGTCGGGATCTATCGGTACGTCCTGCGGTACTTCTTATAAGGGGAGTGCCACCGACATGTCAGTAGTTGGCGGCTATTTATAAGCGCCTCTCAGTCCCAAGGCTCGTCGGAGGCGAGGTCGACCGCGTTGTCGACTTTCGACGAGGGACAGATGTCTTCGAGCAGGCACTCGGAACAGTCCGGGTTGATCGCCGTGCAGGTCTCCCGGCCGTGGGTAATCATGAGGTGGGTGTACCACTGCCAGTCTTCCTCGGGGACAATCGGCATGAGATCCTGTTCGATGGCTTCGGGTCGCTGTTCCTCTGTAATTCCGAGCCGTCGGGAGATGCGCTGGACGTGGGTGTCGACGACGATGCCCTCGACGATCTCGTGGCCATGCTGGAGGACGACGTTAGCCGTTTTGCGGCCGACACCCATGAGATCGGTGAGTTCGTCCATCGTATCCGGCACTTCGTTGTCGTGTTTTTCGATGATGTCCGCACAGGCCGAGCGGATGTATTTGGCCTTGTTGTTGTAGTAGGTGATCGACGAGATGTCCTCGGCGAGTATCTCCTGGTCGACAGCCGCGTACGCTTCGGCTCCATCGTACTTGTCGAACAGCTCCGCGGTGACCTTGTTGACCCGCTCGTCGGTACATTGGGCCGACAGCATCACCGCAATCAGGAGTTCCAAGCGGCTCGAAAAGTTCAGCGAGATCGTCGTATCGGGGTAGGCGTCGTGGAGCCGATCGATTACTTCGAGTGTCTGGTCGTGTCGACTGTCGAGTCGTGTGCCCATACAGCACTGTTGACGGGTAGCCTGTTGAGTGGTTCGGAGTCGTCGACAGGTCGCCTCGAACAGTGTTTATAAAATCTGGGTCCGTAGCCAGTGTATGGGGTTGTTTTCGCGGTCGGCGCTGCAGGCGCGGAAACGCGCGCTCGTCAAGACAGCTTGTTATCGACTGGTTATGATCCTCGTCACCGTCGCCGTCGCATGGGTTTTTCTTGGAGATATCGGAAACGCACTCAACATCGGGATCGTTGCCAACGTCGTCAAAACGGGGACCTACTATCTTTACGAACGGTTGTGGGATCACATTGCGTGGGGACTTTCACAGCCGAACTGAGTGCTGTCGCTTTCGGCGAATCAAAGACGGAAATCGAGGCCAGCGGGCGTTAGGCGAAGGCTAACGAGCTACCGATTTCCTCGTCGGCCTCGACCTGGATCTTCTCCCAGGCGTCGACGAAGTCCTGGCGGTAGACCTCGGTGCGGTCGTCACGGATGGCAAACATCCCGGCCTCCGTACAGACAGCCTTGATGTCGGCACCGGAGGCCTCAGTGGCGAGTTCGGCGAGTTCGTGGAAGTCGACATCGTCGGAGACGTTCATGTTGCGGGTGTGGATCTGGAAGATGATCTCCCGACCGTCGGCCTCGGGCTTCGGCACCTCGATGAGGCGGTCGAAGCGACCGGGTCGCAGGATGGCGGGATCGAGCATATCGAAGCGGTTAGTTGCTGCGATGAGGCGGATATCTCCCCGCTCGTCGAAGCCGTCCATCTCCGAGAGTAGCTGCATCATCGTCCGCTGGACCTCGGCATCGCCCGAGGTCTTGGAGTCGGTCCGTTTCGAGGCGATGGCGTCGATCTCGTCGATGAAGATCACGGCGGGCTCGTTCTCGCGGGCGACCTCGAAGAGGTCACGGACGAGTTTGGCCCCTTCGCCGATGAACTTGTGGACGAGCTCGGAGCCAGCCATCTTGATAAAGGAGGCGTTGGTCTGGTTGGCGACTGCCTTGGCGAGCATCGTCTTGCCGGTCCCCGGCGGGCCGTACAGCAGGACACCCGACGGTGGATTGATGCCGACTTCGGTGAACATCTCCGGCCGGTCAAGCGGCATCTCGACGGTCTCTCTGACCTCTTGGAGCTGGTCGGCGAGGCCGCCGATGTCCTCGTAGGTCACATCGGGGCTGTGGTCGACCTGCATCACGCGAGCGCGCACGTCAGTCTCATTGTCGAGCCGCTTGACGATCGACAGCGAGTTGTTGACCGCGACGCGGGCGTCGGGTTCAAGCTCCTTGCGCATCTCGGGAGTGACCTCAGTAAGGGCCTCCTGGTTGTTGCCGTGCTGTTTGATAATCACGCCCTCGTCGGAAAGCTCCTGAACGGTGGCAACGAACAGCGGTGACTGCTTGAGCTTCTTGTTTTCGTGAGTCAGCCGCTCCAACTTCTGTTTGTACTTGTTGTTCTCCGCGTTGGCGTCGAGCAGTTTGTCCCGCATCTCCTCGTTTTGGGACTCGATGACGCCTAAGCGATCCTGCAGCGCCTCGATTTTGTCTTGTCGGGACGCCGTCTCCTCGTAGGGTAGTTCGACGTCGTCCACGGTGTCAGTCATCGGCAACACTAGGACGGTGATTAATAAGAGGTTTCGGGTCGGGGTGCTCCTCGCCGCTCATGATACCACACCCACACCATGCCTAAAGGTAATAGCAACTAATAGCAAGTATTATCATACAGCATTCGAGACTAGCCGGTATCCATGAGCGCGCCAGAAGCTGTTTCGGCCGACGAATCAGGCGACCGATGGGCTGCGGTCCGTGATCTCCCGCCGAGTGCGAAACTCGTCGCCAAGGTTCTTGAGTACAACGACACGCTCACCCAGAGCGAGCTCGCCGAAGAGACGCTGTTGCCGCCGCGGACAGTTCGGTACGCATTGAGCAGACTCGAAGACGCCGACGTGGTCGACTCCCGTTTTTCTTTCTCCGACGCCCGGAAGCGGCTCTACAGTCTCAATATCTAAGAGGGAGGTTCTGCGGCGATCGATGTCGACGACTCGACTGGTTGTTCGGTAGACGGTCTTTACGTTTATACCTACAGCCGTGCACACCGCGTTAGCTTCGCCCGGCGAGCCACGGAACCGATATACCACACGAGGAACAACAGACGGGCAATGACACGGGTGATACACACCGGCGACACCCATATCGGCTACCAACAGTACCACTCCGCCGAGCGTCGACAGGATTTTCTGGATGCCTTCGAGCAGGTAATCGATGACGCCATCGAGATGGACGTGGCAGCGGTCATCCACGCCGGGGACCTGTTCCACGACCGACGGCCCGAACTTCCAGATCTCCTTGGGACGCTCAACGCGCTCCGCCGACTCGCGGCCGCCGACATCCCGTTTCTCGCGGTCGTCGGCAACCACGAGTCGACACGTGGCGGCCAGTGGCTCGACCTTTTCGAACGGCTGGATCTCGCGACCCGACTCGGCTCCGAACCGGTGATAGTCGGCTCGGCGGCGATCTACGGACTCGATCACGTGCCGGTCTCTCGACGCGACGACCTCGACTACGCGTTCGCATCGCCGGCTGACGAGGCTACCCAATCGGTCCTCGTTAGTCACGGCCTCTTTACCCCGTTTGCCCACGCCAACTGGGAGACCGAAACCGTCCTCGAGGAGTCGACCGTCGACTTCGATGCCGTCCTGTTGGGGGACAACCACGAAGCAGGCATCGAACAGGTCGACGAGACATGGGTAACGTACTGCGGGTCGACCGAGCGTGCGAGCGCGAGCGAACGCGACGGTCGCGGCTACAACGTCGTCGACTTCGGCGATGAGGAGGGGCCAGCGGGCGTCGACATCCGCCAGCGGTCCGTGAAGACGCGACCCTTCGTCTTCGTGAGCGTCGACCTCGCCGAGGGCGAAGGCAGCAGTCGCGTCCGCGAGCAGGTCCGACAGTACGATCTCGACGATGCAGTAGTCAGCGTCGAAATCCTCGGCGACGGCGAGCCCGTTACCCCTGCGAGCATCGAAGAGTTCGCCCTCGACCGCGGGGCGCTGGTAGCCCGCGTCACCGACCGCCGGGAGATCGAAACCGAAGCCGAACTCTCGGTGAGTTTCGCCGATCCCGACGCCGCCGTCGACGAGAAGATCCGTGACCTGGAGCTTTCGGAGACTGCCCTCGACATCGACGAGACGGTTCGAGCCAGCAAGCTCGCCGACAGTAACGTCCGTGAGGAGATCTCCCAGCTCGTCGAAGACGGAGTGGTATCCGAGCCTACTGATCCGGTCGACGGCACCGGTAGTGACGACCTAACGGGGACGGAAGCCGAAACCGTCGGTGACGAACCCGCAGACGAGCCCACGAACGAACCTGCGACCGACGGTCAGCTCTCCCTGGAGGATCTCCAATGAGGTTCAGCCGGCTTCGACTCTCGAATTTCAAGCCCTACGGCGACGTCGACGTCCGGTTCCGCGATGGTGTCACGGTGATACACGGACTCAACGGCAGCGGCAAGTCCTCGCTGTTGGAGGCGGCTTTCTTTGCCCTCTACGGGTCGAAAGCCCTCTCGGGAACGCTCGGCGATATCATCCGAAACGGCGAGGACGAGGCCTCGATCGAGCTGTGGTTCACCCATGAGGGCGTCGACTACACGATCGAACGCCAGCTCCGCCGAAGCGGCGATCGGGTTTCGACGAGCAAATGCGTTCTGGAAGGCGACGACAGCAGCGGCGAGCCGGTCTCGCGGGATGGCGCACGTGCCGTTCGGATCTTCGTTACCGACCTGCTACGGATGGACGCCGAGGCGTTCGTCAACTGCGCCTACGTCCGGCAGGGCGAGGTGAATAAGCTCATTAACGCCACCCCCCAGCAGCGTCAAGACATGATCGACGACTTGCTGCAGTTGGGAATGCTCGAAACCTATCGCGATCGGGCCGGAGAGGCCCGTCTCGGCGTCGACGACGTGCTGAAAGACGCCCGGGGGTCGCTCAAACAGGTCGACTCCCAGATCGAGACCAAGGAGTCCCAGAACCTCCAGGCGAAGCTCAACAGCCTCGAAAGCGATCTCGGCGGTGTCGAAGGGGAGATCGACCACTTCGAGGGCCAGCAGAGCGAGGCCGAGTCGACGCTCGAAGACGCCGAATCGACGCTCGCGGAGTACGAGGACAATCGGGCCGAGATCGAGGCACTCGAAGCCGAGATCGAGGCGCTCGAAACCGACATCAGCGACACTGCCTCGACGAGAGACGAACTCGGCGACGAGCAGCGGACTGCCCGGGACAAACGCGAGGAGCTGGAAGCCGATCTCGCCGACCGGCTCGCGGAGATTGAACTCTCCGAGGCCACTGCCGAGGCGATCACCGACCGAAAATCGACCCTGGCCGACCGACAGGAGGAGCTCGCCGAGGACATCAGCGATCTCCGAGTGAAAGCCACCGGCTTCGAGAACCAGGCCGACAACCTCGAAACGACAGCTGACGAGCTGGAGACCGTAGCCGACGAGGCCGAATCAGCCGCCAAAGAGGCCGATACAGCAGCCGACGAGGCCGAATCAGCCGCCAAAGAGGCCGAATCCAAGCGAGAGTCACTGGCCGACGAGCAGTCGGCGCTCCGCGCCGAATTCGAGGACACACCGGTCGCCGTCGGCGAGGCAACAGTCCACCGCGAGCAGCTCCAGAAGCGCCGCCAGAAGCTCGGCGAACGGGAAGCCGAAACCAAAGCGACATTGAGCAGCGTCCGCGAGTCGGTCGCCGAGGCCGAGGAGCTGCTGGCCGAAGGAAACTGTCCGACCTGTGGCCAGCCGGTCGACGACGCGCCACACGTTACCGACATCGACGAGCAGCGCGACCGGATCGCGACGCTCGAATCCGAACTCGAAGCGATTCGCGAGAAACGCAGGGAGGTGGACGACGACATCGCGGCCGCAACCGAACTCATGGAGGCCGAATCGAAGCTCTCGAAGCTTGATGCCGAACGCGAGCGGCTCGTCGACCGGGTCGAAACCCGCCACGAGACGGCCATCAAAAAACGTGAGGCGGCCGAACAGCAGCGCGACGCAGCCGAAACGAAACGCGAGGAGGCAGCCGAACGGCGCGACGCAGCCGAAACCAAACGCGAGGAGGCCGCCGACACCCGTGAGGAGATCGAGCGCCTGACCCAACGGCGAGCCGAGCTCACCGAGGGGCTCGATCGACTCGAAGCAGTCGACGAGCTCCGGAGCGAAATCGATGAGCTCACCGCGAGGATCGATCGCCTTGCCGACAAACGCGAGTCGCTGGCCGAGCGCAACGCCGACCGCCGCGAGTGGCTGGCCGACAAGCGCACACAGTGCGACGAGCTACGGGAGGCGTTCGACCAATCGGCCGTCGAAGCGGCCCGCAAGCGGACGGCCAACGCCGAGGACTACCTCGAACGGGTCGGCAAGAAACTGGACGAACTCCGCGAGCAGCGCGACGAGCTCCAGAACGCCATCGGCGGCGTCAGAGCCGACATCGAACAGCTCGAAACCCTCCGGGAGGAACGCGACGAGATCGCCACCCGCGTCGACCGGCTCGAAGCGCTTCACGAGGAAACCGAGAGCCTCGAAGCGATGTACGGTGAACTCCGAACCGAGCTCCGGCGACAGAACGTCGAGAGCCTCGAACGGATGCTCAACGAGACGTTCGAGCTCGTCTACGGCAACGACGCCTACTCACACATCGAACTCGACGGCCAGTACGAACTCACTGTCTACCAGAAGGACGACCAACCGCTGGAGCCCGAACAGCTCTCCGGCGGCGAGCGCGCGCTGTTCAATCTGAGCCTCCGGTGTGCGATCTACCGATTGCTGGCCGAGGGGATCGATGGGGCGGCACCGACGCCGCCGCTCATCCTCGACGAGCCGACCGTCTTCCTGGATTCGGGCCACGTTGGCCGACTCGTCGACCTCGTCGACGAGATGCGCGGCTTCGGCGTCCGGCAGATCCTCATCGTCAGCCACGACGACGAACTCGTCGGGGCGGCCGACGACCTGCTCACAGTCGAAAAGAACCCCACGACCAACCAATCGACAGTGAACCGTACCGACGACGCCGATCTCGCCGTCCTCGGGCAGGTAGGCGACGACTAACTCCCCGTCCGGAGTTGGTCGAGGGCGGTCGCTGCCAGCTCAGTTGCATCGTAGCCGCGCTCGCCGTACTTGGTCGCCTCCTCGACCAGCCCGGCGGCCCGAAACTCCGCGAGGAGACCATGGAGGTCGCTTTCACAGAGGTCGTAGCCCTCGAGCAGTTCGATCGTCGAGCAGGGCCCGCGGTCGACCAACTCGACGAGCAGCCCCAGCGAGCGGTCGTTATGGGTCGCCGTGAGTAGTCGCCGCACCGGGGCGTCGATGGCTGCTGCCGCAGTCTCCAGCGGTGACTCCCCGTCGACTGCCTCGAGTTGGTCGTTATCGAGATACTGCTCGGTTCCCGTCTCGGGGTCCCGGACGAGGCTCGTATCACTCGACTGTTTGATGAGGAGATAGCGGGTCCCGTCGGCAGCTGACACGGTTCGCATTCGGGTCGACGGAGGGATTCAACAGAGTTAGCGATTGTGTCCTGACTCGGTCGGTTCCGATTCCGGTGGCAGGTTCCCATCAGCCGCTGTCTCGGACCCGGGCGCTGAGTCCGCATCGGCCGCCACCTCGGAGTCGGCCTCGTGGTCGTAGATGTACGATCGGTAGTACTGTCGGAGGCGAAACAGCGTTAGAGAGCCAATAACGAACAGCCCACCGCCGAGCTGGAGCATATCGCGGAAGACGACAAGTAAGAAACCGACGCTGATCAGCAGAACCCCGAGGTTGGCCAGCAGCACACAGACCGCGAACGTGTTGAGGAGGTCGGAGTCGACCTCCGAGAGGTCGCCCGAGAGTTCCTCGACGGTCGGCTCATCGGGCTCGTAGTCCGAAGCCTGTGTAGGCCCGGAGACGAGGTCTGACTCCTCGGGGTCGCCGAACGGGTGTTCGAGATCTCCCCACCGGTTGAGGAGGCTGTCGTCCTCGTCATCAGCTGAATCGGTGGGCACAGTCAGTACTGGACGACTGGGTCCAAAAGAATTCGCGTTTCGAGGTGGCCCCTACAAAGAGAGCCAAACACGTAATGTCGACTCCAGTTCAGGCGAGATCTGTAAGCCTCACAGCCTGGGTGGTTTCGACCCATGCAAGCGGGTTTTCCGCATCGTAAAACACCACACCCCCATCGACTTCATACGATTCGACGGTCGCGACTCCGTCTGGTTCGGATGCGTCCGCACGATCCCACTGCGTATCGTCTACGTGGGTGGACATACTCAGTACATGGTAACGTTTGACACAGTATATACCTTGTTGTTGGGTTGATCGTTGCCACACCCGATGGCAGCTAGCTGGCGGTGGGAGAAAGCCCGGTCTTTTTGTTAAGACGGCCTAAGGAGTCGCTATGACACAGTCGGATCTATCGACCTTCTCTTCTCCCGACACCGAATCGGAGGCCGCCGAGCCCGATGCCGCCGAAGCCGCCGCTGTCGTTGCAGGCAACGGTGGGGGGCGAGTCAGCGAAGTCGTCGACATCGACGAGGCGCGGTTCCCCGACTCGACGGGGACGGTCGAGCTGATGGTGACACAGGTCGACTACACGATCAAAGGCAGCGGCCGCGAGGAACACCCCGTGATTCACGTTTTCGGCCGCCGCGAAGACGGCAGCCACGAACACGTCCGGGTGCTCGGCTTCGAGCCCTATTTTTACGTGCCGACCGACTCGCTGGATGCTCCGCCCGAAGAGGAGCATGACGCGCTCGTCGACAGCCGCGAAACAGATCCGGAGGGCGAACCGTTCGAAAGTATTCGCGGGGAAAAACTGACCAAGATCATCGGCCGCACGCCGCGAGACGTCGGACGGATTCGCGACGAGTTCGACCACTACGAGGCCGACATCCTGTTTCCCAACCGCTTTCTCATCGACAAGGGGATTAACAGCGGCGTCGAAGTCTCCGAGCGCCGCCTCGACGACAACTCGATTCAGGTTCCCCACAACGAGGTCGTTCCCGCCGAGGTCGACAGCGAGCTTCGGGTGAATATCTTCGATATCGAGGTCAACGACAGAAACGGCTTTCCAGAAGACGGCGAGGAGCCGATCGTCTGTCTCACCAGCTACGATTCGTTCGACGACGAGTACATCGTCTGGATCTGGGAGGCCGAGAAGGGCGACGGCGAGATTCCCGACGCACTCCCCAACTACGAGCCCTACCGCGATGAGATCGCCGTCGACGTCCGAGCCTACGCCTCCGAGGCGGCGATGCTGGAGGCCTTTATTAGCTATCTCGAGACTACCGACCCGGACATCCTCACTGGCTGGAACTTCGAGGACTTCGATGCGCCGTACTTCCTCGACCGGCTGGAAGAAGTCGACACACGGCAGGATGTCGATGAAGACCTCTCGATTGACCGGCTCTCTCGCGTTAACGAAGTATGGCGATCGGGGTGGGGTGGTCCCGATATCAAAGGGCGAGTCGTCTTTGATCTGCTGTACGGCTACAAGCGCACGCAGTTCACCGAACTCGACTCCTATCGGCTCGATGCGGTCGGCGAGACCGAACTCGGTGTCGGTAAGGAACGGTATTCGGGCGACATCGGTGATCTGTGGGAGAACGATCCCACGCGCCTCCTGGAGTACAACCTTCGGGATGTGGAGCTCTGTGTGGAGATCGACCGCAAGCAGAACCTGATCGCCTTCTGGGACGAAGTCCGCAAGTTCGTCGGCTGTAAGCTCGAAGACGCACCCACACCCGGCGACGCGGTCGACCAGTACGTCCTCCACAAGGCCTATGGCAAGTTCGCGCTCCCAACCAAGGGCAAACAGGAATCCGAGGATTTCGAGGGGGGTGCTGTGTTCGACCCCATCACGGGCGTCAAGGAGAACGTCACCGTGCTCGACCTCAAAAGCCTGTATCCGATGTGTATGGTGACGATCAACGCCGGCCCCGAGACGAAGGTCGACGAGGAGTTCGAGGGCGAGACCTACCACGCGCCCAATGGGAGTCGGTTCCGCAAGGAGCCCGACGGCATCATGCGGGAGATGGTCGACGAGCTGTTGACCGAGCGGGAGAACAAGAAGGAACTCCGCAACGAACACGACCCCGACAGCCAGCCGTATGCGATCTACGACCGCCAGCAGGCGGCTGTCAAGGTGATCATGAACTGCTTTACGCCGGATACGGAGGTCATGACACCCGGGGGCGTTCGTGATATTACCAATCTCGAGATCGGCGACGAGGTCTACTCGCTCGCTCCGGAGACGATGGAGCTAGAGGTCAAACCTGTCACCGAGACCCACGCCTACCCCGACTACCGTGGCGAGTTGGTCGACATCCAGACGACAAAGACGGATTTCCGGGTGACGCCGAACCACCGGATGCTCGTTCGGAAGAACGACAAAAACGGGATCACCGAAGACGAGTACGGCTTCGTCGAGGCCGGGGACTTGGAGGCGTACTGTAACTACGAACTCCCGCACGACTGGACGTACGAGGGCGACGAACGGGTCGAAACGGTCGACCTGACTGCGGTCGACGCGGTCGACGACTACGAAGTGTGGGTCAGCCCTTCGGTTCACGGCCATACGTTCACGACCGAACTCGGCTTCGAGCCGCGGCGCGTTCCGAAGGCCGACATCGGCGAGACTGGCTACGTCTTCTCCGCCGAAGAGTTCGAGGCCAACCGCAAATACATCGAGTCGGTCTGTGAGACGAGCTACGTTCACCTCGAACCGAACCGCAAGTGGATTCCGCGAACCTACGACGGCGACGACTTCCTCGAATTCCTCGCGTGGTACATCACCGAAGGCAACACATACACATCGACAGACAAACAGTTCGGCGAGCAGTTCCGGGGATCGTCGACGACAGTGAAAGTCGCTCAAAATGCAGTTACTGACGGTGGGGCTGCTGTCGAGAACCACCATGCGAACATCGGGAGCCTGCTCAACCGAATGGGCCTCGATTACTACACAGATGACCGGTCTTATCAGTTCACCTCGCGGCTGTTCGGTCGACTCCTTGAGAAACTGTGCGGCGAGGACAGTTTCACGAAACGGATTCCCGACATCGTCTTCGAAGCGAGCCGCGAGCAGAAAGAGCGGTTCCTCTCGGTGTTGGTCGACGGTGATGGCGACCGACAGCCCGGATCGTGGCGATACACGACATCGAGCGACCAACTCCGGGACGACGTGCTTCGGCTCTGTACCCATCTCGGGATCACCGCCAGCTACAACCGCGACAGCGGCTCGTGGAGAATCTACGTCACTGAGGACGCCAAGAACACCGTTCGGATGCATCGAAGCGGGTCGACCAGCAATGCTGAAGACGGTGTCTACTGTGTCACCGTCGAAGACAATCACACCCTGCTGGCGGGCCGGAACGGCAAGTTCCAGTTCGTCGGCCAATCACTGTACGGCGTGACTGGATGGGATCGGTTCCGACTCTACGACAAAGAGGGGGCGGCGGCAGTCACTGCGACCGGCCGAGAGGTCATCGACTTCACCGCGACCGCGGCCAACGAACTCGATTACGAAATCGCATACGGAGATACCGACTCCATTATGTTAGAGCTTGGAAGCTCTGTAAAAAAGTCGGACGCCATCGACCAATCCTTCGAGATCGAGGACTACATCAACAGCCGGTACGACGACTTCGCCAGCGAAGAACTCCACGCCGACACCCACCGGTTCCAGATCGAGTTCGAGAAGCTCTACCGGCGGTTCTTCCAGGCCGGTCGGAAAAAGCGGTACGCGGGCCACATCATCTGGAAAGAGGGCAAGGACGTCGACGATATCGATATCACCGGCTTCGAGTACAAACGTTCGGACATCGCGCCCATTACCAAGCGCGTCCAGAAGGACGTCATCGAGACCATCGTCACCGGCGACGACGTCGACGAGGACATCGAGGCCGTCCGGGAGTACCTCACCACGGTGATCGAGGAGTTCCTCAACGACGAACGGAGCGTCGAGGAGATCGGGATTCCAGGAGGTATCGGCAAACGACTCGATGCCTACGAGACACCCACAGCGCAGGTTCGCGGCGCACAGTACGCCAACCTCATGCTCGGGACGAATTTCGACCGCGGCTCGAAACCCAAACGGCTCTATCTCGAAAACGTCCACCCCTCGTTCTTCCGGCGCATGGAAGACGAGGAGGGGCTGGATCCACAGCGCGACCCCCTCTACGGTGAGTTCAAGCGAGACCCCGACGTGATCTGCTTCGAGTACGCCGACCAACTCCCCGCGGAGTTCGAGGTCGACCTCGAGAAGATGCTGGAAAAAACCCTCAAAGGACCGATCTCACGGGTGATCGAGGCGCTTGGGATGTCGTGGGAGGAAATCAAAACCGGCCAGACACAGACCGGTCTCGAACAGTACTGGTGAGGAAACCATCACGAAACGGCAGTCTTTTTCGAATTGGGAAGTTTTCTTTTCTCATCTGCAGATTTGAAGGGGTGAATGCGTAACCATTATGGGCGTTACATCCCACTATCCTCATACGAGGCAACGAATCAACAATGGCAACACTTGCAATCAATAATTTACACGCAGCAGTCGCAGAAG
>Ga0102939_1000278_pt1 | contig 18730 bp, 20 predicted proteins | sample SalPon2_B_H2O_MG_FD_78214 | JGI IMG/M metagenome (GOLD analysis project Ga0102939, IMG submission 78214) | Salt pond water microbial communities from South San Francisco under conditions of wetland restoration - Salt Pond MetaG R2_B_H2O_MG | ecosystem: Environmental > Aquatic > Non-marine Saline... | reverse complement strand
TATGTTTAAACCTCGCTATAGGCCTCCAGCTTGGAGGCATAGTCAAAATAAATTTTGTCTAGTCCAACGACATACCTTTGTCTAGTCGCTGAACTCAATCACCAGATGCCTTCTCCACAAGAGTAGGCTTGTCCCGACCGAGAAAAACTCTATCGGGTAAACAATGAAAGGGTGGAAAGCTTTATAAATAGAATAATGTTTAGCGTAAAAGGTCTACTTCATCTAGTGCTTCTTCCATTCTGCGGCTGATTTCTTCAGTTTCTCCTTCTGCTGCCATTGCTGGAGCACAGATTTGAACATTAGGTTCTAGAGTTTGAGAATCTGGATGATAGCTTGCAGTCACATAATGCGAATCTGGATGTTCATTTACTGGGTCTGAATTACACCATATATTGAGAAATATTCCCTCTTCCTCTAATTGATCTATTGCTTCCTGTGCTGATCCTCCATAGGATTTCTGTTTATCTATATCAGCATGCGGTTCAAATCCTGCTTCCTCAAGGGCTTCAATTCCTGTTTGAACAACAGGAGCATGATCTTGAATTCCTTCTACCTTTGCTCTCAAATTAATTTCAGCATTTTCACTCATTTCCATAGCGTATGCTAAATTTTGTGGATCTTCGAAACCAGTACATGGCTCTATACCCATTGAAAGCTTTGAGTTAGCAAATGTTCGATAGAATGCGTCTTCAGCAGGATTACCGTGTCCCATTACCGTTACTTTATGTGATGTTGGATAATCGACATCGCTTTCAATTTTTTCATTCCTATATCCCATCAGTTCATCTACTATTTCGGATTTTTCTCTAGTAACATTGAGATCCAAAGCTCTAGATTGCCCACTCATGTTAATGACTAATACATAACAACTTTTAAATTTATATGTGTTTGAGGCCTAAGAATTCATCACAGATGGCTATTATGTTCGGAGAAAAAAACATAAATTGGCTACAATATATACTAAATTACTATCAGCCCTTTACATTCACTATTGGTTTCATCTGAACTACTTTCTCTCCTATTCCCAACTCATCTGAGACTTTGATGACTTCGTCTATGTCTTTGTAGCTTCCTGGTGCTTCTTCTTCGATGGTTTCTCCTGATGCGGCTTTGACGAATATTTGGTCTCTTTTGAGTTCTCTTTGTACATCGCTGGCTCGGTAGTCTTTCTTGCTCTGGGTGCGTGATTTGAGTCTTCCTGCTCCGTGTGCTGTGCTGCCAAAGGAGAGTTCCAGGGAGTTTTGTCCTCCTGATAGGATGTAGCTGCTGGTTCCCATGCTTCCTGGTATTAGTACTGGTTGTCCTGCGTCTTTGTATGCTTCTGGTACTTCTGGTCTTCCACTTGGCATTGCCCTTGTTGCTCCTTTTCTGTGGACAAGTAGTTCTTTTTCTTCTCCGTCGACTTCGTGTTTTTCTTCTTTGGCGATGTTATGGCAGACATCGTAGACTAGTTCTGTCTCTGTGTCGCCGAATAGTGTGTCTAGGCTTTCTCTTACTGCTTGTGTTATTCCTTGGCGGTTCGCCCAGGCGAAGTTGGCGGCTGCGAACATTGCGTGTTTGTAGTCTTGAGCTAGTTCATCGCCGAGAGGTGCGTAAATCAGTTCTTTTTCTGGCAAGCTTTCTACTATTTCTGGGTAGTTTTTCTCGAACTTTCTAAGGTATTCTGTACAAGTTTGGTGTCCAAGCCCTCTGCTCCCCGAGTGAATCATTACAAGAATTTGTTCTTCTTCCAGTCCATATGCTTTTGCTTTCTCTTCGTTGAACATATTTTCTACTCTTTGTACTTCTAGGAAGTGGTTTCCACTACCGAGACTTCCTACTTGTTTGATTCCTCTTTTTTTGGCTTCGTTAGGTACTTTGTTTGGGTCGCATTGTAGTCGGCCGTTTTCTTCGCAGTGTTTCAAGTCTTCTTCTGTTGCATGGTTGTTTTCTAGCATCCATTCCATGCCTTTTTCTAGTATTTCATCTAAGTCATCTTCATCGACATCGATGTAGCCTCCTTTTCCTAGTCCGCATGGCACTTTATTATAGAGAATATTCGCAAGCTGTTGTTCCTTCCCTCTTATTTCTTCGTATGTTAGGTCTGTTTTTAGGACTCTTACGCCGCAGTTTATGTCGTATCCTATTCCTCCTGGGCTTATTACTCCTTTTTCTTTGTTTACTGCTGCTACTCCGCCTATGGGGAAGCCGTATCCTTGGTGTCCGTCTGGCATGACGATTGAGTGTTTTTCCAGTCCTGGCAAGGTAGCCATGTTTTTTACTTGTCGTAAAGTGTCGTCTTTTCGGATTTCTTCCAAGAGTTTTTCGTTGGCGTAGATTCTGCCCGGTTTGTTCATTTCTCCGGTTTGCGGTATTTCGTAGATGTTTTCGGAGACTTTTTCGAGTTCCATGTAGTAATGTTTTTGGGCAAAGAATTTAGATGTCGAGGACTGCTTCGAGTATCCATTTGCCGTCTTCGTAAGTCGCCTTCATTTCGTTGTATGTTGGTGCTTTGATATCTGTCAGCTTCATTCCAGGTGTTATTGGCTCTGTTATAATGTCTGCTTTTATTTTATAGCTGTGTTGTTTTTCTTCTATGTTTAGGTTTTCTGTGTGGCTGACTGCTACTCCTTCTGTGTCTTGGAGGAATATTAGTTTGTCTAGGTAGTCGAAGAGTAGTGCTTCTGTGTTTTCAGATTGTATTTTTATGTTGTGTTTTACTTTGCCTTTGTCGGCTTTAGTTATTTCGGAGAATGCTTTTGTGGCTTCTTTGAAGGCTTCTTCCAAAGATTGTCCTGTTGCCCGGAATTTTTCGTCTGCTGTGTGTTCAAGTATTTCGTAGCCCATGTTTTTTACTTCTCCAAAGCTCTTTCTAGTGCTTTCTTAACTAATTTTTCTTGTTCTTTGATTCCCATATCAGTGTTGTCGATTACGATGTCGAAGATGGATGTGTTATTCATATTGATTCCGTAGTATTTTTTGTATCTTTGTTCATTGTCTTTGTCTCTTTTTCTAATTGTTTCTTTGATTTTTTCCAGGTTTTTGGCGCCTTCTTCGTTTTCCCGGTGTTCCAAGTCTTCCATTACTCTCTTGGATCTTTCCTCTAAATCAGCGGTAATATAGATTTTAATGTCGGCATAATCTCCTAGTGCCCAAGCTGCTATTCTTGATTCGATGACGCAGTCCTCATTTAATCCTTTTTCCAGTGTTCTACGATCGACTTCAAGATCTGTTTCTTTGTCAGCTTGTTCCGAGAGTTGTTCTACTGTTAATCCTTTTTCCTTTGCCAGGTTTCTGAAGAAGTCTCCTGCTGAGTAATAGTTTATATCCAGGTAATTTGCTACGAATTTACCTAAAGTACCTTTACCTGCTCCTGAAGGCCCGCAAATTGCGATGACTGTGTCGGAGTTTTTTTCTCTGTTTCTGTCGAATTCCTGTATTTTTTGTTTGGTGTTTGACATATTTAGGGTTTCTTCTTGCTTATTTTTTATATTGTTTGAAATGGTTGTTTCGGTTATCTCAGAGTTGAGTTTCTGCGAATTTTTAAATTGACATAGAGTTGATGAAGTATTATGTCAGGTTCGAATAGTGATAATGTTTTGGGAACTGGAGTTGATGAGATTTTAAGGGAATTGGATGATGCCGGTAAGGCTTCTGTTTCAAGTTTAGCAAGTGAAACCGGTTTTGAGAAGGAGAAGGTTAAGGAGTGGGGTAAGGCGTTGGAGAAGAGTGGGCTTGTGAAGGTGAAGTATTCTGGTATTAAGGGCATGGTTTTGGTTTATGACTCTGATAAGGATTATAAGCAGGTTTCTGAGAAAGAGGATTTAGATTTGGATGAATCTGATTTAGAGGATGAAAATAATGATGGAGAGGGATCTGAGAGTGAAGACGAAAAAGATGATTTAAATTTGAAGGAACAGGTTTCTGTGGCTGAAACCGTTCACAGAGAGGATTTAGATGTAGAGAGCGATAAAGAAGATGAAGATGATGAGGATGATAGACAGAAAGTTGATTTAGACGGGGGTAGAGCTGAGTTGGATGTCTCCGGTTCTGCGGGCGGTGGTGTTAAGGATGATGTTGTAGAGGGAAGTGAGGTTTCTGAGAGTAATGTGGTTGAGATTAATGAATCTGAGATAGATGAGGTCAACCTTGGAACTTCAAAGAATGGAGAGGATGAGGAGGAACTAGACGAAATCGAGGAACCTTCTGAAGAGTATTTGGAGGAAGATTTAGAGAGGCTTGAAGAGATTGAGGACAAAGCTGAGGACAAAAACAAAGAAGATGAGGAAGTTGTATTAGGCGACAATATAGAAGAAGATGTGAGCGAGGAAGAAATAGTTGACTCCGAAGAACTTTCTGAGGAGGAAGTTATTCTACCTAATTCTGAAGAGACAGAAGGCAACGACTTCACTGAAGATGTTGAAGAAACTTTAGAAAAAATTAAAACCCTAAATAACTCAGTTGGAGATGTTGAGAAAGATGAGGATGTCTACAACGAATTAGAGGTAGAATTAAATATTCTTAAGGATTTAATTGAAGATGAAGAACTTTCTGATGAGTTAAATGAGGAAGTAGTAGATTGTATGGATGAGGCAGAAGCCAATCTCCAAAAGGTAAAAGATGATAAAGGCATAATCTCTCGTGTAAAATCAATGCTGGGGTTCGGTAAAGAAGACGAAGAAGAGGATTTAGAGAGTTTTGAAAGTACTGAGGTAGACATGACAGATGAAATATCTGATAAGGATTATGGCGAAAATGATTTAGAGATAAGTAATAAAGATTTAAATGAGGATTCTAGCCGAGATAAATTTATTGGAAAAGGCAGTAGTTCCCAAGAAGGTTTTTCTCTAGACGAAGAGAGTTTTGATGAAATTGAAAATGTTGTAAACGATAAAAGCACGGATTCAGTAGACTATAAGCCTGGCGAAAATTTAGAAGAGGTTTTAAACAGCATTGATAAGATTACTGCCAGTATTGCTGCTGGAAAGGAAGTTGATGCAAGTTTCAATAAGGTTAGTGAGGAGTTGAACAAGATGAAAGAGATAATCAAAGATAGAGACTTAGATAATTCCGAGGAGGAAAATGTTATAGTGACTATAAATAGTTTAGAAGATGCCTTAGAGACCAATAAGTCTAGCTTGCTCCAAAGATTTAAATCTAAGATAGGAGGTGTATTTCGATGACTGATTCAGATTTTCAGAAGATTGAGGACTATGATGTCAGTAGAGAAGAAGATGAAGAGGAAAAGTTAGAGGACTATATTGTTGAGGCAGATAATGTTCCGGCTCTCATCACAGTTGAGGATTCGGGCGGCTATGTTCCAAAATATTATTTAAAGAGACCTGAGCCCAGTCCAGCTACACAAGCTATTCTTGATGATATCCGTCAGAGATCGATTGATGAAGCTGAAATTACTTCTGACAGCTTTGAAGATGCTAATGAAATGGAGAAGGCTAGAAAAATTTTCAGAGATAAAGCCAAGGAGATTATGGAGGATGAAATCCCTAACATAACTGATGATAAAGCTGATACCTTGATCGGCAATTTAATTCATGAGATGCTAGGTATGGGAGATGTTGAGATACTTATCAGCGACGATAAACTGGAAGAAATAGTTATAAATAATTCCGATGAGCCTGCATGGGTGTATCATAAGGAATATGGTTGGCTGAAGACCAACATTACTTTTGACAGCGAGAAAGAACTGTACAACTATGCTTCGGAGATTGGTAGAGGTATTGGTAAAAATATTTCCTCACTGCATCCTTTACTTGACGCACATTTACCGACCGGAGACCGTACAAACGCAACTCTAAATCCGATTTCAACGAAAGGAAACACTATTACAATCAGGAAGTTTGCTAGAGATCCCTGGACAATCACAGACTTTATAAATATCGGCACTATCAGCCCTGAGATAGCAGCGTTTATATGGGAGTGTATTCAGTACGAGATGAATGTAGTGATATCTGGAGGGACTGGTAGCGGAAAAACTTCGATGCTTAATGTTTTTACGCCTTTCATGCCTCCAAGTCAGAGAATAATATCAATTGAGGATACCCGTGAGTTGTCTTTACCTGATTTCCTTCACTGGGTGCCTATGACTACTCGTGAGGAAAGCCCTAACAGTCAGGGAGAAGTATCGATGCAGGATTTATTGGTTAACTCACTTCGTATGCGTCCTGACCGGATACTTGTAGGGGAGATTCGTAGAAAGGAACAGGCTGAAGTATTATTTGAGGCTATGCAGACTGGCCACAGCGTTTACTCAACTTTACACGCTGATACAGCTGAAACCACTATCAAGAGAATGGTTAACCCTCCGATCGATGTTCCTGAGACTGTTGTTGGTGCGGTTGACTTGAATGTTGTAATGTTCAGGGATCGTCGCCGCAACTACAGGAGAGTGCTTGAGGTAGCGGAGGTAATCGATGAAGGCGACGATATTAAGCCTAATACGATTTATGACTGGGATTCCGGAGAAGATATTTTCTACAAGGAAGGAGAGTCTAGAGAAGTACTGGACAAGCTTTCCCAGTTGACAGGAATGTCTGAAGAGGACATTCAGGAAGATATAGAGGAGAAAAAGGAGATTCTTAACTGGCTAGTTGAAAATGAAGTTGATGACTTGGAAAGAGTTGGAAGAGTCGTAGCCGAGTACTACAGTGATGAGGATGGAGAAGTCTTGGAGAAAATCAGGGAAAACAAAGAGCCTGAAGATGTTATAACTATCGAACAATGAGATTAGACTCTTTTTTTCTTTCGCTAGGTCAGAAACTTGAGAAATTTTTTCCGAAGCTAAGTAGACAGTTGAAAACAGCTAAGATGGATGAAAGTCCTGAAGAATACCTTTCCAAATGCCTGAAGAGGGCTTTTAAGCTTTCAGTTCCTTCTGGAGTTTCTTTGATTGCAGCTGGTGTAATTACAAGTGCCAGATCAACTACTAGGTTAGGGGTTGCTTCTATCCCTGTCCTGTTTGTTATGGGTTTTCTGACATTTGAAAAGCTTCCGCAGATAAGAACTAATCGGAGAACACGTAAGCTTGAAAAGGATCTTCCTTATGCCTTGAGAGATGTATTAATAGAGATTAAATCAGGTATACCTCTTTACAATGCTTTAAACACTGTTTCAGAAGGGTACGGAGAGGCTTCAAAAGAGATTCAACTGATTATAAAGGATATTGATGGAGGTAAGCCGATGGTAGATGCTATAGAGGACTCAATTGTCAGAAATCCAAGTGAGCAGTACAGGAGAGCTATGTGGCAGCTAAACAATTCGCTGAAGTCCGGTACCGATATCTCAATTACCTTGGAATCTGTAGTTGATTCAATTATAGAGGATCAAAAACTGATGATTAAGAAGTATGGTAAGGAGTTAAACCCTTACATCTTGGTCTACCTGTTAATGGCTGTAGTCGGACCTAGCCTAGGCATAACAATGCTTATAGTAATGTCCAGCTTCACAGGCATAGCTGTAGACCGTAATTTCTACCTTGCAATCCTTGGACTGCTGATTATAATGCAGATAATGTTCCTAAACCTGATCAAGACAAGGAGGCCTGAGATAAAAACATGAGTCGGGTAGAAACCCTTTACGAACTGCATCCAGAAAAGTTCAAAGAAAAAATTGAAAGAGAATGTAAGTATGCCGACATCAAACGATTCAGAAAATACAGCATTTTATTAGGTGTGATTGGAGCGATAATTTCAACAGGTCTTCTCAGTCTTCTCCCTTATGGAAATAGGATTATAGCTGCAGCAGCAGTTGTCTTAGCGCCAACCTCATACTTCTTTATACCTTACATGGTTTTCTCTGTAGCAGCAGAAAGAAGGAAAAAAGAGATAGAGAAGGTTTTACCTGACGCACTCCTACTGATAAGCACAAACATTAAATCAGGTTCTAGTATTAACCGAGCATTCCTAGCTGGAGCGAGAGAAGAGTTCGGACCACTGGAAGACGAGCTTCAGAAAACAGCTATAGAGATTACAGGCGGAACACCCGTCAAACAAGCTTTAGACAACTTAAGACACAGGACAAACTCAGAAATATTCCAGGATGCTTTAAATGTGCTTTCAGACGCCATGGAATCAGGAGGAAACACAGCAGAACTACTTGAGTCCACTGCTGAGGACATCAGAAGCTCCTTGGAGTTGAGAGAGGAAGTCAGCTCTAACATTCGGATGTATGTAATCTTTATATTGATGGCTGCTGTTTTCGGAGCACCAGTACTATTCTCAATAACAGTTTACATGTCGGAAACCACCACCCAAATGTGGACCCAAAACGACCTAACCGAAGGAGCTGGAAACTTCGCCCAAGGCGGTCAATCCGGACTACAGTTCCAGCAACCAGATGTAAACACCGACTTCCTCGTCCAGTTCTCTATTCTAGCCCTGATAATCACTAACACATTCGGAGGACTCATAATAAGCCAGATAAAAAATGGAAACATCAAAGAAGGAGCAAAATACATCCCATTTACAGTATCAACGGCAGTAGTCATTTTCATAGGATTGCAGTCAGTCTTGGGAAACCTCCTCTAAAAGGTTTATAAACAACTACGAGAACCCTCTTACATGGAAAATCACATGACACAGATGAAAGGACAATCAGCAATAGAGTACCTTACAACCTACGGATGGATGCTTTTAGTAATCGCCATCGTAGGAGGAGCAATCTTCACAACAGTACAAAACAGTTCAGACATTCAACAGTCTGAATTTTCTTCTGACGATTTGGAGGTATCTAACTTCGCTTTAGACAGCTCAGGAGAATTACAGATGGAAATTGAATCTACACCTCCAGAAGAAGTAACCATAAAAGAAGTTGAAATAACAGGGCCAGACAGTGACCAAGAAACTCAGACAGCAACAAACGACAGCTATAGCCAACTCATAGAAGCTGGAGAAAGTCAATCGGTTGAGTTCACAAGTGTAAGTGAAGCAGACAGTTCCAATGAGTTTGATGTACAGATTGTATACGATGCAGGAGAGCTGACAAACATCACAGCTAATGGAACAATCAATGCGAACATGTATTTAGCTCCATAAAAAAACAAATTTTTTCTTTCTTATTTTATTTTACTAGCTCTGTTAATCCTTCAGATTCTGCTAAGCTTTCGCTCATGTTGAAATCTGGCCAGGCTTCTGATTCTGACACTGTTTCAATTCCGACAATGTTCAGTGAGGAGTTATCTAGTCTTTCATAACCTATTTCTGATTCACCTGGTTGAGGATTCAAAACAGTAAATATGCCCTCATTGGTCTCTCCTCTAGTACTTTCATTTATTCTATCGTATATAGAGGGAGTTTCCTCTAGATTGGAAGGTATGTAACAATTTTGAGGTATGGCCTCATGGAAATTTGATTTCCAGAATCCTTCTTTGATTATAGCTCTGTTTCCTGTTGAGATGTTAGGCATTGAAGCCGCACCAACAGCATAATTGTCATTGTAGTTTTCTGGAGATGTAGGAGTGTATCTGGAAAAGTATCCTGCGAAGTCTTGTACTTCTGTGTTAGTATAATTTGTTATATTTTTACTTACCACAATCTTGGAGTTTCTTGAATTTGTTGGAAGGCTTGTAGGTTCTACTATGGTTTTTCCTCTGATTGTTCCGTTTGATTCATCTAGATCAGAGTTGTCAAAAATTTTATTCGCTAGAGTATCAAATCCACAATAGTCAATTTTTCTTGAGTATGAAGTGCTTTCCAGTAATGGGTCTTCAACATCTTTGATATATTTTGATGATGTTACTGGTTTTTCAACAGTTTTTACCTGGGTATCTACGTTAAAATCCGCCTCTGTTCTTACCGTTAGATTTTCGATGTCGGCATTTAGGTTTGACAGTTTTGTGGAGTTTAGTTTTGGTGATAGATTCTCTATTTCTTTAGTCCAGTTCCTATATGTCGATATTCTTTCTCTGTTTGACTGGTAGGTGCCATTTTTAGTTAAGGTTCCTAGAGCTAGATTAACTTCGGACTCCGTTTTATCTCCTGAGTAGAGTTGGACATATTTTGATAGTGAGTTTACAGCGTAGCTTGCCTGTGTCTCACCCCAAGACCAGAATACTGAGTTATCGTATTCGGTTTCTACTGGTTCTGTGTCGATGTTTGTGTAGCTTCCGAAGGCCATTGTCACCATTATAGTTGCTGCTAGCAATGCGAAAGGTGTGTATGCCATTCCTTTAATCTTGAACCACCGCCATTACAGCTGTTTTAGGTCCTTTATATGAATTATTTATTTTGATGTCTGCTACTGGGGTTTGTGAAGTAATTAGGGATTGGCTGTTCTGTGGTTTTAGGGTTCCGCAGGCTTTATCTCTCTGAGTATTGTTCTCAAAGTATAAAGCGAAGTCGTCTTGATCAAAGTATTCTTGGCATAGGTTTTCTGCGGATGATTGGTTTCCTGAGTAGTAGCGTTGGTATATCTCCGTTAAGACTTTACCTTGTTTTTTGCTCGTTTTGTTCCAGTCGGCGTAGTCTTGCTTTGCTGATACATGAAGAGAACCTATTTCTTGTGTTTCGGCAGTTCCTGAGGGATTGTAAGCAAGCAGCAGTCCTGTGATTGCTATCATTACTGTTGAGGCTGTTAATGCGTCGAGTGAGAAGTAGAATCCTTTCATTTGTGCCATGTGTAGTACCTCAGTTCTACTCTTTCACTGCTTTGACTAAGTATTGTTTCCTGGTTTGAGACATAGACTGTCTGGTTCTTTGGTACAACACTGTTTTCCCCTGAGTTTGTATAGGTCTCTAAATTTTCTCCTCCCCATTCTACAAGTGAACCGTTTGGATATTCAACTCGGATGTGGAGGTTTTGAGCCTTTAACAGTCTGCGTTTAGATGAGTTAGAGATATCTTTCAGTTCAAGGAATTTTTCAGCGTCTAAATCACTGTGTCTGTAAAGCCCTGGGATTTCTACATTGCTGGAGTTCCAATTACTTGGATGTCCGGAGGTCTTCAAGAGGCTGAAGGAATAATCATGCTGATTTTCTAATGTATCAACCTCTTGTGTGAACATGTCGATTGAAGTGTTCCAAAGTGTTCCGAATAATATCAGGAATAGGGAAAATAGTGCAAAGCTTGCTACGAAGTCCGAGGTAAAGATCTGGCCTTTATTTGATGTGGTAGCTGCCATTGTAGCTCACCTCATAGACTTTGGAAGCATCCAGATTTAATTCAGGTCCCGAATACCTATTTAGTACAGTTACATTGCCGTCATCAAAGCCGACAGTGGTGCTGTTCTCTTTTACTGTTATTTTATATTTTTTAGCCAAATCAGAGTTGAACTGAAGTTTTTTTGAAGCTTTGCCCTCTGCTTTAACATAGTCAAAAGTATAAGAAACTTTTTGACCTATTAACTGTGCCTCTTTGTACGGAACCGATTCGCTGAACTGAACTGCTCTATCGTTTACTTGAGTAACTAGGATTGACGATCCAAGCAGTGTTATTGCTAGTAAAGACATAAACTCTATGCTTATCTGTCCTTTCAAGATATCACCGATACATTAATCCCTTCATCAGCTTTTCTAACTGATAAACTGTGCAGGCCTTGACTCTTTAACTCTCCAGTATCTTTGACATCAATTACAGTTTCACTGAATATTGAACGGTTGACTAGGCCTGCCTTAGAATCCATTTCAAACACCAAGGCAGACTCATTCCCAAAAACAGGGTTATAAACTTTTTCAACTCCTGAAGGAGTCTGAAACTCTACTGTCTTACGGGCAGGAGGAGAATCAGTACTTAATCCCTCCGTAACTTGTGTTAAATCATTAAAAGAGTTTTCAAGCGTCAAAAACCGAGATGCATCATCCAACTCAATTACAGAGGATTGAGATGCATAAATGAAAGGCGAAGAAATCACCAAAGCTATCCCCAAAACACTCATAAACTCAACCGAAGACTGCCCCTTCAAAGCCATAATTACATTATTGGAAAAGATGTGTAATAAAAAGAACGACCAAGTTTACACTCCTGCAATTCAAAAACTGGAAAAACCCGTTAATAGCCCAAAAATTAAATAAGACAATAAAAAACCTTAATTATGCCTACAGCAAATGAAAAACATAGAATAAGAACTCTAGCCGCTAAAGGAAAATCAGTAAACAATATAAAAGACAAACTAGATCTTCCAAAATCAACAGTCTACTACCACTTCCAAAAAGAAGTCGGCCAAAAACAAAAAGAAAATCAGCTACAGATACCGGAAGACGAAGAAGTCAGAGGCGAAATATGCGGAGTATTTGCCGGAGATGGAAATTTCTATGAAGATAAGAACTACAAGTACAGAGTGAAGTTCACTCTAAATATTAACGATGAGTATTGGAAGGAGTTGGCGGCTTTCTTAAAGAAAAGTTTTGGTAAAGAGCCTAGGGTTAACCATCAGGAAAATTACAATAGAACGAATCTCAGGTATGAATCAAAGAAGTTGATAGATTTTCTGAGGGAGAAGCTTAATTGGAGTGAAGAGGATAAGACCGGAACAATAAGACTCAAAGATCTAAATTACAGCCATGATTTTGAAATCGGGTTTCTGAGAGGGCTTCTTGATACAGATGGATTTGTCAGCAAGAAAAAGAATAAGATTACATTTAATTCAATAAGTGAAAACTTGACGAAAGATGTTTCTAAAATACTAGAAGACAATCAAATAGACTACAAAATAGCCCACGAAGTAGACAAGAGAGAAAACTGCAGAGACATGTACAGAGCTAGGATAACAGGCAGCGAGATTGAAAATTTGATTGAACTTATAGAGCCTAGACATCCAAAGAAGAGAAATCAGGTGTAGAAGAATTATTTTAAGGAGTTTTAGTTAGTTAAAGCGCGGAGCCCGGGATTTGAACCCGGGTCGACACCGTGACAGGGTGTCATGATGGGCCAGACTACACTAGCTCCGCTCTTCCTGTGTAGAAAGATTATGCTAGAAATTCTTTTAAAACTCTATAAAGGGAATCGGTCGAATGTATGGCTGAGGAATTTGTGATTATCGGTGATGGTGTTGCTGGTGCGACGGCGGCTGAAACGACCCGGGAGGAAAATGAAAGTGCTAAGGTTAGAGTGTTTACGGATGAGGGTGAGGCGTTGTATAATCGGATTATGTTGAAGAATTATATGAAGGGGACTTTGCCGAAGCAGTATACTCAGATGCATGATGAGAATTGGTATGAGAAAAGAGATATAGATTTACATTTAGATACTCCAGTTAAGGAAGTTAATACGGAAGATAAAGTGGTTTTTACTGAAAGCGAGAGTTTTTCCTTTGATAAGTTGTTGGTTGCGACCGGTGGTTCTCCACGAAAGTTGCCTCAAGACACTGGATATGATAATCTGCGTTACATGTGGACTATGAATGATGCTACAAGAATTAGAGAGTCTGCTGAGGAAGCTGATGAGGCTGTTGTAGTCGGTGGCGGCTTGCTTGGTATTGATTTGGCGATGGCTTATGCTGAAAATGATTGTGAGACTCATTATTTGATTAGAGGAAGTAATTGGTGGAGTAGAGGCTTAGATGAGAAGGGTGCTGAGATAATTCACAGGAAAATGAGTGAGAAAGGTGTTAATGTAGTTACTGAGACAGAGGTCGGTGAATTAGTCGGTGATGAAAGTGTTGAGAGAGTTGTTTCTAAGAGTGGTGAGGAGTTTGGTTGCGATGCTGTTGCGGTGGCGATTGGTCAGACTCCGAACTCTGAGATCGTCGATGTGGAAAAGAACGATGCTGATATGGTAAAAACGGACATGTTTTTGGAAACTTCGGTAGATAGTGTCTTTGCCGCCGGCAACATGGTTGAATACAAATCGCCAGTCTTCGAGAAGAGAACAGTTAATGGTTCATGGGATCATAGCGAAGCGATGGGAGAATACGCAGCGAAAAACATGCTCGGCCAAGAGACAGAGTTCGACTTCGTAAACACTTACGGAGTGGGTCACTTCGATGTACAATTTTTGGCAATTGGAGACTGGACAGGAGAAGCAGTAGAAAAGAAATACTCAGAGGACGAATACAGAAGGCTATTCTTTGACGGAGATAGGTTGGTTGGTGCTGTTATGATTGGTTATACTGATGGCCAGGAAGAGTTGAAAACTGCTATTAAGGAGAAAAAAGTGATTAGAGATAGAAAGAACTTTTTGGATAAAGAGGTTTAAATTTTTTTGTTATATTGATTTAAATTCTATTTCTAATTTTTCTTCGTCTATTGCTATGTAATTTCCTTTGTACCAGGCTCCGTGAGTAATGATGTGGTTTTTGGATTTGTCCAGCTTGTAGGGTTCTTGTAGATTGCGAGAGCGGTATGTGGGTTTAAATCCTTTTTTGGGTCTGAAAGCATGATCTTTTCTGTGGTCATGGCCTCTTATCATTAAATCATAGCCAGCTTCATCCATCTTATCGAAGTTTGCTTCGAAGTCTTCGTCTTCCCATAGCCGATACCAGAAGTTTTTCATTTCTTCATCTATATTATCAGATTGTATATGGCCTGCTAAGCCTCCATGAACCAGTACACCGGTCATATCTCCGATTTCAAACTTCTTGATTGGATTTTCCACTACTTTTTGTAGATATTCTTTTGCATCTGGGTCTTTTCCAAGTTCTTCCATCATTTGGTAGAATTCTTTGTCGCCTTTTTCGATTGTTGGCGATGATATTGGCATTTCATAAATTAGTGCGTGATCATGATTTCCGCCAACATCTATCAGGGAACTTTCTGATTCTTCTTCAAAACCGGTTATTTCATTTATTACATTTACTTCGTCGAAGTCACCTGTTGACAAAATCGTATCTTCAGATGTAGGCTCTTCTATTTCAAGGAATTCTTCGATGCTCCTGCCGTGGTAATCTCCCAACGCATATATTGTCATCCAATTACCTAATTACTATTATCTCTTAGAGGATTTTATAGCGTTATAATTTAATTTCCTCTGTTTGATTCAAGCTTTGATAGATATCTTGATATGGATTCCCAGTTATATTTCTTCCTTCCAAATTTAGATAATTTAAGATGTTTTCTTCAGCTTTTGGTGTTGATATAGGATATTTATCAATTAATCCATCTTCGTCTGGAGTTCCTGTTATGTAAACATCTATAATATCTGCAAATTTTCTAAGTGAAAGGTCTTCCTCTTCTCTCCAAGGTTTTCGACTGCCATCTGTCAAGTCTATGGGCTTCGCGATATCCATACCGTTATTTGAAAATCTTGGATCTGAAAAGTAATGTATATTTTCGGGTTTGAAGTCGCCATAAGTTATATTTTCTTGTCTTAGGTCGAAAAACATGTTCAAATCTTCCTCAATTACATCATCAATATGGTATATTGCTACAGCCTCTTCATGAGTAAGATGTGATGGCTCCATTCTAACCCAGGCTCTATCCAAATGGCCTTCATTATTTTGTTTATCTAACTCGGCCCAAGGAAATCTTTCTAGTTCTTCAACTCTATCTAGATGATTTGCAGGGTGCTCAGCTTTCTTACAAGAATTTTGGGCCTGTGCTTCACTATATAGCACTGGTTTGACAATATAACCTCTAGTGCTTCTAAAAACCTGTGTATTAGCTCCTTCCCCCATCTTCGCACTGTCATCCTCTAGAGCAGAACTATCTTCTTCATGCTGCATTTCCTCGGCTTTATCAGCTAGAGATTCCAGCACCATAATAATTATTTTAGAAATATGCCTTTAAATATGTTGCTATTTTACAATGATAACTTAATCATGGTTGATTTCAACTTCATCTAATACTTTGAGTGAGTCTACTGAGACGAATGCTAGGTCTTGCCAGTCTTTTGTCATTCTTGGGCATGCGCAGTTAACATAGATGTCGATTCCGTATCCTTTGTAGTCTGGTTCGAAGATACGATCTTCTACGAACACATAGACATCTTTGCCATGTTCTTCTAGTTTTTCTTTGGCTATTTGGACTGCTCTTTGATAGTTCTGTCCTTTTTTGCTGGATGTGACTATCCCCCATTTTTTCTTGTTTTTGTGTTTGATGACTCGTGCGTGTTCTGCTTGGGTTTCGTCGTCTAGGCTGTTTGGTGGTTCTACCCAGATATATTCTTCGTATGGGTCGACTACATAGACCTTTTCTCCCGTTTCAGAAACTTGGCTTGGGTGGAAGTGTCCGCTTCCTAGGAATACGAATGCTTCGACTTTTTCTGCGATGTTGTGTGCTGCCCCTGCGTCGCACCCTAGGACCTGGCCTGGTTCTGTCGTCCTCAAGCCTGTCTTTCCTTCTACTACTTCGAAGCCTTTTTCTTCTAGGAATTCTCGGGCTTTTTCGGCCCGATCCATGTACTGTGTGACCCCTACTAACCCTACAGTGTCTTCTTCTATTTCTTCGTAGTGTTCTTCTAGGACTCCCATGAGGTCTCTGTCTTCTCTATATGGTAGGTAGTATACATTGAAGTCGTCCATGTCGGCTCCTTCTGGGTGGAGGAATCTTGTGTGGCCTACATGTATTAGTGCGTCTGCACCCATCCTCTCTGCCTTTTCATCTGCTATACCACAGGCTCCGAAGGTTGATGCTCCTATCATGACAGGTTCAATGCCGTGGTCTCGTAGCTTGTCAGCGTAGTTGATGAGTTCATCCTTGATTCCGTCTGGTCCTTGAAGGGCTACTTTGTCATATCCTTCTTTTTTGACTTCTTCAAGTACTTCAGAAAGGTGTTCGTAGTTCCACTGACTTCTCTTTTCTTGCTCGGATTTCTGCTGTGTCATAACTTAGAAATACAACCAAGTTTTTTTAGTTGCGAAGATTCTCCAAGATAAACCTTTTCTCTGTCCTCAAAACTCTGTTCCTGACAGATTCAACGCTTTCTTCAGGAACAGCTAAGATTTCAACTCCGTGCTCAACCATTTTTTCCAATAACTGTTCAGAGGTTTCCTCAATAACCAAAACCCTCACATCTTCTAAAGTTTCTACTGCTTTCAGTAGTGCTTCTTCTTGTATGTTTCTTCCGTCGATAAGTTCGGGTTGATCAGCAAGTATCTGCTCACAATTATCCACAAACTCCACATCAGACTCATCTAGATTAAAAGGATTGCTGGAAAGCTGAGGAAAGTCTCTAACTGATCTTACTTCTGTAGCCGTTACCGCAGAACCTGATTGAACAGCCTGGCTTTCAATAGAGTTTTCTTTTTGAATACCTTTTTCCTGAGTCATGTTATTTGTTTGAGCTGTTTTTTCCTCTGTTTCCAGTTGTTCAGTGTCTTTAAGTGAGAAGACTGCTGGTTGTTTATTTTGACGGGCTTGGTAGGCTGCTTTGGTTGTAAATCCGCCTTTTTTGGATACTTGTGGTTTTTCTGTTTGTTTTGGTTCGTCTGTTAGTATGTAGTCTTCTCCTTTTCTGCCTTTGATTTCTCCTTCGGATACTTTGAGTGCTTCAAGGTCTGGTTGGATGTTAAGTGGTTTTGTGTTGAATGCATCGGTTATGTAAAATGTTCCTCTTTTGTATGCGAATTTAAGGTTCATTCCTGTCTGTGAGACTTTTCTTACTATGTCTTTGATTTCGTTGTTTTGGAATGATTGGTTATTTTTGGAGATTGTTCTTGTTCTTCTTTCGCCGTTCATCGGGTTTCTGGTGATTTTTACCTGTTTCTGCGGTATTCTGTTCTCTGAAATTTTATTTTCCTCTAATAGGTAGAATTCTGGTGTTGTCAGTCCTTCTTCTATGCTGTGACCTAATCCTTCTACTGTTTCAACTAGTGTATGTCTTCTAGTATAATTCTGTATTACGGCACCTGTGTGATCAGGTTCTATCATTTTTTGGAAGATTACAGCAGGTGTTGAGTCGTTTTCTCTGTAGTGTGAGGCTATTACCTGTTTTAAAGCATTCTCAAGATTTGATGCTCCGACATTTAAATTGTAGTCGGATCCTCTGGTTTCCGAGGATATTCTGATTGAGACTTTCTGATTTTCTCTCTGACCTCCAACAAGATTTCTTGCTTGTCCTGAAGCATTTCTTACTTCGGAACTCATTCCAATATCGTCGTATGCGTCGTGGACAGCTTTTTCAAGTTTTTCAGGGAGTTTTTGATTTAGAATTTTTCTGGGGTCTGTGCTGTCTAGGTGTCTTCCGATTTCGCCTTTGGTTAGTACGAAAAAGTTTGGTACTTCCAAGTCTTTTACAGAATCTAAATTAGCTGCTTTTTTACCTACCTGTTTTTGATCGATATTTCCCTTCCAGTGAACCATAAAAAAGTATTTGTAGCGAGTAGGTTTAATTCTTTACTGGTCAAGCTTGACTCTGCAAGTAACCGGCATTTTGTGTGTAGCTCTTTCTAAGGCTTTTCTTGCTTCTTGGACATCTCCTTCATCTAGTGAAATTGTGTAGACTTTTTGTCCTTCATCGATGATTGCTGATCGTCCTACTGGCCGTCCGAATGGCTTACGCATACCTTCGTAGTAACGGTCTGCCTGAGCAATACCAGCTAATGGGTGGTAACGCAGTACATGGTGTGGGTAAGGCAGTATTTTCGCAAAGTAATCTTCTTCAGGGTCAAGAACCTTGTTTAGGTGAGATGTAATTGCGATTCTGCCGGCTTCTAGTGCTTCAGAACGAATGTTGCAGTCTTCTTCGACAACTAGTTTGACAGTCTTCTCGAAGTCTCCGTTTTTCACTCCCATGTCGTATTGAGTGACTCGTGGAGCTGGAGCTCCTTTAATGAAATTATCATTTTTCTTTTGACTCTGTCTTGTGTAAGGCTGGTTGGGCTGCTCTCTGTAAATACTTGCCGGTCGATCTCCCATAAGTTTTTG
>Ga0102939_1000274_pt1 | contig 18844 bp, 18 predicted proteins | sample SalPon2_B_H2O_MG_FD_78214 | JGI IMG/M metagenome (GOLD analysis project Ga0102939, IMG submission 78214) | Salt pond water microbial communities from South San Francisco under conditions of wetland restoration - Salt Pond MetaG R2_B_H2O_MG | ecosystem: Environmental > Aquatic > Non-marine Saline... | reverse complement strand
GTTGAACTCCCCCTCGCCGTAGAACGGGTCGTGCGGGAGCGTCTCGTCGAGCAGGAGGCAGTCGTCCGGGACCCGCCCGGCGACCTCCTTCCAGAAGCCGTGCGGGACGCCCCACGCCACGTCGGCGCGGAAGCCGTCGACGACGCCGGCCCACTCGTCGACCACGTCCAGCAGCCAGGCGCGGACGGTCGGGCTGTCGAAGTTGAGGTTGGGGATCCGCCGCCAGTTGAAGTAGTACTCCGGCATGTCGCCGGGGGCGAGCTCCGCCCAGTCGGTGTCGGTCACGTCGAAGTCGCCGTCGGCCCGCCGGTAGTGGTCGGCGTACGCGTCGACGCCCGCGGCGTGCAGCTGGAACGCGGGGTGGTCGCGGGAGGTGTGGTTGATCACCAGGTCGAAGATCACCCGGATCCCGGCGTCGTGGCAGGTCTCGACGAGCGACTCGAACGCCTCCCGGGAGCCGAGGTCGCTCGCGGTCTCGTAGTAGTCGGTGACGTGGTAGCCGTGCTCCGTCGGCGAGGCGAGCACCGGCGTCAGCCAGAGCGCGTCGACGCGCAGGCTCTCCAGGTACGGCACCCGACGCTCGATCTCGCGGAACGTCGTCGGGAGGGTGTCGCCCGCGAACGACCGGACGAAGACCTCGTATATCGTCGGCGAGGCGGCCCACTCGGGGGGCGCGTGGGGATCGGTGACGACGAGCGATCTCCCCTCGTCACCGCCGTCTCCGTCCGCGCGCTCGATCCGGACCGTCTCGGCCGCCCCGTATCGCTCGCCGTGCGGGACCGCGTGGACCCGGAGACCGCCGTCGTCGAGAGCGCCGTCGGGGACCTCGGCGAGCGGGACCGCGAGGGCGGACCCGTCCGCCAGCGACTCGATCCGAGCGACCGCCTCCGGGTCCGCGTCGCGGTCGTCGACGAGGAACTCGACGTCGACGGGAGCGCCGCGGTCGGCGCCGTCCCGTTCGCGACGGCCCACCGCGGGCGGCGCGGTGGCGTCGGCCGTCAGGACGACCGCCGACTCGCCGTCGCCGCCGGCCGACCCGCCCACGACGCGCGCGTCGACCGAGAGCCGGGGGCGTCCGGGTCCGGGGACCTCGACGACGCTCCCGTGACCGTTGCTCGGGTCGTCGTTGGCGACGAAGCTGAACCCGTGTCGCCCCGGCGGGACGCCGGCCTGCAGCACCCAGTCGTCGCCGTCGCGCTCGGGCCGGTCGCGGGCGAGGCGGCGCTCGTTGTGCGCCCACATCAGCGAGACGCGGTCGACGTCGGCGTCGGGGAGCGGGAGGTCCGCCGCCGGCACCCGGAGCTCGGCCTCCCGGCGCTCGTCCGGGAAGACGCGGATGCGTTGCCGGTGCGTCCCGTCGGGCGCGTCGAGCGTCAGCGCGTAGGACCCCGGCGCGTCGGGGCGGAGGTGGACGACCGGGGCGTCCGACCGACGCGTCGCGCCGCGAGCGAGGACCGGCGAGGCCGCTCCCGTCCCGCCCTCGTCCACCGGCCCGTCGCCCGCGCCGACGGCGCTCGCGGCCGGCGCGTCGCGGACCGTCCACTCGTACGCTCCGTCCGGATCCGGTGACCGCGGCGCCAGCTCGACCGACTCGCCGACGCTCGCCGTCCGCGGCGGTCCGGGTTCGTGCATGGGCGTACCCGGTCGCCCCTCGGCTTGAGGGTTTCCGTCCTACGAACATATGAATAATAATTACACCAAAACTTCATACGCCGAGGGGGCGTGTATCTGCCCAATGCAACTACGCGACGCGCTCGAGGATTACAAGCGCAACACCGGCCACGACACCCGGTTTGCCGGCGAGCGCCGGACGGTCGCCGGGCGGTTCTCCGGCGGCGACGGTCGCCTGGTCCACGTCGGCGAGGACGGCGAGCTCCGCGACTTCGGCTACCCGCTCACCGGCCGGACCGGACTGGTCCGCTCCCGGATCGGGCTCGCCGTCGGCGACGACGTCACCTGGCTCGACGAGACGCCCACCGAACAGCGATACGTCGGCGACACGACCCTGATCGAGACGGTCCACGAGACCCCGGTCGCCACCGTGACCTGCCACGACGCCACGATCGACGACGCGCACCTCACCCGCGTGACGGTCGACGCCCACTCCGACGACGAGGCGGCCGTCGACCCCGAGGACCTCTCGCTCGTCGCGTACGCGCGGTTCGCGCCCGACGGCCGAGACGACCGCGTCGGCCAGCTCCGGTACGACGACGCGGTCGAGGTGTACCACGCCGACGAGCACGACTTCCTCGCGAGCGACACCGGCCTCACCGACCTCCGCGGCCAGCTCCCGGCGACGTTCCCCGAACTCCTCGACGACGCGCCGACGAACCTCCCCCGAAACCGCGACAGCGACCGCTACGAGGAGGAGCGCCTCTCCGGCGAGGTCATCGTCCACGTCCCGTTCGAGGACGGCGTCGCGACGGTCGCGTCGCTGCTGACCGACCGCGCCGAGACGACGCGCGAGGCGGCCCGCGGCCGGCTCGACGAGCTGTTCGCCGACCTCGACGGCGTCGACGCCCTCGCCGCGGCCGCGAGCGAGACGACGCCCTCGGTCCCCGCGTCGGTGCCCGCCCGCGACGCCGTGGTCGCCGACCTCCGCGTGCTCTCGCTGCTCTCCGCCGAGTCCGGGCTCCGCATCGCCGGCCCCGACTTCGACCCCTTCTACGCGACCTCCGGCGGGTACGGCTACACGTGGTTCCGCGACGACGCGGAGATATCGGCGTTCCTGCTCGGCGCCGACGACCGGCTCGGGATCGGGCTCGACGACTGGCACGCGCGCTCGGCGGCGATGTACGTCGCCACGCAGCGGCCGGACGGCTCGTGGCCCCACCGGGTCTGGCCGCGGAACGGCGCGCTGGCGCCCGGGTGGGCGAACGCCCGCATCGAGGACGGCCTCGACGTGGACTACCAGGCGGACCAGACCGGCAGCGCCATCTCCTACCTCGCGCAGGCGCGTGCGGCCGGCGTGGACGTCGCCGGTCTCGACGCGACCCTCGTCGCCGCGCTCGCCGGCCTCGACGAGACGCTGGCGGACGACGGCCGACCGGTCGTCTGCCAGAACGCGTGGGAGGACAGCGCCGGGCGGTTCGCTCACACCGCGGCGACGTTCTTGGAGGCGTACAGCGAACTCGCGCTTCACGGGGAGGGCCTCGACGCCGCCCTCCGAGCCGAAACGGACGGCGACGATGCGCCCGGGAGCGACCTCGACGCCGTCGACCTGCCCGACGACCTCGCCGGTCACGCCCGCGACCAGGCGAACCGGGTGTACGACGCGCTCGACGACCTGTGGGTGCCCGAACGCGGCTGTTACGCGCTCCGCGAGACGCCCCACGGGGCGATCGACGACCGGCTCGACTCCTCGACCCTGTCGCTGGCGGCCGCGCATCGGTCGTTCGACGCGCTCGGCGGCGGCGAGGCGAACGCGGTCGGCGAGGGCGCCGTCGACGACGAGCGGCTCGACCGCCTCGTCTCGCACGTCGAGACGGTCGTGGACGGGCTCGCGCACGAGAGCGACGCGATCTCGGGACTGATCCGCTACGAGGGCGACGCCTGGCGGCAGGCCGGCCAGCTCTCGGAGAAGGTGTGGACCGTCTCGACGGCGTGGGGCGCGAACGCCTGCGCCGAGCTCGCGGTCCTCCTCGCGGCCCACGACGACCCGCGGGCCGACCGGCTGGCGGAGCGCGCCCGCGACCTCCTCGCGCACGTCTCGCCCGGCGGGTCGCTGTGCGAGCCGACGAGCTACCTCCCCGAGCAGTTCTTCGACGACGGGACGCCCGACAGCGCGACCCCGCTCGGCTGGCCGCACGCCATCCGGCTGGCGACGGTCGCCCTGCTCGATAGCGAGGGGCTCCTCTCGACGGACCCGATCGCCGCGGACGACTGACGTCGGAGGCCGCTGGCCTCTCCGCGTCGCGTCCGACCGCGAGCGGGTGCGTCCGCGACTCTCGCCGGCGGCTCACCGTCTGGACGCCGCGAGAAATCAGAACGAAAACGCCGCCTTACCGCCACTCGTCGCGCGGCACGCAGTCCGCCTCCCGGACCGTGATCCACCGCGTCGTCCGCTCGTCGGGATCGCGGTCCCGTTCGAAGAACGTCACCTCCCCGTCTCCAGAGCCGTCGTCGGTCCGCTTGCAGACGAGCTCGGGTGGCTCGGCACGGACACGCGGTGATGACGTGGACATACCTCACAGTCCGACCGGCATGACATAATAGCTGTTGCTTTCGATCGCTAGCAGTGGAAACAACGGGTGTTGTTGCCGGATATTATCTCGGCCCGAGTGGTACGGCCGACGGTTCTACAGCCTGACCGGGACGCCGCGCTCGTCGAGGTACTCCTTCGTCTCCTCGATGGAGTAGTCGCCGAAGTGGAAGATGGAGGCGGCGAGCCCCGCGTCGGCGTTCGCCTCGGTGAACACCTCGTACATGTCCTCGGGGCTCCCGCAGCCGGACGAGGCGATGACGGGCGTGGAGACGGCGTCGCACACCGCCGTCATCAGCGGGATGTCGTAGCCGTCCTTCGTCCCGTCCATGTCGATGGAGTTGACAAACAGTTCGCCCGCGCCGCGCTCCTCGGCCTCCTTCGCCCACGAGACGGCGTCGATGCCGGTCCCCTCGCGGCCGCCCTTCTTGGTGCACTCGAACCACACCGTCTCGCCGTCCTCGTCCTCGTAGAAGCGTTCGCCGGCGTCGTCGTACCGACGGCGGGCGTCGACGGAGATGACGATACACTGGCTGCCGAACGCCGCGGCGCCCTCCTCGATGAGGGCCGGACGCTCCAGCGCGCCGGTCGTGATCGAGACCTTGTCCGCGCCCGCGCGAAGCGTCTCCTTGATGTCGGCCTTCGTGCGGATGCCGCCGCCGACCGTCAGCGGGATGAAACACTCGTCGGCGACCGCGTTCACCACGTCGAGCATCGTCTCGCGCCCCTCCGCGCTCGCGGTGATGTCGAGGAAGACGAACTCGTCGGCGCCCGCGGCGTTGTACTTCTTCGCCAGTTCGACCGGGTCGCCGGTGTACTCCAAGTTCTCGAAGTTGACGCCCGTGTAGACCGCCGCGTCCCCGTCGTCGTCGAGGTCGACGTCGATACAGGGGATGATCCGCTTCGTGAGTCCCATTCGTTACCGGCCGTAGACGACGATAGGGGTTAAAAGACGCGGGGTCACTCCGTCCGTCGGTCGTACTTCGCCACGGCGCGGTCGGCGCGCTCTTCGATGCCGTTCGGGTTCCGCGACGGGCTCCGGTCGCGGCCCCGGGCGACGAGCCCGTCCGACGTGCCGCCGGTGAGCCCGAGCAGCACGTCGCGGCCGGTCGCGACCCACTGCGAGGGCGTCGACTCGCCCCGGACCACGTCGGCGGCCGCCCCGACCGCGTCCGTCGCGGCGTGCGAGCCGATCCGCGCCAGCACCGTCGGCCGGACGCCGTAGTTCTTCAGCAGGCGGTACGCGAGCGCCCGGTACTTCCACCCCCACTCGCGGGCGCTGCGCCCCCCGTCGGCGGCGGTCGGGCTCGGGAGCTCCTTCGTCACGGCGAGCCCGTCCCGCCAGGCGACGCGGTGTTCCATGCGCGCGAGCCGGTGCGCCGCGTCGCGCGCGCCGCCGGTCCGGAGGTACTCGTCGAAGCCGTCGAGGTCCCGGAGCGTCTCCCGCCGGAAGGCGACGTTTCCCCCCGCGAAGTAGGTGACGTCGCGCCCAGCTATCGTCCGCCGTTCGGGGCCCGCCTCGTCCGCGTCGTCGGCGTCGGCCCCGTCACCGTCGACTTCGCCGACCTCGTCCGCGCCGGCCGCCTCCGGGGATCGGCCGTCCGCGCCCTCGGTCGCCGCCGCGTCGGCGGCCGCGTTACCCCTGTCCTCGCCTCCGCCCGACGGCCCGATCGGGGTCACCGGTCCGGTGACGGCGTCGGCGTCGGCGAGCCCGTCTCGGACGGCGTCGAGCCAGCTCTCGCCGATCCGGTTGTCGTAGTCGACCAGCGCGACCGCGTCTCCGGTCGCGACCTCGATGCCGGCGTTGCGAGCGACGTTGACCGTGCGGTCGGATATCTCGACGAGCACGTCGACGTCGTCGCGGTCGCGCACCATGCCGGTCGTCCCGTCCGCGGAGGGGCCGTTGGCGACGATCACCTCGGCCCCGGGGGCGTGCGTCGCCAACGCGTCGAGACAGGCGGCCAGCCGGTCTCGACCGTTGAGGGTCGGTACGACGACCGAGAGTTCCATACTCCGGGATATCGAGACGAGGGATTAAAAAGGACTCCGTGCGGTCGCGCCGAGCGATCCGGTCCGACGACGCGGTCGTCGGTCCGTTCAGACGGTCAGGTAGTACACCTGCTTGCGCGCGTCCTTGAAGCTGTAGCGGGAGTCGACGAGGCCCTCCTCTTCGAGGCGGTTGAGCGCGTAGCGGACCGTCCGGTCGGGCAGGAGCGACTCCTCGGCGAGCCCGCCCTGCGAGAGGGGGGAGTCGCTCTCCAGCACCTTCGCGACGAGCTTCGCGCTGGGGGGAAGTTCGCGTAAGCGGTCGCGATATTCGCTCTCGGAAAGGCGGTCTTGCTCGGCGGTCTCCGCTGGACTGGTACTCATGCTTGCTCAAACCCCTCGCCTATTGGTAAAGGTTAGCTACATATTGGGGAAGCTGATTGGAATAATATAATGTGTTAATATCACGTCTCGGCGACCGAGCAGCTCCGGCCCAGCGGCGGGGGCGCCCCTCGCGCCGCCCGGCCGACGGCGACGCCGTCCCCCGACCGCATCCAGTACGGTTTTGTCGGTCGGGCGTGCAGTACGGACAACGTGAAGGGACAGGACTGGTACCAGGCCGACGAGGTCGCGGAGGAGTACGAGGACGTCCGGTTCTCGGGCGGGGGAGAGCTTATCGACCGGCGCGAGAAGGAGGCGGTCCTCTCCGCGCTCGGACCGATCGAAGCGGGCCAGCGCGTGCTGGAGGTCGCCTGCGGCACCGGTCGTTTCACCACGATGCTCGCGGACCGCGGCGCGGACATCGTCGGGATAGACATCTCCCGTGAGATGCTCGAACAGGGGCGCGAGAACGCGGCGGACGCGGGGGTCTCCGACAGCGTGCAGTTCGTCCGCGGCGACGCGTCGCGGCTCCCGTTCCCGGACGACCACTTCGACTCGGTGGTGGCGATGCGCTTTTTCCACCTGATGGACGACCCGGTACCGTTCGCGCGCGAGCTGTGTCGCGTGAGCGCCGATCAGGTGTTCTTCGACACGTTCAACAGACGCAGTCTCCGGACGCTGTACACGTGGCTGCTCCCGATGGGGTCGCGGCTCTACACCGAGGAGCAAGTGGTCGACATGCTCCGGGCGGCAGACCTCAGGCTCGCCGGCGAAGACCATGACTTCGTGCTCCCGTACGGCTTCTACCGCGAGCTTCCCGGCCCCGTCGCGAAGCCGTTCCGGGCGCTCGACGAGCTCGTCGGCAACACGATTCCCGGCGACTACGTGGCGTCGGTCTCCTACTGGGACGCCCGCACCGCCGCCGACGACTGACCGCCCCGTCTCCGCCGACGCGGTCGCTCCGCTCGTCCGGTAACGAACCGCGCGTATTCGCTCGCGCGCGAGTCAGTACGTGTGAATGACTTCGCCACACCGGAGACACTCGATCGTGTCGCTCCGGAACAGGCGCGACTGCTTCTCCGTCGGCCCGTTGCACTCGGGACAGACGCCGAGGTTCCGCCCGTCCGCGACGCGAGCGGACAGGTCGAGGAACTGATTCTCCAGCTTCTCGATCTGTTCGGACTGCTCCTCGACCACGGACTGGAGATCGTCGATGGTCTCCTCGCGCTCCTCCAGCGCCTCGGTGAGCTCCTCGATGGTCTCGTCGTACGTGTCGAGCGCCTCCATGTCGATGGCGGCCGCCTCCGTCTCGGTCTCCTGCTCAGTCGTTGCTTCGGCCTCGTCCGCCGTTTTGGTCTCCGTATCTGTCTCGTCGTTCGCCATACAGGTCCTACGCACGCCATGAGGGTTTACTTTCGGGTCACCAGTAAGGTAGTAGCAACACCCTAACGAGTGAGCACTCGATAAAGAGCGTCCTACCGTCGACTGAATCGGGGCTTAGGCGGGTCGGAGGTCCCAGTTCGGTCCGCTCTCGCGCGGCGGCGGCGGCGTCCGTCGGCCGGAGCGCGACGGCATACCTTACTATGCGGTACTGAAGTTGAATATAGCATATCCCATACGTTGAGTTGCGTATGGATCCGACAGTACTTCAGGCAGGGTTCGACCTCCTCGGCGACGGTCGGCCCGAAACATTGTGGCTAGGCATCGGGACGTTATTCATGCTCATCGGGACCTTCTACTTCATCGCGAAGGGTTGGGGGGTCACGGACACGGAGGCCCGTGAGTACTACGCGATCACGATCCTCGTGCCGGGTATCGCAACGGCCGCGTACCTGTCGATGTTCTTCGGTGTCGGGCTGACCGAAGTCGAAGTGGTCGGCCGCGGAACGCTCGACATCTACTACGCGCGGTACGCTGACTGGCTGTTCACCACGCCGTTGCTCCTGCTCGACCTCGCGCTCCTCGCGAAGGTCGACCGCGTCACCATCGGGACGCTCATCGGCGTCGACGCGCTGATGATCGTCACCGGCCTCATCGGCGCCCTGTCGAAGACGATGCTCGCCCGCTACACGTGGTGGCTCGTCAGTACCATCGCGTTCATCTTCGTGCTGTACTACCTCCTGACCAGCCTCCGGAGCGCTGCGAAACAACGCTCTAAGGAGGTTCAGAGCACGTTCAACACGCTCACCGCGTTGGTGGCGGTCCTCTGGACGGCCTACCCGATCCTCTGGATCGTCGGGACCGAGGGCGCGGCCGTCGTCGGCCTCGGCGTCGAGACGCTCGCCTTCATGGTCCTCGACGTGACCGCGAAGGTCGGGTTCGGGTTCGTCCTCCTGCGCAGCCGCGCCATCCTCGGTGACACCGAGGCGCCGGAGCCGTCCGCCGGCGAGGCGTCGGCCGCCGACTGAGGACTCCCGCGCTTCGTATCGATTACAGAACCGCCGCAGTTCCTTTTCACACCCGTTTACTCCACATGACCGACGACTCTCACGAACCTGTCGCCGTATTGAAAACCACGTCGGTCGTCGGGATCGGCGTCTGCTTCGTCATCGCGGCCGTCGCGCTGTTCGCACTGCCGGCGATCGAGAGCCGCGGGGTCGACTTCACCACCGCGTTCTGGCTCGTCTCGGCGGTCGAACTCGTCACCGCGTTCGGGATCATCTACTTCATCCTCAACCTGCACGAGGAGCGCGAATAGCGCTGATCCCCGGGCCGAACGCGGCGGCCCCGACGCCCCCGATCGCCCCGACGATCGAGCGGGGCCATCGACTCCTCACGTCCGACTACGGACGTCTCACGTCCGGCCGATAGTTGTCCGACCGATAGTTGTCCGACCGATAGTTGTCCGACCGATAGTTGTCCGACCGATAGTTGTCCGACCGATAGTTGTCCGACCGATAGTTGTCCGACCGATAGTCGCGCGATCGCCGAACTCACTCCTTCGGCGGGGTCGGCGGCTCCTCGCGTTCGCTCACGGACGGCGCGGTTTCCGCGAGCGCGCGCTCGAAGTGCTCGACGGTCACGGTGATCTCGTCGGTCGCGGGAGCGCCCGTTCCGGCGTCGACGATGGTCTCCTCGATGGCGAGCATCGCCGCCTCGCGGACCAACGCCGCGAGGTCGCCACCGCTGTATCCCGCGGTCCGTTCGGCCAGCGCGTCGAAGTCGACCCCCGGCCCGGTCGGCGTGTTCCGCGCGTGGATCGCGAGGATCTCCCGGCGAGCGGCCTCGTCTGGCAGCGGCGTCTCGACGGCCTTCTCGATCCGGCCCGGCCGCAACAGGGCCGTGTCGATCGAGTCGGGCCGGTTGGTCGCCGCCACGACGACGACGTCCGTCAGGGGTTCGAGCCCGTCCAGTTCGGTCAGCAACTGCGAGACGACGCGCTCGCCGGCGCCCGTGTCGTCGCCGCGGCGCTTCGGGGAGATGGCGTCGACCTCGTCGAAGAAGACGACCGCCGGGGCGTTCTCCCGCGCCGTCGCGAACAGGTCGCGGACCGCCTGCTCGCTCGCCCCGACGTAGCGGTTCAGCAGCTCCGGGCCGTTCACGGAGATGAAGTTCGCGTCGCTGAGGCTGGCGGCGGCGCGGGCGAGCAGGGTCTTCCCGGTGCCGGGGGGACCGTACAACAACACGCCGGAGGGCGGCTCGATGCCGGCGCGCTCGAAGCGATCGGCGTACTCAAGCGGCCAGTACACCGCGCGGACGATCTCGCGCTTCGCCGCCTCCAACCCCCCGACCTCGTCCCACGAGACGGACGGGACGTCGACGGCGACGTTTCGGAGCCCGCCGGGCTCGATCGACTCCATCGCCTCGTCGAGGTCGGCCTGTCGCACCGCGGTCCGCCCCTCGCGGCGTACCGCCCGCTCCAGCGCCGCGTCGACGAGCACCGCGACGTCGGCGACCACGAACCCGTTGATCCGCGTCGCCGTCTCCGCGAAGTCGACGTCCATCGCGAGCGGCACGTCCCGCGCGACGCTCTCTAAGGCCGCCTGTCGGTCCTCGACGCTCAGCGGCGCGAGCTCCGTCTCGCGGTCGAACCGGCCGCCCCGTCGCAGCGCCGCGGGAACGCACTCCTCGTCCGTCGTCACCCCGACGACCACCGTCCCGTGCGTGGCCCGCAGCTCGTCGAGCGTGTCGCGGAGCCGGTCGCCGAGGGTCGCGGCGGCGCCGTCCTCGCCGAGGACTTCGAGGTCGTCGAGGAGGACGACCGCCCGCTCGGCGTCCCGGGCGGCCTCGACCACGCGGTCGAGCCGTCGCTCGCGGTCGCCCGCGCTCTCGCCGCGCAGTCGCGCGGCCGAGGCCCGTATCAGCGTCGCGTCGACCGCGGCCGCGACCGCCTCGACGAGCGTCGTCTTCCCGGCGCCGCGCGGCCCGTGCAGGAGGACCCCGAGCGTCGTCGGGCGGCCGGCGGCCGCGAACGACTTCCGGCCGTCGAGCCGAGTCCCGACCACTTCCCGGAGGTCGCGGAACGTCGCCGCCGGCACGATCCGGTCCGCGTCGAGGGCCCCGGGGTCGCGTATCACCGCCGCCGTCCCCTCGTCGGTCACGACGTCGATCTCGGTCTCCTCGCCGACGATCCCGGGCGAAGCGGGCGTCACCTCCTCGACGACGAACGTGAGCGCCAGCGCGCCGCCGAGCAGGGTCGCCTCGACCTCGTCGTCGACGGAGACCGCCGTCCCGTTCAGGCGTCGGCGCAGGGCCGACGCCGCGCGCGTGAGGTCCATCGACTCGTCGAGTCGGAGGGTGACCGCCGACGCCGCGGCGGCGTCGGCGGGCTCCACCGTGACCGTCTCGCCGAGGTCGGCGTCGGCGTTCCGTCGGATCGGCTCGGGGAGACAGGCCCCGCCGGGGTCCCCGTCGACGCGCGCCGCGACCGCGACGGTCCGCCGACCGCCGCGAACGCTCACGGCGTCGCCGGGCTCGACGCCGAGGTCCGCCAGCACCGACGCGGAGAGGCCGATTCGACGGTCCCCGACCGACGCCGGGGCCTCCGCGACCGACAGTCGAACGCTCATCTGCGACACGATCGCCGAGGGTAGCGTTCGGCGACGACGCTCATCGAACTCATGTACAGCGGTACGGGGGCGTCGCACATAGAAGCCACGACGGCGCGCGGTTCGCGACCGTCGGGACCGCCCCCTCGGGCCGCCGGCGTTACGGCGACTCTTCGACGACTTCGGCGACGGCGAAGTTGGACTTGACCTCCGTGATCTCGATCTTCACCCGCTCGCCGACCTCCGTGTCGGGAACGATGATCACGTAGCCGCGCTCCACGCGAGCGATGCCGTCCCCCTGCTTGCCGAGGTCTTCGATCTCGACGTACCGCATCTCGCCCGGCTCGACCGGCGGCTGCGGCCCGTCGTCGGCTCGGGAGGCGGAGACGTCGGGGTCGTCGTCGGCCTCGGCGGTCGCTCCGGTCGCCGCACGGGAGATGAGCGCGACCCGGTACGTCTCGCCCGGCTCCAGCGACCCGGTCTCGACCTCGCGGTCCGGAACGTCGATGACGTACTCACCGTCTTCCTCGCGAACGTCGGCGCTGAACAGACAGAGGAGTTTCTCTGAGATCTCCATAGTAGATTCCATACGTACGTGGCAACGAACGAGTATAGTTGTACCGCTGGCTCGGGCCGACGGGCGGCGGTCCGGCGTCGGATACCGGCCCGGCCGTCACCGGCGGGAGAACCCGCCGTCCCCGCGGGGCGAATCGACGACCACGGAGGGCGGTCGCTCGCCCGCCGACCGTCGCCCGCGAACCGTCGGACCGGTCCCGATCCCCGATCTAGTTGATAAATAAACATATATTCCTCGACACTGATATCCCCGCCATGGACGCTACCTCCAACGCGGTTCGCCGTCGTCGCATCGTCGCCCTCCTCGCCGTCGTCGCGCTGCTCTTCCCGCTCGCGACGGGAGTCGCAACGGCCCAGTCGGTTCAGGGCGCGTCCGGCACGATCGTCGTCGACGAGGGAGAGACGGTCGACGGGATCGACGGCGTCGCCGGAGCGATCGTCGTCCGCGGCACCGTCGACGGCGACGTCTCCGGCGCGGCCGGGTCGATCCGCGTCGCCGAGGGCGGTCGCGTCGGCGGCGACGTCCGCGCCGCCGCGGGGACGCTCAGCATCGACGGAACGGTCGGCGGGAACGTCGAGGCCGGCGTCGGTTCGTTCGAACTGACCGACACCGGCCGGATCGGCGGCTCGCTCGACGTCGGCGGGGGGTCGGTCAGCGTCGACGGCGCGGTCGGCGGCGACGTGCGGGCGGGCGCCGACTCGATCGCGATCGGCCCGAACGCGGACGTCGGCGGCGAGTTCCGATACGACGCCGAGACGTTCACGCAGAGTCCGGACGCGTCGGTCGCGGGCGGCGTCGTCGAGGACACCGGCCTCCGCGGCGACGTGGGCGTCACGGTCGGTCCCGACTTCGTGCCGACGTGGGTCGGCACCGCGTACGGCGTCGTGGCCAACCTCGCGTTGGGGGCGGTCCTCCTGCTCGCGTTCCCCCGCTTTTCGCGCGAGGTCGCCGACCGGGTCGGCGGGGACGCGCTCACCAGCGGCGTCGTCGGGGGCGCCGTGCTGATCGGAACCCCGGTCCTGCTCGTCCTCGTGGCGCTCACGCTCGTCGGCATCCCGCTCGCGCTCGTCGGGATCGGCGCGTACGTCGTCGCGCTCTGGGTCGGCTCCGTCTACGGCCGGTACGCCCTCGGATCGTGGGTCCTCGGCCGACTCGACCGGTCGAACCGGTGGGTCGCGCTCCTGCTCGGCGTGCTCGCCGTCGCCGCGATCGGCTTCATCCCGTGGCTCGGCGGCCTCGTGGACCTCCTCGTGCTCCTGCTGGGCCTCGGGGCGTTCGGCGTCGGGCTGTTCGGCCTGTACCGCGGTCGTCGCTCCCGTCGCGTCGCCGACCGGGAGACCGTCGCCGCGGACTGACGGCGCCGCCCGCTTCCGGCAGGCACCGTCGCGGGACGAACACCTTTCTTCCGCCCCTCCGAACCGACCCGCATGACCGACTTCGAGTTCCCCTACGGCGCCGTCTCGCCGCCGATCGTGACTCCGTTCGACGCCGACGGCGGCGTCGACGCGGACGCGCTCGCGAGCCACGTCTCGACGCTCGTCGACGCCGGCCTCGACGGGATGGTCCCCTGCGGGACGACGGGCGAGTTCGCCAGCCTCACCGACGCGGAGCGCCGCGCGGTCGTCGAGACGACGGTCGAGGCGGCCGACGGGCGGGTCCCGGTGATCGCGGGCGCGGCGGACACGACCGTTTCGGGCGCCCTCGACCGACTCCGGGTCGCCGACGCGGCCGGCGCGGACGCGGGGCTGGTCACGCTCCCGTACTACCACAACTCGACCTCGCCGGCCGGCCAGCGGGCGTTCCTCGACGCGGTCGCCGACGACGCGCCCCTCCCGGTGTTCCTCTACGACATCCCGTCGACGGTCGGCGAGGCGATCGACCCCGACGTGCTCGCTGCCGTGGCGGAGCGCGAGTCGGTCGTCGGCCTGAAAGACACTAGTGGCGATATCTCGGCGGTCGACGCCGCCGTCGATCTGACGCCGGACGAGTTCACCGTGTTCCAGGGCGTCGACGCGCTGCTGTACCCGAGCGCGTCGCTCGGCGTCGACGGGGGGATTCACGCCCTCTCGCAGGCGATCCCGGAGGTGTTCGTCGCGCTCGGCGAGGCGCTCCGCGCCGGCGACGACGACCGCGCGCTGGAGCTTCACCGCCGCGCGATCGCCCCGCTGTTCGACCGGTGCGGCGACCACGGGTTCGCGCCCGCCGCGAAGGTCGCGGCCGCGCACCGCGGGTTCGTCCCGGACCCGCGAGTCCGTCCGCCGCTCACGCTCCCGGACGAGGTCGGACGCGAAGCGATCGCCGCCGACGTGGACGCGGCGCTCGACGTCGTTTAAATACCCACGTCCGGCGCCCCGGCCCTCGCTCAGTCGCCGTCGACCGGCGTCCCGTCGGCCTCCTTCGGGCCCTCCGAGTCGAAGACGACGACGTCGCCGTCGGCGCGTTCGGCGGCGCCGGGGTCGTAGCCGTCGCGGACGCCGATCGCCTCCTCCAGTTCGCGGACCGCGCGCTCCTTGAGCGCCGCGGCCAGCGCCTCGGCGTCCTCGCGGGAGATGTCGCGGCCGAGGCCCTCGCACTCGTGGGCGCGGACGATGCCCGACTCGTCGACCGCCTCGCCCATCGGCTGGCTCGTCCCGTCGAGCGCGACGCTGAACGGGTAGGTCTGACAGATGAGCGGCCGCGAGTCGTGGACGGCGCAGGCGCCCTGCCCGTCCGCCTCCTCGTAGAAGGCGCAGTCGCCGCAGTCGTCGGTCGCGAGCGCCCACTCGAACGTCTCGCCGGCCGGCTCGCCGTCGTCGCCCTCGGCGAGTCCGAAGGGCATCGGGCGCGCCACGTCGCGCCAGTCGTACGACTCGCCGAACCGCTCTCCGGCCGCGGCGGCGACCTCGCGGACCTCGCCCGGGAAGACGGTCGCCGTGTGGGGCTCGCGGTCGGCGTCGTGACAGTCGCCGTCGCCCCCGTCTTCGGCCCCTTCGCCGGCCGGCGCGCCGCCCGGCTCGTCGGGGGCGTAGCCGGTACAGCAACCGCCACAGCGCGTGCACTCGAAGCCCATCGTCTCGATCGCGTCGGCGATATCGTCGACGGCGAGCTCGCGCGCCCGCGAAAGTTCGGCTTCGAGCGGTTCCATGGGAACGCTTGCGGCGCGGTCGTGATAACCCCTGTCTTCGGCGCTCTCCGAGGCGATAGAGAGATATATAGCCCTCTTACCAAGAGCTATGCCCGGCCTCCGGCCACTGCACGCATGGCCGCGGAACCCCGAGTCGCATTCCCGTCGGAGTACGACGCGCTCTCTCTGGCTATCGCGGTATACGACGCCGAACACGCGACGATCGAGCGGACCAACGACCGGTTCGAGTCGCTGTTCGGCTACGCGGCAGGGGAAATGCGCGAGCTGTCTCCCGATCGGTACACCGCCAACACCTATCGGTTCTCGGAGGCGGACTTCGCCGGGCGCCTCCGCGACGCGGCGCGCGGCGAGCCACAACAGTTTCCGTGGCGAATCAAGCGCGCGGACGGCGAACTGACGTGGGTTCGCGTGTCGCTCTCCGAGTGGGAAGCGGGACGAGACGGTCACGTTCTCGCCGAGGTCCGCGACATCACCGACCACTACGCGACGAGCCGACGGGAGACGCTGTTCTGGCGAGTGCTCCGTCACAACCTCCGGAACGAGGCGAACAAGCTCATCGGTTACTCCGGAGAGGTCCTGCGGGAGACGGAGCGCGACCGCGTTCGCGAGGCCGCCGAAAAGGCCCGTTCGACGGCGTTTGACCTCGGCACGGTCGCGACCTCGGTCAAAGAGATCCAGCAGGCCGCCGCGCAGTCCGAGACGTACCGCTCGCACCGACCGGCGGCCGACGCCGTTCGAGACGTCGTCGCGGTCCTCGAACCCGCGTACCCCGACGCGGAGTTCGTCGTCGAAGAGCGGCGGCCGATGTGGGTCCGCGTCGACGCCGCGTTCGACCACGCGCTGCGCCACGCGCTCGAAAACGCCGCCTGCCACGCCGACGAGCCAGACCCCACCGTCGAGGTAACGGTCTCTCCCTCTCCTAACACCGGTCGCGTCGAGATCCGCGTCTCCGACACGAATCCGCACATCCCGCGGGTCGAGATCGATGCGCTCGACACGGTCTCCGAACTGACGAGCACGCGCCACGGTACCGGCGTCGGGCTGTTCGTGATGCAGTGGTGTATCGAGTCTCTCGGCGGCGAACTGACGTTCGAGCGACGCGAGCCGCGCGGCAACCGCGTCCGTTTCTACCTCCCGCCCCGGGATCAACCGAGCGACCCGGCGTAATCCGGCCCGCGATCCGCGCCCCGCCACGGACGCCCGCCCGCGCCGAAGGAGCGAAGTGCGACCGCCACCTACCGATCGGGCGTGAAGGAGTACGAGCGAAAGGGACTCCTCGAACGGGTGAACCGCGAGGCCGCGACGGTCGGCGCGGACATCCCCGAGGAGATAGAGGTCCAGGGGGAGTCGATCGACCTCCGGTCGTTCGTCTTCGAGATCAAGCGGCGCGACACGGTGCCGGCCGGCGAGCGCGACCGCGTCGAGCGGGCGAAGCGGAACCTCCGGCGAGAGCGGTTGGAGCGGCTCGAACCCATCGAGGAGAACGAGGTGAGCTACGAGCGCGGGGAGGAGCTCGCGGCGTCGATCATCGGTATCGACCGCGCGCTGGAAGCCTTGGAGGGACTGAACGCCCCCGGCCCGGAGACGGAAGAACAGCGGCAGGAGGCCGCCGACCGCAAGCGCTGGATGAGCTTCTTGAAAAAGGCGCTCGGTCGCGACAGCGCAAGCGGAGCGAGCGGGCGAACGCGCTTTTAAACCTGTTTCGTCGGGACGGCTCCGCACGCGGCGGTCGCCCCGGAATCACTCGTCGCCGTCGGCCGGCTTGAACACGAGTCGGTAGTCGTAGTAGCGGCCGTCGTACCGGAGCATCTTCGAGCCGGACCAGTGTCGAGGCGCGTCCTTCCGGACGTTCCCGTCGAGGAACGGCCGCTCGTGGAGCGACCTGAGGACCTCCGCGTAGGCGTCGGAGTACGGGTGCGACTCCTCGTACCCGCCGTGCACGGCCCGTTCGAGCACCTCGCGGGCGTCGACGGAGAGGGCTTCCTCGGAGACGCGCGGGCCGACGTCGAGCGCCCGGAGGATCGCCTCCATCCGCTCGGGCGACTCCGCGACCGCCTCGCCCGTGGCGCGGTACACGGGTTCGTAGAACCGCTCCCGTTCGACCGCGACCCGGTACGTCGCGTCCCGGTACGAGACGCGGGCCGGCCCGTCCGCCGCGAGCAGGGCGCTCGCTTCGACCGCGTCCTCGTTCCGGTAGACGTAGCCGCCGCGTTCGACGAGGCCGACCGGAACGCCGCCCGAGTTGCCCCGCGCCCGCGCCGCGAAGTGGGCGATCTCGACGGCGCGCCGGTCGCCCTGCGGGAGCGTCTCCGCGTCGACACCTTCGGAGCCCTCGGTATCGCCCTCATCGGTGCCCGCGGTGTCGTCCTCCTCGGCGCCGAACAGTCGGAGGACCGGGCGAATCGTCTCCGCCTCGTCGACGACGACCGAGCCCAGTCGGTAGTACGTTCCCTCGTGAACGGCGTGCGTCGGGTCGTCGTCGGTCGAGAAGAACGGCTTCCGGTGCTGGACGGCGTACGGCTCGCCCGCGCGGACGGCCTCGAACGCCGCCTCGTCCCACCGGGGATCGGTCTCGTCGGGGTCGACGACGGCGCGTTCTCGGAGGGTCTCTCCGACCTCGTCGAGGGCGAGCCGCAGGACGCGGACGCGCTCGTCGTCGGGACCGGCGGTCACCGACCCGTCCAGACAGCCGCTCATCGCGCCGAGCGCCGCGGCGAGTCCCCCGGCGAGGACCCGGCGGCGGGAGGGATTCAGGTCGCTCATACGGGCGCTTCGTCGGGGCGAACTAAATGCGTCCGTGTGACCCAAAGAGCCGCTGTAGTCTCCGACGGGCACGCGCCGCCGTCGACGCGCGCTCGCGGTTCGCTCCGACCCGACCGTCCCGCCTCAGTTCCCCGTGAAGTCGATCCGCGAGTCGCCGCTGTCGCCGTCGCGGTTCGAGTGACCGATCCGGACGAACTCGTAGGCGTCGTCCGCGAGGAACACGTCGTCGCCCTCGACGGCGACGTCGACGCTCTCCAACACGGCGCCCTCGCAGGGGCCGAAGTTGCAGTAGCCGCCGTCGGCCTCGAAGGTGGCGCCGTGCTTCTGACAGAACACCTCGCCGTTGCGGACGAACGCCCCGTCGTCCTTGTCGAGGCGCACGTCGGTCCAGTGCTGGCAGTAGTTGCGGAACGCGCGCACCTCGCCGGCCGCGCGGGTGAGGATGGCCTCGGCCTCGGGGGTGCCGTCCTCGGCCTCGCCCACGTCGCCCTCGCCCTCGTCGACGTCGTCGGCGTCGACCGGCCGCAGCGTCACGAGCAGCGTGCTGTCCTCGGGCACCTCATCGACGGCGGCGATCCGGCGGTCCGCGTTCATAGGTGGTGGAAGGATAGGGCGGTTTTGAACGCTGTGATACCGGCGGGGATCATACGGGACCCTCGGATACCGTCGACCGGATACCGGGGGTGACCATCTCCAAAGCCCCAGCCGCTCGGTCGTATGTGGTTGCCAGCAGATCACCGACGACCATCTCCAAAGCCCCAGCCGCTCGGTCGTATGTGGTTGCCAGCAGATCACCGACGACCATCTCCAAAGCCCCAGCCGCG
>Ga0102939_1000268_pt1 | contig 18993 bp, 15 predicted proteins | sample SalPon2_B_H2O_MG_FD_78214 | JGI IMG/M metagenome (GOLD analysis project Ga0102939, IMG submission 78214) | Salt pond water microbial communities from South San Francisco under conditions of wetland restoration - Salt Pond MetaG R2_B_H2O_MG | ecosystem: Environmental > Aquatic > Non-marine Saline... | reverse complement strand
TGTGGTCGTTGGTTTCGACGAGCTGTTCGTGGCGCTCGTCGTCGGGCATCTGTTTGAGCTCCTCGTAATCGTTCTCCGAACCGGGGAGATCCTCGTAGGGCACGTCGGGTTCGCCCCACTGGAAGTAGTTGACACCGTACGGACAGGCGACCTGACAGTATCGGCAACCGATGCAGGTCTCGTAGTTCGTGAGCACGATCCCGTCTTTGTCCCGCGTGTGGCGGGCGCGGACCGGGCAGACTTTCTCACAGGGCGCGTTCGTACAGTGCTGGCACGGACGAACGAGGAAGTTCTCCTGGTCCGTATTGTCGTCCTCGTAGGTCAGCACGTACATCCAGTTCGCGCCGGTCGAAGTCTGGTTCTCCTCGATGCAGCCGGTGACGCACTCCAGACAGCCGTCACAGCGGTTGAGATCGATGACCATCCCCAGCTGCGTGCCTTCCTCGGAGGTGTCACCGACCGGTTCGGCACCGTATTCTTCATCTTTCGGGTCGCCCGAGCTCTGGGCCGACGCGACACCGCCGAGTCCGAGCGCCGCCGCCCCGGCGCCCATCTTCTTCATCGTGTCCCGACGGCTCTGATTCATCTCGGTGTCGACGTTCGAGAGCTTCTCGGCGACGCTCCCGTCGCCGGTCAGTTTCTGGAAGATGCTCTCGTTCTCTTCGGCCTTCGCTTCCTCGAACGCCTCGACCGTCGGGCGGTCGTCGACGTCGAACTCCTCGACAACAGCCTCGTTGTACTTCTCGTGGAACTCCGCCTCGGAGATCTCACCCTGGATGAGTTTCATGGCGTCTTCGGCCATGTCCATGCCGAGTTCGGTGTCGTACTCGGTGTCGTCGAGCATTTCCCGCATCTCGTCCTCGTGGTCCTCACCCAGTGGGTGGAACGATTCGTCCGCTGGTTCGTCGTCCCCACAGCCACAACTGCCGTGGCCGCAGGAGTCGTCGTCTCTACTCATTTGATTATCACCGTGTGATCCATAGTCTTTCGACGGCGTTCGTCCGCGTTGGGTGCCCCGTCGTGGATCGGGCGACGACCAACGCGCCTCGTCGAATACCCGAACCGAGTGTAAAGAAAGCGCAAATAAAGTTCGTTTCCGTCGCGGTCGTGTCCTGCCGGGGTTCCTGTCCCGGGACTGTCGACAGCCTCGGTGTCGGCGTGGCTGTCGTCGGACAACGCTGTGGTCGAACCGGTGCCCGTGACAACCCCGATGGCTAGAGGTTTGGAGGCGCCAGGTTCGTCCGTCTCGACGGTGTCGAGTGCTACACTGTTTCCACTCCTGTCCGTGTCGTCGGCGAGCGTCCGATCGACGCCACTCCGGCATCCACCGGTGGGAGGGCCGGAGACTGCGGACAATCCGCCGATCCCTGGACGGACGAAACCAGCCCTGAAGGCCGCGTCCGTCCGGTATCTGTCGGCGGATTTTCGCCAGTCGGCACCGGACACTGCCATCACTGAATCCCTTTGACTCAACGGTATTAAATACACCTCATTCGCGCGGAAGCATCAACAACTACAGGCTCTTACTCTGCCGTTTTGTGGCGATCCAGCACACTTATTACGACACAATACATAATTATGTAGTTGGATTCATGAGGATACATGTTGTCAGCATGGACCGTTTTCGGATTGCGGCTGCGGACGTTATTCGAGCTACTGACCGAAGCGTGAACGCCAGAGCGGCTGACATCGGACTGCGGGCGGATCCGGACGCTTAAATCACTTCCCGCAGAGATCAAAGCCATGACCGAAGACGAATCCGACGAGCACGAACCGCCCGAGCGGGAGGCGTTCGATCACGACCCGGTCGGGCACGCGCGCGTGTCGTCGGGAATGACTGTCTCGGAGCTCGCAACGGAATACGGCAGCGCGGGGATCGGTGCCGCGAACCTCGCGGACGCTATCGACGTCGCCGGCGAGATGTTCGCCAGCGAGGAGACGACCGTCTTCTTCGGACTCGCGGGCGCGATGGTGCCGGCAGGAATGCGGGCGATCGTTACGGATCTCATCCGCGCGGGACACATCGACGCGCTGGTTACGACCGGCGCGAACCTGACTCACGACGCGATCGAGGCCATCGGCGGCAAACACCACCACGGGGCTCACGAGCATCCCGATTTCGAGGACCGGGAGTTCGACGAAAAGCTCCGCGACGAGGGCGTCGACCGGATTTACAACGTCTATCTTCCCCAGGAGCATTTCACGCTGTTCGAAAACCACCTCCGGGAGGAGGTGTTCGACGCTATCGGCGAAGAGGTCGTTTCGATCGCCGAATTCACGCGGGAACTCGGTCGTGCGAACGCCGAGGTGAACGACCGCGAGAACGTGTCCGAAGATTCCGGTATCGCCGCGGCCGCCTACGAGTGTGACGTGCCGATTTACGCGCCGGCGATTCAGGACTCGGTGCTCGGCCTGCAAGCGTGGCTCCACTCGCAGGTTTCAGGGTTCTCGCTGGACGCCCTTTCGGACATGTCGCCACTCAATGACCTCGCATACGAGGCCGATTCGACGGCAGCCTTCGTCGTCGGCGGCGGCGTCCCGAAGAACTACGTCCTTCAGACGATGCTCGTGACGCCTGGTGCGTACGATTATGCGATCCAGTTGACCATGGACCCCCCACAGACAGGGGGGCTCTCCGGTGCGACGCTCGACGAAGCCCGCTCGTGGGGAAAGCTCGAACCCGACGCAAAGAACGTCTCGGTGTACGCCGACGCGACGATCACGCTCCCGCTCGTCGTTGCCGGCGCGCTTGATCGGGTCGACAGCTGATAGCGTCTACAACTGACGCGTGTCCGTGCTTCCGCACTCGGGACACTGGGTCATCTCACCGAGGGGCGGATGCTGGACGGAATCCCAGGCGTCCGCGCCGGAGGATGCTTCGAACCCACACGCCAGACACTGAGTCGTTGTTTCAGCCGACATGTGCGTATCTCGATCGTCGCAGTATTTAAACGTATCCCGTGCCGTAGATAGCCCGCGTAGTGGCATCCGCCGCATCCGGCCAATGACGAACGAACGGGCCGAGTCGGTGTAGGCAGCCGGCAGTGACGAGCCCTATGAGTGCCGAGGCCAACTTTCTGTCCACACGGTTACGAGGAGAAGTGAACGAACGTCAGAGAATCGCGTTTGCTACCCTCTGGGAGAGTCGTTGTAGTCGACGGGCGAACGGAGTTCACTCTGAGATGTCGTATCCATACGGTAGTTTCGTCCGCGAAACCTCGTGACTGATCAGATACTTTATGCTTTATTATCGCCCCCGACGTTGGTGCGAGTGGAACGAAACCAATGGCTGCACTCACAGATTCAGACGCTGAGGAGACCGCACAGAAGGTTGCACTCATCACCGGTGCCTCGTCGGGTATCGGGAAATCGGCGGCAAAGACGCTCGCTCGTGAGGGCGTTCGTGTCGCACTAGCCGCCAGACGGAAAGACAAACTCCGTCAGCTCGAAGACCACATCGAGTCCGAAGGTGGCACTGCGCTCGTCGTCGAAACGGACGTCACCGACGAAGACGACGTACAGGAGACGATAGAGGAGATACAGGACAGTTTCGGTCGCCTCGATATCCTGGTCAACAGCGCTGGCATGATGGCGCTCAATCGGGTCGAAGAGGCGGATATGGCGGAGTTCCAGCGGATGATAGACGTGAATCTGAACGGTTTGATGCAGGTCACCCAAGCGGTCTTGCCGCTGATGCAACGGCAGGGCTCGGGCCACGTCGTCAACATCTCCTCGCTTGCGGGACGGAAATCGTTCCCAGGCGCCAGCGGATACAGTGCGTCGAAGTACGGTGTGAACGGGTTCTCCGAGGCACTCCGCGAGGAGTTCACCGGTGAGGATACGGAGTCCATTCGCGTGACGGACATCGAACCAGGGTTCGTCGAAACCGACCTCTCTGAGGGTCTGCCACCGGAGTGGATGGAAACGCTCGACCCCGCTGATGTCGCTCGGTCCGTCAGGTACGCGGTCAGCCAGCCGCCCCACGTCGACGTCAACGAGATCCTCCTCAGACCAACCCAGATGGAGCTCTGACGCGTCTCACCGCACAAACCGATGGACCCAACAATCGTACTCTGTGACGAGAAGACGGTCGACCAAACCGATCAGGTCGAGATTCTGGAGGCGGCTGGCGCGACTCTCGAGACGCTGGACAAAAAGACCGAAGCCGCCGTTGAAGCGGCCGTAAGCGGTGCAGATGGAATCATTGTCGACGCGGCCACACCCGTCACACGGCGCGTCATCGAACGCACTGACACGCTCGAGGTCGTCGGACGGGCGGGTATCGGCGTCGACAACATCGACGTCGAAGCGGCGGTCAACAATGATATCACTGTGGTGAACGTCCCAGATTACTCCCTTGAGGAGGTCTCGACACACGCGTTCGCGCTACTTCTGGCGTGTAACAGGGGAATCTCACAGTACAACCGTGCAGTGAAGTCCGGAACTTGGGACTGGAAAGCCGGTCGCCCGCTCCATCGATTGTCGAGCGGGACACTCGGACTCGTCGGTTTCGGTGGGATCGCGCGTCGACTCGCCGCCAAACTCCGGACCTTCGGTGTCGATGTGATCGCGACCGATCCCTATGTCGATGCGTCGATGATGCGCGACTATGGGGTCGGGAAGGTATCGTTCGACGAGTTGCTCGAGCGAGTCGAGTATCTCTCGATTCACGTTCCACTGTACGACGAGACGCGGCACATGTTCTCTGTCGACGAGTTCGAGCGGCTCCCTGAGAGCGCTATCGTAATCAACACTTCTCGTGGTCCTGTCATCGATGAGCCTGCTCTCGTAGCAGCACTCGAAAGCAGTGAAATTGCTCGCGCAGGGCTCGACGTCCTCGAGTCGGAACCACCTGCTCCCGATAATCCGCTTCTCGAACGGGACGATGTCGTCGTCACACCGCATACGGCGTGGTACTCCCGTGCAAGCCGGAGAGATCTCTCGGAAGGGGTCGCCCGCGCAGTTGCGGCTGTCCTACGGGGCGATCCCAATCATAGCGTCGTCGATCCCGAAACACCCTGGATATAAATCCGCTGGCAAGAGGATCCCGTCTCGACAGAGGGGCACAAAATCTCTCCCTTGCTCATGGGACGATCGAGCCCGGGGCCACTGGCATGCCGTCGATATTGACGCCCAACACTGGACTGACCTATCCCTTGTGGTCTACGATCGATTCCGCTTTGGACTCCGCTGGCTGGAAGTTGTTTGCGGCCCACGTTTCCAGCGATTCGATCACTGGCGCGAGTGACCGCCCGCGCTCGGTAAGTGAGTACTCGACTTCGACGGGCTTGTCGTTAACGACAGTTCGTTCGGCCAGGTCTTTCTCTTCGAGATCTTCGAGACTTGACGAGAGTACTTTGTTCGTGATCGCGCCACCGATCTCCCGGGAAAGTTCGTTGAAGCGAAGCGACTCGTGTTTCAACAATCGGTCGATGATAACTGGATGCCACTTGTACCCGATGACGTCCATTCCGATCGTCACTGCGCACCAATCCTCTTGCGCAGACCACACCGGAAGCCGATCGATCTCATCGGATCCAGTCGATTCTGACATACAGCCAGTATATCGCCCACGGTCAAAGCATTTTTGAGGTTATCGGGGTCTGCCCCTCAAGAATGAATCCCACTCTCGTCTGAGGGATTGCGGTTTCGTGTTCCATTCGTTCCCATTGCGACACGATCCATCTCGGAGAACTGCTTTCGGAGTAGATATCTCAAGGGAGTTGGAAAATACGTACCCCATGGATAGATTGTGAGTCGTGAGTGCCGAGGCCGCTGTTATTTGTAATCGAGAGCATCGCGAGATCGTGTGGCGACGGTAGATGTCGGTAGTCTTGAGGACGCGAAGCGAATACGCCCATGGAGGCGTTGACCGGATCTTGGACGCGCTGGCTGACAGGTGGATCCGAAATCACCAGCACGTTTCACCCGGGGAGGAGCGATCGCGCCACTCAGCCCCACAGGACAGTACGGCTGTACGACCGTCGGGTATTTAAACTACCGAGACGGCTAAAATTTTTGTTACACATGGAGTAACAGTTGATTATTTTTTGCTATTCAACCGCCATAATCTTTAATATTAGTTGTGTTGAATTCTATCATTGAACATGACAAATAGTGTCACGATTTCCGGCTGTGTTACGTATCCGGACGGCGTCGCGGCTGTGGGGGTGACCGTGATGGCAGTCGACGTCGACAGCGGAGCGGACGATCCGATTGGAGCGATGCCAGTCCGACCGGACGGGTCATTTGAGCTGTCGGCGACTGAATCGGAGCTCGGCGGACAACAGGAGGGGCCCCCCGAGGTGCAGCTCTATCTGTTCCGAAACGGATCGACCGTCCACGAGGAAACGGTCGAGGCGGATCCGAATTCGACCCTCGACCTCACAGTCGAACGCGAGTCACATCCATCGATGGAAGATGTCGCGGATGCGATGTGTAACATGCACCACGGAATGTCAGGACAGCGTGGCATGGACAACGTCCCACGGGACCCCTTCCATTCCGGCCACGGTCGGTTCGGTCGCATGTTTCCGTACCTGGAGGCCGCGGATCACGATCCCGAGTTCCTGCAAGAACTGGGTCGTCCGGGCGGGCCCCTAGATGAGAGCACTCACGACCGATCTGTCGGGGAATCGTCGGTCCCGGCAGGGTTTGCGTTCCTCGGACAGTTCATCGATCACGACATCACGCTCGATCCGCTTTCGAGTCTCGCCCGCCGGAACGATCCGGACGCGCTCCGGAACTTCCGGACGCCGGAGTTAGACCTCGATTCCGTGTACGGCACTGGGCCCGAGACCGCGCCGTACCTCTATGAATCGCCGATGCAGGGCGGTGATCCGGAACGGCTGCTTGTCGCCCGAGACGGACGCCCCGACGTGCCCAGGAACGCGGAAGCGACCGCGTTAACCGGGGATCACCGAAACGACGAGAATCACATCCTCTCGCAGTTCCAGTACGCGATGTTGGAGTTCCACAACGCTATTTTGGGGTGGCTCGGGGAGGACTGCAAGGACGCCTTCGAGCACGCCAACCGACTGGCACGCTGGCACTACCAGTGGATCGTCCTGGAGGAGTTCCTCCCGACGGTCTGTGATCCCAAGGTCGTCGATGCCGTCCGCACTGAGCGGAACCACTACACGGTCGGGCCAGGCGACGAGCCGTTCCTTCCGGTCGAGTTTGCGGGGGCCGCCTATCGCTACGGCCACAGTCAGATTCGGGAGCGCTACCGCGTCAACGAGGACACTGAGGCTGCGCTGTTCGGGCGCGGCGACGACGCTTTCGGGATGGGGTTCGAAGCACCCTCGGCGGCGGAAGCCGTCGACTGGCGGTATTTGTTCGATCTGCACGATCCCGATGTCGTGCCACAGAACGCCAGGGCGATCGATTCGTTGCTCTCGCCGGATCTGCTTGACCTCCCGTTCCTGGAAAGCGACGACTGGCGGGCATCGCTCGCGTCGCGGAACCTCGTCCGGGGGCGTCAACTCGGGCTTCCGAGTGGCCAGGCAGTCGCACGCGCGATGGGCATCGACCCGCTGTCGAACGAGCAGCTCGGGTTCGAAGAGATCCTAAGAGACCACGGGAAGCATCCGGACACCGAAGCACCCCTGTGGTATTACGTGTTAGCAGAAGCGCGCGTCGCGAGCGGAGGAGATCATCTCGGCCCGGTCGGAAGCCGTATTGTCGCCGAGACGCTCGTGGGGCTCATAAAGTCTGATCCCTCCTCGTTCCTGACCGTCCAGCCCGAGTGGACGCCCCGGCTTCCCGCCCCCAATGCCGGCCAAAACGACTTTTCGGTGGCTGATCTCCTTGAGTTCGCTCTCGGGGACGATCACTGACAGGGCCTCAGGGAGGCGGACTCGCGGACACTGCCGCTTCTGTCGGCAAGCTTATTTCCGAAACCCCACACCGACTAGTACATGGATTCGTCTCTGGCCCGACCGCTCGATCGGGTTACGGAGCCTGAAATCGCGGTGTTCGTTTCGGGCGTGGCGAGTATGGGGCTGGAGATCCTCGCCGGTCGAATCGTCGCCCCGCAGTTCGGCAGCAGCATCTACACGTGGGGGAGCATCATCGGCGTGTTTCTGGCGGCGCTGAGTCTCGGCTATCACTACGGCGGCAAGCGAGCCGAAGAGCGAGCGAGTATCGAGCGGCTATCGTGGCTGTTGCTCGGAACCGCTGCTTACGTCGCCGTGTTGATCTTCGCGGGCGATCCGCTCTTGGCCGCCGGATCGGCGTTCCCGTTGCCGAGTCGGTTCGCGTCCCTGCCAGCGGTCACGCTGCTTTTCGGCCCGCCGACCTATCTGCTCGGCTTCATCAGTCCGTACGCGGCCGAACTCTCGACCACCGACGCCGTCGGCGAGGCTTCGGGGCGCGTGTACGCCGTCGGGACAGTCGGCAGCATACTCGGAGCCTTCGGAACGACGTTTCTCCTCATTCCGACTTTCGGTATCGACGCCATCGGCTTTCTGTTCGGTGCGTTGCTCGTCGGAACCGCCCTCGTCATCTCGCTTCCCTCGATAGAGCGCGAGCCGTTCTTTGCCACCCTCGCAGTTACGCTCATGTTGATCGCGGCCGTCGGGAGCGGCGCGGTCGGCGTCTCCACGGGCGGCCAGGTCGTCTATCAGACTCAGACGCCGTATCAGGAGCTCGAAGTCACCGACCTCGGCGACACACGAACCCTGTATCTCGACGACCAGCGTCACAGCGCGATGGATCTGGACGATCCGACCCGCCACGTGTTCGGCTACACGCGCTATTTCCACATGCCGTATCTGTTCGCCGATGATCCCGACGAGATCGACCGGGTGCTGTTCGTCGGCGGCGGCGGGTTCTCCGGCCCCAAACGTTTCGTCGAGGAGTACGACGCCACCGTCGACGTCGTCGAGATCGATCCCGAGGTCATCGACGTCGCAAAGGAATATTTCGCCGTCGAGGAATCCGAGCAGCTCAACGTACACAACGCCGACGGTCGCCGATTCCTCCAGGAGACCGACCACACGTACGACCTCATCGTGATGGACGCCTACAAGAAGGACAAGGTGCCGTTCCAGCTCACTACCGTCGAGTTCATGCAGCTAGCCAACGACCGTCTCTCGCCGAACGGGATGCTGTTTGCGAACCTCATCTCGGCACCGAGCGGCCCCGCTTCGAAGTTCTATCGGGCCGAATACCGGACGATGGAACAGGTCTTCCCGCAGGTCTATAGCTTCCCGACCGCCGGATCGAGCGTCGTCCAGAACATCGAGGTCGTCGCGACGAAGGACTCCGACGTCGTGACAGAGTCGGAACTCCGAGCGAGAAACCGCAACCGCGAAATCGGTATCGACCTCGAAAGCGAGATCGAGTCGTATCGACGCGACGAACCCACCGACGACGTCCCAATACTCAGAGACGACCGCGCCCCGGTGGATAGCCTCCTCGATCCGATGGTCGGTCAACGGTACGTCATCGAGCAGGCGCCCGTACGGAACGAGACGGCGACGGGCTGAGCGTTTCTTTGCCCCAGCGTCCGGAGACCGTCTCTAGCCAATATTTTAAGCCGGGAGCCAGAACCGAAGGACATGAATCGCCGTCAATTCCGCGGAATCAGGACAGCAGGGCAACGATGGTAGACGTTGCCTTTTCGCTCGGTCGCCTTCTCATCGCACTGGTGCTCGTGGCCTTGAACGGCTTTTTCGTCGCCTCGGAGTTCGCACTCGTCCGGATTCGCTCGACGTCGGTCGAGCAACTCGTCGAGGAAGGCCGACCGGGCGCGGAGACGCTGCAGACCGTGATGGAGAACCTCGATAACTACCTCGCGGTGACGCAACTCGGGATCACGCTCGCCTCGCTGGGACTGGGGTGGGCCGGCGAACCTGCCGTGGCCTCGCTCATCGAGCCCGTGCTCGGGTCGCTCCTCCCGGCGGGCTTCGTCCATCTGGTCTCCTTTGCGATCGCGTTCAGTTTCATCACCTTCCTCCATGTCGTGTTCGGCGAACTCGCCCCGAAGACGATCGCGATCGCCGAAGCCGAGCGACTCTCGCTTTTCGTCGCGCCGCCGATGAAGTTCTGTTATTACTTGTTTTACCCCGGCCTTGTCGTTTTCAACGGGACCGCCAACGCCTTCACGCGAATTATCGGCGTCCCGCCGGCCTCCGAGACGGATGAAACGCTGGAGGAACGGGAGATCAGACGAGTACTCGCTCGCTCCGGGGAAGCGGGACACGTCGAGATGGCCGAAGTGGAGATGATAGAGCGGGTGTTCGATCTCGACGATGTCATCGTCCGGGAGGTCATGGTCCCCCGGCCGGATGTGGTGAGCGTTCCGGCCGACTGCACGCTGGCGGAACTCAGGTCGATCGTTCTCGAAGCCGGCCACACGCGGTATCCGGTCGTCGAAGCCGACGAGGAGGACGATGTCGTCGGGTTCGTTGACCTCAAGGACGTGGTACGGGCGAAGGACTCGGCCGAAAGCGACACCGTGACGGCCGGCGATCTCGCGCGTGAAATCCTCATCGTCCCGGAGACGACCGCGATCAGCGATCTCCTGATGCAGTTCCGCGACGAACACCAGCAGATGGCCGCAGTGATCGACGAATGGGGTGCCTTCGAGGGGTTGGCGACGATCGAGGACGTCGTCGAAGCGATCGTCGGCGATCTCCGCGACGAGTTCGATACGGACGAACCCGAAGCGTCGATCCGGCGTTCGGATGGAAAATATGAGGTCGACGGGGGGGTTCCGCTGGCGATGGTCAACGATAGCCTCGACGCCGACTTCGAAACAGAGGAATTCGAGACGATCGGCGGGATGGTCCTAGAGCGGATCGATCGCGCGCCCGAACGCGGCGATCGAATCGAGGCGGATGGCTACGCTATCGAAGTGCTCCGCGTGGACGGCGCTCGCATCTCCGCGGTCCGGATCGAGGAAGTCGACGAGAACGAATCGGCGGCCGAGTGAGTTCCGGGTTGGGGGCCCACAGCCGATTGCCAGCGGTTCCCCCGTCGGTCGACCGGAGCGCGGCAGCAAACGCCGAAATCTGTCAGTTGCGCCCGATCGGAAATAGCAGCGAATTAATACGGCCAGGGGTATAGCGCATCTAGCGGCACTCGATTACCACCCATGTCGAAACCATACGAACTGGTCATCGTCGGCGGCGGGATCAGCGGAGCATCGCTTCTGTACGCGGTCGCCGAGTTCACTGATATCGACCGCGTCGCGCTCGTCGAAAAGGAAGACGAGGTCGCGGCGATCAACTCCCATCACACGAACAACTCTCAGACGCTTCACTTCGGCGATATCGAGACCAACTACACGCTCGAGAAGGCGGAAAAAGTAAAAGAGGGCGCAGAGATGGTCGCGGGCTACCTCGAAGAGAACGACGCCGACCGAGACATCCACAGCAAGCGGAGTAAGATGGTGATCGGAGTCGGTGAAGACGAGGTCGATAAACTCGAACAGCGGTATCACGAGGAGGGCTTTGGCGATCTGTATCCAAAACTCGAGGCGATCGATCGCGAGGAAATCGCCGAAATAGAGCCGAACGTCGTCGACGGTCGGGATCCGGACGAGGAAATGCTGGCGCTGCAGACGCCCGACGGCTACACCGTCGACTACGGAGCAGTCGCGAAGTCCTTCGTCGAACAGGTCGAGGACCGCGACGGAGTCGACGTCTACACCGGAACGACCGTCGAGTCTGTCAACGACGCTGACGACGAGTTCCTCATCGAGACCACCGACGGATGGTTCAAAGCGGACGCAACCGTCGTTGCTGCTGGCTCGCACAGCCTTCAAATCGCAAAGGAAATGGGCTACGGCGAAGACATGTCGCTTTTGCCGGTCGCTGGAAGCTTCTTCCTGTCGGACCAGGGGCTGTTGAACGGCAAAGTGTACACCCTCCAAATGAAGAAGCTTCCCTTCGCCGCCGTACACGGCGACGCCGAGGTCCACGACGGTGGGACGACCCGATTCGGACCGACTGCAAAGGTCGTTCCGGCGCTGGAACGCGGCGAGCTGACGACGGTCGCCGACTTCTTCGATGTCTTCGGGTTGAACCTCGATTCCGTCCTGAGTTACGGGAACATCCTCGCCGACAAGGTGCTGTTGCCCTACGTGCTCGAAAACCTCGTCTACGATCTACCGGTCGTCGGCAAGCGGGCGTTCCTGCCGCACGTCCAGAAGGTCGTACCGAACGTCGGTCTCGACGACATCGAGCGCGCGAAGGGCTTCGGCGGCGTCCGGCCACAGATCGTCGACACCGCGGAGAAATCCCTCGATATGGGCGAAGCGAAGATCACCGGGGATGGAATCATTTTCAACGTGACGCCCTCGCCCGGCGCGTCGACCTGTCTGAAAAACGCCATGCGCGATACCCGAACGCTCGTCCAGTTCCTCGACGATGACGTCGAGTTCGACGAGGAAGCGTTCCGGGCGGCGACGATCGATAACTTCCCCCGAAAAACGAAACAGCCGGTCAGTGCCGACTGACACGCCACGGGAGCCGCCAGCGAAGGAACCCGGTTTGGGACGGATCGTGTCGCCACCCGTTCGGTAGATACACAGCAGTTTTCAGCCTTGTCCCGTTGCTCTGTCTTGTCGTTTGTTTCGGTACCGCTTGGACTCACTTTTGGTTTTATAATGGAAATATAGAACAATACTGTCTGTCCATTTTGATGGTCTGTATCTACATAAAGGTATAAATTCAATCCAAAACCGATATACGACTTTATTCCTGCTATATAAATCAGATATTAATCCGTTTCTGGTTGACTTTATATTGTGAACTTTACGCAATTTTATCGAAATTCTTTTCTTCGCTACCCGGATAGACAAAAGCAGCTCAAACGAAACGGCGAGGGCGATCCCATACTGTCCACCCTGGCCCGTCGAACCTACCAATGGAACTCTCAGTAATCGTTCTCTTTTCGATCGCGAGTTTAGCGAGTCTGTTCATGGCGTGGGTCATCGGTGCGGGATCCAGCGGCGCGACGCCGTTCGCGCCGGCAGTCGGCGCAAACGCCGTCTCGACGATGCGTGCGGCGTTTGTCGTGGGACTCTTCGGCTTCGCCGGCGCGATCGTACAGGGTGCCAACGTTTCCCGGACCGTCGGTCGGGGGCTCGTCGGTGGCGTGAGCATCCCGGCGACAGCCGTCATCCTCGTCTTGTTGATCGGAGCCTCGCTCATGGCGATCGGTATCAAGACGGGGTATCCGATCGCGACGGCGTTTACTGTGACCGGATCCGTCGTCGGCGTCGGGTTCGCACTCGGCGGGACGCCGATCTGGGCGAAGTACCTACAGATCGCGGCCGTCTGGACGCTGACGCCGTTCGTCGGTGGCGGACTCGCGTACGGGATCGCCAGCGTTCTTCCCAGAGCCGACGTGCCGGAAGAGTACAGCGTTCCGGTTCTGGCTGGACTCGTTGGCGCGGTGATGGCGAACGTGGAGTTCGCCTACCTCGGTGTCGGAAAAACGCCGGGCTCGCTCGCTCGCTTCGTCGGGAGGTCAGTACACCCTGAGGGGCTCGCGGTTCCGGTTATCTTTTCAGTGCTCTTTGCGGGGTCGATCGCCGGTTCGGTTTCGATGGACATTCGTCGAAACGAGCAGGGCGGGCTCCGGCGCGTGTTGCTCGCGCTGGGCTCGCTCGTGGCGTTCTCCGCCGGCGGAAGCCAGGTCGGCCTCGCCGTCGGACCCCTGTTGCCGCTTCTCGAAGAAGCGCGAGCGATCCCGCTGATAGCAGTCCTGATCGGCGGCGGCTTCGGAATCCTCGTCGGTTCGTGGACGGGCGCCCCTCGGATGATCAAGTCACTGGCCCGGGATTACTCGTCGCTTGGCCCGCGTCGGTCAATCGCTGCGCTCGTGCCCGCGTTTCTGATCGCTCAACTCGCGGTCCTGTTGGGCGTGCCCGTCTCGTTCAACGAAATCATCGTCAGCGCCATCATCGGCAGCGGGGCGGCTGTCGGCGGCCGAAGCGCGATCGATCGGAGGAAGATTGGCATGACCGTCGGCGCGTGGGTCGGCTCGCTCGCCTTTGCGCTGGGGCTCGGATACGTTGCGGTCGCGCTGCTGCCGTTCATTTGAACAACCCCGTCCGGGCCAGAAGCACGCTTGCTGTAAGCAGCCGGTATCGGTGGACGACGCGAACAACGCACCGAACGGTTCGGTTGGTGCGCTAGAGATCCTTGGCGATCCCACGGAGGTCGTTCATCCGCTCGCGTTTCGTCGGCACCTCGTCCGGATCCATCACCGTCGACAGCCGGCTGTCCTCGACGAGCTCCTCCGCGAGCCAGCAGGCACACTGTTCGATCTCGGCGTTCTTGAGGTACGTCGCGACGCGTTCGATCTCCTGGTCAGTCGGATGCTTGCCGCCGTTGGGCGATCGAAGCCGTTTGACGAGGTCGACAGGATCTGTTTTTTCCTCGGGGACGTACGCCCCGCCGGTGAGCAAAAGTGCCCGCGTCGTCACCGACGCGACCTCCTCACGTTCGTCGTACTCGAGGTCGTCGACAAGCAAGCCGGCTGCACGGGTCGAGAGAGTGAACGTCTCCCGTGTCGGCTCGCCGAAGTTGTGCTCGGTGGACGGATCGAGCGTGGCGGCAAGCGCCGGTTCGCCAGATTCGGCGTATGCGAGTCGCGGATGGTCGACCATGCTATTGGTTCGGCTTCCGGTTACTTTTACCGACCGCTTCCGGACTGATCGGTCGTCGTCTCGATTGAAACCGGTGGCTTAAATCCGATGAAGATCCTACGTCAGGTCGCGTGCGAGGGTAGCCAAGCCCGGAAACGGCGGCGGACTCAAGATCCGCTCCTGTAGAGGTCCGTGGGTTCAAATCCCTCCCCTCGCATCGTCGGGGCACACCCCCGTGGTGCAGAAGACCGCGTTGGAGCGGCCTTCCCTCGCAACAATCCTTTCGATGCTACGCCGATAGTCAGTCCGCTGTACCGCGGTCAAACACTGCTGTCGAACGGAGCGGACCGCATCAGTTCGGAACCCCGGTCGTTCCGACGCCCGCTTGGACACTCACTTCGCTGATTCAACGTCGACGACTCTCCCTGCACTCTCCCAGCCGTCGTCCGTCTCGCGTCCGGCGACGAGTGGGTCGCTCTCGCCATCAGTCACGAGTCGATAGGTGACACCGTCGGAACCGACACCTTCGGCCTGAAACGATTCCTGGAAGAACTCCGCCGATCGCATCTCGAGAACCTCGGTCGAGTCGTCCTCGAACGTGAGCCGTACGTCCTGCGGGGTGATGTTGTGAATCCGCTTTGCGAGCGTGTGCATACGGGGCAGACGCGGCGACTCGTCAAATCGGTGGCGCTTTCCGCGACGCCGTGCCAGCGGCCACATGGAGACACGCACGGACTGTGCGATCCGGGCCGCCGAGGCGGGGGCCGAAACCGCGGCTCGTTCGTTCCGGACCGATATCGCCGTCGAGACGAAGGGAGAAAAGACCGACGTGGTGACACAGGCCGACCGCGACGCCCAGCGGCGAGTGATCGAAGTGATCGGCGCGGAGTTCGAGGGGGAACCGGTCGTCGGCGAGGAGGACGAGACCCCGGGATCGGTCCCGGATGAGGGCCCGGCCTGGATCGTCGATCCGATCGACGGCACCGCGAACTTTGTCCGTGGTGTGGGTGTCTGGACGACGAGCGTGGCGGCGACGGTCGGCGGGACCCCCGTCGGCGGCGCGACGGTCTGTCCCGACCTCGGTGATACGTTCCGGCTCGAATCCGGGAGCGCGTACCGAAACGGACAGCAACTCTCGGTCAGCGAGCGGTCGGATCCCGAATCGTTCTTCGTCGTGCCGACGATCTGGTGGGGATTCGATCGTCGCGACGAGTACACCGCTGTCTGCCGAGAAATCGTCGAGCGGTTCGGTGACATGCGACGGTTCGGCTCGGCCCAGTTCGAACTCGGACTCTGTGCCGCTGGGGCCGTCGAAGCGGTCGTCACGAACGTCCGCGCGAATCCGTGGGATACGGTGCTCGGGGTCGGGCTGGTTCGGGCCGCCGGGGGAACGGTCACCGACATCAACGGCAATCCCTGGCGACACGACAGTCGAGGTCTCGTCGCATCGAACGGCCGGGCCCACGATGCCGTTTTAGATGCCGTACGTGAAATCGTGGCCGAAGACTGACCGGTGTGTATCGGGCGTGTCCGGCAGACACTTTCGACCGGAAAGGTGAAACCGCCGTGGGTCGGGGATTCCGATATGGATCTCCCCGATGGACTCGATCCCACCCGCGCGTGGCTCGCGGCGTTTCTCGGCGGTGTTGCTGTCATCTCGGCTGCAGCCATCGCCTTCCCGCGACAGGTGTACGACGGCTTCCTGTGGCGATACTTCTGGGGGCCGGTCGACGCCGACGCCCACGGTGCGAGTTGTGTGGTTCGATCCGACGGAACGACGGAGCGGCTCTACAGCCAGTCCGCCTGCGCGGCCGCCGATGGGATCGCCGTCACGCCCGGATATACGACTGTTTCGACGATCAGTTACGCCGTCGTGTTGGTGTTTATGCTGCTCGGCGTTCTGTTGTTGCTTCGGCGGCTCGATATCCGAATGACACCGCGGTTTTACGTCGCGTTGGTTCCGTTCATGCTGCTCGGCGGCGCGCTTCGTGTCGTCGAGGACACGAACGTGGCGTTCCTGCGGGCCGACGCCGGGATGTTGCTTCCGTACCCCCCAGTCGCGTTGATTATCAGCCCGTTCATCTACTTCGTGATGTTTGCCCTCACACTGGCCACACTGATCGTCGCGATCGCGCTCTCCCGACGCGGCGTTCTCGATGCGTACGAGCCCTTCGTAGGCGGGGTCGGTGTCGTCTCGCTCTTCGGGACTGTCGGTTGGCTGCTGTACATTTCTGCGACGAGTGAGATCGTTGGGTTCTTTCCGGCGATCGCGATGATCACGCTCGGCGTGGCGACACTCGTTGCCGGACTGTTCTGGTGGGCGAGCCAGCGGTACGCACCATTCATCAACGAAGGAACGGGATACGTCGGGGCTCTCATTGTGTGGGGACACACTGTCGACGGCGTCGCCAACGTTCTGAGTCTCGATTGGACCGGCGCGTTCGGGGTCGGCGTGACATACGGATCGAAGCACGTCGTGAACGAAGCGACAGTCCGAATCACCGAGAGCCTCCAGCCCGCCTGGCTCTCGGCATCAATCGGGACCGCTTGGCCGTTCCTGTTCATCAAGATCGCGGCCGCAGTCTTCGTCGTGTGGGTGTTCAACGACGAGATTTTCGAGGAGAGCCCGCGATACGCCTATCTCCTCTTGATCGCGATACTCGCGGTCGGACTCGGGCCCGGAACCAGGGACATGCTTCGGGCGACGCTGGCGATATAACTCGATTTGAACAGTCGACATCAACCGAAAAGTCGGTCGTTAGATCCGGCCCCTGTCGAGAGCAGTTTCGAAGTGACCCCGCCGTGAGCGTCTATCCTTCTGCAAAGAGAGACCCCCACCGTTTACGATTCTCATTCCAGTTTGTTCCGGACCACGATCGCAGTCGCGTTCATACTGAGTAGCACGATCAGAAGCGTCACGACGCCGGCGGCGACGACGCCGTACCGGAACTCCGCTTGCGGAAAGTTCGCCCATGCGTAGATCTGCATCGGCATCGCGCTGAATCGGCTCCAGATGTCGGCCGGCGGGCTGAAGACGGTCGTCGCCGCGCCGACCATGATCAACGGTGCGGTCTCGCCGATCGCCCGACCCAACGCGAGGATCGTGCCGGTCAGGATCCCCGGCATCGCCTCCGGGAGGACGACCTTCTTCGTCGTCTGCCACCGGGTCGCGCCCATCGCGTAGGACCCCTGTCTGAGATCGTCCGGGACGGCGCGAATAGCTTCCTGCGCGGAGATGACTGTTATCGGGAGGATGAGGAGCGAAAGCGTCAGCGCGATCGTCACGGCCGTCCCGAACCCGAACCCGAGCAGGTTCGCGAACAGTCCGAGTCCGAGGAGTCCGTAGACGACCGACGGCACGGCGGCCAGGTTCGCGATGTTGACCTGAACGACTCGGGTTATCGCTCCCACGACGCCGCTGTCGGCGGTGTACTCCTCGAGGAAGACGGCCGCCCCGACGCCGAGGACGAACGACACGACCGCGACGATCGCGATGATGATGATCGATCCGACGATCGCCGGATACAGTCCTGCATCGACGGCGGTCCGGGACGGCGAACTCGTGATGTAGCCGGGATCGAGCCAAGGGTCCGGGGTCGGGATCGCGAACGTTCGCACGAGCACGGCACCGAGAACGATCCCGCCGCCCAGGAGTAGCGGGAAGACCAGCCCGATCCGCCCTTCATCGGCGTCGAACGCGCGGTGTAGGTACGTCGCGGTCGGCGCGGTCGCGGCCGCGAACACGATGACCGCCGACCCCTCCGGGAGGACCGACGAGCCGGAAACGATGCCGAGGCCGGCCGCCACGATCGAGATCCCACCGACCGCTGCGGCCGAGGTTCGGTTCGAACCGCGGGCGGCGACGAGCGTGCCGGCGGCCAGCGCGATGGGCACCCCGAGCGTCCACACGAATATGAACGGCGGCGTCGGATACGTCGCGACGACGCCGCGGAGAGCGACGGCCACCAAGATACCGGCGATACCGAGCGGGACGGACAGCCTCTCTGCGAGCTCCGAACCACGGAAACGGCCGTAGAGCCGCGTTATCGCGGCCGGGACGACACCGAGCGTGAACACGAGAAACCACAGTCGGGTGTCGAGGACGATGAACAGCACGGCGACGGCGGTACCGAGGGCCGCGCCCCCGACGACGCGGCCGAGGAGGGCGAACCCCGTTCGACCGATCGGCTCCTGAGCGCCGACGAAGAGGACGTACGAGACGACGGGAACGGCGACCACGAAGAGGTAGGCGAGCGGCCACGTTAGCCGCGGTATCGGGACGAGAAGCGACTCGATCGCCCCGAAAAGGAGGGGCGTCGCGACGAGACCGCCGCCGAGCGCGATCGCCGCCCGTCGGACCAACGCGCGATCGCCGGCGCTGTAGAGCG
>Ga0102939_1000263_pt1 | contig 19129 bp, 20 predicted proteins | sample SalPon2_B_H2O_MG_FD_78214 | JGI IMG/M metagenome (GOLD analysis project Ga0102939, IMG submission 78214) | Salt pond water microbial communities from South San Francisco under conditions of wetland restoration - Salt Pond MetaG R2_B_H2O_MG | ecosystem: Environmental > Aquatic > Non-marine Saline... | reverse complement strand
GGATTATTCTTCCTTTCAATAGGTACTTTAGGACTTCTAAGGCTTTCCGATACTCTTGAACGAATGCATGCAACATCTGAAGCAACAACTCTCGGAGTAGGTTTCATAGTCTTGGCAGGGATCGTTGATTTCTATCCGGATGGTATTTACCTTTCGGCCATACTTGTCCTCGTGTTCCTATTCATTACAGCTCCAACAGGAGCACACATGATAGCAAGGGCAACATACTCTGAGAATCAAAAACAAAAGTCGAAAAAATCTGAATCTTCAAAGTCATTGAAAGATTTTGTTTAGATGCTGCTCATATCTTTAAGACGCACTAAGCCAAATTAATGAACCATGAGTGCATTCAAGGACGAAATTTATCTGAGGAGACTTGGCAAAGTAAGAGAGAAAATGGAACAAAAAGGTCTAGACGGTTATGTTGTTTTCTCTAATCGTGCAGTAAAGTATCTTACAGGTTTCCGATTTATTCCGACAGAAAGACCAGTAGCGATCCTTATAACTCAGAAAAGCATTGATGTAACTGTTCCAATGCTCGAGAAAGACGCTGCTGAATCAGAACATCTCATTGATGAATTACATGTCTATTATGATTATCCTGGGAATAATAATGGAGAATACTCTTACCACAGTGAGAAAAGCCCTGAAGACGTGATAGGAGAAATGATCAAAAGTAGAAATCTCCGAAATATTGGTGCGGATATGAATGGAGCTCCCGGAGTTATGGGTTATGAAGGTCCAAACTTGGAAGAAATAACAGGCCGGGAGGTCGAGACAGATTCATGGACTGAAGAAATGAGAATCCAGAAATCAGAAGAAGAAATAAGCATACTAAAGCAAAGTGCAAAATACGCTGATCAAGCATTTGAACAACTCAGAAATCTTATAGAACCAGGCAAAAATGAGGTCTCGCTCAATCTAGAGATGAAGAAAAGAACAGCAGAGATGGTGGTTAATGCAGAGGGTTCACTGAGTGTTGGAGGAGGGAAACTGTCCTATTACCGCATTCTATCAGGGAATAATACCTATAATCCGCATGGACAAGTTGAAAACCGTGAAATACAGCAAAAAGATATTATTTTACCTGGAATGGCTTTAGCCTACCAAGGCTACAATGCTGAACTTGAACGCTCAATGTTCATTGGAGAACCAACTGAAAAACAGAAGAACTACTTTAAGATAATGTTGGAAGCACAGAAAATTGCTGAGAAAACCGCTGCTGCTGGCGTAAAACTCTCGAAAGTTGATCAAGAAGTTCATGACTATTTCAAAGAACAAGGAGTCCTAGAAAATACACGCCACCACACAGGTCACGGACTAGGGCTTCAAGGACATGAAAAACCATTTATCGACCGAGGTAACGACAAAAAACTCAGAAAAAACATGGTAATCTCACTTGAACCAGGAATATACGTTGAAGAAGCAGAAGGGTTCCGACACTCAGATACGTTCTTAGTTAGAGAGAATGGGTTGGAGAGACTCACAAAAGATCCAACAGACCTTGAATCTAATATCCTCTAGTTTACTTAGATTTTGAGGAATTGCGAGAGCGAGGATTCGAACCCCGGAACCTCTACAGGACAGCGCCCTCAACGCTGCGCCTTTGACCACTTGGCTACCCTCGCAGAAAGACTAGTTCTGTATTGTAGATTGGTGCGGTGTATTCTTTTAACTGGTGTGTTCGGAGCGGATTTAGTTGGATGGATTTCAGGTGCAAAGGCTTGTTTTGTAATCTATAAATACGAGTAAAATAAGGTTCTAACATGGCTAAAGCATCTGTAAAGATACCAGAAGGCAAGTTCGTAAAAGTTGAGGTAAACGGTGAAGAAGTAAATGTTAGAGGAGATTTCTTCCTAGAACCGCCTGAAGCACTTGAGGAAATTGAGGAGAGGCTTTCAGAACTTTCAGATGCTGGAAAAAACCAGATTATCGAAGAACTCGAAGACCTGGATGTTGAGTTCATTGGTTTTTCGCCTGAACACGTTGCAGAAGCCTTCAAACAAGCATTAGGAGAAAGTTCCGAAGAAGAATCGGGTGAAGAAGATCAAATCAGTTGGCGTCTAATTAATGAAGAGGAGTGCAGTGAAGCCATGCACCATGCTATCGACGAAGTCCTCACCGAAAGAATGGAAGATGGTGAAATTAAACCTACTATTAGATTTTGGTACAGAAAAAATCCAAGCGTGCCGTTTGGAAGATTCCAGGCAATAGAAGATGAAGTAGAACTAGATTACGCAGATGAAAACAATATCGAAGTGGTTAGACGAGTTACAGGTGGCGGCGCAATGTTTGCAGAACCTGGAAACGTAATAACCTACTCAATTTACCTGCCAAAAGAAAAAGTGTCGGAGGGTATTGAAGACAGCTATGAACAATTGGACAAGTTTGCAGTTGAAGCATTGCAGGAACTAGGGGTTGAAGCCCGTTATGAACCTCTTAATGATATAGAACATGAAGAAGGCAAGTTAGGTGGTGCAGCTCAGCTTAGAAAAGAAGATGCCGTACTACATCATACCACCATTAGTTATGATTTAGATACTGAAGAGATGCTTAGAGTACTGAGGATAGGAAAGGAAAAAGTGTCGGATAAAGCAGTTGAGTCGGCTGAGCAACGAGTCTCAAGAATCTCAGATCATGTTGATTATGCGAGAGAGGATGTCATTGAAAAGATGATAGAAAAATTCTCTGAAGGTCGGGAAGTTGAAACAGAGGATCTTTCAGATGATGAAGTAGAAGAAGCAAAGGAATTAGTGAAGGAAAAGTTCTCTGATGAGGAATGGAATAAGAAAATGTAATTGCTGGTTACATAAGGGTAGCCGGTTACCATTTAACGCTCCCTTCGTCTTTTCAAGTCATGACTCTTAACGTAAAAGGACTGCATCATTTCACAGCTATAGCAGGAGACCCAACTGAAAATGCAAAATTCTATGTAAAAAAACTTGGAATGAGGTTGGTAAAGAAAACCGTGAATCACGATGCACCGCAGATGTATCATCTTTTCTACGGTGACAAGAAAGGTACTCCTGGCTCCAGCATCACATTTTTCCCAGGAATGAGCGATCAACAAGGTGAAATGGGTGCAGGAATGATCACAGAGCTAGGTCTAAGAATACCAGAGAGCTCCGTAGGATACTGGAAAACAAGATTTGAAGAGGAAAAAATAAACTATCAAGAGCAGAAATGGCGTGATAAGGAGACATTAAAACTATCTGATCCAGATAGAATGCCTTTGAGACTAATACCGGAGGAAAACAATGAATACACACATTGGGAAGAAAGCAAGGTGCCAGGAAAACATCAGATACAAGGAATGCATCATGTAACTCTTTCAGTTCAGACTAAGAAAGATATTAGTCCTTTATTGGGAGAACTAGGTTTGGAGGAGAAACAAGAATACGAAAATCCTTACTTCGAAGCAGAGGATGGTTCTGGGGTAGAAGTAAAAGAAACTCAGAAACGTGGGAAAATGGGTAAAGGCACAGTCCACCACGTAGCATTCAAAGCAGGGGAAACAGAAGAAGAAATTGAACAATGGAGGGAAAAACTCCAAGGTCTTGGAATGAGGCCTTCGCCAGCCATAAGCAGGAAGTACTTTACCTCCACATATGCCAGAACTTCTCCAGGAATTCTTTTCGAGTATTCAAGCATGGGGCCAGGTTACATCGCAGATGAATCAGTAGAAGAACTAGGTTCAAGCCTGGTACTACCGAAAAATCTTGAAGATATGAGAGAAAAAATCGAAAAGATTCTACCTGAGTTTAGAGAAGAGGAGATAAACTAATGGTGCATGAAGGTCTGAAAATTATTTCTAGAGGACAAAAATTAGAAGAAGCAGATAAAGCTGTAATAATGCTGCATGGTAGAGGAGCGACTGCCGAAAGTATTATCCAGCTTTCAAGTAAACTTCCTGAAGCTGCTTACATAGCTCCTCAGGCAGAAAACAGGGAATGGTACCCTAAAAGTTTCATGGAACCAAGAGAAAATAATCAACCACACCTAGACTCAGCACTAGGTGAACTTGATACACTTGTCCAAGAAACTGTAGAAAAAGTGGGGAGAGAAAATTTATTCCTACTAGGCTTTTCACAGGGCGCTTGTTTAGGATCGGAGTATGTTGCATCTAATCCTGAAAAATACGGCGGTTTAATCATCCTTAGCGGAGGACTTATTGGAGAGAAAGCCGAAGCTTTTGAAGGAGATCTTGAGCAAACCCATGTTTTCATTGGCTGCAGTGACAAAGACCCACACATACCATTGGAGAGGGTAGAAGAAACAGTTCAAGTGGTGGAGAAGCTAAATGGGGATGTTGAAAAATACATTATGCAAGGATCGCACCACGGTATCGTAGACTACGAAGTAGAAAAGATAAGAGAAATGCTTTCCTGAGATAATGAAAAAAATAAACTCTAAATATTCAGGGAACTCTCAATACTTAGGGTTCTTCTCCTCTACATCTTCTAAATGGTTTTCGTGACGTGCCATTAGGAAGAATAGATCGCTCAACCTATTGATGTAAGCAAGTACTTCCTCTCTTAGTTGTTCATCTTGATCTAGTTGTACTATTTTTCTTTCCGCTCTTCTAGCTACTGATCGGGCGTTGTGCATGTGTGCTGCGCTTTTACAGCCCCCGGCTAATACAAAACTTCTTAGGGGAGGACATTCTTCCTGATAGTAATCACATTTATCTTCAAGTCTTTCAGTATTCTCTTCTGTAACTTTGGTATCTGGTTCTCTGTTCGCAAGTTCTGCCTGTAGAATATGGAGCTCATTCTGTATTTCTTCAAGCTCGCTGACTTTATCTTTGTTTGAGTAGCTTCTGCAGACTCCTACAAGAGAGTTTAATTCATCTACTGTCCCATATGCCTGGATTCTTTCACTGCTCTTTGAAACTCTTTCACCTGAACTGAGATCTGTTCGTCCCCGATCTCCTTTTCCTGTATATACCATATGAAGATTCTTTGGTAATGATCGTTAAGAAAATGTTCTAATATTAAAGTATTCTTTAAATACTTGCAAATGTGATGGATGACTATTTTAGTTGGGATATACTGTCTGACCAAGGGAATGAAGTCTACGTTCCACAAGGATCAAATGGTATAGCACAGGAAGGAACTGTATATGCTGATGATATAGGATGTTGCATAGGCATAGGCATATATGATTCTGAGGAGGAAATAGGTTATCTTTCACATCTAGATACGGTTACTAGAGATAAAGAAGATTATATAGGTCAACTAAATGTCTTCTTGGAAATTCTACCAGAATTAGAAACACCTGAGATTGTTTTGGTTGGTGGAGCAAATCCTGATGTCAAAGATACAATAGATTCTGATTTTGCTGATCCTACAGCAAGAGAAACTTATCATATAGGCGGTCTCAAAAATACCACGGCAAGAATACTAGATGAGAGTTTTGAAACAGAGATTGAAATTGATTATCCTGGAGATAAGGATACTGAGTTGTATGTAGATTCTCAAGAAGGTATTGAAATGATTCATAGAACCTAAATGACAAAATCAATAAATTATTGTCTTTACGAATATTTTTACTGTGAAACTGCAAGAGCATGAGGCCAAAGAGATACTTGAAAATCAAGGATTGATGGTTCCCTCTCAGGAACTTCAATCAGAAGGGAGCTATGTTGTGAAAGCACAGGTCCTTATGAACAATAGAAAAGAAAGAGGGGCTGTGAAATTTGTGGATGGTCTTGAAGATGCAAAAGAGTTTAAACAGGAAATGATCGGAGCTGAGTTTGATGGACATGTAGCTGATAAAGTATTAATCGAAGAACAGGTTGATTTTGATGAGGAGTACTATGTCTCATTCATGTATGATACAGATACGCGTAACCCCGTAATGATATTCTCAAGAGAAGGAGGTACGGGAATAGAAGGTAGGAAGGCATCAAAACTTGTTTTAGAAGATGATTCGCAGTTCAGATTCAGGAACTTCCTGTCGAAACAAGGTTTTGAAGGAAAAGAGATATTGGAGCTTGGAATGGCTCTGCAAAAACTGTTCCAGGCATTTCTAGAAGAAGACGCAAGATTATTAGAAATCAATCCGTTGGCTAAGACAGAAGATGGTTATGTTGTGTTGGATGCTATGATGGACTTGGAAGATGACGCATCTTACAGGCACAAGTGGGATTATCCTGATAGAACAGTCATGAACAGGGAGAAAACTGAGCGAGAAATAAAAGCTGAAAAGATAGATGAAGACGATCACAGAGGTGTTGCCGGCAAATATACAGAGTTAGAAGGAGATATAGCTATGATGCTAGCAGGTGGAGGTGCTTCACTCACTAACATGGATGCAATAATAGAATATGGTGGAAAACCAGCCAACTACACTGAGTACGGCGGAAATCCTCCGACTGAAAAGGTTTACAGGCTTTCTAAAGTTATAATGTCAAAACCTGGGCTAAAAGGACTCTGGCACGTCGGAGGCACAGCCAACAATACAGACGTAGAGAGAACTATGGATGGTTTTATCCAAGCTCTACGTGAAGAAGAACCAGAGTATGCAATAGTAATTCGAAGAGACGGACCTCACGCAGAAGAAGCATTCGAAAAACTTAGAGAGGTCAAGGAAGAACTGGATTTGAACATGAAATTGTTTAGGAACGATAAACCGATGACAGAATCTGCTAAAGACCTTATGGATATGGTGGAGGACCAAAATAGGGGTGATGAAAAATGAGTATTTTTGCAGAGGAAGATACGAAATTAGTGATTCAAGGGATTACAGGCAGAGCGGCTAGTGAAAAGACCCCGCACATGATCGAATACGGCACTGATGTTGTTGCAGGTGTGACTCCCGGCAAAGGAGGACAAGAAGTTGCAGGCGTACCTGTCTATGACACCGTCCGGGAAGCCGTAGAAGAGCACCCAGAAATTAATACTTCGCTAGTATATGTTCCTCATTTTGCAGCAAAAGATGCTGTACTTGAAGCACTTGACTCAGGTATCAAAAAAATCAACGTCACAACAGAAAGAATACCAACTAGGGATATGTGGGAGCTTCAAGATGAACTAGAAAATAAAGATGCAACACTTGTAGGACCAACAAGTGTAGGAGTAATCAGCCCTGGAAAAGCCAAGATAGGTCCGATAGGAGGGAATAATGCAGAAGAAGCCTATGAACAAGGGAAAATAGGTATCATATCCAAATCAGGTGGTATGACAACTGAAACAGCTCAAGTAGTCCAGAATGCAGGCTTTGGAATCAGCACAGCCATTGATATCGGCGGAGACAAAATCGCTGGTACGAGCTTTGTAGATGCTTTGAAAATGTTCCAAGAAGACGAACAAACAGATGCAGTCGTAATGTTTGGAGAACTAGGGGGTGCCTACGAAAACCAAGTAGCTGAATTCTTAGAAGAAAACCCTGATTTCGACTTACCAATAATTGCCTTTATCACCGGAAAATTCACTGAGGATATGCCAAGCCAGCAGTATGGACATGCAGGAGCCGTGATAAGAGGGGATCAAGACAAACCAAGCTACAAAGAAAAAGTATTGAAGGAAGCAGGAGTTCAAGTTGTAAGTATTCATCATGAAATAGGGAAAAAGCTAAATCAAATTCTGTAACTGTTGGAAAGGGATAAAACAGTTCTCTACTTGACAAGTATTGGGGATTAATTTGAACGGAACAAAATTTCAAGGAAACTTATCTGTCTCTAAGGCTAAACAGGTTTTCAAAGGTCTTCAACTTGGTAGAGAAGGCATAATCAAGTCAGCAGTAGTAAATGAAGGACTTCCCATAAGAGATGATGACCAGTTTCCAGTACGTAATAATTCCACAATTCTTTTTGGAGAGTTTCCTGAACAGTTTGCAGTCAAAGGAGTAGTTCATGATGCTGCGGTAAATCTTTACCAGCAAGAGACTGATTTCAATGAACTTGGAAAAGATCCAGATATACAGGAAGTACTTGAAATTCTTGAAGGAAGTATAGAAGGCCGCAGAAACACAACATCTGAACTAAGAAATAGAATTAGTAACTTGGAAAAGAAATACGGTATAACCTCTGATGAAATACTTGACTATGAGTTTGAATCCGGTGGAACTGTAAGAGAGCTTATACATGATATAGCAGAGTACCGAGATTCAGCATGGCGAGGAGAAGCAGGAGAATATCTTAATATTGAACCAGAAGTACCTCTTTTTGATTTAGGCATGTCTGGAAGAATGGATGCGATGGCAAGACGTCATAACGAGTCCGACCAAATAATGGAGTTCAAATTGAGGGATGAAACCTCCGTGTATGACGAGTTTCAGGCATCTGCTTACTGGCTTATGAACGGAGATGAAGAAGCAGAAGTAATGATAGAATATCCTTTGATTGATGAGAGATTAAGATTTAATCCTGGTGAAAACTCAAATGATTTTGATCCGAGAGAGCAAGCATTTGACGTCTATAGAAGTAGGGATAAAGCAATCTCAATTATAGAAGAATTGCGTGAATTGCAAACAGAATATTTTGAACAATTTGGATCACGTCAAAAAGCTACTAGAGAAGCGTTGAAGGATTTAGAGGTAAGATAAAAATATGGATACTACTGAGAAAGGATGGCAGGAAAATAGAGAAGATTATTTGAAGAAAGCATATGCAGCTGTGCGAACTGAAGAGGAACCCATACAGCTCAATGAAGCAGTGGATAACTGGGAAATGCTTACAGGGGGTGCATCCAAACACTACTTCTGGAGAGCATTGGGAAACTTCAGGATAAACAATGGGTTAGAAGTGGTTGAAGACGGTAAAGATAACTTGCTTGAAATCGATCCTGATATTTCAATGCAAGAACTGGAGGAAGATGTTCAAATGGAGCCTGGTGAAAAAACCAGGGTGAATATGTCTGAAAAAGAGAGTTACAGAAGCTTTGGAGATTTAGAGGTTCCGAATGTCCCGCTTTTTATTCCTCGGGAGCACTCTGAGCGCCACGAATATGAAATATTCTCTCACGAATCTGGCAAAGGGTTACGTGGAATAACAGCAAAACAACCTACCACTAAAGGAGGAAATGAAACATGGTTAGCATTCTACAACAATGATGAAACTAGCCAAAGCTCAACAGCCATGACTCAGGTTTTAAGAGGTCTTCAAAAAACTGGAGGAGAAGAGGTGCTGAGCCCAGAAGATATCTTTACCGACAGAAACCGTGAAAGTTATGCAGAAACCATTTGGGAATCAGAACCATTGAAGATTAGACAGAGATCTGCGGACGTTTGGCATGCAGCTGTTGAAACAGTCGAAGATGAACTTCCAAGAAGAGTAGAAAAATATGAGGACAGATGGGATAATGAATTAGATGAGTTAGAAGCTTTGAAACGAGAATTCAGATTAATGGTGGGGGATGAAGACTATGACGAGGAGAACCCTACGTATATTGAACAGATTGCAGATGATTACTACGAGGGTAATCTTGAACGTAAATCTAAAATCTTGGACCCATACTTAAAGAAAATCGAGTCCACGCCCACGCAAGAAGGAGATATGCGTTACGGTGAAGCAGTCAGAGGTTCAGAGACTTCTGAAGGTAAAAAACAGAGAAACCAGGTTTACATGTCACACTTCCTTGACCTTGTATGGCAAATAGCAGAAGAGAAATACGAAGACTGAAAAACTATGGAAACATCTTTACATCCTAATAATACTGATTGATTATGGCCAACGAATGGAAAACATCAATTTCTTCATCAGGAGAAGAAGCAGTGATCAGAGGAGAAAAACTTGAACAAGTAATGGACATGGATTTCGCTGATACAATATGGCTCCTACTCAAAGGCAATAAACCAACAGAAAAAGAGTCAGAACTATTCAATACAATACTATCCTCTTCCATAGATCACGGGGTTGGAAACCCTTCAACAGTGTCCGCGAGAACTGTACAGAGCGGAGGCAATGACATGAATACAAGCGTTGCAGGAGGAATACTCTCACTTGGGGATGCACATGGTGGAGCAATAGAGGAATGCATGCAGATCCTACAATCCCAAAAAACAGCAGAAGAAATAGTAGAAGAATATCTAGAAAACGGAGATAAAATTCCAGGTATCGGCCACAAGGTCTACGATGACGTTGATCCGAGAGCCCAGAAAATGCTGCAAAAAGCAGAAAAACTAGGTTTATCAGCGGATCACGTTAAGAAAATGAAGGAAATCAAACAGGTTTTCTCAGAGAAAAAAGTTAACCTGGTCATGAACGTAGACGGTGCTATAGCAGCGGTCATGAGCGATCTAGGATGGGAGCCGGAACTGGGTAAAGGATTCTTTATCATAGCCCGGACGCCTGGAATCGTTGCACATGTTAGAGAGGAAATGGATGAACCAGACTTCAGAAGAGAAAAAGGGGAATATATAGGAGAATAGGAAAACTTTTTTCCCTAGGTGTCTCTAAACTTTTTCGTTTAATTCCTTTACTTCTGAAAGGATTTCCTCTAGGATGTCTTTCTGACTTCTACCTTCGCTTGTATCTGAGTTGCCTTGAGTGTCTTTCATCAAGTCGTTGATTTTTTCCTGAACCTGCTTTGGGTTCTCAATACTTCTCAACCGCATTTCCACGCCGGAACCTCCTGCAGTGGAAATCTCAATGTTTCCATAACCGAAGTGGTTTCCTAAAATCCCTTGACTGAATGAAATATTCTGGACCTTGTCAAAACCTATTTTCTGTACACTTCTGGATAAAATCCCTTTCTTCACGTAAAGAGCTCTACTGCTGACAACGTACTCGGTATTCTTCACACTCAAGTAAGCTCCAGCAATAATCAGGAATCCGATACCTACTACTGTGAATGGTAGTCCGAAGATTACTGCTGGAATTATGCTTTTGATACGTGGCTGTCCCTGCCACACAATACTTTCATTTGAACGTAAGGTGAGCCAATCGAAACCTTCTTCTTTCATGGAAAATTTTTCTGTAGTCAACTTGTTTAATACTTTTTCCTGTTTAATTATTATCAGAAGGTTAGAATGGTTGACAGTGATTGCCAGAAGTTCCGTTCAAGGCTTGGAAAAGTTGCCTTGACTGACTCACACATTGAAAGAGAAAAGAATGACTCGGACGATTGGAAGGCACTGGAAAATATTCCGGATGAGAAAATGGTGAATGAAATACACTTCTCAAATGTGAAACAACTAACTTACACTGAAGGATCCACTTACCCATACATCGAATTTGAAACAGATAAAGGGGACAAGAAAATGTTTTTTTCAATAGGAGATCCGGTTCAAGAAATCTTCAAGGAACTAAAAGAACGTATAGCAGTTCATAGACAAGTCTACCAGTGATTTTTTCGGTATAACTAAAATTATTGAAACTCTCTTCTTTTTAGGAGGTGAGAAATCAGTATATATTTCTGTAATGTAGAAGGTGGAAAAAAGTAGTAATGCGGTCACCGGGATTTGAACCCGGGTCGTCGGCTCGAAAGGCCGACATGATTGGCCGGACTACACCATGGCCGCATACTTCGTATAGAAAAAAAGGTGGTTAAAACTTTTAAGGCTATACTGACTGTAGGAAAAAGAACCCTTCAAGTTCCTTGATTACTCCCTCTACCGTCCTATTACCTTCCTCTAGCTTGTCTTCAGACTTCACTGCTATCTTATCATTCTCCCCAACAATAGTGTAAAGATATTCATCTGCAAACTCTTTTTTGAATTCTAGTGCTCCTCTTACTCTAAGATAATTCCCTTTCATATTTTCAGTTACCTCAGAGGGATCAAGCGGTTCTGAATCCTCCCCAACATCCAGCTTTTCTACCTCTTTTTTTAGCATGTTAAGTTCTTCATTTAACTTAGTTGAACTATCTTGCATATCATATTTCTTGAACTCCTCGTTCAACTTCTCATCTATCAGTTCCTGGTCTTCCCTTACTTCCTCTAAATCACTTTCTTCAGCCTTTTCATCTAACCTACCCTCGATTTCACTGATCCTATCTGAAACCTCCTTTAATCTCTCCAGTTCCTCATGTTGTGACTTATCTATCTTTGAGTTTATCGAGTCTACAAGGCTTTCAATTTCAGATTCTATAGATTTTACATCATCCTCAACTGAGGAAATCTCTTTCCTCAGTCTTTCCTCTGTAGAACTTATATCTTCTCTTAACTCTTCTTTTGTTTCTTCAATTTCTTTTTTCAGTTCTGATCTAACTCTTTTAGCATTATCTTTTGGCGCATTATCTTTTTCCTCAATCTCTTCTTCCAAGAGCTCAAGCTTAGTATCAATCTTTTTTTCTAAACTCTCCCTCATTACCTCCATATCTTGGTGTATACGTGAAGTTTCATCTGTTAGATCAAATTCAGGTTCCTCTTCATCACCTGAAAATAAACCTCCTATCTGAGATCTTACCTTTGTGGCCAAACTTTCTTTTCTGATTGAATCTTCCTCATCTTCTTCTGAAAGCTCAAAGCTGCTTCCACTATCAACATTAAAATTCGTGTCTATTTCTCCTTGAAATTCTGAATCCTCGTCTTCTTTTTCTCCTGCCATAATCCTACTTAAGTTTTTTCTAAATAAAAATCATGATTTGATTTAGTTGATATCGATGAAGAAATCCTCCTCTTCTTCATCAAGAGTTTTCACTTCACCTTCTAAGGTCTCCTGTCCTTCAGGCAATTTTTTAGTTGATTTAACTATGATATAATCGCTTTCACCTTTCAAGGTATATACGTAATTATTTGAGACCTCATCTCTGAACTCAAGATATCCGCTTACAACTAGGTCATCTTCAAGATTGTCTTTGCTTATTTCAGATGGCGAATAGTCATTCTCTATAGTTTCAACTGCTTTTTCAGCTCTTGATTGCTCAATTTCTGCTTGTTTCTCCTCCAGAATACTTAAATCTGATTTAATCTGGTTTATCTCTGATTTGTCGGTTTTGGAGCTGATTTCTTCTCTTAGAGAACTTATTTCTGAAGATAGTCTGTCTTTATCTGCCTTTTCATTAATTATGGAGTCTAACCTGTTCTCAATATTGCTTATTCTCTCAACGATAGATTTGTTGTTCTCATTCACTTCGTTTACAATTTCCTTCAGCATCGACTGGTTTGTTTCCTTAAGTTTCTCAACTTCTCTGTCAACTTTCTCTATCTCAGATTTATTGCCTGTTATACTCTTCATAAGCTCATCTTTCATCGAGGAAACCTCTTCCTCCATTTTATCCAGAGCTATCTCGACTGTCTGAAGTTCGTCTTCCTCTGCAAAGTCTCCTATCTTCTCAGTAACCATTTCAAGATCTTCGCCTAGGGTCTTTACATCTGATTCAAGTTTTGCAAGTTCTTCTCCAGGAGCTTTCTTCTCAAGATCCAGTTTCAACTCGCGAATGTTCCTTTTGGAGTCTTTATGGTTTTTCTGCAGACTCTTCAAATCATCTTCTAACCTGCTTTTTTCTTCTTCAAGTGTTTCTTGTTGATTCTTCAAACTTGAGGTTTCTGAATCAAGAGAATCAACTTGTTTATCTAGTTCACTTACCTCATCTTCAATAAGGTCTTTAACCATTTCTTCGTCTTTATCGATTTTTTCTTCTAGTTCTTCTCTTAGAAGATCAAGTTTACTCTGAACTTCCTCTTTCTTTGCTTTGGTTTCAATTTCATCTCTAATCTTTTCGTTTAAGCTCTCTAATTTATTTTCTAGTTCTTCGGAATTACTTTCTATATTCTCCTTTGTTTTCTCTCTTAATTCACTTATCGAGTTCTGTAATTCTTTTTGGCCTACTTTTTCAGATAGTTTAGTGTTTATTTCATTGGATTTTTCGTTTAGAGAGTTCTCTGTAGACTCAATTCTTTCCTTTAACTCTTCGATTGCATCCAATGCAATAGATACATTTTCTTCATCAGCCTTGTCTTCAAGAGAAGACTCTATTTCCCCAATTTGGTCTTTGAGGTTATCTATACGTTCAAAATCAATTTCCTCAAGCTCTTCTTTATCCGCTTTCTCTTCTATAAGTTGTTCCAGCGCTCCTAACTCCTCTTCATCTGCTTTTTTATCTATGTCCTCGGCTAATTCAAGCCTTGAACTGTTAATCTTCTCACCTAGTTCGCTAGTTTTATCTATAAGACTTTTTTGTACGTTCTCAAGATCCTCTTCATCTGCTTTTTCTTCAATTTCTTCCTGTACTTCTTCTCTGGAGGTTTCTATCATTTCTTCTAGATCTTCCAGTTCATCTTCGCTTACCTTATCCTTGAGAGATGACTTTACTGAGTCCAACTCTTCTTCATCTGCTTTATCCTCAACACTCTCGTTGAGTTGGTCCGTTCTTTGTTTTAAAGATTTTTCTGTGTCCTGTAACTCTGTCCTGACTTTTTCTATCGTCCCAAGTATCTCATTGGTCTTACCTTTGCCAGCCTTGCTATCGATAGAATCTCTCAGTTCCTGTAATTTTTCATCCAGATTCTGTTTTCTAACTCTCTGATCTATTTCCTGCTTCAAATTTGATTTGTCTCCTTCGTCTAGCTTTGATTCAATCTTTTTTCTCAGATTATCAAGTGAAGAAGTTTTGGCAAAAGAACTCAAATCTTCTTTAATATCATTAAGCTTTTTTTCATCTGCTTTCTGATTTATTTCTGATTCTATTTCTTCTCTGGATGCTTCTATTAATTCTTCGAGATCTTCTAATTCTTCTTTAGGAGCTTTTTCTCCAAGTTTTTCCTTTAAATCTTCAACATTTGTCTTTCTTGCATAGGACTTCAAATTGTCTTTAACTTTCGTCAGTTCTTCTTCATCCGCTTTTTTAGCTATGGAAGATCTAACAGAATCAAGCTTTTCCTTATCTGCTTTTGAACCTAGCTTGGAGTAAACTTTTTCTGAGTCAGCCTTTTCTCCTATTTCTTCTTTTATTTCCTCTCTGGAGGTTTCTATCATTTCTTCGAGGTCTTCAAGTTCTCCTTCAGAAACCTTATTCTCCACAGAAGATTTAACGGATTTAAATGCTCCTTTACTTACTTTTTCTTTGAGGCTTTCATCCAGTTTTTCTGTCTTCTTTTTCAAAGATTTTTCTGCATCATCTAAATTGGATTTGACCTCCTGAACTTTTTCATCTACATCATTTACTTTTCCTCTATCAGCTTTATCCTCTAATGAGTTTCTCAAATCCTCCAATCTCTTATCAAGTTTCTTTTTTCTAACTCTCTTATCTAATTTATTCTCAATTTCCTTATTCGACTCCTCTAAGGTTTCTTCTAGATTCTTAAGCTCGCTCTCATCAACTTTAGAATCTAATTTAGAGCTCACTCTACCTGAATCAGCCTTCTTCTGTATTTCGGACTCAACCTCTTCTCTAGAGGTTTCAATCATTTCTTCTAAATCATCAAATTCGCTTTGGCTTACTCTAGACTTTATCTTAGACTTAAGATCCTTTACTGAATCCTCAAGGTCCTTTTCATCTGCCTTTTTTTCTAGAGACTCTTCCAATTTTTCTACTTTATTAGAATCTGCTTTATCATCAAGTTCGCCTTCAAGATGCTCAAGTTCTTCTTCATCAACTTTCTCCTTTAGTTCTTCAGTTATTTGATCTTGTTTCTTCTCAAGTTCTTCTCTTAGCTTCTTTACTTTACCAGAAACCTCTTTAGTATCTGCTTTTTTCTTCGTCTGCTTGGTAAGAGCTACTCGTGTATCTTTAATCTTTTCACGTGTCTCAATTAATTCTTTCTGCACTTTCTGGAACTCTTCTTCATTCGGGGTAGGTTCTATCTCATCTCTTAACTGCTCTATTTCTCGATCCATTTCTTCCTCAATCTTTTCTTCCTCTCTTTCAAGCTCATCAAGCTTGTCCTTTCTCGAAAAAACCCCAAGCATATCTCATATTTAATTACTCTCAATAAAAAAGATGTTCTAAATTCACAGCAAATAAAATTCTAGTATGCAAAAACAGGTATTATGACAGATTGTATATTCTGCAAAATAATTGAAGGAGAAATCCCTGGAAACATTGTATACGAGACAGAAAACGTTGTTGCATTCCTCGATGCAAACCCTGTATCAATGGGCCACACTCTTGTTGTGCCCAAGAAACATGTCGAAAATATTCACGGAGCAGAGAACATGGACTACCTCATGGATGCACTGGTTGAGGTATCGGACGCATTGGAAGAAGCCTTCGACCCTGAAGGAATCAATATTGCTCAAAACAATGGAGAGGCTGCAGGACAGGAGATATTCCACCTACACTTCCACATAACACCGATCTATGATGGTGATGAACTTGAGGTAACGTATAACAGGAAAGAGATGGACAACGGAGAAGAAATTGCTGAAAAGATAAGCCAGAGAATCGACTGAAAATAAAATTCGAGGATTTTTAGGTCTCCCTAAACTTTTACCTTCCTTTTCTGTAGCGAAACAATCAAAAGGCTCACTCTAAAACGGTTTATCATGACTTTTCTAGAAAACTTGATGATAGTTTTTATCGGGGCTTTGATAACTGATCTAGCAACAGGACTTGGAACGGTACCATTTTTCTTCATCAAAGAATTCAGCGACAGATTACTAGTAGGACTGTGGGGGCTAGCATCAGGAATAATGTTTTCCGCATCATTCCTAGGCTTACTACCTGAAGGAATAATCGCAGGAAGACAGTACCCTGTATTTGGTTCCGGTATTTTAGCTGTTTCCATAGGACTGATTATAGGAGCAGGACTGGTAATCTTCGCAAGAAAATGGATTGACGACGCCGAACTAGATCCAGGAACGTTTGAAGAAGCTGATTACAAGAAAATGCTGCTAATACTTGGAATACTTACAATACACAGCTTCCCAGAAGGAGTAGCAATAGGAGTATCATTCGCAGAACTCGGCCTAGGATCGGGAATACCAATCTTTGGCTTTGCAATACCAGCCATCGCTATTACGATGACTATCGCAATATCCATCCACAATATTCCTGAAGGTATTGCGATTTCAATACCATTCAAAGCATCAGGTGTTTCAAACTGGAAGACAATGGGTGCTGCAATATTCTCAAGTGTTCCACAGCCAATCGGAGCAGTAATTGCTTTCATCTTTGTTAGAGAAGCAAGAATGTTCCTACCAGTAGGATATGGTTTTGCAGCAGGAGCAATGATATACCTAGTCATGACAGAATTTATTGAAGAAGCAATGGAACAAGCAGAAGGGCTAGAGGACAGAGGCTACTTGGAGTTTGCAGGCGGAAATCTTGCAGGATTAATAATCATGATCATCCTATTCACATTTGTCTAGGATCTCTATGTGTTTTAGGCAGATTGAAGGTTTTTTTGGGTTGTATGTGAGATTATTTGTTTTGGAATCTATTGGCGTATTTTTGCCAGTTTTGTTTTAGATGCTTCCATGCTTCGTAAAAACCTATTTCTAGTATAAGTATTGAGGTGTAACCTCAAGATGTGGTGGTTGGAGCATGCCAGTAAAGAAAAAAAGGAAAAAACCAGAAGAACTACAACTAATAGAAGACCTTTCAGAGAGAGGCTACGATGATGTATTAATTCTAAAACCTGAAACAGCTCAAAAAGTCTTCACAGAGAAAAGGAAAGAACTACTGGAAACCGTTCAAGACCAATCACCAGACTCAGTTAAACAACTAGCTAATATAGTAGGAAGAGACACCGGAATAGTATCAAAAGACCTTAAAATACTAGTAGAAAACGAAATAGTAGAACTAAAGAGTGAAAACGGCGCTAAAATACCTGAAATAAGACACAAAAACGTATTCACACAACCAGTAATACTACAAAAAGAATAGAAACAGCCTCTTCTTTCTCCTTATCCTCATCCAATTAGAAATTTTTTCAACTTTTACCCTTCTAAAATTAACGCAGTTTCAATAATAGTAGGGTAAAAATTAGATAAAGACGAATAAGTTAAGATTAGCAAAACTGAAATATAATCTATGGAGCCTACAGAAATCTCAGGCATACTGATAATCCAGGAGAAACAACTCTACCTCCTTCAAAAGACAGATGAGGATTGGTGGGAAGTACCTGGTGGAAAAGTCAAAGAAGACGAGTCACCTACACAAGCAGCAGTAAGGGAAGCCAAAGAAGAGATAGGTGTTGAACCCGAGTTGAAGAAGCCTTTCTACACAGGAGAGTTCCAAAAAAACGGTGAAATGTTTCTCTGGCACGGATACATTGCAGAAATCAGTGAGGAACCAGAAATTCAAGAAGAAAAATTCAAGGATTCTAAATGGTTCTCGGCTGAAGATATAGATGAGAAAAACACGGCACCGAATATAGAGATGATTGAACCAGCTCTCAGAAAATTACTGGGGTAAAAGAACTAGAGGGGTAAGCTCCAAAAACAATAATCTAAAATTGTAGGGTATGGAGACCTGGTTTTTTGGATTTGTCCAGTCACTGACAGGAAATCCCTTTGTTGACGAATTAATGATTTTCTCAGCTGAGTTCCTAGTACTTCTGGTACCTACAACCCTAGTATACCTATGGTTTCAAGGACAAGAAGGTAGGCAGGACTCTGTATACATATTCATAGCAGCCACATCAGGTTTGATTGTATCCTATGCTCTGTTAGCACAGGCGTACCAGCATGAGTCGCCTTTCCAGATGTACGAAACAATAGCATCAGGAGAACCTGAAAACGGATTCCCAAGCCAACACACCACAGTAATACTCTCAATGGTACTACCCTTATTTTACCAGTCAAGAAGAAAACTAGCAGCACTATTATTTGGAAATGGGATAATAACCGGTTTTTCTAGAATCTACATAGGAGAACACTTCCTAATAGACATAATAGGTGCAGGGATAGCAGCAACATTCGGATTCCTAATCATGAAACTGATTCAAAAATACCTAGACGAAGAAGTAAACCAACTAATAGAATTTGGCCACAAAATACAGCGGAAAATATTTTCTCATCTACCAAAATAGTTCCGGAAAAACAACTTGTTGTAGATAAGTTCTTTAGCTAGTTAGCTGGTTAGAAATAGGAAAATAGGAAATTAAGGAGAAAAATACAGGGATTTTCCTGGATTTAACCCAGGTGGTGTTCGCCGACTTCTTCAATTGTGTCGACATGCGTCAGGAAGATGGTCCTGCAGCAATACTTTTGAACTCCAAGATCGTCAAGAACTTCTTTCTTGTCCTCTTCTCCTTCTTCTGTTCTTTCTTGGAATTCTTCCCATTTATCTCCGATGACCTT
>Ga0102939_1000259_pt1 | contig 19182 bp, 21 predicted proteins | sample SalPon2_B_H2O_MG_FD_78214 | JGI IMG/M metagenome (GOLD analysis project Ga0102939, IMG submission 78214) | Salt pond water microbial communities from South San Francisco under conditions of wetland restoration - Salt Pond MetaG R2_B_H2O_MG | ecosystem: Environmental > Aquatic > Non-marine Saline... | reverse complement strand
TGGCCTCGCTCCCGACCGTCCCCTCCAAGAGGATCACCCGGTCCACGTCGAACTGGTCCCGGATGAGGGGGGCGATCATCCGGTCGTAGTCGAACCCGACCGGAACGATGTGGGTCTGCATACGTCCGACGACGTGGCGGCGGTCATAAAAACCACGCTCTGTCGAACTCGCCGCTGGCGGGGGGAGTCTCCGCGAGCGTCGGCCGGCCGGGACCGCCGGGAGCGTCGCCCGGCGTCACCCCGTCCGGAACGAGAGGTCGAGCGCCGGCGCGGAGTGCGTGAGCCCGCCCATCGAGATCACGTCCACGCCCGTCGCGGCGTAGTCCGGGACGGTCTCGACGGTGATCCCGCCCGAGGCCTCGGTCAGCGCGTCGGCGTCACGGCCCCGCACGCGGTCCACTGCGGCCGCCGTCTCGGCGGGCGTCATGTTGTCGAGGAGGACGACGTCGGCGCCGGCAGCGGCGGCGCGCGCGGCGGCGTCCGGGCCCTCGACCTCGACCTCGACGTTCGTCGCGAAGGAGGCGCGCTCGCGGAAGCGCTCTATCGCCTCGGTCAGCCCCAGCTCCGCGACGTGGTTGTCCTTGACCATGACCATGTGCGAGAGGTCGAGCCGATGGGTGTCGCCGCCGGCGGCCGCGACCGCGCGCTTCTCGACCCCGCGGAGCCCGGGCGTCGTCTTGCGAGTCGCCGCGACCCGGACGTCGTCGTCGACCTCGCGGGCGGCCGCGACCGCGGCGTCGGTCGCCGTCGCGACGCCCGAGGCGTGGGCCGCGACGTTCACGGCGACGCGCTCGCCGCGGAGGACCGCCGTCGCCGGACCCCGAACGCGCAACAGGGCGTCGCCGGGGGCGACGCCGGCGCCGTCCGCGACGCGCTCTGTCACGTCGACTTCGAGGTACTCGAACACCGCGGTCGCGGCGTCGACCCCCGCCGCGACGCCGGACTCCTTCGCGACGAGTCGGCCGGTCGTCTCGCCGGGCACGTCGTTGGTCACGTCGTGGTGGCCCACGTCCTCGCGCAGCCACCGCTCGACGTCGCTGTCGGTGAGCATCAGTCGTCGGCCGTCGGGCGGGGGTCCGTCGCCTCGCCCTCGTCGAGTCGGTAGTGCGTCCCGACGCTCTCGTCGTTCGCCAGCGCGTGCCGGGTCACCAACAGCCCCGTCACGGTCGCGTTGCGGAGCTCGTACAGCGAGCGGGAGGTCCGGGTCCGCACGTAGGAGTCGACCTCGCCCTTCAGTCGTCGGAGGACGCCGAGCGCGCGCCGCAGCTCGGCCGGGTCGCGCTCGATGCCGACGCACTCGTCCATCACGCGCCGCAGCCGCCGGAACTTCTGCCGGGCGAAGTCGTCCGGGAGGGCGGGGTCGCGGTCCGAGAGCGCCGGCGGGTCGACGCGTTCGGCGTCGTCGCCGCCGCGGGACGCGTCCGCGCCGGCGCGGAGCCCCCAGACGAGCCCCTCGAGGAGGCTCGTCGACGCGAGCCGGTTCGCGCCGTGGAGCCCGGTACGCGCGCACTCGCCGACGGCGTAGAGCCCGTCGAGGCTCGTCCGCCCGCGGTCGTCGACGGCGACGCCGCCGCAGAGGAAGTGCTCGGCCGGCGCGACCGGAACGCCGTCGGTCGGGTCGACGCCCCGGTCCGCGCACTTCTCGGCGAGTCCGGGGAACTCGCCGGCGAAGTCGAGCGGGCTCACGTCCAGCCGCACCTCGCCGGTGGCCCGGCGCTCGGCGGCGACCGCCCGCGAGACCACGTCGCGGGGGGCCAGCTCGGCGTCCTCGTGGTAGCCGGGCATGAACCGCTCGCCGTCGCCGTTCCGCAGGACCGCGCCCTCGCCCCGGACCGCCTCGCTGACGAGGAAGCCGTCCCCGTCGGCGTCGGCCGCGTACGCCGTCGGGTGGTACTGGACGTACTCCATGTCCGTCACGTCCGCTCCGGCGAGCGCGGCCATCGCGATCCCGTCGCCGGTGGACCCCGCGGGGTTCGTCGAGCGCGGGAACAGGTCGCCGATCCCGCCGGTCGCCAGCACCGTCGCGCCGGCGTAGACGGGCTCGCGCTCGCCCCCGGACTCGACCACGGCACCGTGGATCCGCCCCTCGTGGCGGATCAGTTCCAAGGCGGCGGCGTCGGTCCGGATCTCCACGCCGTCCCGGTCGTCGAGGTGGTTCAGGAAGGGGACGTGGACGTGCTTGCCCGTCGCCGCGCCCACGTGGAGGATCCGGTCCTCGCTGTGCGCGGCCTCGCGGCCGAAGTCGAAGCCGCCGCCGCCGGTCAGGCTCGCTCCGGTCGCTCCGGTCGCTCCGGCCGCTGCCGGCGTTCCGTCCGGGCCGTCGCTCGGGTCCGCGTCGCCGTCGAACGACACGTCCAGCGTGTCGACGAGCACGTCGGACACCGCCTCGTTCGCGTTCTCGACGAGCGTCTCGACGGCGTCGAGGTCGGCCGTGCCGTCGGAGGCCGCGACGATGTCCCGCCGAAACTGCGCCGGGTCGTCGCGGGCGACGGCGATCCCGCCCTGCGCCCACCACGACGACGCCCCCTCCGGGCGGGTCGACTTCGTGGCGACGAGGACGTCCCGGCCCTCGCGGACCGCGGCGAGCGCGGCGGCCAGCCCGCCGATTCCGGCCCCGACGACGAGCACGTCGGTGGTCTCGTGTCCCGCCATCGTCAGATCTCCAGCATCCGGTCGAGCGCGACCCGCGCGAGCTCCTTCTCCTCGGGCGCGACCTCGACGACGTTAGGCTCGCGGCCCGCGACCAGCTCCTCGAGGACCCACGTCAGGTAGTTGGGGTCGATCTGCCGCATCGCGTTACAGTCCATACAGGCGTCGCCGCAGAGCGGGACGACGTTCACCTCGGGGTGCCACCGCTGGAGGTGCTGCGCGAGGTGGATCTCCGTCCCGATCGCCCACGTGTCGCCGGGGTCGGCGTTCGCGACCGTCTCGCAGATCGTCGCCGTCGACCCGACCACGTCGGCCGCCTCGACGACCTCGCGGCGGCACTCTGGGTGGACGACGACGCTGACGTCGTCGTGCTCGTCGCGGACCTGCTCGACGTGCGAGGCCCGGAAGCGCTCGTGAACCTGACAGTAGCCGTCCCACAGGATCACGTCGCTCTCGACGACCTCGCCCGCGTCCGCCGACGCGGCGTCCCACGGGTCCCACTCGGCGACCTCGCCTTCCAGTCCCAGCCGGTGGGCGGTGTTTTCCCCGAGGTGTTTGTCGGGGAGGAACAGCACCTTGTCGCCCTCGTCGAGGGCGTACTCGAACGCGTCGTGGGCGTTCGAGGACGTGCAGACGAGCCCGCCCTGCTCCGCGCAGAACGCCTTGAGGTCGGCGTAGCTGTTCATGTACGTCACCGGCACGATGTCGGCGTCCGTCGCCGCGGTGAGCTCCGCCCACGCCGCGTCGACTTGGAGCGCTTCGGCCATCCCGGCCATCGGGCAGGACGCCTCCATGCTTGGGAGGATGACGCGCTGGTCGGGGTCCGTGATGATGTCCGCGGACTCGGCCATGAACGTCACGCCCCCGAAGATCACGTACTCCGCGTCGGCGTTCGCGGCCTCCTTGCTCAGCTGGTAGGAGTCGCCGACGAAGTCCGCGTGCTCGACGATCTCCCGCCGCTGGTAGTTGTGGCCCAAGATCACCACGTCGTCACCGAGCGTCTCCAGGGCCGCCTCGATGCGCTCCGTTCGCTCGTCCTCTTCGAGCGTTCGGTATTCCGGCGGAAGCTGTTCGAGATCGTCGTATTTGAACAGACTGAGATCGGTATCGAACTCAGCGGTTTCCATTGCTGGCATAGTCGGATACCTTCGTACTCTAATCTGTACGACTGCGTGTTGAAAAGATTTTGTCTTCAACAAGCGCTCGTGATTGAGTGAATTGTCTTACAGACGCGTATCGAATTGCCTGTACCGCCGCTCGTCGCCGCCTTCGCGCCGGGCAGAGGGTCCTTCTCGGTATCGCGGCCCCGTCGTCTCGAAACTGGAAGCGGGGACGTCGCGACCGCGCGTCGCGGTCGAGTTCCCCGCGGACCGCCGGTCGCCGGTCCCGGCGCTCGGGGCCGCGAGCGGCACGATTATGCCGTGCCACTCCGTACCAACGTACGACATGTCACAGCAAGGCGTTCAAGAGGAGTTGTACGTCGACCAGTACACGCTCGGCCTCGTCGGGCCCGACCAGGAGTGGGCGGGCACGGTCGCCGACGGCGGGACGGTACAGACGTACACGCCGCCGGGCTGTTGGGGGCCGATGGTGACGCCGTCGTTCCGCGGGGGCCACGAGGTGACGCGACCGATCCGCGTCGAGGGTGCCGAGGTCGGCGACGCCGTCGCGATCCACATCCGCGACGTGGAGGTGACGAGCATGGCGACCAGCACGGGGTCGATGGCGGAGCGCGACGAGGCGTTCGGCGACGACCCGTTCGTCGACCACCGCTGTCCCGAGTGCGGCGCGACGTGGCCGGACTCCGTCGTCGAGGGCACCGGCGAGGACGCGATCCGCTGTGCCGAGTGCGGCGCGAACGCCTCCTCGTTCGGCTTCGAGTACGGCTACACCGTCGCGTTCGACCACGAGAACGCGGTCGGGATCACCCTCGATAAGGACGGCGCCCACGAGCTCGCGACCGACGCCGAGCGCGTGATGGACATCCCCGAGAACGCCCGGCAACACCCGATCCTGCTGTACGAGCCGGACGAGATGCCCGGCACGCTCGGTCGCCTGCGGCCGTTCATCGGGAACATCGGGACCACCCCGCCGGTCACGATGCCCGACTCGCACAACGCCGGCGACTTCGGGCAGAACCTCATCGGCGCCGACCACGACTACGGCGTCGAGACCGAGGCCGACCTCGACCTGCGCACCGACGGCCACATGGACGTCCCCGAGGTCCGGGCGGGCGCGACGCTGATCTGCCCGGTCGTCGTCGACGGCGGCGGGATCTACGTCGGCGACCTCCACGCGAACCAGGGCGACGGCGAGCTCTCCTTGCACACCACTGACGTGAGCGGGACGGTCACGATGGACGTCGAGGTGATCGACGACGTCGACCTCGACGGGCCCGTCCTCCTCCCGAACGCGGAGGACCTCCCGTTCATCAGCGCGCCGTACAGCGAGGAGGAGGCCGCGGCGGGCGAGGCGCTTGGTGCGGAACACGGCGTCGACGTCGACACCGACGCCGCCCCGATCCAGGTGATCGGCTCCGGCGCGACCGTCAACGACGCCACGCAGAACGCCTTCGACCGCGCCGGGACGCTCCTCGACATGAGCGAGGGCGAGGTCCGCGCCCGGTGTACGTTCACCGGCGGGGTCCAGATCGGCCGGCTCCCGGGCGTCGTCCAGCTCGACATGCTCGTGCCGGCGGACGTGCTGGCGGACTCCGGCCTTGACGACGTGACGCGCGAACAGTACGACCTGTAGCGGCGCCGTAGCGTCCGCTCCGCCTCGCGGCGTCCGCCCCGCCCCGCCTCGCAGCGCCCGGTCGACGTCGCGGGCGGTCGCTCACCGCCGCGACCGTCCCGGTCTGCCGGCCGCCCGCGATGGCCCCGCCGGGATCCGCCGCGTCGGGCCCTGCGACTCGGCCAGCTCGCGCAGCCGCTCGACGCGCTCGTCCGTCGACGGGTGGGTCGACAGCCAGCGCTCGGCCGCCTCGTCGGTCCGCTTGTTCGTCGAGAACGGCGCGAACGACCACGTCGGGTCGGTGGCGCGCTCGATCCGGCGCAGCGCCCGCGCGAGCGCCACCGGGTCGCCGGTCACCTCCGCCGCGCGGTCGTCGGCCGCGAACTCCCGCCTGCGCGAGCGCGACCGCGCGACGAGCGTCGCGAGGACGAACCCGGCGAACAGCGCGCCCGCGAGCGCCCGGTGGAGCCGCGCGAAGGAGCCGGACCGGTCGCCCGGCCGTCCGCGGATCCACGCCGAGGCGGCCGCGAGCCCCGACAGCGCGAGCAGCGCCGGGAGCGCGGCCACGGTGGCGAACCCGACCAGCGAGCGGCCGACCCCGTCGGCCATCGCGATCGCGAGGCCGTCGTTCCCCTCCAGGTGCGCCAGCTCGTGCGCGAATATCGCTTCGACCTCCCGGGGGGCGAGCAGCCGGAACAGCGACCGGTCGATCACCAGCGCGCCGCCGTCGCTCCCGCCGCCGACCGCGAACGCGTTCGGCGCGCGGGCGTCGGTGACGTACAGCGCCGGGCGCTCGACGTCCATCCGCGCCGCGAGCGAGTCGATCCGCCGGTGGAGGTCGGGGGCCCGCTCCCGGGGGACGCGGTCGCCCTCGAGGTTCGCGAGGATCTGCGCGGTGCCGAGCCGGTAGCTGAGGTACGCCGACGCGAGCGCGGTCGCGGCGAGGAGCGCGAGGAGGACCGGGAGGTCCGGCCGGGCGGCCCAGACCGCGCGCAGCAGGTCGGCGACGAACAGCGCCGCGGCCAGGTACACCACGAGCAGGCCGACGCCGACGGCCGCCGCGGCCGCGCGGAACGCGAGCCGAGACATGGTCGGAACTACGCGGCGGCCGGGCAAACGCGTTGCGGCCGACCGCCCGGACGGTCGGTGAGGGCCGTCGCTCCGGCCCCGCCGGTCCGGGCTCCCCCGCCCGTCCCGCCGGAAGGAAAAGCGGTAATTCCCCGGCCGCGAAACCGGTAGTCATGGACGCACGCGTACGCGAGCACGCCGAGATCATCGCCGACCACTCCACCGGCATCGAGTCGGGCGACGACGTGGTCATCCAGATGCCGAAGGAGGCCGAGGACCTGGCGGTCGCGCTCCACGAGGTCTGCGGCGACCGCGGGGCGAACCCGATCTACCTCAACTACTCGAAGCGCGCGCAGCGCGCCTTCAAGCGCTCCTCGGAGGAGTTCACCGAGCCGAGCCACCGCCGCGCGCTCTACGAGGAGGCCGACGTCTTCGTCATCGCGCGCGGCGGCGCGAACGCCACCGAGGACGCCGACGTCGACCCCGAGACGAACGCCGCGTACAACCGCGCGATGGAGGACGTCAAGCGGACGCGGCTCTCGAAGACGTGGTGTCTCACGCAGTACCCGACCGCGAGCCACGCCCAGCTCGCCGGGATGAGCACCGAGGCGTACGAGAACTTCGTGTGGGACGCCGTCTCGCTGGACTGGGACGAACAGCGCGAGTTCCAGTCGAACATGGTCGAGATCCTCGACGCGGCCGACGAGGTCCGCATCAAGTCGGGCGACGAGACCGACCTCACGCTCGACGTGTCGGGTAACTCCACGCTCAACGACCAAGGCGAGGCGAACCTCCCCGGCGGCGAGGTGTTCACCGCGCCGACGCGCGACGGCGTCGACGGCGAGGTCCACTTCGACCTCCCGCTGTACCGCTACGGCCGCGAGATCGACGGCGTCAGGCTCCGGTTCGAGGACGGCGAGGTCGTGTCGCACTCCGCCGAGCGCAACGAGGACCTCCTCACCGGCATCCTCGACACGGACGAGGGCTCGCGTCACCTCGGCGAGCTCGGCATCGGGATGAACCGCCAGATCGACCGGTTCACCTACAACATGCTGTTCGACGAGAAGATGGGCGACACCGTCCACATGGCGGTCGGCTCCGCCTACCCCGAGACGGTCGGCGAGGAGAACGCGGTCAACGAGTCCGCCGAGCACGTCGACATGATCGTCGACATGAGCGAGGACTCGGTCATCGAGGTCGACGGCGAGGTCGTCCAGCGCGACGGCACCTTCGTCTTCGAGGACGGGTTCTGACGACCCGGCCGGTCCCGCGCGCTCTCACTCCGCTTCCTCCCCGTCGCGCTCCGCGGTCCATCGGATGAACGCCGCGTACGCGAGCACGAGGACGGTCAACAGTCCGACCGTGCCGATCGCGGCGATCCCCGGGTAGTCGGCCAGCGGCGCGATCTCGCCGGCCGGCGGCGCGACGACGTCGACGACGCCGGTGCCGACCGACAGCGCGAGCAAGGCGAGCCACATCGTCCCCACCGCGTACCCGAGCGGGACCAGCCGGTCGGTCCGCGCGGCGTGCGCGACGACCGCGCCGCCGCCCACGACCGGGACCGCGACGAGCGGGCTCGTCGGGTCCGGGAGGAGAACGCTTCCCCCGAGCGCGATCGCCGACCAGTAGACGGCGACGGCGACGACCGTTCGGAGCGAGTCGGGGAGTGACACGGGGTGTGCGTTCGGCGGCGCGGCACAAAACGATCGGGGGCGACGCCGCCGCCGTCCCGCGCCGTGGGTCCCGCGACGGTGTTTATATCCGGAGGGCCCCTACACCGACGTATGGTCGAAACAGTCCTGTTCAAGTCGGAGAGCCGTCGGAGTCGCGAGGAGATCGCCGCGTACCTGCGGACGGTCGCGGACTCGCTGGACGCCGGGAACGCGATCACCCTCACGCGCGGCGACGAGTCGACGACGCTGGAGCCGCCCGCGCGACCGACCTTCGAGGTGAAGGCGGAGCGCGAGGGGCCCGCCGAGGGACCGGGCGAGCTGAGCGTCGAGTTCGAACTGGAGTGGGACGAGGACGCCGGCGACGGAAGCGGCGACGGCGATCTGGAGATAGAGTAGGTAGCGGGCGGGAGTCGGCGGCGGTCGCGGCCGGTCCGGCGGCTGCGTCCCGCGTTACGGGACTTTTCCGGGAACCTCGACGAACGCGTCCCGGGCGGAGAGGTGATCGAGCGTGTCGTCGACCTCGAGCCGGACGGACTCCATCCGGTCGATGAGCTCCTCGTACTCGTCGGAGTTGGTCGTGCCGGTAGCCTCCAGCGCGGCCTTCTTCGAGGCGAGCGCGAAGAACTCCTGACTCCGCTCGTCGAACGCGGCGCGGTGAAGGAGCACCTCGACGAGCGTGAGCAGGTCCTCCTTGCTGACGGGCTTCGTCTTGTAGTCGTCGAACGGCATCTCGACGATGTCGACGTCGGGCTCGACCGCGGTCAGCATCGCCACGCGGGCGTCGTACCCCTCGCCGCGGATCTCGTTTAACACCTCGTGGCCCGACATGTCGGGCATCCGGCGGTCCAAGAGGACCACGTCGACCTCGTCGTCCATCAGATCGATCGCCTCGTCGCCGCCCGTCGCGACCCGAACGTCGTAGGCCGAGTCGAGGTAGACCCGGTACAGTTCCGCGAGGTCCGGCTCGTCGTCGACCGCGAGGACGGTCGCGTCCGAAGTTCCGGTCATTGGAGGGGCCCCCGGGTCCTCGTCTCGCGATCTGCGAGCGCCGGACCGGCGCGGCCGCCCGCCGTTCGTGCGTCCATGCGTCGTGGTCCGTTCGTCGCAGGTTAAAACGTTGACTCCCGTTTATCAGAACTGATACCGCAGTACAGAGCGGGGTCGCGGGCGCTTCGCGACGCGGACGGCCGCTCGGTCGTCTCGCCGATCCAACGGTCTCTCCGTGACCCAAAGGCACATTTACGCCCGCATCGTATCCCGGATAACGAATGTCTCACAGCCCCTCACTGCCCGACCGCCCGCGGTTGGAGCTCGACCCCGAGATGAGCGACGCGGAGCGGCTGGAGGCGATCCGCCAGCACTTCCGGCGGATCGTCCAAGTGAACGAGGAACTGGAAACCCGGCTCGCGGACGCCGAGGGTCGCCGCGGCGAGCTGAAAGACGACGTCGAGCAGCTGAAACGCGAGAACGAGGTGCTGAAGACCTCCTCGCTGTACATCGCCTCCGTCGAGGAGATCACCGACGACGGCGTCGTGATCAAACAGCACGGCAACAACCAGGAGGTGCTGACGCAGGCCGCCACGCGGCTCGAGGAGGACCTCCGCCCCGGCGACCGCGTCGCGATAAACGACTCCTTCGCGGTCCAACAGGTGCTCGACGACGAGACCGACTCCCGGGCGCAGGCGATGGAGGTCACCGAGTCCCCGGACGTCACCTACGCCGACATCGGCGGGATCGACGACCAGATCCGGGAGGTCCGCGAGGCCGTCGAGGACCCCCTCGAGAACCCCGAGCAGTTCGAGACGGTCGGCGTCGAACCGCCGAGCGGCGTCCTGCTCCACGGCCCGCCGGGCACCGGGAAGACGATGCTCGCGAAGGCGGTCGCAAACGAGTCGAACGCGACGTTCATCAAGATGGCCGGCTCCGAGCTCGTCCGGAAGTTCATCGGCGAGGGCGCGCGGCTCGTCCGCGACCTCTTCGAACTCGCCGCCGAGCGCGAGCCCGCCGTCATCTTCATCGACGAGATCGACGCCGTCGCCGCCAAGCGGACGGACTCGAAGACCTCGGGCGACGCCGAGGTCCAGCGGACGATGATGCAGCTGCTCTCGGAGATGGACGGGTTCGACGACCGCGGCGAAATTCGGATCATGGCCGCGACCAACCGCTTCGACATGCTCGACGAGGCGATCCTCCGTCCCGGCCGCTTCGACCGCCTCATCGAGGTGCCCGAGCCCGGCCCCGAGGGCCGCAGGCGCATCCTCGAGATCCACACGCAGGACATGAACGTCGCGGCCGGCATCGACCTCGGCACCGTCGCCGCCGACCTCGACGGGTACAGCGGCGCGGACATCGCGTCGCTGGCGACGGAGGCCGGGATGTTCGCCATCCGCGACGGCCGCACCGAGGTGGCCCAGGAGGACTTCGAACGCGCCCGCGACAAGCTCCAGGACGCCGACAAGGAAGACGAGCAGGTCATCAACTACCAGTACTGAGGCGTCTCCTCCGGTCCCGTCGTCGCCCTCCGAGCGGTCCGGTTCGTAACCCCTTACCTCCCGGGTCGCCGATCTGTCGTCGATGAACACCATCCACGTCGCCGGGGGCGTCGGGGTCGCCGACACGGCGATGGCCTCCTACGACGCCGCGCTCGCGGACGCGAACCTCCACAACTACAACCTCGTGGCGGTCTCCTCGGTCGTCCCCGCCGAGGCGACCGTCGAGGCGGTCGCGGAGGCGCCGCCCCTCGGCCCCGCGGGCAACCGGCTCACCGTCGTCGAGGCCCGCCGGACGATCGGCCCCGACGACGAGGTCGACTTCCGCGAGGGCGGCCGCTCTGGCGCCGAGGACGCCGAGTCGAAGCGCGCGCCCCGCCGCAACCCCGACGCGGTGGCGGGGCTCGGCTGGGCGACCGGCCCCGGACCGGGGCTCTTCTACGAGGTGACCGGCGAGGACCCGGCGGACGTCCGCGAGGGGATCGACGCCGGGCTCGACGCCGGGAGCGACCTCCGCGACTGGGACCTCCCCGACCGCGAGACGCGCGTCGAGACGGTCGCCGCCGAGCCGGACCGCTACGCGACCGCGGTCGTGATCGCCGCGTACGGCGAGTCTGAGCCGATCCTGTAGGGGCGTCCGGGGGGTCGGTCGCCGGCGGCGACGCCTTTTTGACTCGGCTCCGCGTACGTGTCGTGTCTTCGAATGAACGGCAACAACCCGTACGCCGGGGCACCGGGTGTGACGGACGCGGGCTCGCCCGCGGCCGTCGACCTCTCTCCGGACCAAGAAAAACAGCTCCGGCGCGCGGTCGCCGGCATCGTATCGCGCACGGAATCGTATCTCCCCGACAGCTACGCCGTCGGCTCCGAGCTCTCCGTGGGCGCGAACGGCCCGCAGGCGACCGTCGCCGTCAACCCCCCGGCCGGCCACCCCGTCTCGGCCGGCTTCACCCCCGATCCGGAGGACCTGGACGCCGGCATCGCCGAGTCCGACACCGACGAGGTCGCCCGCGGGCTGGCCGCCAGCGCGGCGGTCCAGGTGATGGACGCAGTCGGCGACATAACGCCGACCGCGAAGTGACTCCCGGCTAGCGCACTCGGTTCGACCGCTCCTCGCCCTCAGTTCTCCCCGCCCGCTTCGTTCGCCGCCGAGTCGCGACGCCCGTCGGTCTCGTCGCGCGGGTACACCCGCAGCTCGCCCTCCCCCGGCGGCTTCAGCACGCCGGTGACGCGGCCGTACATGCCGAAGATGTCGTCGTACCCGCGTTCGCTCGCGAGGACCGGGACCAGCCCCGGCTCCTCGACGCGGTGCGTGTGGACGTCGTCCTCCGCGAACACCGCGCCCGCCGGGATCGCCTCGAAGTTCGCGTAGTGGACGTGCGGCTCGCCGCCGCCCTTCGGCACCTCCTCGCGGCCCTCCACCACGGTCGTCTCCGAGAACGCCGGCGGCTCGTCCGCGAGCGCGCCGTGGACGCGGAGGAACGCGAGACACGCCTCGTGCCCGTACTCGACGGCCGCCTCGCTCCCCTGTCGGCCCACCTCGATCGAGACGGTGTGCGGGACCGTGGAGTCGAGCGTGGTCGAGCGCAGCCCGCTCGCGTCCACGACGTGCTCCAGCGGCAGCCCGGTGACGGTACGGCGGACCGACTCCGTGAGGTCGCTGAAGATGGCGAACGGCGGCGGGGCGCTGTGGGAGGTGTGGAGCGCGAGGACGGCGTCGAACCCCTCTAACGCGGCGGTGAGCCGCGGCGCGAGCGCGCGCTCGTACTCGTCGCTGTCGGCGTCGCCCGGGAACGCGCGGTTGAGGTCCGCGTCCGTGTAGCGCGTCTCGGCCGCGAGCGCCCGCTCGTTGGCGACGATCAGCCGGACGATCCCCTTGACCCCGTCGCCGCGCTCTTCACCCTCGTCGAGCGCCGGGAGTTCGTCCGCTATCCGCCGCACTATCCGTTCGCCGGCGGGCTCGTCGCCGTGGATCCCGCCGACGATCGCGACGCGAGCCGACCCCGCCGACTCGCGGTCGATCGTTTGCATATCGTTGGTACGGCGCGGCCAGCCCATAAATCGTCGCGATCCGCGGTCGCGGGGGCTCACCGACCGAGCCGCTCCGCGAGCGCGGCCCGGTACCGCCGCGCCAGCCGTCGCGCGACGAAGCGGTCGCGCGGGTCCACGCCGAGGACCCGGAGCGAGCCCGCGTACGCCGCGAGCCCGACCGCGCTACCGACGAGGACCGCCGTTCCACCGGGCAGGAGCGTCCGGACCGCGTACATCACGGCGACGGCGACGACGCCGGCCGCGAGCGGCGTGAGGAAGGTCCGGTCGAACGGCCACAGCCCCTCGAAGCGGCGCAGCAGGACCACCTGGATCGCGTTCTGGACCGCGATGGCGAGCGACGTGCCGAGCGCGGCGCCGACGAGCCCGTACCGGACGACGAACGCGTAGGTCAGCCCGACGTTGAGCACCGCGAGCAGCCAGTCGAGCGCCATCCGCGCGTACTGGTGGTCGGTCATCATCAGGAGCCAGCCGGTCGCGCCGACGGCGCTCCCGACGAAGACGCCGCCGAGGTAGACGACGAGGGGGCCGTACCCCGAGACGTACGTCTCGCCGAACAGCGCGAGGATCTCCCGGCCGTACACGACCAGCACGGCGAGGATCGGGACGACCGCGGTGACGATCTGTCGCGTGACGGAGCTGTACACCGCGTTGAGCGTCGCCGTCCGGTCGTCCGCGTACAGCTCCGAGGCGACCGGCGGGAGCAGTTGGTTGAAGGATAGGAGCGGGATCCACGCGACCGCGATCACCACGAGGACGACGTTGTACACGCCGGCCGCGGTCGCCGTCAGCAGCGCGCCGACCAACAGCACGTCGACGCGGTTCTGGAACACCTTCCCGAGGCTGCTCATCGCGACCGGGACCGCGTGGTCGTAGAAGCGGCGCGCCTCGGCGCGTGCGCCGCGGAGCGTCGGTCGGACGCCGGTGACGGAGGCGGAGAGGGGGACGGCGACCGCGGCGAGCAGGCCGGCGGCGGCGACGATCGCCCCCGCGACGCCGACGACGGAGTAGCCGAGCGCGAGCGCGGCGAGCGCGCCGACGAGCCGGGCGGCCGGGCGGAGCAGCTTGTTGAGGAGGATCTCGCCGCGCGCCGACCCGACCGCGCGGAAGATCGCGGACGCGACCATCACGACCCCCAGGAGTCCGACGAGCCCGCCGAACGCGCGCATCGTCCCCGCGAACGCCGGCTCCGTGACCGTGCGGGCGTTTATCGCCGGGGCCGCGAGCCAGACGCCGGCCGCGATCGCGACCCCGAAGCCGATCGTCGTCGCGTACGCGAGGCCGGCGACCGCGCCCCGCCGGCCCGCGTCGTCGACGTACTCCGGGAGGTAGCGCTGGATGGCGGGGACGCTGCCGAACGTCACCAGCCGGGAGAGCAGCTGCGCGATGCGCCACGCGAGCGCGTACACGCCGTAGGCGGTCGGCCCGAGCCCGCGGGTCAGCGCGAACTCGGCCGCCGCGATCAGCGCGCGCTGACCGGCGACCCCGCCGGAGGTGAGCACCGCGCCGTGCGCGATGGTCTCTAACGCCTCGCGCTCGTCGTCGGGGATCTCGCCGGGCTCGGGCCCCTCGTCGGACTCCGCCGCCTTCCCTTCGCGTTCGCTCTCCACGGTCGTCTCTGTCGATCCGGTCGCGGTCGCGCGAAAAAAGGGACGCGTTTCGCGGCCGACCCGCTCGGCCCCGCAGTCACGCGGTCGGGACCTACCAGCGCTGGTGGACGTGCGCGCGGACGTGCTCGTCGTAGACGTCGGCCGCGACCTCGCGCTCGGCGGCGTCGAGGGGAGCGGCCTCGCTCGCGGCCGCGTTCGCCCGGACGTGGGACGGCGTCGTCGACCCGGGGATCACCGTCGAGACGGCGTCGTGATCGAGGATCCAACGCAGCGCGAACTCGGGCAGCGGCCGGTCGTCGGGCAGGCGATCGTCGAGCGCGTCGACCGCGTCGAGGCCCGCCTCGAAGGGGACGCCGGCGAACGTCTCGCCCACGTCGAAGGCGTCGCCGTCGCGGTTGTAGTTCCGGTGGTCGTCCTCGGGGAACTCGTCGTCGCGCGAGAGCGCGCCCGTCAGGAGCCCCGAGGCGAGCGGCACCCGACAGACGACGCCCACGCCGCGCGCGGCGGCCTCGTCGAGGAACAGCTCCGCGGGCCGCTGTCGGAACGGGTTGAAGATGATCTGGACGCTCTCGACGCCCGGGAACTCCATCGCCTTCAGTCCCTCCTCGACGCGCTCGACGCTGACGCCGTACGCGTCGATCCGGCCCTCCGATTCGAGCGTCGCGAGCGCGTCGAACGCCTCGGGCCGGTAGTAGACGTCCGTCGGCGGGCAGTGGAGCTGGACCAGGTCGAGCGTCTCGACGCCGAGGTTCTCCCGCGAGCGGTCGACGAACCGGCGGAGGTTCGCCTCCGTGTACCCGTCGGGCTCGTGCGGGTCGAGCCGGCGGCCGGCCTTCGTCGCGACGGTCACGTCGCCGGCCGCGATCTCGTCCGCGAGCGTCTCGCCGAGGATGCGCTCGGAGCGACCGTCGCCGTACACGTCGGCGGTGTCGAAGAAGTCGATCCCGGCCTCGCGGGCGGCCTCGACGGCCGCGACCGCCTCCGCCTCGGTGACCTCGCCCCAGTCGCTCCCGATCTCCCACGCGCCGTAGCCGACCTCGCTGACTGCGCCGACGCCGCCGAGTTCGCGGTGATTCATGGCTGTACTCTACTGGTCGCGGCGGGGGCAAGGGCGTTCCGGAGGCGGCGAGACCGCGGCGTCCCGCCTCACCGCGCACTTTTAATTGGGCCCCGGGACGACCCGCGTAGCATGGCGAAGCCGGGACTGAAGGTGAACGCGGTCGGGCTCCTGCTCAGCGCGGTCGGCACCCTCCTGCTGTACGCGCACGTGACCGACGAGTACCACTCGCACATCCGGGACATCGGGTCGATCGCGGTCGGCTACCTCGGCGTGATCCTGTTCGGGATATCGGTGTCGCTCACCGGGCTCGCGCTGCTGCTGCGGCGGTCCGTCGACTGAGGTCGTCCCGCTCGTTCGGGAAGGGGAGGTGCGCGCGCCCCTCGTCCCACTCGGCGTTCATCACCCGCCAGCGGGGGTCGTCCAGCCAGAGCGAGCGCTCGTCGCGTTCGGCGCGCTCGTGTGCCGCGGTCTTGTCGTGGCCCGCCGCCCGGTGTTCGATCTCCCTGAGCTCGTGGTAGAGGATGAACCGGTCGTACTTCGCCCACTTCTCGGAGACCCACACCTCGTTCTCCGGGATTCCCAGCACGTCCGCGGCCGGGGGGTAGACGAGCTCCCCCTCGTAGACGACCCGGTAACAGGCGTTGTAGTCCGCGATCACCTCGTGCGGGACGTGTTCGACGGTCCACCCTCGCTCTCGCATCGCTTCGCGCGGCGACGGCATATTCAACGCCCCTGCGGCGCGACGCTTCAGCGTTCCGGCGGTCTGTGTCCCGTTCACACCCTCCGTCAGAGGACGGCCGCGAGCGCGTCCATCGTCTCCTCGACGCGGTCGACCCGAGCGCTGTGGCCCATGTGGCCGACGCGGAGAACGTCGCTCGCGCCGTCGCCCAGCCCGGTCGCGAGCAGGACGTCATGTTCCTCGCGCAGCCGCTCCTGAAGTGACTCGGCCCGTCCGGGCACCGCGAAGGCGGTCACCGTCGGCGAACTCCGCTCGGGGCCGGGCACCGTCTCGAGCCCCAGCTCCGCGCCGCGCTCGCGGCACCGCGCCGCGGCCGCCGCGTGTCGCTCCCGGACCGCGTCGAGCCCCTCGTCGAGCAGGAGCCCGAGGGCCTCGTCGAGCGCGACGACCTCGGTCGTCAGGTGCGTGTACGGGAAGCCGTCGCTCACGTCGCGGAACGGGAGGAAGTTCGCGTACAGCGAGTGCGGCTCGCGCGCCTCCATCGCGGCCCACGCGCGGTCGCTCACCGCGGCGGTGGCGAGGCCCGGGGGCGCGCTGAAGCACTTCTGGGACGCGCCGAGACAGACGTCGATCCGCTCCGTCGGCACCGAGACGCCGCCGAGCGAGGAGACGGCGTCGACGACCGTGAGGATCTCGGCGTCGGCGGCCTCGATCCGGTCGAGCGCGGCGTCGACGTCGTTGAGCGCGCCGGTCGGCGTCTCGCAGTGGACCATCGTCGCGACGTCGAAGTCGGCGTCGTCGGCCGCCAGCGCCTCGTCGAGCGCGTCGAGCGGCAGCGGCTCGTCGTGCTACGCGGCGACGACGGTCGGGTCGCCGCCGTACGACGCCACGAAGTCGGCGAACCCCTCGCCGTAGAGCCCGTTCGCCAGGCACAGCACCTCGGTCCCGGGCTCGACGAGGGACGCGACCGCCGCCTCCAGCCCGAGGATCCCCTCGCCGCCGAGAACGACTACGTCGCGGGCGTCGGATCCGGAGGCGTCGGGGTCGATCCCGTACGCCGTCGCCAGCCGCTCCGTGACGCGGTCGTATATCTCGCGGAACGCGGGGTCCACGTCGGGGTTGATCAGCTCGCGTGACATCGCCTCGCGCACCGGCTCGGGGACCGCGGTCGGTCCCGGCGTCATGAGCATACGCCTCGGTTCGGCCGACGGTATATAAACGGACCGCGGACGCGGCCGCCGCGCCGCCTCAGGCGGCCGCTCCGCGGGGGGCGGCCCGCGCTCGGCGCGCCGACACGCTCATAAGTTTCTGTCGCCTGCGTTCCGGTACGATGATGCTTCCGACCCACGTGCTGGCGGGGATGCTGCTCGCGGCCCCGCTGGTGCGCGTCGCGCCGGAACTGGCCCCGGTCGGGTTCGCCGCCGGCTTCCTCGGCGGACTGGTTCCGGACCTCGACATGTACGTCGGCCACCGCAAGACGCTCCACTACCCGGTCTACTACGCCGCGCTCGCGGCCCCGGCGGTCCTCGCCGCGCTCGTGGCTCCCTCCCAACTCACCGTCGGGGTCGCGTTCCTGCTCCTCGGTGCGGCCCTCCACAGCGTCGCCGACATGTACGGCGGCGGGCTGGAGCTCCGCCCGTGGGAGGGGAACTCCGACCGCGCGGTGTACGACCACTACCGGGAGGACTGGGTCGCCCCGCGCCGCGGCGTCCGGTACGACGGGGCGGTCGAAGATCTCGCGCTCTCCGTGGGGCTGGGGGTCCCGCTGCTCCTCTTAGTCGACCCGCCGCTCCGCCAGATCGTGATCGGCACGCTGGCCGTCGCAGTCGTGTACACGGTCCTCCGGCGTCGCCTGGCGGAGATCGCGGCGGCCGTGATCCCGCTGCTCCCCTCGGTCGTCGACCCGTACCTCCCAGAGCGGTACCGATAATCTATCGGGGGGATCCGGGAACCAATGCGCTTACTTTCTGCGCCTCGTTTGACCCGGTAACAGTCCGCGCCGGCGACCGCTCGCCCCGGCGCGCGCACCCACAATGCAACAGTACCTCGACCTCGTCGACGACGCGCTCTCGACGGGCACGTACAAGCCGAACCGAACCGGCGTCGACACCATCGCGACGTTCAGCGGACAGTACACCGTCGACCTCGCGGAGGGGTTCCCCCTCCTTACCACGAAGAAGATGGACGGCTACCGGTGGAACTCGCTCATCCACGAGGTGCTGTGGTACCTCTCCGGCGAGGAGCACATCCGCAACCTCCGCGAGGAGACGAAGATCTGGGACGCGTGGGCCGACGAGGAGGGGAAGCTCGACACCGCCTACGGGCGGTTCTGGCGCCGCTACCCGGTCCCGGAAGCGGCCGCCGAACTGCCGGGCGAGACGTGGCCCGACGACGCGGACCGCTGGGTCACCGTCGAGGAGGACGGCGACGGCACGACGCGCCGCACGTTCGACCAGATCCAGTACGTCCTCGACACCCTCGAGGAGAACCCCCACTCCCGCCGGATGGTCGTGAACGCGTGGCACCCGGCGAACGCCGCCGTCTCCACGCTGCCGCCCTGCCACTACACCTTCGTCGTGAACGTCCAGGGCGGGCGGCTCAACCTCCACCTGACGCAGCGCTCGGGCGACATCGCGCTCGGCGTCCCGTTCAACATCGCGGCGTACGCGCTGCTCGCGAACGCGCTCGCCCAGCGGACCGGCTTCGAGGTCGGCGAGTTCGGCCACACGGTCGTCGACGCCCACGTCTACTGCGGCCGCGGCGACCGCGGGAAGTGGTACGCGAACAACCTCCGCTACGTTCAAGAGCGGCTCGCGAACGTCGAGAGCAAGGACGACTACCTCGAGGTGAAGAGCTGGGTCGAGCGCACCGCGCCGGACGAGCCCGACGGCCAGGAGGGGTACGACCACGTCCCCGGCCTGCTCGAACAGCTCTCGCGGACGCCGCGCGACCGCCCGCGGATCGAGATCGCGGACAAGCCGCTCGACGAACTCACTCACGAGGACGTCGCGGTCGTCGACTACGACTCCGCGGACGGCATCTCGTTCGCGGTCGCGGAGTGATGACGGACGACGAGCGCGGCTCCGCGGACCCCGACCTCGTCCTCGTGGCCGCCGTCGCCGAGAACCGCGTGATCGGCGACGACGGCGGGATGCCCTGGCACTACCCCGCG
>Ga0102939_1000257_pt1 | contig 19233 bp, 15 predicted proteins | sample SalPon2_B_H2O_MG_FD_78214 | JGI IMG/M metagenome (GOLD analysis project Ga0102939, IMG submission 78214) | Salt pond water microbial communities from South San Francisco under conditions of wetland restoration - Salt Pond MetaG R2_B_H2O_MG | ecosystem: Environmental > Aquatic > Non-marine Saline... | reverse complement strand
GTGAGGAAGAAGCCGAGAGGAAAGGATGACCCAAGATCCAAAACTCAGAGACGAAACCGCGAGGTGTCTCCGCCGAGAACCGTCTGTCTAGCAACTCATGCTATAAATTAATAATTCGTAATAAAGTGAATGGTTATAATATTTATTTTAGCTATGAAATAGACTAGATTAAGTTAGGTACGGAAACATTCGCAGTACGGGTATGCTTAGTACTAACAGATAATAAAGGTTTCCGTGTTTAGCGTAGTCCTATCGATATTCTCCACCCCCACCGTCTGTTTTGTCGTTCCAGTTGAAACGAAGGGGTGGGGGGGTGCAGTGAGTGACTTGAAATCTTCCCCGCGCTAGATGACGGGGCTTTCTCCTCGCGCTTCGGTAACCGTTCCCCATTGTACATCCTTCCGACTACCAAGTCTGCTACGACACACAGGATAATCAGTCACGACCGTCTGTTACAGCGTCATAGAAGCTACTCTCCCCCACGATTCACTCAGACACCCCATCCGGAAGACACACCATGGACCGCCGGCTCCATCGTCACCGACTAGGAGTTACCGAACGGAGTCATGCTGGCGGTCAATACTTCGGGGATCGACGGTGACGCTACAGAACTCGTTCTGAATCAGCCTATCGAATATCGGTCCGCACCGTTGTGTGCCCGGTTTCCAGCCGCGAATCCGGTCTCGATACCTGCACGGCCCTTCCTGAAACAAAAGATTTATTATCATTTTCGACCATCGCTTCGACTGCATCAACTGGACAACAGTCCTATACCTATATATACGTAGCCCGGGTTTAACGCCTATAATATCCGCTCTCGGGGGGCGCGGAGGCGAATTCCACATGAAATGGAGGGGTTCGAAAAAGAATGACTGACGAAGACATCGGGAAACAAACGCCAGACGACGACCGAGACGAGGGCAAAGAGATCCGGGACCGCTCGGAGACGAACCCTAACCGGAAGAGCACCGATCGTCAGACCGGCGCCGACGAATTCGAAGACGGAGGACCCCCCTCATCTGATCGGTCCCCGGAGCCGGCCGCGGAGGGATCCGATAGCGATCCGAATGGTCAGAATAGCTCGGCCGATTTAAATACTAATTCCGATGATTCTGAGGCAACGATACCGTCTACGTCTGTCGATGTTCCAGATGAAACGAAGGGGTCAAATACAGCCGCTGGATCCGGGTCCACAGCGGCCGGCCCCGACGGGTTCTCCGGCGACCTCGATCTCGACGACCTCGACCTCGACGCCGAATCCGAGGGCGACACCGACGGTGCCTCCCGGGGACTTTTCGACGATCTCCTGGACGGTGAGCCGATCTTCGAGAGCAAAGAGGTGTTGCGGCCATCCTACACGCCACACGAACTCCCGCATCGCGAAGAGCAGATCAACAACATGGCGACGATCCTCGTCACGGCGCTCCGCGGGGACACGCCGTCGAACATCCTCATTTACGGGAAGACTGGGACGGGCAAGACCGCGAGCGCGAAGTTCGTCAGCGAAGAACTCGAAACGACGTCTCAGAAGTACGAGGTCCCCTGCGAAGTCGAGTATATCAACTGCGAAGTGACCGACACGCAGTACCGGGTGCTCGCACAGCTCGCCAACAAGTTCATCGACAAAAACGAGACGTACATCGAAACGCAACTCGAGGAACTCGAAGAGATTCGGGATCGCGCCGTTGATTCGTCGCCCACGCTCGAAGGGACCGATTTCGACAGCGTCGACGCTATCGAGGATCGAATCGACACTCTCGAGAGCGATCTCGAGGAGTTCGATCCCGTCCCGATGACCGGCTGGCCTACCGATCGGGTCTATTCGACGTTCTTCGATGCCGTCGATTACCACGAGCGCGTCGTCGTGATCATGCTCGACGAGATCGACAAACTCGTCGAAAAAAGTGGCGACGACACGCTGTATAACCTCTCGCGGATGAACTCCGAACTCGAGAACTCCCGGGTTTCGATCATGGGAATCTCTAACGATCTCAAATTCACCGACTTCCTCGATCCACGCGTCAAGTCCAGTCTCGGCGAGGAAGAGATAGTCTTCCCGCCGTACGACGCCACACAGCTCCGGGACATCCTCCAGCACCGCGCCGAAACCGCGTTCAAACCGGAAATCCTCTCGGAGGACGTGATCCCGCTGTGTGCCGCCTTTGCCGCCCAAGAACACGGTGATGCGCGGCGGGCGCTCGATCTCCTCCGGACGGCCGGCGAACTCGCAGAGCGCGACCGAACCGAGACGGTCGAAGAAAAACACGTCCGCAAGGCCCAAGAGAAGATCGAACTCGATCGGGTCGTCGAGGTCGTCCGAACCCTTCCGACCCAGTCGAAACTCGTCCTCTATGCGACGATTCTGCTCGAAAAGAACGGCGTCCACAACATCAACACGGGTGAGGTGTTCAACATTTACAAACGGCTCTGTGAGGAGATCGACGCCGACGTCCTCACCCAGCGCCGCGTCACCGACCTAATCAGCGAACTCGACATGCTCGGGATTGTCAACGCGATCGTCGTCTCGAAGGGCCGATACGGCCGGACGAAGGAGATCAACCTCTCTGTCCCCCAGGAAGAAACCGAGGCAGTATTGCTCTCCGACTCCCGTATCGGCGAGGTCGAGGACGCCCAACCGTTCGTGCAGGCCCGGTTCGATAATTAGCGTCTCTTTTCGAGGCGGTTGCCGAGCCTGTCGGTTTTCGAACCTGCCGACGGTACGGTAAAGTGGATCACGGATCCAACTCTCCGGATGAAAATCGCAGTCTACGGTGCCGGCGGCGTCGGCGGATACTTCGGCGGTCGGCTGGCATAGGCTGGTGCGGACGTACAATCGCGCGGGGAGACCACCTCGAATCGCTCGAATCCGACGGTCTCGAAGTCGAAAGCGCCCACGGCGATTTTGACGTCGATCTCCCGACCACGTCCGATCCGGTGGAGGTCGGCGAGTGCGACGTCGTCCTGTTCTGTGTCAAGTCGTTCGACACTCGATCGGCCGCCCGTGATTTCGACCCGCTTCTCGGCGACTGAACGGCCGCAATTTCGCTCCAGAACGGCGTCGAAAACGAGGAACGTCTCGCCACCGAAATCGGACGCGAACACGTGGTCGGCGGCGTCGTGTACATCTTTTCGACGATCGGTGAGCCGGACGTGATCGAACACACCGGTGGCCCTGCGCGGATCGTTTACGCCGAACTCGACGGGAACCGGAGCGACCGGCTCAAGCGCTTTCACGAACACTTTGCTCGCGCCACCGGTATGGAGGGCGTCGTCTCGGAGTCGATCCGGACGGAACTCTGGGAGAAGTCCGTGTTCATCTCCGCGATTTCGGGCGTCACCGCAGCGATCCGTCTCCCGGACGGCGCTACCCGGGATGAAAAATCCTTCTGGGATCCCTTCGTCGACTCGCTTGAGGAAGCCAGAGACGCAGCGATCGCCGAGGGCGTTCAGGTAACTGACGATATCGTCGAAGAGCGGACCGCGTTCGCACGAGATCTCGATCCGGGGATGTACTCTTCGCTTCACTACGATATGACCAACGGCAAGCGAATGGAGCTGGAGGCAATTCACGGAACCGTCGTCCGGAAGGCCGACGAGCACGGTGTTGACGCGCCTCGATCCCGGACCGTTTATTCGATTCTCCGTCCGTGGGCGGTGCGAAACGACGAAACAAACTGAGGGACAACCCAGCGCCACGGTATCGACCCGTCGAACCCCTCCGTTTCCGGTGGAGAATCGAACCACGCCCGCGTCGAAATGAAGAGTTTAAATCGTTTCCCGGAGAACCAACCGAACATGAGTCAGCCCACAAAAGTCGTTCTCGGGACGATCGGTATCGCCGTCGTCGTCGGACTGCTGTTGCTCGTCGGTATCACGGTTGCGTAATGTTTGACCGGCGGAGCCTCACGGACGAACTGGCTGGAATACGGGACGATCACGCGCCCGACGCCCTCGTCTTTGACACCCAGCGTGATTTCGAGACGCTCCCCCCTTCAGTCGGGGAAAACCTGATCGCCGTCGTCGAGGGCGTCGACCCGCTATCGTACGACGAATCGTGGATCCCGGACGAGGCGCCGGAGACACTCTCACGTCTCGCCAGCGAGTCGTTTACCGTCGGTGCGCCGGGCGACGGCGGCGTCTGTTGGACCCAGCAGACGACCCCACCAGCCGTGTTCGTCAAACCCAGACTGGCCGGTTCGCCTGATGGGTTCGTTCGCTTTCTGATCGCCGAAGCCCTCGTCGAGATCGGCCTTGATTGTTCGGAACACTTTCTCGGATTCTTCGGGGACACCTACCCCGACTTCGTCGACGTCGTCCCGCTCTCGCCCAGCGGGGCCTACCAACTCGCCGCCGCCCTCCATACGGCCCACATCGGTCTCCGGACCCGCGATGTCTTCGCCGATTGGACCGAAGCGTACCCTGATCTCCACGCCGAGTGGGTCGACGCCGGCGAGCGCCTCGAACCACGGCTCGAGGGGCTCTCCCGGGACGTCGCCGTCGGCGGGACGGACTTCGCCGACGCGGCCGAGCTGGCCTGTAGCGCCGTCAAACACGACGTCGAACTCCCCACGCCGTTCGACACGCTCGATACAGCCGCCTACCGCGAGCACGGTCCGGCGTTCGCCGCCCAGTGGGCCGAAAAGACGCTTGAAGCCCTCGCGGACACCTGAACACGGCTGGGAAAGGTTGATCACCCCATAGAAGTTTTAGGACCGCCCCGGAGTAATGCGGTATATGGACGAGTTCAGATTCGTCAAGCCGATCACAGTCCGATTCGGCGATCTCGATACGCTCGGACACGTCAACAACGTCCCCTATGTTAGATACCTCGAGGAAGGCCGCGGGAGTTACTACGACGAAGTTGTCGGCGTCCGTTTCGACGAGTTACACACTGTCATCGCTGAGTTGACCGTCGAGTATCGGAGCGAGATCACCCGTGAACAGGCCGTCGAGGTCGCGGTTCGGGTCCCGGAGATCGGCAACTCAAGCGTTCCGATGGAGTACGAGATCCGGGCGACAGAGCCTGCGACGGAGGAGACGACGGTCGCCGCGACGGCCGAGACAGTCCAGGTCAACACCGACCGCGAGACCGGTGAAGCCGCTCCGGTTCCCGACGAATGGCGGACTGCGATCGCCGAGTTCGAAGGGTGGTGAACGGACCGTTCGCCGACCCGTTACTGGATATTACTGATACGCCTGGAGCCCCGTGAGATCCTCGCCTAGGATGAGCGTGTGGATGTCGTGGGTACCCTCGTAGGTGTAGACCGTTTCGAGGTTTGCCATGTGGCGCATCGGCGAATAGTCCGCCGTGATGCCGTTCCCGCCCAGCATCTCGCGGGCGATGCGGGCCTGATCTCTGGCCATCCGGACGTTGTTCCGCTTGGCCATCGAGACATGCTGGGGGCGCATCTCGCCGCGCTCTTTCAGGTCGGTGAGCCGGTATGCCAGCAGTTGTGCGAGCGTGATCTGGGTCGCCATCTCGGCGAGTTTGTCCTGTTGAAGCTGAAAGCCGCCGATCGGCGTGCCGAACTGTTCGCGGTCGGTCGCGTACTCGCGGGCCGTCTCGAAGCAGTCTCTGGCTGCGCCGATCGCACCCCAGGCGATCCCGTATCTGGCTTGGGTGAGACACGACAGCGGCCCCTTCATTCCCTCGACGCCGGGAAGCACGTCCGATTCCTCGACTCGAACGTCGTCGAGGTGGATCTCGCCGGTGATCGACGCCCGAAGCGAGAGTTTCTCATCGATCTTGTTCGTCGTCACGCCGGGTTTGTCCGTATCGACCAGGAACCCACGGACCGTGTCGCCGTCCGAGCGGTCCTTCGCCCAGACGACGGCGACGTCCGCGATCGGCGAGTTGGTGATCCACGTTTTCGCGCCGTTGAGAACGTATCCGGTACCGTCGCGTTCGGCGTGAGTCTCCATCGCCGAGGGGTTCGAGCCGTGTTCGGGCTCAGTGAGTCCGAAACAGCCGACTTTCTCGCCCGCCCCGAGGTCCCAGAGGTACTCTTCTTTCTGTTCTTCGCTTCCGTAGCTGTGGATCGGGTACATGACGAGCGAGCCCTGCACGGAGGCCATCGATCGGAGCCCCGAGTCACACGCTTCGAGTTCCTGCATGAGCAGCCCGTAGGCGCGTTCCGAGAGGTCCGGCAGGCCGTACCCGTCGAGGTTCGGCGCATAAAAACCGAGTTCCCCCATCTCCGTGATTATCTCTTTCGGGAACGTCCCCTCGATCCAGTGTTCGCCCACGTCGGGCCGCACGCGGTCCTCGACGAACTCTCGGGCCGTATTCTGGACCATCCGCTCTTCCTCGCTGAGATCCGATTCGAGATCGAAGTAATCGAGCATATCCGGGCGTTGGATCCGATGGGACAAAAACACTCGTATCGACCGATCCGATCGCCGCCTTGGGGGAACCGCCGTCCCTCCATCCGACCTCGCCTACCGCCGCCGCCTCGCGACGCGTTCCTCCGCGGTTTCGCTCGTAACGACCTCGTACAGCAGCGCTCGGCCGGTTCGAGCCCCCGACGTAGTCTCGTCGGCCGCTGCATCAGCGGGGTCGGAGACGTCCTCCCCTTTCGGCCGTAGCACCCGCCCGAGCCGCTGGGTAAACTCGCGCTCGCTGCCCGACCCCGAAAGGATGACCGCGACGTTCGCATCGGGCACGTCCACGCCCTCGTCGAGCACGTTCGCCGCGACGATCCGGGAGTAGTCGCCCCGCCGGAACCGGTCGAGGATCTCCCGTCGCTCGTCGGCCCCCGTTTCGTTCGTGACCGGTGGAATGAGAAAACGTTCGGCGATTTCGTAGACGAGATCGGTGTAGGCAGTGAAGACGATGATCCGATCGTCGCGGTGTCGATCGAGAATCCCGGCGAGCGCGTCCGTCTTTCCGTCGGCGTTCATCATCACCTCCCGAGCGCGCTGTTTGGCGAGCAGCGCTTCCCGAGCCTCCGGATCCGATCCCGATCGCTTGACGAGTTCCTGATAATCGCTCCCGCTACGGAGCTGAATCCCGGAATTAGCGAGGTAATCGGTGAAGGTGCTCTGCAGTCGCTCGTAGCGCTCCCGTTCTTCCGGCGTCAACTCGACTTCGATCCGTTTGATATCGTAGTCAGCGAGGTGTTCGCCGGCGAGTTCGTCGGCCGAGCGCCGGTAGACGACGGGCCCGACGAGTTCCTCGACCGCCTCGTGTGCGCCGTCGGGGCGCTCGAACGTCGCGGTGAGGCCGAGCCGTGCCGGCGCGGCCATCAGTCGCGCGATGTCGCGGTAGCCCTTCCCGCCGAGGTGGTGAACCTCGTCAAAGACGAGCAGCCCGAACCGATCGCCCAGTTCGTCGGCGCGGAGGTACGCCGAATCGTAGGTCGCGGCCGTGATCGACTCGACGCGCTGGGTGCCGCCGCCGAGCCGACCGATCGCCGTCGCGTCGCCGAACTCGGCGTCGAGTTCTTCCTGCCACTGTTCGAGGAGATCGATCGTCGGCACGACGATGAGCGTGGCGGTATCCAGCGCCGCGATTGCCCCGACCGCCACGACGGTCTTGCCGCTGCCGGTCGGTAGCTCGATGACGCCGCGCTCGCCCCGTTCGCGCCAGGCTTCAAGCGCTTCGGTCTGATAGCCCCGGAGCTCGTATTCGGTTTCGAGACAGCCAGTCTCAGTGGCTTCGAGGACCGTATCCTCGATCGGGAGTCCCCTATCGAGACAGGTCTCCAGCAGGTACGCGTATCGGTAAGCGGGCGCACGGTCGGTCTTCGATCGTGGATCGCGCTCGACGAACGACAGTCCATCGAGCTCGGCCGCCCCCTCGCCGTCAATCCGTATCGTTCCCTCGTCGTACCGGAGCGTGACCACGATTGATCTTCGGCAGCGAGCAGGCTTAACTCCGGCGGGCATAGATTTCAAGCCGTGGCTGGCCCGTCCCTCGCAGCCTTCGACCGCGTTTCTCAATCCTTATTGTCGCCGACCGGTTCCGTTCGTGTATGAGCGACCAGGACGGAGACGCCGTCGGATCGCCCCCCGATGGCGAGGAGCCGTCGGCTGGGACGAACGGAGCGGAGACCGATCCCGATCCCGACGCCGATGACGACGGCGGGCCGCCCCTCGAGGAGATCACCGAGCGGATCGAGCGAACAGAGCCGGGGACGATCGCCGAGGAGATCGTGACGCTCCGCGAGGAGCTCGCGGGGCTGAATACCGAACGGGACGACCTCGAAGAGCGACTCAAGCGCAAGCAGGCGGAGTTCCAGAACTACAAGAAACGACAGGAAAAACAGCGCGAAAGGGAGCGCGCCCGCGCGACCGAAGCGCTCGTCGAGGAACTGCTCGAGGTTCGGGACAACCTCCAGCGCGCCCTCGAACAGGACGAAAACGCCGACATCCGCGAGGGGGTCGAGGCGACCTTCCGACAGCTCGATGAGATACTCGACGGGGAAGGAGTCGAGCCCGTCGAGCCCGAGCCCGGCACGTCGACCGATCCGACGCGGCACGAAGTCCTCCTCGGCGTCGAGAGCGACCACCCCGAAGGGACTGTCGCCGAGGTTCACCGTCCCGGCTACGAGATGGCCGGGAAGGTTCTCCGTCCCGCCCAGGTGACGGTCTCGCAGGGGCCGTCCGATGACGAGGGAGATGCGAGCGACGAGGCCCCGGACTCCGACCGAAACGGAACACAGGACGAGTAAGCTACCCCGGGGACGGCTCTCGGGGCAATCGGCCTGTCTCGCCTCCAGAACTACCGTTTTCCAGACTGTTCCAGAAACCCCAGAGCGGACGTAGCCATGGCTGACCGGCTGATTAGTTTCAGATGTTCCGAGCACCGGCCAACTGGTTTCACATAATTGGATAGATTTAGTATCAAATCATATACGCGTAGCAAAATATAGGTTCCTGGCGAAGAACTACAACACTATGTCCGGAAAAGATCCAGAAGTTCTTAGTCATCCACTCGACCCGCTGTCGCCGGAGGAAGTCGGAACTGCCTACAGTATTCTGACCAGCCAAGAGGACATCGGCGAAGACAGCCTCTGTATCAAAGTAGAACTCAAAGAGCCCCTGAAAGACACGCTGCAGGCGTATGAAAACGGCGGCGATATACCTGGGCGGCGTGCCCGGATCGTGGTACGAAACAGCGCCGACCGAAAGACGATCGAAGCGATCGTTTCGCTCGATCGCGAAGCCGTCACCGAATTCGAACACGTAGAAGGTGCACAACCTTCGCTCGCTATCGAGGAGTTTCTCGCCTGTGAAGAGACTGTGAAGGCGAACACCGAATGGCGCGAAGCGCTTCGCGAGCGCGGCGTCGAGAACCCGGATCGCGCGATGGTTGACCCGTGGTCTGCCGGGCACGAATTCATCCCTGAAGACATCGACCGCTCGAAGCGACTCGCACACGGACTCACCTTCCTCCGACCGGACGAAGAAAGCGGGGACGAGGGATACGCAACGCCGGTCACGGGTCTCCACACGTTCGTCGATCTCGACCGGATGAAGGTATTGAAAGTGGTCGATTACGGTCCGCCGGACGAAGACGAACCGTTTCCACCCGAGACGATGCAGTACCGCGAGGACGACGTCGAGTTCCGTGACATGACCGCATACAACGTCGATCAGCCACAGGGTCCGTCCTGGACCGTCGACGGCCACAAGCTCGAATGGCAGGGATGGCATATGCGCGTCGGCTGGACACAACGGGAGGGGTTGGTGCTGTACGAGATCGGCTACGAGGACGACGGCGAGGTTCGAACGATCATGGATCGGGCCTCCTGTGCCGAAATGGCGGTCCCCTACGGCAGCCAGAACCGAAATGATCGATTCAAGAACGCACTGGACGTCGGCGAGTACAACATCGGCCGCCTTGCCAAGTCCCTGACGAATGGGTGCGATTGCCTCGGACATATGCACTACTGGGACGCCGTGATGAACACCGCCGACGGAGAGCCAAACGTCTTAGAAAACGCCATCTGTCTCCACGAAGAGGACAACGGCACCCTGTGGGAACGAAGCGACTGGCGAACCGGAAACGCCGAGGTTCGCCGCCGTCGTCGACTCGTCGTCTCTTTTGTCGCCGCCGTGGGTAATTACGATTACATCTTCAATTGGTACTTTTATCAGGACGCCTCGATGGAGATCGAGGTTCGTCTGACGGGGATCAACAGCGTTTCGGCCGTCGCCCCCGGTGAAGACCCGCAGGGATACGGTGAACTCCTGGCGCCGCAGCTCAACGGACCGATCCACCAGCATTTCTTCAATTTCAGACTCGATATGAACGTCGATGACGGGCCGAACACGTTGTATCGTGTCGAAAACCAACCAGTTTCGACGGGACCGGGCGAGCCCGACCCCATGGGTAAGGCGGACGACCGGACGCACAACCCTGGCAGACAGGCGTTCTATGCCAAACGGACGAAACTGGAAAGCGAACAGGATGCACAGGACCTCATCGATCCGCTTAACGGCCGTTACTGGCAAATCACAAACCCAGCGGAGACCAATCGTTTAGGCAAGCCCGCGGGATACCGTCTCATGCCAGGCAACAACGTCAAGGCTGCGGTTCAACCCGACTCGTCGGTCATGAAACGATCGGGATTCATCAAAAACCATCTATGGGCGACACCCTACCACCCCGATGAGCAGTTCCCGGCCGGGAAATATCCGAACCAGCATCCCGGTGGTGCTGGCCTTCCGGACTGGACGGAGGCCGACCGCAGCATCGAAAAAGAGGACCTCGTGCTATGGTACACGCTCGGGGTAAACCACATTACCCGTCCGGAAGACTGGCCGATTCTTCCGGTGCAGGTGTATAGCGTCAAACTGCAGCCAGTGAATTTCTTTGAGGACAGCCCGGCCATTGACGTCCCGCCACAACACGCCATCGACGATCAGGACGTCCCCAGTGACGGCCACTGTGAGGCTGACAGCGACGACTGATACACAACCACTGATTCGGATCGTTACAGCCCGTCGAACCGAACGGTGATGATTTCCGAACCACCGGGGGCGAAGCGTTCTCTCCGTTGTCTCGTGCAATGTGAGCGTGTTTGCAACGACTGATAGCGGTTCTGTTTATATTCCCCGGTCTCAGAAACGACGCGAACACGAAACCGCAGGAGGGAGCCGACCTTCTTGAGACGCGCTCTCGGCGCGTCTAGCAACTTTTAACCGATTCAATCCGGTACGTACGGACAACATGGCGAGCAACAAGATTCTCGGTATCGATCTCGGTACCACCAACTCCGCTTTTGCGGTGATGGAAGGTGGCGATCCCGAGATCATCGTCAACAGCGAGGGCGAACGGACGACGCCGTCGATCGTCGCCTTCAGCGACGACGAACGACTGGTCGGCAAACCAGCGAAGAACCAGGCCGTCCAGAACCCCGACAACACGATCCAGTCGATCAAACGCCACATGGGCGAGGACGACTACACCGTCGAGATCGACGACGACGAATACACGCCGGAGCAGATCTCGGCGATGATCCTCCAGAAAATCAAACGCGACGCCGAGGAATACCTCGGTGACGAGGTCGAGAAGGCGGTCATCACGGTCCCCGCCTACTTCAACGACCGACAGCGTCAGGCGACGAAGGACGCCGGCGAGATCGCCGGCTTCGAGGTCGAACGCATCGTCAACGAGCCGACGGCGGCCGCGATGGCGTACGGGCTTGACGACGAATCGGACCAGACGGTGCTCGTCTACGACCTCGGTGGCGGCACCTTCGACGTCTCGATACTCGATCTCGGCGGCGGCGTCTACGAGGTCGTCGCGACCAACGGCGACAACGACCTCGGCGGCGACGACTGGGACGAGGCGATCATCGATTACTTGGCCGACTCATTCGAAGCGGAACACGGGATCGACCTCCGCGACGACCGGCAGGCGCTCCAGCGACTCACTGAGGCCGCCGAGGAAGCGAAGATCGAACTCTCCTCGCGGAAGGAGGCCTCGATCAACCTCCCGTTCATCGCTGCGACCGACGAGGGGCCGCTTAACCTCGAAGAAAAGATCTCTCGGGCGAAATTCGAGTCCCTCACGTCGGATCTGATCGAACGGACTGTCGACCCGACCGAGCAGGCGCTTTCCGACGCCGGCTACTCGAAAGGTGACATCGACGAGGTCATCCTCGTGGGTGGCTCGACGCGGATGCCGCAGGTCCAAGAGAAAGTCGAGGAACTCACCGGCCAAGAGCCGAAAAAGAACGTCAATCCGGACGAAGCCGTCGCGCTGGGCGCGGCGATCCAAGGTGGCGTGCTCGCGGGCGACGTCGACGATATCGTCCTGCTCGACGTGACGCCGCTCAGCCTCGGTATCGAAGTCAAGGGCGGCCTCTTCGAGCGACTCATCGACAAGAACACCACGATCCCGACGGAGGCCTCGAAGGTCTTTACCACTGCGGCCGCAAACCAGACCTCGGTCAACATCCGGGTCTTCCAGGGCGAACGCGAGATCGCCGAGGAGAACGAACTGCTCGGCGCGTTCCAGTTGACCGGTATCCCGCCGGCCCCCGCCGGAACGCCCCAGATCGAAGTCACCTTCGACATCGACGAAAACGGCATCGTCAACGTCTCCGCGGAGGATCAGGGCTCGGGCAACAGCGAGGACATCACCATCGAGGGCGGCGTCGGCCTCTCGGACGAGGAGATCGAGCAGATGCAGCAGGAAGCCGAAGAGCACGCCGAGGAAGACGAGAAACGCCGCGAACGGATCGAGGCTCGCAACGAGGCCGAGTCGACGATCCAGCGCGCCGAGACGCTCCTCGAAGAGAACGAGGAAGCCGTCGACGAAGAGCTTAGAAGCGACATCGAGGCCGCGATTGACGACCTCCGTGAGGTCGTCGAAGACGAGGAAGCGACGACCGAGGAACTCACCGAGGCGACCGAGGACCTCGCCGAGGAACTCCAAGAGATCGGCAAACAAATGTACCAAGAGCAGGCCGCAGGTGCCGAAGGCGCCGGTGCCGGAGCGGGCGCCGGCGGCATGGGCGGCATGGGTGGTGCCGGTCCCGGCGGTATGGGCGGTGCTGGCCCCGGCGGCATGGGCGGTGCCGGGCCTGGCGGTCAGGCCGGTGCCGGTCAGGCCGGCGACGAGGAGTTCGTTGACGCCGACTTCGAGGACGTCGACGACGAAGAAGACGACGAGGAGTAACCGCGGTTAGTTTTCGTCTTCGGCCCCGGTTTCATCGCTTTTGAACCGATCCCACAGCCACAACAGCAGCAGGAACGGCGCGATCGGGAGCAAAAGCAGCATGGCTCCGAGCCCGATGCCCACATCGAGTATCCGGTTCCCGATCGAGGGCCCCGACGGGGGGAGGTTCTCCGACATGACCGGGGGTAGACGGGTCGGTTATATAACGATGATGCCCACTGTCAGCCACCGGGACAGCCGAACCGCTATCGTCGAACGACCAGCACCGACAGATCGGAAAACGACGTGTCCGCCCTCGAATCGACGTCCGCAGCCAGCTCCGACAGCGACGTCCGTGTAATCGTCTCGTCGTCGTGAGTCAGCCGCTCACACACCAGCGCCGAGCAGTCCGGCGCGCCGGCTTCGAGCAGCCGGTGGGCGATCCGTTCGGGCATCCAATCGAACGGTCGCGGGAGGACGAGCAGATTCCGGTCGCCGACGTCGCGTTCGAGTCGTTCGAGGTCGGCCTCGATCGGCCCGCTCTTGTGCAGCGTAACGAACGTCGTTTCTTCCATCGGCGTCCGGGCCCGCGAGGCGGCGATCTGCAGCGACGAGATACCGGGAATCACCGATACGGGGCGGTCGATGGCTGACTCGACCTTGCCGACGAACTGATAACCAGAGTGGTTCGGATCGCCCATCAGGACAGCCGTTCCGCTCGCGCCGCCATCGATCCGGTCTGCGAACTCGGCGAGAACTTCTGGTTCGTCCTGATACCCACAGGTCAACACCTCGCCTTCGATTTCCGCCTCGACGAACTCGACGACTGTTTCGAAGCCGACAACGACGTCGGCCTCACGGATCGCCCGCGCCCCGCGACGGGTCAGATATTCAGGGTTTCCGGGGCCGATTCCGACGGCGTAAACTGGATTCGACGCGTCCCCCGTCTCGGGCGCATCGGCGGCAAACGCTCCCGGATCGTCCGGGAACTCGATTTCCTCTGTCATCCCTCTAGCTCCAGTTCGCCGCTCCGAACGTCGCTTGCGACGTGGACCAGTTCGTTCGTCAACCCGGCGGCGAGCCCGCTACCGCCGCGTCGACCGACGTTCGTGACTGCCGGGACACCGTGTTCGGCGCAGACTGCTCGGATCCGCTTTCGACTCTCGGCAGCCTTGACGAAGCCGACCGGCGTGGCGACGACGACGGCCGGACGGGTGCCCTGTTCGATGCAGTCCGCAAGCGCGAGGGCGGCCGTCGGAGCGTTCCCGATCGTCGCGATCGCGCCGTCGTAGACACCTTCCCTGTCCAGTTCGAGCACTGAGGCCGCCGTCCGGGTCATCCCCGTCTCTTCGGCCAACTCGGCCCCGTTGCCGATCGCCTTCCGGACCGGACAGTCGTGGCCGCGGCCGGTGATCCCGGCTTTGACCATCGTGATATCGGTGACGATCGGCCGCTCGTCGAGGACGGCTTGAGCGCCCGCGCACACCGGATCCTCTTCGTCGCTTCCGGTAAACCGCATCAGGTACTGGAACTCCTCGTCGCCGGTGGCGTGGACCGACTTCGCTCTGATCCGATCGGCGAGCGTCTCCTGAGGGACGAGTTAGTGGACCCGATCCATGCTCGTCTCGGCGATCTCCATCGCGTCGGCGGTCGTCGCACCGAGATCGGCGTAGGAGTCGAACGCTTCGTCAGTCATCGCTCGTCACCTCCCCGATCGCGTCGGGGTCGGACGCCCGCTCCTCGAGGTCGCCGTCGACGCGGAGGTTGAGATCCCGCAACCGCTCTTCAGTCTCGCTGTCGGCGTCCCACAGTCCGCGATCGATCGCCTCGAGTAGGGTATCGGTAATCGACTCCAGCGCCCAGGGGTTCACGTCACGCATCCATTCTTGGCGCTCGTCGTCGAAGGCGTAGCGCTCGGCCACGTCGGCCCAGAGCGTATCGCTGACGACGCCGGTCGTCGCGTCCCACCCGAGCGTCACGTCGACGGTCTGAGAGAGGTCGCCCGCACCCTTGTAGCCGTGTTCCTCCATCGAGTCGAGCCACGCGGGATTGAGGACTCGCGAACGCATCGCTTTCCGAACCTTCTCCTCGTTCGTGTACACCGAGACGTTGTCCGGGTCCGAGGAATCGCCGACGTAGGAGGCGGGCTCCTCGCCCGACACCTCGGCGACGGCAGTAATGAAGCCGCCGTGGAATGCGTACCAATCGGAGGAGTCGAACTCGTCTTGCTCCATCGTGTCCTCGATCTTGACGGTCGCCTCGACGCCGTCGAGTCGTCGCCGGAAGGCGTCGTGATCCTCCGAGACGCGGCCCCGCGATCCAAGCGCGTAGCCGCCCCACTGGACGTACACCTCTGCGAGGTCGGAGCGATCCTCCCAGTTCCCCTCGTCGACGGCCTTGTTCGTGCCGGCCCCGTAGCCGCCGGGGCGGGTCGTGAAGACCCGGGGCATGGCAGCGTCGCGCGCCTCTTCGGCGTCCATCCCTTCAGTTTCCAGCGCCTCGGCTTCCTCCTCGACGTGTTTTTTGACGTAGTTCATCTCGTGGGGTTCGTCGAGGTCGACGACCGCCTCGACCGCGTCGTGGATGACGCCTGCGGCCTGTGGGAACGCGTCCCGGAAGAGCCCGGAAACCCGAGTCGTCGCGTCGATTCGCGGACGGCCGAGCTCGTCGAGCCCGATCGGTTCGACGTCGTCGATCCGGCCGGCATCGGTCCAGACCGGCCGGACGCCCATCGCTGCGAGCACCTGGGCGATCGTCTCGCCGCGTGTCCGAACCGTCGGCGTTCCCCAGGCGACGACGCCGATCTCCTCGGGGTACTCGTCGTGTTCGTCGTGGTGGCGGTCGAGCGTTCCCGCGGCGATTTCCTTGCCGACCTCCCACGCCGATTTCGCGGGCACCTTCCGCGGATCGAGCGTGTAGAAGTTCCGCCCCGTCGGCAGCAGGTCGACGCCGCCCCGGGTCGGTGCACCACTGCCGCCAGGCGGGACGTACTCGCCGTTCAGGGCGTCGGCCGTCTGTGAAACCTCGGCTTCCGCGCCGGCGACCCGGGGGGCGACCTCCTCACAGATGTACGCGAGTGCCTGGCGCAGGTCGTCGTGGGCCCCGCCCTTCACGCGGGCGTCACCCAGCGCGTCGATGTCGACGACCATGAGATTCATCGTCGTCTCGTCGTCGGGGCCGGCGTCGGGTTCGGCCTCTGGCACGTCGAAGTCGTGTTCGGCGAGCGTCTCGACCAACTCGACGCTCAGTTCGTGAACCTCGTCGGCGGCCTGTGCGTAGGTCATCCCCAGCGTCTCGTCGTACTCGCCGGGGGAATCGAGCATTCGATCGTAATCGACGCCGAGGACGCCCGCGACCGATTCCCGGAGCGACGCCGCGCCGGGGTTTTCCAGCCGCGTCAGCGCGACGAGATACTCGACGAGCCGATCGCCGGCCGGCGGTTCGCCCATCGTGTGTAGCCCCATCCGGATCTGGGTCGTCTTGACGTCCGTCAGGTAGGCGTGAACGCGCTCTATCAGCTCGTCGAACGCCACGTCATCCCCCTCGACTGTCCCTTCGGCGAGCGTCGTGCCGGCCGCCTCGGGTCCCCTAACGTCGACCGCCTCGTCGATCTCGCCCTCGACACCCAACTCGACGGCGAGATCCAGTTCGTCGATCGTCTCCCGAACGAGTCGTTCGACCGTCTCGCCGGCCTCGCTGCCGGCCTCGCGGTACTGATCGGCGAGTTCCTCCAGTTCGGCGAGGTCGTCGTAGGTCCCGGCGTTCGCCATCGGCGGCGTCAGGTAATCGACGACGGCGGCGTACGAGCGTCGTTTGGCCTGCGTGCCCTCGCCGGGGTTGTTGATGATGTAGGGGTAGACGTTCGGCAGGTCGGCAACGAGAGCGTCCGGCGCGCTTTCACCGTCCAGGCCGACCGTCTTGCCCGGCAGCCACTCCAGCGAGCCGTGAGTTCCGAGGTGGACGACGGCGTCGGCCGCGAACTCGTTTCGGAGCCACGAGTAAAACGCGTAATAGTCGTGCGGTGGCTGGAGGTCCGAGTCGTGATACACTTTTTCCGGATCCATCCCGAACCCGCGCGGCGGCTGAACCGTCACGAGGACGTTCCCGAATTCGACGCCCGGAATCGCAAAGGGGCGTTCCGGCGGTTCGCCCCACTCCTCGGTAACGTTCTCGCGGAACCCGCTGTCGGCGTCGTTCCACCATGCCTCGTACTGTCCGGGAGAGACGACATCGACCGAGAACTCCCGGACGTCTTCGGGGGCGACCCAACGGTCGTCGAGCGTCAACTGCGAGGTGAGCGTCTCGATGAGGTCCTGTCCCGAATCCGGAAATCGATCACCCACATCGTAGTCGCGCGACCGCAACTCTTCGAGCAGATTCACCGTCGACTCCGGCGAATCGAGCCCGAAGGCGGTGCCGATCCCGTCGTCGCTCGGCGGGTAGTTGTGCAGAACGACCGCCACGTTCTTCCCTTCGTTCGGGGTGTGCCGGAGTTCGGCCCAGTTGACCGCGAGCGAGGCGGCGTGATCGATCCGGTCTCCGATCGGGAAGTGCTGTTTCGGCGCGCTGCCGATCCCGGCGTCGTCGTCCGTCCGCTCCTTCCCGGAGATCGGGTGGGTGATGACGTTGCCGTCGAACTCCGGGAGTGCGACCGAGAGCGCGAGCTCGAACCCCATCACGCCCGTGTCGCTCGATGCGTATCGCGACCGCGAGCGCATCGTCGTCACGGTCTGGATGACCGGCACGCCGAGCCGTTTCAAAAACACCTCCTCAGCGTCGCTGCCTTCGTCGTTTGCCTCCCGACCGCGCTCGGCCATCGACAGCGAGAACATGAACGACGAACAGACCGCATCGACGAGCGACTCCCCGGAGTCGTCGGTTAGCCAGTTGTCGACGACCCACTCCGCATCCTGCTGTTCGTCGCTGTCGGTGACGGGGTTACAGAACACTGGGAGCGCGTTCGCGCCCTCACGCTCGATCGCTCTGACCAGTGCGTCGACGTAGCGAGTGTTCTCGTGTGTCCAGTGCGATTCGTAGAACCAGACCGCCACGGTCGGTCGGTCCTCCTCCAGCGTTGCGTAGAGCTCCTCGACGGACGCGCCGGGATAGTCGGGGTGATAGACGCCTTCGGTCGGCAGTGAAACGGGGTCGTCGTACGCCACCTCCTCGACAGTAAAGCGGTCGGTCAGATACCGGACGGCGTTGGCCAAGTTCGCGCTGCCGCCTTTTTCGAGGTACTCGGAGGTGGTCTCTCTGACGCTGCTCGGAACCGTCGTGTCCTCGACGGCGAAGGCGTCGCCGGTCGCCTTGACGACGAGGGGAACGCCGGCCTCGTAGCAGCGATCGAGCACTCGATCGTAGCCCGGCATGCTGTCTTTCCCCCCGTGGAGCCACAGGACGGCGACGTCGCAAGCAGTCAGTTCCTCACAGAACGTCTCGACGTCGTCGGGTTCGTCGAGATCGCTCTCGGAGCGAACGACGAGGTCCGTTTCGACCTCGCCAGCGGCGCGCTGTAACGCGCCGAGTTCGTTTTCGGTCGCGGTGTAGAGTCCGATCCGTGGCATAATGTTAATAAACTCCAGTTGTGCTAATACAACTGTGTTTGATCCTGCCCCCGTGAAAAGCGTTTCCACGCCGTTCGGCGCGGTCGTGGGTCAAGACCGGCTCAAGGAGGCGCTCTTGACCGTCGTAACCGACGACGGCCTCGACGGGCTGCTCGTCACCGGGGAGAAGGGAACGGCCAAATCGACGCTCGTCCGGGGCCTGGCCGACCTCCTGCCCGATCAGCGGGCCATCGCGGACTGTCCGTACGCCTGCCCGCCCGACGACTGGAGCCGCCAGTGTGAGTCGTGCCGCGAGCGCGCGAGCTATGCCGTCGAGACGCGTTCGGTCCCGCTCGTCACGCTTCCACTGGGGGCGAGCCGGGACCGCGTCGTCGGGACGCTCTCGGTTTCGGACGCGCTGGACGGCGAGGTTTCCTTCGATCCCGGGCTGCTCGCCAGGGCCAATCGTGGGCTCCTGTACGTCGACGAAGTGAACCTGCTGGACGACCATCTCGTCGACGTGCTGCTCGACGCCGCCGCATCCGGCGAGAACCGCGTCGAGCGCGACGGCGTCAGCGT
>Ga0102939_1000256_pt1 | contig 19248 bp, 20 predicted proteins | sample SalPon2_B_H2O_MG_FD_78214 | JGI IMG/M metagenome (GOLD analysis project Ga0102939, IMG submission 78214) | Salt pond water microbial communities from South San Francisco under conditions of wetland restoration - Salt Pond MetaG R2_B_H2O_MG | ecosystem: Environmental > Aquatic > Non-marine Saline... | reverse complement strand
CGCGGCGCGGGACTGTCGCTGTCGGGGCTGGGGTGGCTCGGGCTCTCGGTGGGGCTCGCGGCCGCCAACGGGGACGCCGTGGGGCTGCCGGGGCCGCCGCTGCTCGCCGTCGGCGCCGGCCTCGTCGGGATCGGAACGCTGCTCACGACCGGGATCGTCGGCAACGCCGACGGGTAAGACCCGCCCTACCGCCCCAACTCGGCGTGGGCGCTGGAGAGGTGCCGCGACGCCAGCGCCGACACCAAGGAGAGTTCTCCCGCGAGTGCGCCTGCAGCGATGTACTCCGCGAACGCGTCGGCGTTCGACCCCGGTGGATCGCCGCCGCCGCGGAGCCCCAAGACGTCGAGCGCCTCCGCCTGCGTCGGGAGTTTCGTGCCGCCGCCCACGGTGCCGACCTCCAGCGACGACAGCGACACCGACACGTAGAGGTCGCCGTCGGAACCTGACTCGTCCCCGCGGACTTCCGCGGTGGTGATGGCGTTTGCGCCCTCGACCACCTGGGCCTCGTCTTGGCCGGTTGCTAAGAAGATCGCCGCCACCACGTTCGCAACGTGGGCGTTGAACCCGAGACTGCCGGCCTTCGCCGATCCCACCAGGTTCTTGCGTGTGTTCAGCTCCGCGATGGCTTCCGGCGTGGTGTGGAGCCGCTCCGTGACGATCTCACGGGGAACAGTCACGTCGGCGGTCACGCTCCGCCCCCGGCCCTCAACCGCGTTGATTGCGGCGGGCTTTTTGTCGGTGCAGAGGTTCCCAGACAGCGCTACCAGTGAGGCCTCCGTTTCGGCCTCGATCACGTCGCAGGCGGCCTCGGTCGCGATCGTGGCCATGTTCATCCCCATCGCGTCCTTGGTGTCGTAACGGAATCGGAGATAGACGGAGTTCCCAACAACGTACGGTGTCACGTCGAGGAGTTCGCCGTGGTTCGTCGTCTCCGCGGCCGCCTCGCGAAGCGGGTCGGTGTTGTCGCGGACCCACGAGACCAGCGCCTCCGCCTCGACCACGTCGGCGACTCGGAAAACCGGCGCGCGGGTCATCCCGGATTTGATGATCCGGGCAGTGGCCCCGCCCGCGGCGTTGAGCACCGAACATCCGCGGTTGACGCTGGCGAGCAGCGCGCCCTCGGTCGTCGCCAGCGGCAGGTACGCCTCGCCCTCGGCGACGCCGCCGTCGACGGCGATAGGGCCGGCGACCCCCATAGGCACCTGGACCGCGCCGATCATGTTCTCGATGTTCGGGTCGGCGCGGGCTGCGGGAAAGCCGTAGTCACCGACTGACGCCAGCGACGCGTCGGTCTGGGACTCCACCAGGCGACGGCGTGCCGCGGCAGCGACGTCGGGGTCGGCGTGATCGTCTAGTTCGTGCAATCGGAGATCCCCCTCGCGGACGCGCGCGGCGAGGTCTGCGGCGTCTGTCATACACCCTGGTTCCGCGGCGCGGGCCTAACGGTTTCGGGTTCCATAGATGCAGCGACCGACACCGCAGTATCCACGAACCGGAGATTCGGCCGCCGTCGTGTCGACTGCACGCGTCAACGGAGACAACGTGGAACCGCCGACGCGGCTCCATCCCCCGGCGCGAGCGTCGGATCGAGCGCGGTACCGACCCGAGTTCGGACGGTGGCGGTCGCTCCGCAGACCATTCAGTAGTCGTCTTCGATCGCCGCTGAAACGGACTGTTCTCTCTCGAACTGATTTTTCGAAGAAAAAATTTTTTCACTATTCGGTCGTGAGAGATAATCACCTGAGAGAAGGCATATTATGGCACGATTAGAAACCGCAGGCTTCGACTCCGACCTGAGCCTCTTCAAATATGACAACCTCGAACAACTCCCCGAGGAGTATCGAGAGCTGACGCCCGAGGAACGCGCCGACCGGATCGAATCGGCACGCGACGCGTTGGGTGACGACGTCGTCGTTCTCGGCCACAACTACCAGCGGCGCGAGATCGTCGAACACGCCGACTTCATCGGTGACTCCTACGAGCTTTCGACGCGCGCGGCCGCCTCGGACGCCGAATACGTGGTTTTCGCGGGGGTGACGTTCATGGCCGAGAGCGCGGACATCATCACCGACGACGACCAGACCGTGTTGCTCCCGTCGATGGAAGCGTCGTGTCCGATGGCCGGGATGGCCGAGGCGCTTCAGGTCGACGCTGCCTGGGAGCGGATCGACGAGGCGACCGGCGACCGCGAGGTCGTTCCGATCACGTACATGAACTCCTACGCCGACCTGAAGGCGTTTTGCGCCGACCAGGGCGGACTCGTCTGCACCTCCTCGAACGCGGCAGACGCCTTCGAGTGGGGCTTCGAGCGGGGTGATACGGTGCTTTTCCTCCCGGACAAACACCTCGGGCGCAATACTGCTGCCGAACTCGGCGTCGACACCGTCGCGGAGTGGGACCCGTGGAGCCCTGACGCCCCGGACGCGGCGACAGTCGCCGATGCCGACGTCGTCCTCTGGGACGGCTACTGTCAGGTCCACGAGCGATTCGACACGGACCACGTCGAAGCTGCGCGCGACGAGCACGACGCGAACGTCATCGTCCACCCCGAGTGCCGTCGTGAGGTGGTCGTCGCGGCCGACGAGGCGGGGTCGACCAGCCAGATCTGCGACACCGTCGCGAACGCCGACCCCGGCGAGACCTGGGCCGTCGGCACCGAAATTCACCTCGTGAACCACCTACAGCGGTGGCATCCCGAGGTGGACGTGCGCCCGCTGTGCGGCGACGCGTGTATGGACTGCAACGCGATGCGGCAGATCGACCCGAACTACCTGACCTGGTTACTCGAATCGCTCGCGGACGGCGACGTCCACAACGCCGTCGAGGTCGATCCGCGGGAGCGGGAACTGGCGGCGACCGCACTCGATCGGATGCTCGAGCTATGACTCGGGCGACCGACGTCTTGGTCATCGGGTCCGGCATCGCCGGGTGCGCCGCGGCGCTCGCCGCTTCTCGCGCCGGTGCGGACGTCACCGTCGCGACGAAGGCCACCGCCCCGGCGGACGCCTCGACCGACTGGGCGCAGGGCGGAATCGCTGTCACCGGTGCGGATCCGGAGTCGTTCCGCGGCGACGTCCTCGACGCCAGCGCCGGCACTGCCGACGCCGGTGCGATCGACGTGTTGGTGAACGACGCACGCGACGCAGTCAATGACGTCTTGGTGGACACCCTCGACGTCCCATTCGACGGCGCGGCCCCCGGGGCCCCGCTCGCGGCGTACGATCGGGGACGGGAGGCGGCACACTCCGAGCGGCGGATCCTTCACGTCAACGCCGCCACCGGCTCGCACATTCTCCGGCCGTTCCTGAATCACCTCCGTGACCGCGCGGGCGTCACGTTTCTTGATGACACGATGGCGCTGGACCTGCTCACACACGAGGGGCGCGTTCACGGCGTCTCCGTTCTCGACGACGGCGTCGTCGAGCCGGTGTTTGCGGGCACGACGGTGTTGGCGACCGGCGGGATCGGATCGTGTTACGAGACCACCACCAACCCCGACGGCGCCACCGGTGACGGGATCGCGATGGCGGCGTTCGCCGGCGCCCGAATCGCCGACATGCAGTACGTGCAGTTCCACCCGACCGCGTATCCGGGCTCCGACCCGTTCCTGCTGAGCGAGGCGGTTCGCGGCGAGGGCGCCGTTCTCCGGAACGCCGCCGGCGAGCGGTTTCTGCCCGACGTCCACGAGGACGCCGAACTCGCCCCGCGGGACGTCGTCGCCCGCGCGGTCGCCTCGGAACGAGAGCGGACGGGCAGCGTACGGCTCGACGTCTCGCCTGTCGCCCCCGACTTCGCGACGGCGTTTCCCGACCTCGCGGCGCTGTGTGCGGACCGCGGCGTCGATCCGGCCGACGGCATCCCGGTCGCGCCCGCAGAGCACTACCTCTGCGGCGGCGTCGCCGTCGACGACCGCGGGCGGACGACGCTCGACCGGCTCTACGCGGTCGGCGAGTGCGCCAGAACGGGGGTTCACGGCGCGAACCGGCTCGCGTCGACCAGCCTGCTCGAGGGGCTCGTCTGGGGACTCCGGGCGGGCGAATCAGCGGCCGACGCCGACGATCCCGAGCCCATCGAGGCGCCGGACCCGCTCGAACGCGACCCCGACCTCCCTGACGCCTTCGCCGAGGCGAAGTACCGGCGGCTCCGGGAGACAATGGAGACCGCGGTCGGCATCGAGCGAACCCGGTCGGGGCTCGACCGCGCTCGATCGGCGCTCCGCCGGTTGAAAGGCGAGGTCGACGCGTACACGCGAACCCGCGTGTCGCGGTCGCTGTACGAACTCCGGAACGCCGCGGTGTGCGGGCTTCTCGTCGCCCGTGCCGCCAGCGACGCGCCGTCGGCGGGGTGTCACTATGTCGTGACCGACGCCGACACGGATCCGACCGCGGCCCAGCGGGGGGACGCGTGCTGACGACCGCGACGGTCGAACGGTGGCTCCGCGAGGACGTCGGCCACCGGGACGTCACGAACGACGTCCCGGGGCGGACCACTGGACGGCTGGTTGCGACCGAACCCGGCGTCGCTGCCGGCCTCAACGCCGCCGTCGCGGTGTTCGAGCATCTCGGCGTCGAGGCGACACCGACGGTCGACGCCGGTGACGCGGTCGAGGCGGGCACCTCCGTGCTGGACGTTTCGGGAGCCGCACGGGACGTGCTTCGCGGCGAACGCACCGCCGTCAACGTCGTTGGGCACGCGTCGGGGGTCGCCACGCGGACGCGACAGGCGGTGCAGGCCGCACGGGAAGGTTCCGAGACCGTCCGGGTGGCGGCGACCCGGAAGACGACGCCGGGACTCCGGGGCGTCGAGAAACGCGCCGTCGCCGCCGGGGGTGGCGACACGCATCGGCTCACGCTGTCGGGGATGGTGCTGGTCAAGGACAACCACATCGCCGAGATGGGACTCGACGACGCGATCGAACAGTTCCGCGAGCGGAAGTCGTTCGCGACGACGTTGGAGGTGGAAGTCGAGTCGCCCGACGCGGCGGCCCGGGCGGCCGCCGCCGGCGCCGACGCCGTCCTCCTCGACAACCTCCCACCCGAGGCGGTCCGGGAGGGCGTCGACCGCCTGCCCGAGGACGTCCTCACGGAAGCCAGCGGTGGCATCACCCTCGACACCGTCGCGACGTACGCCGCCACCGGTGTCGACGTTGTCTCGATGGGATCGCTCACACACAGCGCGCCGAGCTTGGATCTCTCCTTCCGCACCAGTGCCCCCTGATCAGCGGGGTCGATCGGCCTGCACGGAACAGAACCCTTAGGCCCCACTCGCTCGGACCTCACCGGTATGGGATCGTCCTTCTTCGATCGGCTCGGCGAGCGGATCGATCGGATCGACAGCGTCGTCTCGGTCGGCCTCGACGCCGACCCGTCACGGATTCCGGAGCACCTTCGCGACGAGGACCTCCCGCAGTGGGCGTTCAACCGCCGAATAATCGACGCGACCCACGAGTACGCCGCGTGTTACAAGCCGAACGCGGCGTTCTACGAGAGTGCCGACGGGTGGCGAACGCTGCGTGAGACGGTCGCGTACGCCCACGGCAAAGACGTCCCTGTGTTACTCGACGCCAAGCGCGCCGACATCGGAAATACCACTCGACAGTACGCGAACCTCCTCGACCACGTCGACGCGATCACGGTCAACCCCTATCTAGGGCGGGACTCGCTGCAGCCGTTTCTCGACCGCGCCGAGAAGGGCGTGTTCGTGCTCTGCCGAACCTCCAACCCGGGCGGAGCCGACCTCCAGGACCTGGAACTCGCCTCGGGGGAGCCCGTCTACGAGCGGGTCGCTGCCCTGGCGGACCTCTGGAACGAACACGGCAACGTCGGGCTCGTGGTCGGCGCCACTGCGCCCGAAGAGCTGGCCGACCTCCGCGATCAGGTGCCTGCCCTTCCGTTTCTCGTGCCCGGCGTCGGCGCGCAGGGCGGCGACGCGGAGGCCGCCGTGGAGCACGGACTGGCCGACGGCGTCGGGCTGGTGAACTCCTCGCGGGGGATCATCTTCGCGGGCGAGGGCCGGGGCACCGACTTCGCGGGCGCGGCGGGCGAAGCGGCGAAGCGACTCAGAAACCAGTTGAACCGGTATCGATTCGACGAGTGAGAACAGCCGGTGTCGACGCCCGCGAACCGACCGACGACGCTACCGGAACTCCGGCGCGCCGCCATCGTCGTCGGACTCGGCGAACACGTCTTCGGTCCCGTTCGGGTCGGCGCAGTGGACGCAAACGCCCTCGTCCTGCTCGAAGTGGACCGGACACACCGCCGCACCGCACTGGTGGCAGGCGTACTCGGCCTCCCGACTCTCGCATACCTGACAGAGGCCCGTGACGCTCATATCCGTGAGTACGATCCCCACGCACTTCATTCGCGGGGCCGAGCGAACGCCTCCGTTCGCGACCTCGGCCCGCCACGTCTCTCCGAGCAAACCTCTTTGGGGTGGCGACCCCAGGTGGGCGTGTGAGCATCGAACTGTACGCGCTCGACGGCTGTCCGTACTGCGAAACGGTTCACGACGCCTTGGAGGACCACGACATCCCCTACGAGACCATCTGGGTAGCGGGGCTCCACTCGAAGCGCGACGAGGTCAAACGCGTGAGCGGCCAACGCGCGGTACCCGTCCTGATCGACGACGACAACGGCGTGACGATGTGCGAAAGCGAAAACATCCTGACCTACATCGAGCGTACGCTCGCGGCAACCCGATGAAGATCTACACCGGCCGCGGCGACGATGGGATGACCGACCTCCGGGATATGTCCCGGGTCTCGAAGACCAGCGCTCGGATCGAGGCGTACGGCACCGTTGACGAGGCGAACGCACTGATCGGGACCGCGCGTCCGACAGGCTACGACGACGTCGACGACACGCTCGAATCGATCCAAAACCAACTCCACATCGTCCAGGCCGACTTCGCGAACCCCGACCCAGACGAGGACGACCCGCAGATGACGGCGAGCCACGTCGAGAGCCTAGAGGACGCGATCGACGACGCCGAGGCGGAACTCGACCCGCTCACGTCGTTTATTCTCCCCGGCGGCAGCGAGGCCGGTGCGACGCTGCACCACGCCCGGGCGGTGGCCCGCCGCGCTGAGCGGCGTGCGGTCGCGTTGGCTGCGGACGAACCGGTGAACGGGGAGGCGATCCGGTATCTCAACCGACTCTCCGACGGACTGTTCGTCCTCGCACGGCTGGTGAACGCCCGCGATGCGGTACCCGAGGAGTCGCCGACGTACTGAGTCGCCAGCCACGAGCGAGCCACCGAAGAAGAACGCTTAAGTCCGACACACGGGAATCACAGAGCACGGGGTCGGTGGTCTAGTCCGGTTATGACGGCTCCTTCACACGGAGCAGGCCGGCGGTTCGAATCCGCCCCGACCCACTTCTCTTCGGCACTGCCGACGAGCGAAGCGAGGAGCGTCTGCCGAAGTGTGTGGCTACGGCAGATTCGAACCAGGGAGGTCGCGCGCAGCGAAGCGACCACGTCCGACCGCGGCCCGAATCCCCCCGACTCATAGAGACCCGCGAGCGACAGCGAGCGGTGTTTCGCCGCGCGGACGGCATACACCGTTTCTCGAAGTCGATGCCGAGCGTCTCCCTCTGGACGTTCAAGCCGATGTCGGTGGCGAGATGCATCCTCCCAACTCCGATCCGACCCGGACAGTCCGACACGGTTCGTTCTCGACGGCGGCCTCGCTCGTAGCCGACGGGTCTGCTGCGCACACCACTTCCGCCCCCGCAGCATAGGCTGATCGATAATATTGCTTATTTACTGGCTGGCGTCCGTCTCACACCCTGGAAGCAGGTCCTCGGCGGGACAGGTGTCCGTGAAGCTACTCTGGATCAGGTTTCCCCCGACAAACGCGATCACAAGCAGAAACCACCGGGACACGGACACGCTGAGCGTGAGCCCGAGCAATGTCATCACTCCGGCGAGCCTCCGTACCTGAAGTTGACAAGCCTTGTTGGCCATCTATATTGCACTATATGCGCAACACACTAAAATATGTTCCCCGTGCGAGAACGAACCTCGGTTTCGAAATCACTCGTTTTATCTTCAAAAACGCCCGATTTGTACATATAAGCCGTATCTCACAGCCACCCCACGACAGCACCACCCAAAACCGAGTCGACGCCCGGTTGATAGTATTATCTAGTATCCGCAATATTAATGCCCCTCGAAGCCGTAGCCGAACTCGTGATAGACAGTCAAACGAACCGTTCGATTGGCGCAGCGTTCGTACTCTTGCAGGGAGCAGTCACTGCGGTTTTCCCACAGGTGAGTGTCAAGTTCGTCAAGCGGATGATCGGAAAGAACTTCGACAACGCCTCGGAGCTCGAAGCGAAGCCAGCGTATCTCAGGCAGTTGCGCGCGATCGGCGTCGGCGCCGTCGCCGCGGCAGGAACGGACCTGCTTTTACAGAGCGTCAGCGACGCGGACGACGACCCGGATGCGGTCGACGACGAGGGAGTCCACGAAGCCGAGTCAGTAACCCACGACTGAACTCGTGGGCTTCCGTCTCGGGTATCTGTGACGCGTCGGAGACGTCCGCCTGGCTGATACCGTTGTAGACGCACCGCAACCCCGCGTTGTTTCCATAACCGAGGTTCGGGTCCCTGGGTTTGCGGCTGCTACAGCTCCGGCGAGCGGGCGTTCCGTAGCTGCGAGGGGCCCGGAGGGTAATAGCCCACTATCACGGGTCCGGATCGCGCGTCGAGACCGGCTTTCGACGTCCAGAGAGCACGGCTGAGGGCTTCCGGGGCGTCACAGGCCGCCTCGAGCCACGGTCGACGCCGACGCGTTGCCCGTCGGGTTCCGGCGGCGAAGGCACCGACCGCGGAGGCGAAAGACGGCTCCGTCCGCCAGTGTCAGGCCTCAGACCGACTCCCGGTCGGAGACTCACTGGATGTGGCCCCCCAAACGCTCTCGCTACCGGTGAGGTGTACACACCGACTGGCAGATTTATAATCGTACGAATACAAACTAACGTATGACAGTTGACGAGTTCGAGGACCACGGGATGTTTCGGATGGACGACGACGACATCCACCAGACCCTCTCGACTGCGGCCACCGGTATACTTGGGCTCCCGGCTGAGTCCGCTCCCTGTCTACGCCCCCTGAGTTACTGGTTCGATGGCGATTCGAGGCTCTACTTCGTGTACGTCTTGGGTTCGGACAGTCGAAAGGTGACCCTGAGCGAGCGCGCGGACGCTGCGCGGTTTTTAGTCTACAAGGTACACAGGACGTTCAACTGGCAGAGCGTACTCCTCACGGGGACAATCGAGCGGGTGCCCGAGGACGAACGAGCAGCGATCGAGGAGGAACTGGACCTGTCGTGGCGCCCTGAGTTGTTCGAGCAGGATCCCGGACCCGTAGACACCGGGCTCTACCGGTTCGAGATTACCGATCGGAGTGGCGTCAAACAGCTCGAACGACAACTCGATTTTGGAGCGGAGTCGTCGGCACCCACCGAGAAGTGACAGCGTCCCGAACTCCGACGGCATCAGAAGGGCCCTCTGAGGGACTCCGCTCGGGATACGCCCTGGGAGACCCTCGCCTGTCGTCCCCGAAGTCGGAACCACGCCCTGCCAATGTCACCCCCGACCGGGCAGGTGCGAGCGGGGGCGATGTCGGTTGCGGCCCCCGTTCGAACTTGCGTCTTCACCGAGAACGCCCAGTACCTACGACGGCGGGAGCATAGACGCCTACAGAGAGACAACGCTTCGGGCCTCCCTGCTCCGGTAGTTCCGCTGCTTCGGAGCTGTGAACGCTGATGCTACGACACTCCGAGAGTGCGCTCGGGACAGCGATCAGTCGCCCTCCCCGGCGTGGCAGGAGCACTACCGGGGCGGTACTAAAGCCGATGCGGCAGTCGGGATCTGGCACGAAATTTGTCTCGTGAGCGACAGCGAGTACGAACCCGTCTACAACGATATGCCACCCCACGGCCTGGCGGCGTGCGACGACGCCGACGCCGTTCCGGCGGTCTGTGGTCCGGAGTCGGCGGCTGGTGGGTTCCATCCGATGTGTACGGGGAGAGGCGGCTGCTGGATCCGTGCCGAAGCCGCTGTCGCCACCACTCGGTCCTGCGACGGACCCGACGTTGCTTCGCCGTGGCGCGTGTGTGCAGCTCGAAATAGCCGCCGTAAAATTGTACAATACTCACAAAACTCTTTTCCCGCGTCGGTCCGTACACAGCGGCAGTGCCAATGTCAGATTCAATGTCGGAACAACTTCGTCGTGAGATGGAGTGCGAAGGGCTGTTGGAGTGTATGCACGGGCTCAAGCGGATCGACAAGGTGTGTTTCCAAGCGCTCGTCGAGGCTGGAGAGCCACTGACGGTCGACGAGATTGCCGAGTCTATCGACCGCGAGCGATCGACTGCCTACCGTGCCGTCCAGCGACTGCTTCAGACGGGAGTTATCGGAAAAGACCAGATCAACTACGACCAAGGCGGCTACTACCACGTCTACTCGCCGACTGATCCGTCGCAGATCACTGACGAGATGCAACGGACGCTCAACGACTGGTACGCAAAGGTGGGTCAACTCATCCAGGAGTTCGAGGACAAATACGAACAGCACGAGACCCCAGTTTCCCCCGTCGAGAGCTGATGCCGGAGGCGTCGCTCGGTCACATTCACCATCTTGGAGTGAGTCGAACGAGTCCCAGTAGTGGACGAACCCGATGTTGCGGATGCCCGGTCCGAGGACCGTCCGGCTGCCGAGCAGGCCTGATTCGGAGTCACCGAGGAGTTCGCGCAACATTCGGGGCGCAGCGAGCAGGACCGGCAGCCATTGGTGGACGTTCCGGAACGCGTCGATCCACATCCCGAGGTGAACACGACGAACTCCGCGTCGCGTTCGGGTGTGACCTTTCTGTCGTAGATTCCGTTGCGATCTGGATCAGGGCGTGATACCGGACGTGTCTTCGGCGGCCCCGTGCTTGCGATTTGACCCGAGACGTTGGGCTGGACGCGTTGACCCAGGATATTTCGCCCCACGGTGCCTCGCTGTGGTGCCGGTGTGGACTCCTGTTTCCCCAAGACGTTGGGCAAACGCTGAGTAGTGACCGCGGCGACCTACAGATATGGACGTCACACAGAAGCTTTCGGTCGAGCTGCCAACCGAGAACACGAGTCTTACCCGGGCGCTCCTGCTGTTCGCGGTGGTTCCAACGACGTTGGGCGCAGCGCACCACGTCGACCACATCATCCGCGGGAACCACGTCGGCTGGCCGATCACACCACACGTGAACGCGTTCACGTTCAGCCTCGCCATCTACCCGCTGCTCGGAATCAGCCTCTATCTCACGCTGACCCGGCGTGTCGAAGCGAAATACTGGTCCGGATTCTTCGCGTTCAGCACCGGGATGCTCGCGTACTTCCACATCAGCCCGTGGGCGATCGAGCCCCCGCGCGACGTGATGGTCCCGTACGCGAACCCGCTACTCGGCTACCTCGCGTTCGGAATCGTGCTCGCACTCATCGCATCGGTCGCCGTCGGCTCACTGTACGCTGCCGTGCTGTGGTACCAGCACGATGATTAACTCCCACCGACCCGCCGTTCAACTGAACTACGATCCGTGCTCGGTTCAGAACGGCTCTCCCCGAGGAGATCTGGCCCCACCCGATATCCACCTCGCTTCCGGATGCAACGCTCCGACTCCTCACCGGCGTGCCGAAAGGCGACCGTGCGCTTGAAGTTGGGGGAGTCCGCGCCGGAACCCCCGAAGCGGTCTCCGCTGGAATCCGACGCCATCCCGACATCACTGGTTACGACGAACCGTACCTCGACGGCACGCGAGCGATCGGCCAGTACGAAGCCGACGAGAAGAGCCCGTACGAATTCCTGTGGCGTCCGCACTTCCCCCGGAATTCCCCATTATCGTCGAAGACGGTGAACTGGAGTTCGATCTGACTGCGACACAGCCACAGTTCGAGTCGCCCGGGTCAGCGCCCGACGACACGAGGAGGTCGTACGAGCTGCTCTCGCTCGTCCACACCGAAGACCGAGACCAGTTGCTGACCGACCGGCAACGCGAATATCTCACCGCCGCCTACGACCACGGGCGCTTTGACGTGCCGCGGGAATCCACACTCGCCGAGTGACTCTGGGTTTGACACCGAGGCGGTTCACGATCCGTTTCTACAGCGTCTGTTTGAGTCTTGCGTGGGTTCTTGGCCCCGACGCCCGTACTAGAGGATACGATGCCGCAGCTTGGTGTTCCGCTCTATCCGGGTCTCCTCGTGGCCGCCGACGTCGGACTCGCTGGAGTCCTATTCTTGATCGCCCCCGTGCTCGGCGTACTGATGGCTGCCACTGCGCTGTCGGTTGCAGTCGCGGTCGCAGTTCGGACACGTGGACACGTCTCGTTTTCTCCTTGGCTGGACGTCCCCCGTAACGGCTGAGGCCCAACAACTGCGGTGGGTGCACAGCCCCGCGCCGCCTCGACCGTTGCGTGGGTCGACACCCTCTACTTGGACGCCCGTGGCCGCGGACGCGGTGCCGAGGCCGGGGCGTGCTGGCAGTCGGGAGACGGGCCGACAGAGCGGCCGCACCACGCCGTGGGTCCGCGGACGAGAGCCAACTGAGCCGAACAGGACGCCGAGCGGTCTCAGCGCAGCGACGCTGTAGTACGGTCTGCCGCGGATGAACTCCGCGAAGTCACGCAACAGCGTTCCGCCCGCACACCCGGGAGGCTGTCGTAGCGCCCACCGCCGGAAACAGGGGTGATAACACCACATTCAGCGCACGCTCGTACAGCATCGGCTGCGCGCGATTTCAGTGTGTGACGACGCCAACTCTCGGGCGTGGCGAATACGCTGTGCGGGTCAAAAAACAGTCGAGGCAGTGGGGGGACCCCCGACTGATGATACGTCTAAGAGCAGCCGTGCGGTGACGGTTGGGACACACGGCGTACGCAGATCGTTCTGCTGTGGCATAACGTATCACGTTATCTCAGTTCATCAGCACCGCGGTGACATCCTCGCCACCCTGAAGGGTGACGCTTCCCGAAGTTCCGATGTTACTCCCATCGATTCGGAAGGTTGGGAATCGAAGAGTTGTGGACTGTCGGCCACTGGCGCTGCCAGGAAGCCGTTACTCGCACCCGCAAGGGGCTTCGAGTTACCTGAGTGGGGAACGACAGTCGGCGTGGTCGGCTTACGTTTTGCTGCGGCAATCACCGAGTCAACTGCCAGTTTTCTACGCACATCCACTCAACCGACGCGGTGGGACCCGAACCTTCGGCACACAGTGAAAGTAGACGACGACGGGCCCTGTGTCCCCGCGCTAAAGCGCGAGGTTTTAGCGCCCTGCGCCGCCGTACATAATCCTCAGACAGCGCCGGCGGCAGCAGCCGACTGCGACGTCTTCGGCCGTCACGCGACGGTCGGCGCGGCCGACGCCGATACGACACCGACGCACCGCGTTCTCGCGGGGGTCGACGTCGGAATCGGATCGGGACTCCGCGACGCCCGCAGTCCGTTCTGAACTGATCCGGATGTCGGCGACGAACCGCCCCGGGTGGTCGGCTGTACCACTCCACACCCACCGCAGACGTCACCCACAGCGCGTTACGAAGGTACAAGCAGAACGCCTTGCGCTTCAGCGAAGGGAGGATGTCACTGCCGAGTCAGCACCGATTGTAAGGCTCACAGCGATCGTTTGCCCACACTCGCCGGACAACGACGACCCCGGACCGATCACGCTTTCTTCGAGCACGAAATCGAAATCAGCCTCGACGGCATCCATAATCACGGTTGAGCGAATGTCCGCCCGCTCGATCCTGCATCGGTTTCCGACAGTAACGTACGGACCGATCCTCGCATCACCGCCGATCCGAGTCTCATCCCCGATGTGGACAGGTCCCCGGATTTCCGCCCCTGCCTCGACGGTGCTTCCGTCACCGAGGTACACCCTCCCGGTGACGTCGGCCTCGTCGGACACCTCGCCCTCTATTTTCGGCGTCAGCGACTCCAAAAAATGTCGATTTGCGTTACGGAGGTCCTCGACCGTCCCGACATCCATCCAGACCTCATCCGTGTCTGTCCAGTACGCTTCGTGTTCCGATACCAGTTCATCGATTGCGTGAGTGAGTTCGAGTTCGCCTCGATCAGACGGCTCGAGGCTCTCTATGACGTCGAACACAGTCGGCGTGTACGCCTGGACGCCGATGTACGCCAAGTCCGTGGGCGGATCGTCCGGCTTCTCGAGTATCTGTCGAATCTCTCCGTCTCTGTCCAACTCTGCGACTCCAAACCGCGTCGGGTCGTCCACAGGTTTCAGGATGATCCCCACCTCGTGTTCGTTCGGATCGAACTCACGGACCAATTCGGCGGTGACGTTGCCCCCGGTGATCGTATCGCCGAAATATACGACGAATGGACTCTCCCCCACGAACTCCTTTGCACAGTAGACTGCGTCTGCCAGCCCTTGGGGATCTCCCTGATGAATGTACGTCAACTCCACCCCATACGCCGATCCATCGCCAATCCGTTCCCGGACGTTCTCCGGATAATCCCCACCGAGAACCACGCCGATATCGTCGATCCCCGCCCGTTCGAGATCAGTTATAACGTACTCCAAGACCGGCCTGTTCACGACGGGCAACAACTGCTTTTGGGTGGCGTACGTGAACGGCCTCAGCCGCGTTCCGGAGCCGCCGGCCAGAATTATCGCCTTCATACACCACCCAGCCGCGTACGAATCGTCTCCGCGACTGTGTGAGTCATCTTCGGCCGTGGGGTTGCTGGACCCATCACTCGGGTAACGCGTGCGAATCCGGATCGCGCGTCGCGTAGACATCGCTCATATCAGTTCGCTCGTCCACGTCTCGGGAGTTTGCTCGGTGACGATTTCACAGTCGATATGGTAGTCGAACTCCTTGGCTCCGCGGTGCTCTACCCAATCGATCATCTCCTCGAGACCCTCCCGCAACGTGTACTCCGTCTCGTAATCGAGGACGTCTCGGGCCTTGTCAGCCGAACAGTTGGCTAGCTTGACCTCCTGTGGCCGATCCGGTTTATAAATGGGGTCCAAGTCGAAATCGATGATATCGGCGATCGTCTCGGCCAGGTGATTGATCGAGACGAATTCGTCGTCCGGACCGATGTTGATGACCTCGCCGGTGACGTTGTCGTAGTAGCCGAGTTTCTGCAGAGGCCGCACGTTGTCTTGGATGAACGTGAAACAGCGCTTCTGCTCGCCGTCTCCGTAGATGATGGGTTGCTCGCCCTGCAGCATCCGGTTGATGAAGATGGCGGCAACGTTGCGGAACGGGTCGTCGTAGCGCTGCCGCGGGCCGATTATGTTGTGTGGCACCGCGATGACGTACTCGAACCCGTGGATGTCGGCCATCAGCTCGACCATCTCCTCTGCTGCGACCTTGCTGACGGCGTATGGGTCCTGAGGTTGTGGTTCCATATCCTCGGTGAACGGCGTCTCGTTCTCGCCGTATCGAGACATACTGGAACAGAAGACGAACCGGTCGACACCGACGTCGGCGGCGGCCGAAAGCGCCGCACTCGTCGACTGATAGATGCTCTTGTTCACTCGCGCCGGCGAGAACACGCTCAGCCCTTCGTACGCCAGCGCGGCGGTGTGATAGACCACGTCGGCCCCCGCCATCGCCTCCTTCATACCCCAGACGTTCGTACAGTCGACTTCGTGGAACTCCGCTTCCTCCGGGACGTTAGACCTGTACCCGCCGCTGAAGTTGTCGTTTCCCGTGACGGTGTGGCCCGCTTCGATGAACGTGTCTGCCAGGTGGCTGCCCAGAAACCCGGCAATCCCGGTGATGAACACGTCCTCGGAGGCGCTCGTATCGATCGGCTTCATTGAACCCACTACACACTGGTAAGATGCTTCACGATTTAATTATAAGTCAGTTACAAGTTCTTAGAAACATCCTAATACCCGATCTGAGCGCCTGAAAAGCGGTTTTCGTGAACTCCGTTCTCACCTGCTCCTGCCGACACCGCTCCGTCCGAGACGGCACTGCCGCTGGTGTTGGACGTGGGTGGTCTTCTACGGGCGGTCGACGGACCCGCTAAAAGGTCGCCGGTCAGTCGCTCGTCGTGGCTTGGACGTCGTTCAGGATTCTCTCACGCGTTTCGTAGGCCTGTTGCACGATGTCTTTGATCCAGATGTACTCGTACGTACTCACTCGGCTAAGATTGAACATATTGTCGTACGCACTGAGTTTCCCGTTGATGCGCTCGAACGTCTCGATCTGCTCGGTCACCGGCAACGGGTACGCGCGGGGTGCCCGACGGACCTGCGCGTCAAGCAACTCGGCGTCGATACCCTGTTCATCGAGGAACCCCTGCAGGTATTCCGCGTACCACTCCTCGTCGTTGGACCAGACCTCATCACCGATGAAACAGGGAAACTCCACCGTGAGGATGTACTCCCCGTCGGGCGTCTCCTGCGGGACGAACCCGTAGTCAGTGACGCGGGTGAAGTCGTAGTGGTTCGGGAAGTATCCCCAGTCGACGTGGTCGGGAAAGAGGGTCTCGTCGGCGCTGACGTGGGCTCCGAGGATGACCATACTCCGATACTCGAGGGATTCATCCGTGTCGACGACGATGCTCGGGTCGATCGTACTGACGAACAGGTCACTCTCGATCCGGTCTCCGGACTCGGTTTCGACGGCAGTTATGCGCGTGCCCTCCGTCTCCAATCCAGTCACCCCGTCGAAGACGACGGTGCAGTCGTCGACCATCGACCGGAGAATGTCGGTATACTTGTGGTCAGGGTAGTAGGCACCGCCCCCGAAGAACTCCTCTTCGTCCTCGGGGAAACTGATTTTGAAATCGAACCAATCGCCCGTGATCCGCTTCGGATCGATTCCCCAGTGTTTCTGGGTGTAAGTTCTGTTGTACCGCTCGTATAGCGTCTCTCCAACCTGGTTTTTCATATACTCCTCGAAGAACTCGGCGTCGGTTTTTCCGGGCGCCTGCTCGAGTTCGTCGCGGATCCGATCCGCATCGTCCCACTCGTCTATGTTCTGCTTGCTGACGGGGTAGTGGTGCGGGTCGTCGAGGTTGCCACGGGGGTACGTCGCCGCGTAGAACTCGTGGGGCTCGATGTGCGTGAACTCCGAGAACAGCTCACCCACCACTGCCTCCTCCTCCTCGTCGAAAAACAACAGGTGGGGAGCGGAATCGCAGTGGTATCCGGTCTCGAACTCGATTTCGCGCAACAGTCCACCGATAGCCTCCTTCTCGACGACAGTCACGTCGAAGCCCTCCTTCTCTAAGAGGTGGCCGACGGAGCATCCTGCGACGCCGGCGCCGATTATGGTAACATCTGACATCAATCCACGATTGGAATAGATGGATTAATTTATGAGCTACCTACGCACCATCTCACTGACCTTGTTCGGGCGTCTCACGGCGCGTATTCGATACTGGGCGTGATCTGTCGGGCGGTCACCTCCCCGTTGGTGGGAATCCACTCGGCCAGAGAACGAGCCCGGCCGCAGCCGGACTTCCGACGAGCGTGCTTCAGCCGACACCCAACGCGTTGAGCGGACTGAAAGGTGTGCCAGCCCCCTCGAAGAGCCGATCTCGGCGCTGGGTCGCACGGACAACTCCCGACACCGGGGCGGATTCTCCGTCGACGTGCGTGTCCGGGAGTATCGTCGACTGCCAGCAGGACGAGTTCGTGGTCCGTCGACGGCTCAGATGCCGACGGGTCCACACCGGGCCGGGCAGCCCCGACCGGATCTCATTGTCCGCTCCCGAGTGCGCTCAGGAAGAACGACGAGGACATGATCTGCATCCCGAGGACTATCGAGATGAACGCGATGACGATCGTCTTCACCGATGGAAGCGCCGCGTACCCGGCCGTCGTCCACACGAACAGGACGGAGCAGAGATACACCAGTCCGATCGCACTGATACTGACCCCCAAGCTCATACCGTGTTCCAACCGCACGTGTTCTTTCGCCCATTGGGTGACCTGATCAGAGGGTTTGCGAATGCCGGTGTCAGCGGTCGCACTGAACACCGCGAGACACCAAAACTGGAACCCAGTGATGAGGGCCAGTCCGCTCGCGATGGTCGTCAGTACGCCCGGCGAATACTGGCCAACTCCCACGCCGCTGACTGAGACTACCAGCAACACCAGTCCGATTAGGCTGAACGCTGTCCCGGGAAGCGAGAATATGTGACCCGGAGTGTTGACGAGCATGAACCTGACGTGGCGCCAGCCGTCACGGAAGCTGTGGAGCGTCGCGTCGCCCTCCCGCTTGTGGTAGACGATCGGCACCTCCTCGATGCGGAGGCCGTTCGTCGACGCTTTCATAAGCATCTCGCTGGCGAACTCCATTCCGTCCGAAGACAGGTCCATCCGGTCGAGCGCGTCGCGAGTGAAGACCCGGAACCCGCTGTGGGCATCACTGACGCCCGTGCCGTAGAACACGTTCAGGAACCACGTCAGCAGTGGATTCCCGACGTACTTGTGCAGCGGGGGCATCGCGCCGTTCTCGATGGTCCCGTTGAGACGCGTTCCGAGGACCATATCGGCGCTCCCCGTCGTGACCGGCTCCAGCAACTCCGGGAGCGACTCGAAGTCGTAGGTCACGTCGGCGTCCCCCATCGCGATGTATTCGCCACGCGCCTGCTCGAACGCGTATCGATACGCGTAGCCGTACCCCATCTTGTTGGGCTCGACGACGATTGCGCCCTCCTGACGTGCTATCTCGGGCGTTCGGTCGCTTGAGCTGTCGCTGACGATGATCTCCGTTGGAACGCCGAGTTCGGCAACAGCCCGTTTTATCTTGCTAATGCAGATCGAGACTCCTTCCTCTTCGTCGAGCGTCGGCATTACCACGCTCAGCACCGGGGACTGCGTGCTGTCCGCCTGCAAGAGCAGATCGGAGACGTCCGGGTCGTCCTCTCGCTGGGGCCTCGATGTGGGGGCTGCGCTAGTCGCGTCGTCTTGGCCGACCGAGACGCTACCTCCCATTGTTCGTCCTCCCGCAGTGTGGACAACCGCCCGAGTCAGCCGGTTTGTTCTCGCACGTATGCTGATTCATATCCGATCCGATACCGAACTGTAGTTCAACTATAAGGTAAAGTTATAAACGCGGTACCGGATCGACGGACTAGTACCCCGTGTTTACTCTGCGACCTCCGACCACCGCGTTCGACGTCGGGTCGACACGGTCGGGTGGGCAGTCGCTGGCTGCCGTCTCACGGCGGGTCGTGAGACCCGAACCGGACACTCCCTCTGCGGGCACAGGT